>ENA-OPFJ01000391-OPFJ01000391.1-human-gut-metagenome-genome-assembly--contig:-NODE-391-length-13785-cov-5.583103_pt1 | contig 13785 bp, 7 predicted proteins | sample MGYA00241710_ERZ501551 | MGnify/ENA primary metagenome ERZ501551 (study PRJEB25962, sample SAMEA2042381) | human gut metagenome | biome: human gut; feature: human-associated habitat; material: faeces... | reverse complement strand
ATAATGTCAAGTTTGCAACGGTATAATTAACTAGAGCCTATTCTTGTACAAAAGTGTTGCGGAAATTAGGTATATCAACAATTGAGGAAGCGTTATGCTTGTTTTGTTGTGACTCCACTCAAAATGCGGTGTTCCGGTTTCACGCTTCCATGTATTATCAGGTTCTTCCAAGAAACCTGGAAGGCGTAAAATAATCCACATTTATGAAGCAGTATTGGTCTTTTTTCAAATCGGGCAAGTTTGCTTTTCTTGCCTTGTTCTTCGTATCACTTACGGTAATATCTTGTGACAACGATGACGATAACAATGTTTCTCCCGATCCGCCTATTGAGAAAGGCGAAATTGAGCTTGCAGAAAATGCCCAAGCTCTCAACTATTTTGATTTTATCAATCCGAACGATGTGGAGATCTTAAATGCTGACACAACACAGATTCGTGTGAGCCAGGCATACCTGGATAAGATAAAGACAAAGGTAAACAAGAACGATGTGTTGTCTATATGGCGCAGCATTGACACGCCACCTTTCATTCGGAAGGTATCAAATGTATCGGCAAACGGAAAGGATGCTATTCTGACGACAACCCAAGGTACATTGGCAGACCTGATAGAGCATGGCGACTTCAAGCTGAGCACGGAATTGTATGTTAACTACGGCGAGAAAGGCTTGAAGAACCGTTATTCCAAAGACGGCGTTTATCATCCCAGCGTGGTTATCTTCAGCGGTACAGAAGACAATGGCAAAAAGTATGCAACAGCCGAAGAGCTGCTGGCCCAAGAAGCTACATGGCATATTTTCAACAAGGATGGAATAACCAATTATTCATACGAAGAAAAAGGCTTACGCATTGGACTGAAGGATGTACAGACCCACACAGCATTAGACCTTGAAATCGGCATCAACATTTCCTGGTTCAAATTACGTAACTTTGATTGCTACTTCACAGGTGAGTACAAACTGGATGGTCCTCTGTTCGTTGAATGGGATGTGAAGGATAAATCAAGCGGCGGTGAAGTCCCATTAGTCTATTATCCTCCTATTGTAGTTGTATTCCCGATAGCAGGTCCCATTCACATTTCGGTCATGGTTATACCCACTTTAACTATGGACTGTAATGCACATGCAAAAGGCACGATAGGCATAACTCTGCCCATGACTTTTGATTCTTCCTTTAAGCTGGGTCCTTCCTATGCAAGAGACAGAGGCTGGGTCTTTTATAAAGAATACAACCATTCGTTTAACTGCTATGTAGATCGAACCAACATCACTTACTCTGGTGAAGTGGCTGCAAGCCTGGGTGTATATTTCAAGACGGAAGTCAATATAGCCTATTGCGGAGGTCCTTTCGTTAAAGTAGGTCCTTCTGTTTCAACAGATCTGTCTGCAAGTGTAGTAACGGGTTCCGACTATCAGTTCAAGGTCAACACCAGCGGCAAGTTTAAGCTGGCCGGTAAGACAGGAGCCGAATTGCATATAGTGGGATATTCGTTAGGCAAGTGGGAAACGGAATATGTTTTAGCGGAGAAAGATGCCTGGAATAAAGAATTTATAGTAGATATGTGGCCTAAGTAGGGCTTTTAGCGGATAAACCTCAATCAGTCATTAGAACGAGAAAAGTAAAGCGACTGACTATTTTTATTCGTTCTAACGACCGAATTGGGTTAAAAGAGACAAAATGGGCGAGGAAGACCACTGAGCTTTCAGCCTATTTTGTGACTTTCACTTATAGTCTAAAACGATATAGCATTAATGAATTGTCTTCCTCGTCCATATAGGGTATGATATACGAATAATAATAGGGTGCCATATATCCCATTACTCTAAAATTCGTAGGAACGGATACATCTGCAATGAGCTTACCTTCTTTATAAATTTGCAGCCCATCTTTTTCTATATCCTTCTTTTTATACGATCTGAATAAAGATTGATTGCTGATTACGTGTGTTGAAAATAGTTTAGGATATCTTTTGTCCGCCTGACTACTCTAATGCTATCCACTTTCTATCCACCCTTATTTTTGTGACAGACTGTTGGCTGGATGCTCGTGGAAAATCGTTACTTTTGCAGCCGTTTTCAGGCAGGATAGGTTCATGTAATTGGGATAAAGTGGCATTAGCCGTAGGAATTCCTGCATCAGAAAGTGATTATTATCAACATAAACCTAATTTCCGCAACACTTTTGTATAAGAATAATTTAAAGCAGTGAGTAGTAATATATTACTCAGTGCTTTGTCATGTTCGAAGATTTACTTAACTTCGTGTTGCGTAAAAATCAAACCAATCTTCAGCAGACATGGCTAAAGTACAAATAAAATTCGATTCAATCACACCTTTTGGCGGAATATTTTCAATCATGGAGCAATTTGATGCTCTTTTATCGGACGTAATCGACTCCACATTAGGACTGCGTAGCAGAACCTATGGTTACCAATACAGTGAAATCATCCGTTCTCTCATGTGCGTATTCTTCTGTGGCGGCTCGTGCATTGAAGACATATCCACTCATCTCATGCCCCATCTTTCCCTGCATCCCAAACTTAAAACCTGCAGCGCAGACACGATTCTTCGCGCCATAAAAGAACTGACTACAGACAACATAACGTATTCATCTCCAGACTCAGGTAAATCATATGACTTCAATACAGCTGACACAATGAACGAATTGTTGGTCAAGTCTCTCATTGCTACCGGAGAATTATGTCAGGAGCAGGGTTACGATCTGGATTTTGACCACCAGTTCATTGAAACGGAGAAGTATGATGCCAAACGTACATACAAGAAGTTCACAGGATACAGCCCGGGAGTGGCCGTTATAGGTGACCATATTGTCGGCATTGAAAATCGGGATGGCAACACGAATGTCCGGTTCTGTCAGCAGTGTACATTGGAAAGAATCTTCACCAGGCTGGAATGGAACGGCATTCATATAAATAGAGCCCGTATGGATTGTGGGTCGTGCTCCGAAGAGATTGTAGATACCGTCAAGGCCCATTGCAAGTACTTCTATATCAGAGCCAACAGATGCTCCGCTTTTTACGATGACATGTTCGCCCTCAGGGGATGGAAGGCTGAGGAGATCAACGGAATCAGGTTCGAGCTGAATTCGATTGTCGTAGAAAAGTGGAAGGGGAAACCATACCGTCTTGTCATCCAAAGACAAAGAAGAACAGATGACATACGGGAGCTATGGGAAGGAGAATATACCTACCGGTGTATCCTTACCAATGATTTCGAATCCGATATAAGGGATGTCGTAGAGTTCTATAACCTGCGCGGTGGGAAGGAAAGAATCCTCGATGACATGAACAACGGGTTTGGATGGAAACATTTGCCAAAGTCATTCATGGCAGAAAATGCAGTATACCTGCTGATGACTGCATTGATAAGGAACTTCTACAAAACGATCATCCGAAAATTAAACGTTAAGGATTTTGGCCTATCCATATCGAGTCGTATTAAGACTTTCGTTTTCAAATCATTGCTGTCCGCTAAAGTTTAGTGTAGTACGATTCGCCTACCCGCAGTGTCACTTGATAGGCATTGCGGGTGTTTGTTTTGTCTGGTAAGCCCCTCTATCCAAAGAGCAGGAGTTCCTTGGGTGGCGATTCTGCCTCGGCTACCAGTTTTGACCAGTCTTTGTCGGGTTCTTCGAGGAAGGTGTAGAGGTTGACGTAATACATTAACATGATTCTGACCATTGTTGCCAATCCCGAGAAGCTCCAGCTGCGTTTGATGCGTTTCTTCAGCACCATCAGTAGAAGGTTGGCGATGAGGGTTATCCATATCTGGATTTTGATGGCATTGGCGCTTTCGCCGTAAAAGTACCGAAGGGGGAAGTTCTGCTTTATCTGCTTGAACAACAGCTCTATCTCCCAGCGTTTCCGGTAGATTGCCACAATATCCTCGGCGCTCATCTCCATGTCGTTTGTGAGGAGGGATATGAGCTTGGCCCCTCTTTTCTTTTGGTCGACGTAGGTGACTATGCGTGCATGGTGCTTTATATCGTCGCCATCTTTGACCTTCTTCGTGAATGTCACATGGCGTTCCCGAAGTGCCATCAACCCACTTTCTGTCATGTATATCGTATCAGCAGAAACCTCATAGACAAGATTCTTCTTCATCTTGGTGACATATATGACACCTGCCCGGCTCAGCTCCTCGAACTTGGCGTAATCGATGTAGGCCCTGTCCAGGGCAACGATGTCTCCGCTTGTGTAATTTGACGGCTTGAGCATGAAACTGTCATTAGTGGCGGCAGATGTGAACCTGATATCTGAAGAAACTCCCTCGTTTGCATGGATATTGGTGTGGACCTTTATGCCGCCTTTCTTCTTCCCCGTCTTCGGATGGCGTCCGACTCCCGTGAAGATAAGGTTGGAGAACAGGCTGATTGTCGTCGAATCGATAATCTGCAGCCGGTTTATCCAACTGGAAGATGGATTGTTTCGGCTGTCCGATGAAAGTTCGTTGCGGTATGTCTTGTACAGGTCGCGATAGATTGCCTCAAAGATTCCCTCTGACCTGCGTGCATTTGCGTCAGACAGAGTACTGCGCCGGGGCATCATGCTTATCCCAAGATGGGCAAGCTTTCTCGCTTCAGGGAACATCGAGTCCGTGATTTCCCGCAGCGAATCGAACCGTTTGATCACGGCATACAACATTATCAGCAGATGCTGCCAAGCGTCAAAGTGTTTGACATACCGTTCGCCGCCCTTTTCTTGACTGATTTGGAGAATTTTTGACTTGTCCAGCAAATTTATCAGCTGACCATATGCCGGCTGTCCGTTGAAATGACTACCTTTGTTCATCGTTATTGATTTATTTTTTAGCAGAAACAAAGGTAACGAAAAAGGCTGGACCTCCGAGAGGGGATTCAGCCTTGTATTTTTGATTCGGTCAAACTTTTACCGGACACCAATATTTTCAAATACATCTCGATTGCCGCAAAGTGGATTAGGACTTCAAGGACGTACGTGCTAAACATCTATACCGAGAATCCAGCGTATAAAATAGCCTTTCAACAGGATTTTGGCTAATCCTTATTCTAATGGTGGGTAATGCGTATTGCCTCAAGTCGCTTCATGGGGTAAGGGGAAGTTATGCAAAAGAGTGGACCTTTGGCACCTTCGTTTCACTAAAACACAATGTAAAGATAATAAACTCACTAAAAAATGCATGGCAATCTCTGATTTCATTCGCTTGCGGAAATTAGGTTTACCATTCCAGACGTTCCTTCACATTGTTCATCGCCTCTTTCAGGCTGCTGTTCATGACCCGCGCATAATGCTGCGTCATGCGTGTGGAGGCATGTCCGAGCATGACGGACACGTCCTGCAAGGGTACATTGTTGGCGAGCGTGACGGTGGTCCCGAAAGTGTGCCTGGCCACATGCGTGGTCAGATTTTTCTTTATGCCGCAGAAATCGGCGATTTCCTTGAGGTAGCTGTTCATTTTCTGGTTGCACATGACAGGCAGGCAGCATCCTTTCTTTACGCAGATCGGATGTTCCCTGTATTTCTCCAATATGGCCAGTGGAACGGGCAGCAGCGGGATGTTGCTGATGGAAGACGCTTTTCTGCGGTGTTCCAACTTGACCCTTCCCTTCCTTATCCACCAGTCACCGAGATTGTCCTGTACCAGGTTTTCACCACTCAGAGTGGCGACATCGGAGAACGCCAGACCGGTGAAGCACGCGAAGACAAATATGTCCCTGACCAGCTCGAGCCGTGGGATGGTGAATTTCTTTTTCATGACGGCCTGCAACTCGTCGTAGGTCAGGAATACCGGATCGGTCTCGTCCTGTTCCATCTTGTAACCGTAAAAGGGATTCTTACGCATCCATTCCTTTGCCAATGCCATGTTGGTGAATTTCTTGAAACATTTCATGTAGCGGACTATCGTGTTACGGCACAGTCCCCCCTCCGTTTTCAGGTAAATGTCAAACGCGCGGATGAACTCCGGTGTCAGCTCATGGAAGGTGATATCCTCCTTGCCGTAATAAGAGGGGATAAGCCGCTGCAATTTCTTCACCACGTTCTTGTACCGGTTGATCGTAACGGGAGAGTAGTCTATGCCTGTCAGTGTTTCCATTTCCTTGATGCCATCCTGCATGGTACCGAGCAATGTACGCATTTCGGTGTCTTTCCCGAAAACACGTTTCAGGATCAGTTTCGGGGTAATCAGGGCCTGTTCCAATACCAGTTCCTTGTGTTTCTCGAGGGCACGTGCGTGTAACTCCGCAATATAGGTATTCAATGCGATGGATGCCCTGTCCCTGCCCTTGCTGCATCCTTTGGCCGCATTCCATAAGTTCAGAGGCACGCTTCTTTGGATACGGGCATCGTCGTAGCTCCCGTTGATGGTTATCCGCATCAGTACGGGGGCCTCACCGTTTTTCAACAATTTCGTTTTGAGCACGAAAAAAAGAATGTTCATTGTTCCTTGTTTCATCACTTTTGTTTTTTTAGAGGTGTTACATCCAATTGTTTCGTCAAAACCGGATGGCATGAGGACGTGAAACGAAATGTTAAATTCGGTGGCTTTTTTGAGGGACTTGTGGAATAGCCATAAAAATCCCATTTTTATCAGGTTCGAATTGCCTTTTGTATCCCGGGTTCGATTCCTTTTTTTATCCCGATGGGAAATACCGAATTTTTAAATTTATTTCACATTTTCAACTCCATCCGGTCATGTGTGCAAAATTACTTTTTCACACCGGAGATTGAAATTGTCAAACAGTTGAAAAACAATGAAGTATGATACATATTTATGGCTTTTTCAAAAGCCTTAAAAAAAGCCACTGAACTGGCAAAATCCAACTTCACAAATATGTAATGAAATGCGTAGCGAGGGTAAAAAAAGAACCCTTGAACTATCTCTAATTCAAGGGTTTTCTAAAATTGAAAAGCTTTTTGGTGGTGCCACCAGGAATCGAACCGGGGACACAAGGATTTTCAGTCCTTTGCTCTACCAACTGAGCTATGGCACCAGCATTTTTATGTTTGCAACCAATGTTTCTCGATTGCGGTTGCAAAGGTACGCAAACTTTTGGAACTTGCAAATATTTTAGCAAAAAAATACGTTAAAATATAATGCGCAATTAAACTGTATAGTGATATTTAGTTTGTAAATTATTGCTGTCCGATAAAAATTGTGTGGGAGTATAAAATTAGGGCTGATTTCATTTGCGAGGTCAGCTCATTTCCGTTAGATTTCTGTCGCTAAATAAATAATCCAACTGTATACATTTTAGCGGACAGACGCAAAAATAGGGATGCAGTCTGGATGAAACGTCTTCGGATTATTGACTCCACTACTATCACACTATTCTCCAATCTGTTGTTCAAGGGTGTGGGTCGTCATCCCAAGATTGGCAAAAAGAAAGGGGGCATAAAGGTGCACACGGGTCATACACGCCAATGCGAGAGTCCCTTCAGATATTAAGTTTATATCTGCAGTCACCAACGATTCTTTTATGTTAAGGCCGTCAACACTGGGCAAGGGAGACATAGTTGCCATGGATTGTGCATATATTGACTATGAGAAACTGAAAACTCTCACATAAAGAGAAGTATTGTATGTGACAAAATGAAGAAAAAAACTGAGATACAGCATTATAGAGGACTGTATGTACAAGAACACAGACGGCCTTATGGAAGTGCGCATATGATATATCACATTCTCAAAAGTTCTGAAGGGAAGTGGATTGCTCGTTCATCATGCCCTTATCATCACTTATGCCGATGCAAAAAGAACAAACTGATAGCATTGCTTACAAACGATATGGAGTCAGACTCGAACGAGATTATAGAGATTTACCGTAAACGCTGGGAAATTGAACTGCCGTTCAAACAGATAAAACAAAACTTCCCGTTGAAATACTTCTATGGGGAAAGTGCAAATGCCATCAAGATACAGATTTGGGTGCGCTTATAGCCAATCTGCTTCTGATGGTAATGAAAAAGGACTGACACGTTCTTAGAGTTTCTCCGTACTTGTCACCACGATGTGGATTACACTTATATATTATGTGGATTTCTACAGTATGTTCAACCATCCCGGAAAAGGATTGGAAGGCACTATTGAATGTAGATCAGGAAGAAGATTATTAACTATCCATCTTTTGACGGGGCTTGGAATAAGACTCGATCACTGAAAACACAATGGTCGAACGCTACATTTTTATATTTAATCGTTTTTATCGGATTGCAATATTTGTAAATATACATTTTCCCTCATTGCCTAATCATTGTTTCTTCTATTGAAATCTTGTCCGATAACCGAAATTGGACTGAAAGCGAGAAAGCAGGACTTTCAATCCAATTGGCTATAAACTTACTTACGATTTATTCGTAAACAAATTTGGTCTCATTAAGTATCTATATACAACTTGAACTTGCTAGACTAAGTTTGTCATTCATGTTTTCTGTTATTAAAGTATTTCAGCATATCAAGACGAATAGTAAGTGTAACTATCTTTTTTCCAAAGCCAATGAAGTTTTTTCAGTCTTTAAAATGGGAGTAACTTGCTATATGCAATCGCACAAATTAATCAACCGGGCGTATAATCACCCTTCTATATCCAGTCAGTGCAGGAGAACCATTGTCCATTACTTCACAAATCATATGTAATTCCTTGCCTGCTGCATCTTGTGGTATATCAAAGAATGCGACAGGCTTATCAGTTTGCATAATCTCTATATGGCCTATATAGGTACCAGCTTCTGGCAATATCCACCAATGATATGCTAATGAGTCATTATCCACATCAATTGATTCAGATGCGTCCAGCCATATTCTTCGTCCCACTTTCGAAGTAATGATGATAGGATCCAAACCCTTTTTGCCATTTACATAGACAGACGGATTATGATTTCCTTCGCCACAAGCTGCCCAATCCATTCGGGCTGCAAAATCGGCAAATATGGCCGGATAAAAATATTTCTCGTATTTCTCGGATACAGCTTTAACATCCGGAGCTGCATTGGTGTAACACTCCGTCAGGCTGTCAGGCGAAAGCGCCCAACGGAAATAGCCGCCCCAACCCACCTGATTGCCCACAGCAGGATTATTCAACCCATTGGGAAAGACATGCAGATAAGAAGGCGTATCCCCTTCTACTCCATATTTGTTTTTCGGATAGACCTTTCCTAAATGGCCATGTCCCTGTATATGGGTGGCATATTCATTCCAATTCATACTTCCAAGCGTGTTCTGTACAAGCCAGGCACTTTCATCCCAGAAGAAACGCAGCTCCTTTCCGCAAGTCTTGCGCAGCCATTGATGGGAACTGAACGCATAATCTACAGGAGGCCCCCCACATACGTCCTGATCTGTAATCGTATATACACACAGTTTATCCAGAAACTTATGCACTTCCGATTCGCTCCGTTCCTTTCTGACCCGCCACACAGCCTGTGCCAATGTGTTGGCACCACCCCATACAGTAATCCATAAAGGACGACTATCCTCTTCATCAACTAACTTGATTATCAAGTCACTTCCCGGAGAATCATTGCCTTCACCAATCCGTTCTATTCCCAGCCCTCTGCTTCCCAACACCGTCCGACTGCGCAGATAACCGGCAGTGGGCCAATAGCCCAATTCCTGCTTTCCGTTCTCCTGCCTTTCCGGTAAAAAACCTTCCTGCTCCGACCGCTTCATCAGATTAGGCAAATCTTTTTCATAAGCGTCGATGACCGTCAACAAACTGTCCATCCAACTTTCGGGATAGGTACCGCCACAGATATTCCATCCGCCTGTAGCGACCAGTCCTTCTATCTCAAACATATCTGCATGAGCCAACAAACGGACCATGGATTCCATATCATCAGGCTCAACATCAGCCGGAGCAATATCTGTTAAGACGACAATACGAGGCTTCAATAGGGATTCATCATTTTGCTTGCTTGTTCCCGCTGATGCAGAAAGACATAAAATCAATAATCCAATAGAGGTCCACAATTTTCTTGCTTTTAAATTCATGGCTTTTTAAATAAATTTGTATAACTAATCAATTGTAATTTTTACATTAGCTGATTGTAATCCGTTAGATGTTGCCACTAAATGTGCCGTACCCTGCTTTCCTTGATTCTGAATCACAACCAGACATTTTCCATAGAACGCTCGGCGCTTGTTGGCCTTGAAGTGTTCCATTGAAATTGGACTTCCATTGTCCACACCAGCAATGAATATGTCACCTTCCACTTTGAAGTTCACTAGATTGTCTGCATTTGGGCATAAATTTCCGTCTTTGTCCAAAATTTCTACAGTGATAAAGCTTAAATCTTTTCCATTGGCCGTCAACTGCGAACGGTCAGGAGTCAGACGAATCTGTACCGGTTCACCCGCCGTACGGATTTCTTTTTCTCCGACAACTTTGCCATTCTTCCGTGCTATAACTTTCACGCTTCCCGGCTCATATTCCACGCGCCACATCGCATGCAGGCAGTCCGGAGTCTTTGACTTCACTCCCTGCGATTTTCCATTGACGAACAATTCCACTTCATCCGCCTTGTTGTAATAGCACCACATATCCACAACCTGCCCCGGCTTCCAATTCCAATGCGGGAAAAGATGCAAGACCTGCTCCTCCGACCATTCTGACTGATACAGATAATATGTATCCTTCGGGAAACCTGCCAGATCCACAATGCCGAAATAGGAACTGCGCGCCGGCCATCCGAAAGGTGTCGGTTCACCTATATAATCGAAACCTGTCCATACATACTGCCCGCTGACAAAGTCATTGTCACGTACCAGTTTGAGTGTCTCCTCATGCGTATTGCCCCACGGAGCATGACAATTGTCATAAGAAGAACAGGAGAAACTGGAATCATAGAACGGCTTGTCCCATCTCTCCGGCCAAAGAAGCTCCTTGTCGCTCGGCATCCTGTAATATCCGCGTGTAGCCAATGCCGAATTGCTTTCAGTAATGATGAACGGCTTTCCCGGAAAGTTCTTCGGCACATCCGGAATATTGGCATTATGATAGTTATAACCTATAATATCCAGTGCCCCCGATTTAAACAAATGATTGCCCGGAGCCGGTTCATTACAACCTGCCGTAACAGGACGCGTCGGGTCAAGTGCCTTCACGAGATCCGACAGTTTCTTCGTAAGTAGGGAATTCACACTCATTTCCCCATCTTTAGCCAGCATATCATCCGAATGGCCGAAGTTCAGAATCAGGTTCGCCTCTTCCAGACTTAACGTATCCGCATCCGCATGGCTCCACTGTTCAAGCACTTCGTTACCGATACTCCACATAAAAATCGAAGGATGGTTACGGTCGCGCATGATAAAGTCGTGCAGGTCGCGCTCATACCAGTCATCGAAATAGCGTGCATAATCATGCACCGACTTTTTCTTGCGCCACATATCAAAAGCCTCATCCATTACGATAAACCCCATCCGGTCGCACAGGTCAAGCAATTCGGGAGCGGGAGGATTATGGGAACAACGTATGCCATTACAGCCCATTTCCTTCAGGATTTCCAACTGACGTTCAATGGCACGAATGTTCACGGCAGCTCCCAAGCAACCTAAATCATGATGCATGCACACTCCGTTTATCTTAGTCGGCTTTCCGTTCAGCACAAAACCTTTTTGTGCGTCAAAGCTGAACGAACGGATGCCTGCGACAGTTTCATACCGGTCGATACAATGCTCGCCATCCATCAATTCCGTTACAAGCGTATACAGATAAGGGGATTCAATATCCCAACGATGCGGATCTGCCACACTCAACTGCTGGACAGCCACTGCATCCGCCTGTCCGCCGACTCGACACAAAGTATCAGCTTTGGCTACACATTTACCTTCCGCATCAAACAGCGATGAACAGACGGTCACTTTTATATCCACATCTGTTTCATTGGAAACGGTCGTCTGCACACGCACAATAGCCTCCGACTTGTTTACAACAGGAGCCGTTACATAAGTACCCCACTCGCCGACATGCACAGCTTCCGTTTTCACCAGCCATACATTCCGGTAAATGCCGCAGCCCGAATACCATCTGGAATTCGGCTGTTCCGAATTATCCACACGCACCGCCAGCACATTCTTCTCCCCCCATTTCAGATGAGGAGTCAAATCATAGCTGAAAGTTATATAGCCGTAAGGACGACGTCCCAACAGGATACCATTGAGATATACTTCCGAATTCATATAGACTCCATCGAACACAATCCGGAACTTCATGTCTGAATCCGCTTTTTCAGGGACAAATGTCTTTCTGTACCACCCTATGCCGCCGGGAAGCGCACCGCCTCCCGTACCGGAAGGATGGTCCTTACTGAAGTTACCTTCTATGGCCCAGTCATGGGGCAGGTCTAGCAACTGCCAGCCTGTATCCTCAAAATTTGCATCGACAGCTTCAGGTTCATCTCCATTGTGAAAACGCCAGCAATCACCGAAGTTTATCCTTTCACGGCTGGTACTAACAGTTGTACTAAATACCATAAAGCAGGAACAACAAAACACATGTAAGAAAAGCAATAATTTCTTCATATTTTACTCTTTCTATTGAAAACCTATTATATTACCCAGTCATTTACAAAGGCAAAAAAGCCCTCGAGATCATCCCTGTTGTCGGGATTCTTCTCTCTTTGAAAAAATCAAACGTACTTCAGCAGTTGTTTAAATTTTTTTCGGTGAAACGACGCAATCAGACTTCTTCTGCTTCCTGTCTGTTTCCCTGGAACAATTCACCAAATAAATCTGGCATTATTTAAACAGGTCCTCAATCAAATCTTTATTGAAACTTCTTTACCCGTATATTGCACATCAATACCTTTGGCTTTTATATCAAAAGCCTGCGGTCTGTCCTTATTGACCACCACTACCGTAAATGTACGTTCCTTCAACATACCCGGGAACGAGCCTTGACGTTCGCCAATAGTCAGCGTACGGCTGTCATCGTCATATTCCATCGGAATCATCGCGTACATCCCCTTTTCATAGTTGTAGTTCACGCCTTCGTCCTCATAAAGTGTAAACTCGCCGTCAGCACCCTGATATACATACAGCCTGATATGGTCAGCCGGCTTCTCGTCCGTATATTGGATGTCTTCGCCGAACGGCACGATAGAACCTGCACGCACATATAGCGGAACGCGTTCATAAGGTGCCTCCACCTCGGCTTTCACTCCGCCTTTCTGATATTTCCCTGTATAGAAATCATACCAGCCTTCCGACTTCGGGAAGTACATCTCACGGCTGCGGTCTCCGTAACGGTAAACGGGAGAAACCATGAAAGCAGGACCGAACATGAACTGGTCACCAATGTTGTTTACATTCGCGTCAGCTGTAAAATCCATCACCAGCGGACGCATGATGGTATAGTCCTTGAACCACGTCATGCCCGCCAACGAATAGATGTAAGGCATCAGGTTGTAGCGCAATTTCGTATAATATACGATGGAATTGTATGCAGGATGACCTTCCGGAGCGATTTCCCACGGCTCACGGTACGGATATTGCCCGTGCGCACGATACAGCGGGCAGAAGGCTCCGAACTGGAACCAGCGCGTGTTCAGTTCACGCCATTCCTTGCAGTCTGCATTTTCTGTCCTTGTAGCATTCCATTGCTGTTGTCCCGCCACATAACGGTTCTCTACACAGAAGCCACCTATATCCATTGTCCAATAGGGAATTCCGCTGACTGCAAAATTCAGACCGGCGGAAATCTGTGCCTTCATATCTTCCCAACGGGTCGCGATGTCACCGCTCCATGTAGCGGTGGAATAACGCTGCAAGCCGGCAAAGCCCGAACGGGTCAGCA
>ENA-OPFJ01000367-OPFJ01000367.1-human-gut-metagenome-genome-assembly--contig:-NODE-367-length-14282-cov-3.470514_pt1 | contig 14282 bp, 12 predicted proteins | sample MGYA00241710_ERZ501551 | MGnify/ENA primary metagenome ERZ501551 (study PRJEB25962, sample SAMEA2042381) | human gut metagenome | biome: human gut; feature: human-associated habitat; material: faeces... | reverse complement strand
AATATACTATATAGAATCGCGGAGACGCTTACGGACAAACTTACAGAGATGAAGAATTTATGAAGGATTGAAAAAAAATCCTTCATAATAAGTGGCAGTAAATCAACTTGCTAAGCCATAATGAAGAATTTGAAGGAAAAAAACGGTTAAAAACTTATTTCCTTCCCTAATTCCTTCCAGTCCAGGATACCCTTATCCAGATTATACACCTTGAATCCTTTTTTTACCAGAATGTTGGCGGCATTGCGGCTGCGTCTTCCACTTTTGCAGTAAACGGCTACAGGGCGGTCTTTTTGAAGAAGCTCCTCGATGTTTGTGCCAAACTCATTGTCCAATACATTGATATTGATGCTGCCCGGTATATGGCCTTCGGAATATTCGGCTACCGTGCGTACATCAACCAGTTGGATGGTCTTGTCCTGTATCATTTCCTCAAACTGGTCGGAGGAAAGATTCTTGAATTTGTCACTGTCTTTGCCGGTACATGCCCATAATCCTAGTGAGAATGCGCAGATGAAGAATACAAAATAGATGGTCTTTATCATAAAATGGAATGTTTTGATGTTTTTGTTTGCTAAAAATAAAAGATACGACTGGTCATACCTTCTTTGTAAGTACGGATGTTGAATACAATCTTATCGCCTTTATGCAGTTTGCCGGCGTATGCCCACAAGGGAACAGACAGATAGACTTTACGGTTGAAACCTTCGATGTCATTATTCCTGTCATGATAGAGTGTCAAGTATAATGTTTGTTCTCCGTCTTTGTTCTCCAGTTTGTTCTCAATAAAGTGATAACCGTGTTTCTGGTCTTTGACTTTGACTTGTAAAATCAGGTTCAGGTAATTCCCACCCCGCCAAATGCTTTGAATGGCTACCGGGTCGGTCTTTATCTCCTTGAATTTAGATTCGGACAAGGGAACAGGAGAAATAACCAGTTGGGTATTGTAAAGCATGGCTTCTTTTTCTGCTTCTTCCGAGTCTGTCAATGGAGCGTACATGGTAACCGTGCGGTACGTGGTGTCTGGTGCCAGTCCGTCAAGACCGGTACGTGACTGGATGCGCCACTCTGTCCCTTCATCCGTTATCAGATACCGTCCGGTTCCTGTATGGTCGGTTTTCAAGTCGATCATATCTGTCAGAACATTAGGATATACATAGTCGTCTTCACCGCACGCGCCGAGAAGCAAAGAGGTTAGAAAAGATAAAATAACGACTTTCCTCATGTTTATTATTTTCTTTTTCAGGGTGGACTGTAACATCCACCCTTTACGGTAAACGTTCTTATCCTTTTGCCGCTTTCAGGTAATTGATGAGCGGATTGGCATACATAGTCAGCAAAGCATGACGCAGGAAGGCGGTGTCTTTGTTGGGAAGATCGACTTTGGCAATCTGCTGTTCCAGATATTTTTCAAAGTGCTCTTTTTCTTCTTCTGTGTACTCGGCCGTGAAACGGTTGTCTCCCATCAAGAGGTCACACGCCACATAATTACCTGCAAACAGGCGGTAACTGCTGTGGATATGCCGGTCTATGGTTTCCGATATGGCGGTAAACAAATCACATTTCGGCAAATTGAGTTCTTTCAGTTCGTCCAGTTCATGATTCAGACAGGCGGAAGTCTGGAAATGGATGCGTCCCTTGTATCCGTAAAGGCCGGTCTGCATATTGATCAGGTCGTCTTCGGGACTTTTCTGGAAATGTTCGTCGTCGCGTTTTTGCTGCAACTCTTTTGCTTTCAGGAAGTCACACGGGTCGTATTCGTAAGAAATGGCTAGCGGAACGATGTTCAGTTCTTTCAGTCTTTCGGTAACATCGCCTTCACCTGCCATGGCCATCATTTTCAATACACTGTCCTGGGTACGGTCATTGGAATCTTTGGCACGTCCCTGACGTTGCGCTATCCATAAATTCTCATGTTTTTCCTTCATGGCGAAATGCATGTAGCGCGACATCAAGGCAGATGCTTCCAGTTTCTGCCGCATGTTGAGGCCGCGTTTCACGATGAATGATTTATTGACACGTACCAGCTTATGAATCCATGGGTAGATGAGCAGGTTGTCGCCGATGGCGATCTCTACGGTTGTCATTCCGTTGTCTATCAGTAGGATAGATAGAAAAGCCGAGTCCAGAATAATATCACGATGATTAGAGATGAAAGTGTAGTTCCGGGTTAAGTCGGACAAGGCGGAACAGTCGAATGTCAGTCCGTTGGCTGTTTTTTTCACTAAATCCCATAATAGTCCGTAAAAGAACGCTTTTTGGAATTCCAGGTTTGTTTTGCATTGACGCATCTTCATGGCAAGACCTTCGAAAGGTACGCCCGGCATAACAGACTCTACCACTGTCCGGAAAGCGGGATCAGCGATTAATTCTTCATAGATTTGCGGCAACTCTTCGGGAGTGTACGGACGAATCTCGTTAAATTCAGCTGGTATGTTCATAATTTATAAAGGTTAGTCAGTGATATCACTAAAATTTATTTTCTATAATGTCAGTCATCACATCTTTTATATCCAATCCTGCTGCACGCACCTGTTGGGGAATGAAGCTGGTAGCTGTCATGCCCGGAGTGGTATTGATTTCGAGCAAGTTTACTTTTTCGCCTTCGGTAATGATATAGTCAATGCGGATAAGGCCGGAGCACCCCAGAATGTCATAAATTGCCGAAGTGAGCAGACGTACACGCTCGGCTGTATCTTCGGGCAGGCGGGCAGGTGTGATTTCCTGTGACTCGCCGTTGTATTTGGCTCCATAGTCAAAGAATTCGTTGGCACTTACCACCTCGGTGATGGGGAATACCACTTCCTTGTCCGAGGTCTTGTAACAGCCGCAGGTGATTTCCGTTCCTTTCATAAAGGCTTCAATCATTACTTCGTCACTTTCCTCGAAAGCTTTTTCGATGGCGGGTTGTATATCTTCCTTAGTCTTTACTTTGGTGACACCGAAGCTGGAACCGCCGGCGTTGGGCTTGATGAAACAAGGCAGACCGATTTTGTTGATTACTTCTTCGTCTGTAATTTCAAATCCTTTACGCAGGATCAGTGATTCGGCTACGCGGATACCGAAGCCTTTCAGGTATTGGTTGCAGGTGAATTTATTGAAAGTCATGGCCGATACCAGTACGTTACAACTGGAGTAGGGGATTCCTAACAGGTCGAAGTAACCTTGCAGGATACCGTTTTCCCCCGGAGTTCCGTGGATGGTGATGTAGGCGAAGTCGAATTGTTTCTTTTCGCCGTTCTCCATGAAACTGAAGTCATTACGGTCTATCGGGGTTTTGGAGCCGTCCGGAAGGACTACTTCCCACCGATGCCCTTCCATCTCTACTATATACAGGTTATAACGCTCTTTGTCAATGAAAGAGTAAAGTCCCTGTGCACTGCGCAAGGAAACGACAAGTTCGCTGGAATCTCCTCCGGCTACTATGGCAATAGTACGTTTCATAGTTCTTCTCTGTTACTGATATAGTTTCTCCACTTGTCTATCAGGTTTGTCATATCCTCGGGCAGCGGAGAGGTGAAGAACATCTCTTCGCCTGTACGGGGATGGACAAAGCCCAGCGTCATGGCGTGTAATGCCTGGCGGGGGCAGGTCTCGAAACAGTTGTTTACGAATTGTTTGTATTTACTAAAATGAGTTCCTTTTAAAATTTCGTTTCCGCCATAACGCTCATCGTTGAACAGCGTGTGTCCGATGTGCTTCATGTGGACACGTATCTGGTGGGTGCGTCCCGTTTCAAGTACACACTCTACCAGCGTGACATAGCCCAGACGTTCCAGTACCCGATAGTGGGTGACGGCGTGCTTTCCTTGGGCGGGGTCACTCAGTACGGCCATTTGCATGCGGTCTTTGGGGTTTCGCCCTATATTCCCTTCTATGGTTCCTTCGTTATTTTCTACGACACCCCATACCAGAGCATTGTATTTACGTTTGGTGGTCTTGTTGTAGAACTGAAGTCCCAAATGAGTCTTGGCATCGGGGGTCTTGGCTACCACGAGCAGGCCTGAGGTATCTTTGTCTATACGGTGGACTAATCCCACTTGCGGATCATTAGGGTCGTATTTGGGATTGTCTTTCAGATGCCATGCTATGGCGTTGACCAGCGTGCCGTGGTAGTTTCCGCATCCCGGATGCACTACCAGTCCGGCCGGTTTGTTGACTACCATCAAATCGTTGTCCTCATAGACTATATCCAATGGAATATCTTCGGGAATGATATCATTATCATAACGTGGACGGTCCATCATCACCGTCAGCACGTCGCAAGGCTTTACTTTATAACTGCTTTTCACCGGTTTGCCGTTCGCCATGATAAGACCGGCGTCGGCAGCCTTCTGAATACGGTTGCGCGAAGAGTTGACAAGCCGTTCGAACAAATATTTGTCCACGCGCACCTGTGACTGTCCTTTGTCTACTACTACACGGAAATGTTCATACAGTTCGGCAGGGTTGTCCACTACCGGTTCCACATCATCCAGTGTGTCGTCCAGTTCATCCACATATTCTTCTTTCATCATCACTGTGTGTTAAGTTTAAAACCAGGATTCGTCTACCACCGGTTTGTCATCGTTCGCAGTTCCGGATTCATTTACCAATGCAGAATCTTCGGGCATGGTTTCATTGCCGTTGCCTACCGTGAGTGTCAGTACGGCTTCGTGAGGAACCTTTTCTCCGGCTTTCAAGTCGCGTCCTCGGTATTTTATGCTGTATACCCAGTCTTTTTCGCCGCTGATATATTCGGGTTCGGTTATTTTAAAACCTAATGCACGTAATTTGGCTTCGGCCTGGCGGAGAGAACTATTATCCATGACATCGGGAATGGCTACCTTGGGGGCGCTGTCTGCATTGACGGTCAGATAGACGGTTCTGCCCGACTTCACCTTGGAGCCACCGGCGGGATTCTGTTCCAGAATAGCACCGGGGGCTATTCCTTTTACATAGCTGGAGTCTATGACGATTGATTTTAGTGACTGCTTGTCGAGTTCATTTTCTGCGATCCGCAGATTCATTCCTTTTACATCGGGCACTACCACTGCTTCGCCGTGGCGTGTATAGCTGTCCAGCCATTGAAGGGTTCCCCAGGCTGCTGCCACAATGACCACTACCATCGCTATCAGATTGAGCCAGAAGAAGCGGTTATTCTTGAATGAAAAGAATTCTTTGAATGTTACCATATCTAACTTAATTATTTCGGGTCAAAGATACGACAATTTCATTTCTGTTCCTACATTTAGTTATGAATATCATATACTTTTTGTACCTTTGCACCCCGAAAAAACGACCTGTTTCCTGTCAGAGTAAACAAAATTGAGGTAAAAAGAAGATGAACGAGACAACAAATGAACAAGAGGTGCTGCTATTGCGCCGTAAACTAGACCTTTTATTACGTACCGGCAAGCTGCTGATGGAGAGTGCGGCAGACACTAACCGGATTGAAAGAAACATGAAGCGCGTGGCCGCTTATCTGGGCATTCCGGAAGAGAAACTGCATATTGATATCCGGTGGACGATGCTGATGGTCAATGTGAGTGACGAGAAGCACTCTTTTTCCAAGTTTCAGAAATGCGAGAAACATGGCATCAATATGGAAGCCATTTCAAAAATCAGTAAACTTTCGTGGCGTGCCATTGAGCAGGATTATTCATTGGATAAATACGAGGAAGAACTGGAGAAGATTGCTCGTCAGGAGCGTAATTATACCCCCTATGTCGTGGCAATCTGTACCGGGTTTGCCTGTGGAGGGTTCTGCAAGCTGTTTGGTGGTGACTGGATTGCTTTTCTGATTACGGCTATTTGTACTTTTGTGGGGTTCCGTACCCGTGCCCGTTGTATTGAGTTCGGTATCAATGTATATATGAGTATTGCGATCTCTGCATTTTTATGTACTTGTCTGGCTTATGCGTTTTCTTTTTCAGGTTTATCTTCCACTCCGTATCATCCGTTGCTGGCCTGTACCTTATATATAGTTCCCGGTGTGCCGCTGATAAATTTTGTGGACGATATGATTGACAATCACTTGTTGGTAGGTATTACGCGTGCAGCCAACACGGTAATGATGGTAGGAGGCATGGCGTTTGGTATCGCTTTTGCCTTGAGGCTGCTGGTGATGAGTGATGTGACTATCGACCAGAAGTTCAGTGAACTGAGCATGGTGCCGCACGATGCTTATTGGGTATATGCTGTTGCGGCTGCTATTGCGGCTATGGGATTCGCCACTATATTTAATGTGCAGAGACGTTTGTTGTGGGTGGTGGCTGTAGGTGGAATAATTGCAGTATGTACCCGTAACTTTGTAAACTTTGAATTAGGATATGGTCCGGTGATCGGTTCGTTTATGGGAAGCTTTGTCGTGAGTTTGATAGCTGTCAAAGCCGTTCATTGGTTTCATGTTCCTAATCATGTGCTGACTATTCCTTCTGTCATTCCGATGGTTCCCGGTGTCTTGATGTATCGTTCGTTGCTGGCGCTTATCAATATGCGTGGAGTGGTAGGAGAAGTGACACTTGCTTTTTCCAATGGTATTAACTCGGCGCTTATCATTTTCTGTATAGCCTTGGGGGTAGCTGTTCCTAATATTTTTGCCCGGCGTTACATAGCCAAGGACCGCCAGCGTTTTCTTACACAGATGTTGGCGGAACGCAGAGTTCGTGGTAAATTTATAGAGTGGTAGCTGGTGTATGTAAGCAGTATTCATTAAAACTTGATAGACAAAGAAAAAGGATTTTCCATGCAGGAAAATCCTTTTTCTTTGTCTATCAAGTTTACTCTATTAATTTCTGGGTAAGGCTTCTTTTACTACCATTGGACGACCGGCATATTCTACGCCGTTCAACTGTTTGATAGCGTTTGAAGCTTCTGAAGTTTCCGGCATTTCGACAAAGGCGAAACCTTTTGATCTTCTTGTATCACGGTCAATGATTAACTTGACTGAGCCTACTGTTCCATACTCTTCCATAACTTCTCTCAAATCTACTTCCTTAACGTTGTAGCTAAGGTTTCCAACATACATATTCATAACTGTCAATATAAAAAATTAATAATCTAACAACGAAATTTCAAGAAGCTCTAAATCAGGAATGAATATACTCAATGTGGATAACTGAGAAGATACATGATGAGAATAAAACTAGAATAAATCTCTAATTGTTTGTTGGACAAAGTAAACTCTTTCATTTGGATAATGCACTATATCTCTGCTTTTATTCCATATTATATATCATTTATTATTATAAATGGTCGGAAATTAACATAACATGGAATGAAAACAGGGTTTTATAGGGTTATTGAGTGTTGACAGGCGGTTTCTCTCTGTATTGGGTAGGGGAACAACCTGTATGCTGTTTGAATACAGTGCTGAAATATCTGGCGGTCGAGAATCCTGTCTTATCTGCTATGTCATTGACACTGAGTTCTGTATGGAGAATAAGCCAGATAGCTCTCTCCATACGTATTTTGGTTATATAGTCGTTGGCTCCCATATCTGTCAATGCTTTCAGCTTATTGTATAAAGAAGCTCTGCTGATTCCTATTTTGTTGCAAATGAATGGAATACCCAACTGTTCGTTATCCAGATGTTCTGTGATTATCTGATTCAGGCGATTTAAAAATTCTTCATCGGCCGAACTGAAGGTTCCTTCTTCGGGTGGCGGCAGAGGACCGATGTCTGTATAGCGGGTACGCATCCGTTCCCGGTTATGCAGTTGGCTACAGACAATTGCATACAGCATACTTACTTCAAAAGGTTTTGTGATGTAGGCGTCTGCTCCGTTTTTATAACCATATAGTTGGCTTTCTTCGTCATTACGTGCAGTGAGCAGGATAACCGGGATATGGCTTATTTCCAAATCTTCTTTTATTTGTTTACATAGCTCATAGCCGTTCATATGGGGCATTTGGATATCGCTTACAACTATATGAGGACGTTTTTCCCGGCAAAGACGCAATGCTTCCTCTCCATCGGCTGCTACCCATATTGTCTTAAACCGGTCTTTCAGGGCTGTTGCCAGATAATCGGTCAGGTCTTTGTTGTCATCTACTATTAATAAGGTATGGCTTTGGGCTGTTTTATTTTCTTCCTGTTGTTCGGGAATGCTTTCTGTTTCTTGCGTGGGTGCCAAAAGTGTATTCAGATATTCTTGTGGGTGCAGCGTGATATTTCCCGGTTCGGTATTTAATGGAAGTTCGAACCAGAAAGTAGCTCCCGGACTTCCGAAATTCTTGTTGTCGTAGGCTCCAATGTTGCCTCCGTGTTGTTCGACCAGTATTTTAGAATAGGACAATCCGATTCCTGTGCCGGGACGACTGTTGTTGCCTTGGTAAAAGCGGACAAAGAGATTGTTGGTATCCACATCTTTCAGTCCCGGACCTTGGTCGGAAATGGATATGCGTACTCTTGTCCTGTCTTCCGACAAACGGGTTGAAATGCTGATTGTACTCTCATCGGGAGTATATTTCAATGCGTTAATTAATAGGTTGGTCAGGATAGTGGTACATTTTTCTTTGTCGAAGCACAAGGTTTGAATCTCCGGCTCAGGTTGATAGACGAGTGTGATGCCTCTGACGGAGGCTTCCGGTTTAAAATCGGAAATCAGTTGCTCCGCCCATTCATCCAATTGTATGCTCTGGATATGGAGTGTGCTTTGTCCTACTTCCATTTTGCGAACATTCAGAACAGTATTCAGAATGTTCTTCATCCGTTCAGATTGTTTACAGATGCTTTGGATCAACGGATAATTTTCGTTGTCGGCAGTAAGTTTGTCCATTAGTTGTTTCAAGGGTGCATGTATCAAGGTCAGTGGAGTCCGAAGCTCATGGCTGATGTTGATGAGAAAGCGTACTTTTTCTTCGTATACCTGCTGTTCATGTTCTTTCATTGCCCACTTTAGCTTGGTTTCTTTGTTGCGCAATATCAGGATGAAAGTGAGGATGACACTGATGAAGATAAAAAGGGTGCAACTTAGGATGAACCAGCCGGATTTATACCAGGGAGGCAGTACTGTCAGGGTAAGAATATCATAGTCTGCTGTCCAGTCACCGTTGCGGGTACTACAGGCGGCTTTTATGTGATAACTGCCTGTTGGCAGACTGCTTAAGTTTATTTCCGGTAAATAAGAATAGATGTTTTGTCCGTTCAGTCCTGTAATGGTGTATCTATACATGGGTTTGCGGAAAATATCCTTATCACGGGTGATGATTTTGATGATGATCGGTTTGCTTTTTTCATTGACACTGAGTTGGTGGTCGTTTGATATCCGGTCGTAGACACGTTCTCCGCCCACTAGGATGTCGGCCAGTTGGAGAGTGGGGAGAAGTGCGGGGTCGTCAGGTAAGTGCCGGTTGATATGTAGCAAGCCGTTTACACCTCCCATATAGACATCTCCGGATGAAGAGAGCAACCGGGGTTTCTCCAGATATTCGTTTTGTACCACTCCGTCCGGTTCACCGAATAAGATGAACTTCTTTTCTTTAATCAGATATGCGAATAACTTTTCTTCCGTTCCTATCCATACACGTCCTTGCCGGTCACAAATGAGCGAGCTTATTTCATTAATCAGGGTATTGGAGACAGGGGTATATTGCTTTGTACCCGGATTATAATAACTTAAACCATGGTTACTGCCTATCCATAGCAATCCGTTCTCGTCTTGTGAAACAGAATTGAACACGGTGTCTGTTTGACAGGTAAATATAAGTTCCAGTTCGTTGAGGCTGGAGTTGATTTGATAGATATGTTCCAAATCGTGCAGATAGCAATCCTCTCCTGTGCTGTTTATGGGTAACAATGTACCGACAATATCAGTGATGCCTTTTCCCTTGGTGATGGGAATGAATTGCTTTTTACCAATATGGTATTTATAAGGTGTTTCGGATAACATCAAAATGGTTTCAGGAGTATTTTGATATACATTGACTGTTTTTCCCCGATGGCATAAAATATCATTAATGCTGTCGTTGATAATGACAAGCGGCTGATATCGGTGGGTTTCTTTATGAAAGATAAACAGGCCTTGGCTGAATAGCGAAACCAGCAGATGGTCTTTGTCCATGCCGGTGATGGAAGCCACCTTTTCTTCCCAGGTAGAAAGTATGTGATGAAACTTTCCGGTGGCCGGGTCGAAGAGGTTGATGCCCCCTCCGTCTGTTCCGATCCATATTTGATTGTCATGGTCCTGATAAATGGATAGGATTGTTTTCTCACTCAGTCCGTAATTCTGTCCCGGCAGTACGTCTTGATAGGTTTTCATTCCTACCTCTTTAATATTGATTAATCCGTTACGTACACTTCCTGCCCACATATTGTCGCTTTTGTCGTTATATAGACAAAGAATAGAGTTGGCAGGCAAGGAGTAACGATCTCCCGGAATGTACCTCAATGTCGATATCTTGCCGGTCTGCGGATTGAGAATATGGATTCCTCCTCCGTCTGTACCCATCCATATTTGTCCGTTATGCTCTTCTAATGATAGCACTACATTGGTTTTGAGGGGAGAGTTTTGTGTATGATAGGTCTGTAATTGTTTTCCATTGCGGTCATAACAGCTTACTCCCTGATTGTAATGAGCTACCCATACATTCCCTTTTTTATCAATCAACAGTGAGATAATCTGTTCACTGTTGAAGGGAACAGGACGGGTGTTGCCCGTAGCGATATCAATAAACAGAGCTTTTGCCCATCGGTTGGTGGCCAGGAGAGTGCGGGAATCCCATTGGTAAAGATTGGAAATATGATACTTGCCGTTCGGCTTCAACGTATGGAACAGGTTGATAATATGGTCTTCATAGTTGTATTTGTATAGACTGCCTCTTCCCCCGAAGATTACTCCGTCCTCCCATAGGCAAAGAGAACTGGCTATTACCGGATTGTTGTCTTTATCCCGCACAAGGGTAAACTTGTCTTCTTTTTCATTGTAGCGGAATACTCCCTTTTCTGTGATGGCCCAAATGGTATGTTCTTCATCTTCCAAAATATGTGTGACATTACCGCGCAGATATCTTCGCTGTTCGTAACCGTCGAATCGTCCGATTCCTGAGCGTGTCCCTATCCAGACATATCCTTTTTCCTGACTGACTTCCATACAGCGTACCATGGAGGAAAGTCCGTTTTGAGAGGGGATTTGTTGGAAAAAGTACTGTTTGGCTTCTGATATAGAATGCAGTAGAGTGAATAGAAGGAGCAAGGACAGGATTCGTATGTTGTGGGCAGATGTTTTCATTGCTTACTCAAGGTTTGGGAACAAAAATAGTTGATTGTCTTGAATAACACAACAAAATGACGTATGAATAATGCGGACAACCGATAAAAAGTCTCTTTTTGGCTGATTAATTCCTGTCTGCTCCTTCGTTTCCTTTTATTTTGCTATAGCATCGTAAACAGCTTTTGCCATCACTTTCGCTCCTTCTTCATTGGGATGGATATGGTCGGGGAATAATTCCGGCATTCCATCCATTGCGCTGTGAAGGTCAATGACAGGCAGCTTGTTTTTCTTGGCAACCTTCTTAATCATAGGTATAATCTCTTTTGAGATGATATCATCATTAATGCTTTCTCCGGTAAGATATGCCTTTGAAGGATAGCATAGATAGATTTCAGGTTGTGAGGGAAGGGCTTTAAAGGCGTCAATCATGGTTTGTGTATCTTTTATGAAATCTGCTTTATGTACCCAGTTGAATGACTTGCTGTCATTGGTTCCCAGTTTGATAACAACGATATTGGGGTTGAACGCCAATGCTTGTTGGTAAGCTTGTTCTTTCATATAAGGGCGATCACCTTTATTCAGCATGGTACGTGCGCTGACTCCAAAGTTTTTCACCCAGTATTTATCTCCTAGCAAACGGCCTAGAACGGAGGGATAGCTGTCGTGGCTCCGGTTTTTGATTCCTGCTCCGTAAGTAATGCTGTTGCCTACACAGGCTACCCGGACAGCATCTTTACGGGGAGCTTTGAAACTGCGCAACCAGGCGGATAAATCGTTTAACATCTCATTCTTGTAAATGAAGTTTTCGCGGATACCCCAGCCATGTCCGCCACTGGCATAAATATGGAGTACGGCTGGTACATGATTCTTGTGCAGCCCCAGGTAATAATTTACCCCATTGGCAGGAGGAACTGTCTTGTCATCGTCACTGTAGGCGATAAAGGCGCGGGGAGTTTCTTTGGTTACTTGTTTCTCATTGGAAAATTCGGTTTCCAGTTCGGCGGAAGCGTCCTTACCTAAAAGATTATCGTGAGATCCTATGTGAGTATAGGATTTATCCATGGTGATGACAGGATAGAACAGGATTTGAAAGTTAGGGCGGAGTTCGGGGCGGGTATGTGTGGCGATGGTTGAAGCTAGATGCCCTCCGGCAGAGGAGCCCATTATACCTATATCATATGGATTCAGATTCCATACATCGGCACTGTCGCGTGCCATTTTCATGGCAGCTTCGGCGTCCGAGATGGGGAGAGTGCGGTCACCATGAGGCATCCGATATTTCAGTACAATCAGTGCGATGCCTTGTTTGTTGAAGTAAGGTGCCCAGTCATAGCCTTCGTGGTTGACAGCCAGTCCGCCATATCCGCCACCCGGACAAGCTACTATGGCACGGCCTGTCGCCAGTTCGGGAGCCGGAAGGAAGACGCGGAGCGAAGGGGTGTCAATATCAAACGGTTGGGGAGCCTTTTGGGCGGCCAAGGGAAAAGATGCTGATAAGAAGAACAGCAGGATCGTTAAAATAGAAAATTTTAGTTTCATAATATATTGATTAATGGATAAAAACATATTTGGAGATACAAAGATACTTGTTTTTATATTTGGGTTGGTTGTCATTGTCCTTAAAAAAACAATGGCCGGGTTTCCGACTTTGTTTATTACTCCTCTAAAATTGACTATTTCTCGGTGAAATGGACCTTTTTAGCTAATTTTGGACTTAAAAATAGTGATTATTGTACCCCTTATACTTCTGTTTTCCTCTACATTTGCCACAGATTAAAATAATGTTAACTATCATAAATTACTAATTTAAATTTAATTCTATGAAGAAGAACCTCTTTAACGTTTTTCTAGTGTGTGTCTTCTGTGTGGCAGCAATTCCAGATATGTTTGCCCAGCAGATAAAAGTAACAGGTAAAGTTACTGACAGTACGAACGAGGGGATGCCCGGTGTGAATGTACAAGTGAAAGGTACAGCCACGGGAACCATTACAGATTTTGATGGCAATTATTCTATTGATGTTCCTGACTCCAAATCTACATTAGTGTTTTCTTTTATTGGCTATGTGACCCAGCAAGTGCCGGTCGGTGGAAAAAAAGTATTGAATGTTCAGTTGAAAGATGATACCCAGACATTGGATGAAGTGGTGGTAGTGGCTTATGGTACGGCAAGAAAGAGTGATTTGACCGGTGCTACCGCCAGCTTGCGTCCGGATGCTAACGATGCTTCTAAAACAGCTTCTTTTAATAATCTGTTGCAAGGTAAGGTGGCGGGGCTGAATGTAACTTCATCTATGGCTGCTCCGGGAGCTGCCAGTTCTGTGACAATTCGTGGCGCTAACTCATTGCGTGGAGATAACCAGCCTCTGTATGTTATTGATAATGTTCCGGGTTATTCTAAGCTTTGGAAGAATTTTAGTTGGGACCTTGCCTTCTATAGAATTAAGATTATTGACAAAGAAAATCATCTGTTTTGTTATAATCAAAGTTCATTAGGCAGAGCATTTACTATCAATTTTGTAAAAGATATAGTGACAGTCAATCACCATTATGATTTTGTAGGTCAAGAGTTTTTAACTACCGAACATTTAACTAAATTGTGGAGGATTTTACAATGCTAGATTTTGAAAAGGATAAAGATATTTTAGATAAGGACCAATTGCATAAGTATGCTTCAACAATCCAGTATTACAATGCAATGGTTCAAATGTGGAAAACTTTTGTTGATAGAAAATTTGAGTTGAATCAATCTAGTCTTGAAAAGATGTTGATGTTAAAAATTGATTGCCAAACTATCTCAGTTCTTCACAAAGATACAATGACCGTTTCTTTAGACAAAGAAAAGAAAGTTTATACTTTAATCTATGGAGCTCAAAGCAATGCTTTAATTTCTTTTGATGAAGTAACTGCCCACAGATTATTAGGAATTGCTTTTACCAATCTTACAAGATTAATTTCACCGTCATAAATTGAAATTTGCATTTCATTATGGAATTTTTCTTTTGAAATCGGCAAAAGGCTTTCAGTTTTTTGAATAATTCTTATTGGAGAAAGCGACTGCTTACGGCTTTGATTTCTCATATAAACGTA
>ENA-OPFJ01000347-OPFJ01000347.1-human-gut-metagenome-genome-assembly--contig:-NODE-347-length-14746-cov-1.987135_pt1 | contig 14746 bp, 15 predicted proteins | sample MGYA00241710_ERZ501551 | MGnify/ENA primary metagenome ERZ501551 (study PRJEB25962, sample SAMEA2042381) | human gut metagenome | biome: human gut; feature: human-associated habitat; material: faeces... | reverse complement strand
TATCAATGAGGTTAAGGGTGTGAACAGGGTAATGTATGATTTGACGAGTAAGCCACCTGGAACGATTGAGTTTGAATAATTTTCAAAAGCTCGCAAAGCCTAGTAAAATGGGCATTTGCGAGCTTGTTTTTTGCCTTGTGGTACTAAAATGGTACTAAAGTGAGCTGTGCGTGAATAGTTTCATTTACGCCTGAGGCCATGTTATTTTCCACTCAAAATATTCATTAGGAGAAATCTCTCCACTATTTAATTTCGTTTTCATTTCACACCATTCCGAAAGGAAATCATTTACCAATCCATATTCAAAAGTTAATGCGACAGGTGAGCCTGTACTGTCATAATCATCTTCGTTGTAAGTTGGTCTGGCAGCCTCGGAAGATTTTGCAGGTGTCATTGCAGTCAGATGAATCAGGTTGCCGGGAGCTGTGTACTCTGGGAATCTTGTACCTTTTCCACGTGCCGGGAGAGATGTGGCACTTTCTTCAAGCCAGAAAAGTGTTTCAATGATATCTTCAGCAGCACCAAGGCTGTAATCAGAGATTGCCTTGTAATTGCAGTGCAATGCATCAGCAAGCTTTAGAATCATATCTTCACCGGGAATGCGTGCACCGGTTTCATACTGGGATATGCGGACCGACATATTTTTGCCCTCAAATCCAAGTGCACCGCCCAGTTCATCCATTGTCATTTTACGGAATACCCGTATTTTCTTTATTCTTTCACCAATTGTCATAGTGTAGTCACCTCCGTTTATCTGTCCCTGATGGACTGTTAAAGACAGTATAACACGGAAAAAATGAAAATGGAAGTTTTTCTATACGAGAACATTAGAAAAACTTCTTGACAATTCAATACCATACGGTATAGAATAAAATCAATTCAATTATCTATACGATATGGTATTGAAAAATAACTAAATGAGCGGTACCAGAAATCTAACAGGCATTTGCCAAGACATTCATAGGAATCGAGCGAATGTAGATACTCCCCCAAGCGGAGCAGGAGTGGGCGGTATTACAGGAGATTATCTCAGGTAAGGAGGCTGGTTGTGACATCAGCAGAACTGGTATGGAGAAACGCCAAAACAAATTTATAAAGGAAAGGTGGTGAAAGGCATGAACGAAAAGTTTTTAGAAGTAGGAGATGTGATGCAGATTCTTGGAATTTCAAGATCAGCAGCATACAAGCTTATGAGACAGATCAACAGTGAACTTGAAAGGAAGGGTTACATTGTAATCCGTGGAAAAGTAAGCAGAAAATATTTTGAAGAACGCATTTATGGTATGAGTGATGCAGGATAAGCAACAGGTAAGAAGATTAATGCGGAGGCAGGGCAGGAGCGATACGGCTTAGGCATCTGCTTCTGCATATGGAAAGAAGGAGATGATGAATATGCCAGCTTATAAAGACAGTAAGACAGGCACCTGGTTCGTCAAATTCTATTGTAAGGACTGGACTGGGGAAAACAAACAGATAAAGAAAAGAGGCTTTGCAACAAAGAGGGAAGCACTTGATTATGAGAGGAATTATAAAATACGGCAGGAGAACAATCTGGATATGACATTTGGAGAGTTCTGGAAGCTGTATACAGAGGATGTGAAAAATTATGTCAAACTCAACACGTGGCTTACAAAAGAACACATTGTGGATACAAAGATACTCCCATATTTTAAGAATCTTAAGATGAATGAGATTACACCGGGAGATGTACGCAAGTGGCAGAATGAGATGGTAGCATTCCGTTATGAGAATGGGAAGAGTTATTCCCAGACTTACAAGAAGACAATGCACAACATTTTAAGTGCGATATTCAATCATGCGTGCAGGTTTTATAATTTGAAATCAAATCCGGCAAGACAGGCTGGAAATATGGGCAAGGAAGAAAAGAAGGAAATGCTTTTCTGGACAACTGAGGAATATAAGAAGTTTTCAGAAGCGGTGATTGACAAGCCGGTTTCATTTTATGCATTTGAAATGCTGTACTGGACGGGAATGAGATTAGGTGAACTGCTTGCTCTTACGATGGAAGATTTTGATTTTGAAAAGAAGACAGTCAGAATAAATAAATCGTATCAGCGGCTGCAGGGGCAGGATGTTATTACAACACCGAAAACACCTAAGAGCAACAGAACAATCAAGTTGCCGAAGTTTCTTACCGAAGAAATGCAGGAATATTTTGCAATGTTATATGACCAGACACCAACAGACAGGATTTTTCTGGTAACAAAGAGCTTTCTTCATCATGAGATGGAGCGTGGATGCAAATTATCCGGTGTGAAGAAAATCAGAATCCATGATCTAAGGCATTCGCATATTTCACATCTGATCGACCTCGGGTTTTCCGCAGTTGCAATAGCTGACAGGGTTGGTCATGAGAGCATTGATATCACATATCGTTATTCGCATCTGTTTCCGTCAAAGCAGGTGGCAATGGCAGACAGACTTGATGCTGTCAATGCAAGCTTTGAGGATTGCGAAGAGCAGGATGATGATGTAGAAATCATGCAGACAGAGGAAACAGCACCTATGATTGATATGGATGCGGCTGCGGAAAAAATTATAAGCATTGATAAGTACAAGGCAGTCTGATAATGCCTATGTAAAACATTATGAATCATGCCGGTACAAGTTTTGCTGGATATATGCAGCAGAAATTAAAAGAATAGATTTTATATCGGAAGGAGCAGATTATTATGAGCGAGAAAAGGCTGGATGTCAAGAACAGATGGAGAAATGTTGTAGTAGCGTTTCGTATGTCACCGGAGGAAGCACAGGAGCTGAATGTGAAGGTTTCACTCAGCGGACTTTCAAAGCAGGATTATATCATCCAATGTCTTCTGAAGCATGAAATCAGGGTTGTTGGTGGAATGAAGGTGGCAAAGAAAGTACAGGTGCATCTTGATACGATACTGGAAGAATTACAGACATTAGATGAATCTGACAGAGGTATAGATGTTGAAGAACTGCTGGTTCAATTAAAGCATGTGCTTGATATTCTGCAGAGTGATGAGAAAGGCGGTAATCATTATGAGTAAGACAACATTTGAAAAGCTAGGTATCCCATATGAAGAAAGGGATGGAATCTTTTATCCGGTTATTGTTGCAGGAACAGAGAAGGCAGATATAGATGCAGGAAAGTATGGGCGTATGTGGATTAAATATATCAAGGAAGAATATCCAATGAGATATAAGAGTCTGGTGCGGTTCGGGGAGCTTGAAGAGCGAGCAGATGAAGTCAATGATACAGCGTATGAGCTGCTCGATGATATTGAAGCTAAGTGGCTGAAAAAGCATAAGCCAAAGAATCCAAATTCCTTTACAGAACAGTTACAGCTAAGAACACAGACCAGGATGATGGCAGAGGAAATCGTTATTATGGATGTGGTAATGCAGTTTCATTAGTGTGGGGGCAAAAAGCGCCGTCAAAACATGAAAATGGGGGCAAAAAGCGCCCCCAAAACCACAAAGTGGGGGCAGAAAGCGCCCCCGCACAAATCAGAGCTGAAAAAAGTGTGGGGGCAAAAAGTGCCGTCAAAATGCAAAAGTGGGGGCAAAAAGCGCCGTCAAAACAGCAAAGTGACGGCAAAAAGCGCCACCACTCAGATAAGCGAGAAAAAAGCCATGGTGGCGGAAAGTGCCATCAAAATGGAAAAGTGGTGGCGGAAAACGCCACTAAAACAGCAAAGTGATGGCAAAAAGCGCCACCATATCAGTAATTGTGGTGGAATATTAACCACCACATATCATATACAGGGTGCAGGTGCTCCTGCCAAGACGAAAAATTATGTAAACGCTGATGCGTTTATATTTTTTCGGGAAAAGGTCCGACCTTTTCCGCATCTTGCAAAACCTATAAGCAGAACTTTTAGAAAGGATGAAAAAAGCAATGGTACAGATAAAAAGAGATTGGTTTGATACAGCATTAGAAAACTACGAAAGGGGAGAACTGTATGGCAGATGGAAAGAGAAGATACAAGTCTGACAGGAAAGATTATAAGATATCTGTGAAGCTGTCAGAGAAAGATATGGATATTCTGAAAGCAGCACTTAAACGAACAGGAATGACAGCAAGTGCATATATAAGAGAATTGATCCGGACAGGTGGCAACATTGATACAAGTTATCCAGAGGACAGGGCAAGAGTAATCCGTGTTATTGCCGGTATTGCAAATAATATTAATCAGGCAGTAAAGCTTGGCAATTCACAGGGAAAGTTATATTACAGCGATATTGATAAACTGCAGAGCAGTCTGGATGATGTAAAGAAAACATTTTGGGAGGTGCTGGAAATATGGCGATTACAAAGATCCTGAATATCATGGAATCGGAAGGCAGAAATCCGGCATCGCACCTGAAGAATGCTTTGGAATATATTCAGAATCCGGATAAGACAGAAGAATGTGTACTGGTGGGCGGTATTAACTGCCTGCCGGATACGGCATTTGAGCAGATGGAGGAGACGAAGAATATATTTCATAAGACAGGTAAAAGGCAGGGCTATCATGTGATCATATCATTTTCACCGGAAGAAAAAGTGACGGCAGAGCAGGCAATGTATGTCCTCGAGCATTTCGCAAAGGATGTGCTTGGTGATGATTATGAGGCGGTGTATGCAGTCCATACTGACAGGGAACATATGCATGGACATCTGATCTGGAACAGTGTCAGCATGACAACCGGCAAGAAATACAATTCACCGAAAAGCAACTGGAAGAATCATCTCCAGCCTATTACAAATAAATATTGTGATGAACTTGGACTTTCCATAATGCCGGCAGAGTACAGCAAGAATCCCAAAAATATCAGCAGGGACAAGTGGGAAAAGGAAATGTCAATGAAAGAGATAATTCTAAGGGATGCCAAGATGTGTGCATATGCAGCCGGGAATGTGGAGCATTTTAAATATCTGATGAAAAGACTTGGATATGTATTTAAGAAAGACGCATGGATGGAGGTGCAGGCACCGGGATTTCGGTATTATCATAAACTGGCAAAGCTGGACGAGATGTTTTCAGAAGATATGTTACGGCATTATGTGGATATGCCCTGGATGGCAAAGCCTTACTTTTATTCGTCGGATATCAGGGGATTGCACAGGGCGAAGCTGTCATCATTCCAGAAGAAGTTTTATGCAAAGCTATACAGATTAAGGATTGTAGAGCAGAAGCGTTTTGCAGTCGGTGGAGCAAAGTATACAGAGGATTTGAAGCGGTTTCATCAGTTACAGGACGAATATCTGCTGATTGTAAATAATGACATCAAAAGTGTTGTGGATCTTGTGGATTTCATAAATGAGCAGGAAGAAAAGATTCAGCAGATTGAGGACAGACAGCATGAGATATACAGAGAAAGCTCTAGTCGGAAACGCAGTATAAAGAATGAAGAGCAGTACCGGGAATATCAGATATGGCACATGGAAGTGCAGGAAGAACTGGATGAGCTTAAGCAGGTGAAGAGAAATGTTAAGAGGCAGATACAGCTTGCTGATGACATTATAAAAGAAGATTTGTATACGGCTTATTATGCGGTGTCGGGGAAAGAGGAGATTGTTGCTGACAGGGATGTTGAGATACCGGGGATGGAAGAAAAGACTGCGGTTGAGGAAGTGGCGGCAGTAGTTGTTGAGCCAGAGACAAATATTGAGGTAATGAATTCTAACAATAATCAGAAAGGCAGACAAAAAGAGCAAATTGAAAGTGTGAGAAAACAAGAGACTGATTTAGATGGTATAGGAATACCAGAGATTCTTAATTTGCCTGATGTGAATGTGACAAGAGTTGGCGAAAGTATGACTGATATAACAGATAAAAATGAATTTGTGGGAACTAGAGAAACTGAATCTGTGGATAAATCAGACTGGATTGTCAGGAGAATATCAGAGCTTGGTGGTTATGAGAATGTCAGTGATTCTGTTAAGGCTGATATATTCGGATTTGATATTGCTGATGTAAGTGGAAGTATAAGACGGTTCTCGGATGTAATGAAAAAACTTGGAATGAAGCTGGATGGGGATGAGCTTTATGAGGAATTCCAGAGGATTTATGATGAGAGTGTCGATAAAGATAAGACTGAAGGTAGGATGTGGAATAGGGGCAGAGGGAGATGATTCCTCTGCTAAATTTTTCCTATGGATAATACTATACTCAATTTCGAGAACTCGAAATTTATAATTGCATAAGCGAAAAACTGATGATATAATAAAAATCAAGATAAAAGGACTATTTGACGTGATAATCGGAGGAAATAACATGTCAGAAAATCAAGTAAAAATAACTTATAAACCTTTATGGAAGTTGTTAATTGATAGGGATATGACGAAAACTGAATTGAGAAAGAAAACACAGATAGCACCAAGTACATTTACCAAAATGAACAACGATCAACAAGTATCGTTAGATATTCTAGCTAGGATATGTGTTGAATTGAAATGTGGCTTTGATGATATTGTGGAAATAGAACGATAGTGATATTGCAAAATGAAGAAATATGTACAAATAAATATAGCAAGGTGCTAATAGAAAGGAATTTATAAATGGCAGTTCAAAATAATGCTAATATTGGATTTGAAAAACAAATATGGGATGCGGCTTGTGTTCTTTGGGGACACATTCCAGCAGCAGAATACAGAAAGGTTATCGTAGGACTTATTTTTCTGCGTTACATATCAAGTGCATTTGAAAAACGCTATCAACAGCTTGTTGATGAGGGCGATGGTTTTGAAGATGATAAGGATGCATACACAGAAGATAATATTTTCTTTGTACCGGAGGATGCCCGTTGGAGCAAGATTGCTTCTGCAGCGCATACTCTGGAAATTGGCACTGTTATCGACGATGCAATGAGAGCTATTGAAAAGGAAAATACAACTCTTAAAAATGTGCTTCCAAAGAATTATGCAAGTCCAGATTTGGATAAGCGAGTATTAGGCGAGGTTGTTGATCTTTTTACCAATATGGATATGGGCGATACAGAAGAAAGCAAAGACCTTCTTGGCAGAACATACGAGTATTGTATTCAGCAGTTTGCAGCTTACGAAGGGGTTAAAGGTGGCGAGTTCTATACTCCCGCAAGTATTGTTAAAACAATCGTTGCTATTTTGAAACCATTCAAAAACTGTCGTGTATATGATCCATGCTGTGGTTCTGGTGGTATGTTTGTTCAGAGTGCAAAGTTCATTCAGGCACACAGTGGCAAGCGTGGAGAAATCGCTGTTTATGGTCAGGAGTCTAACGCTGATACTTGGAAGATGGCAAAAATGAATATGGCTATTCGCGGTATCGATGCAGATTTTGGACCTTATCAGGCAGATACATTTTTCAATGATTTACATAAAACGCTTAAAGCTGATTTTATTATGGCAAATCCGCCATTCAATCTTTCAAACTGGGGACAAGACAAGTTAAAAGATGATGTTAGATGGAAATACGGAACTCCGCCAGCAGGAAATGCCAACTATGCGTGGATTCAACATATGATACATCATCTTGCACCGAACGGAAAAATTGGTCTTGTACTTGCTAATGGAGCTTTATCATCTCAGTCTAGTGGTGAGGGAGAAATCAGAAAGAATATTATTCAGGCTGACCTTGTAGAAGGTATCGTTGCACTGCCTACGCAGTTATTTTACAGCGTTACAATTCCGGTTACACTTTGGTTTATTTCTAAGAACAAAAAGCAGAAAGGTAAAACTTTATTTATAGATGCCCGCAAAATGGGTTATATGGTTGACCGTAAGCATAGAGATTTTACAGATGAAGATATTCAGAAGTTGTCTGATACATTTACAGCATTTCAAGATGGTATGCTTGAAGATGTGAAAGGATTCTGTGCTGTAGTAGACCTTCAAGAAATCGAAAAGCAGGACTTCATTCTGACACCGGGTAGATATGTTGGTATTGAAGAAGTTAAGGACGACGGCGAACCATTTGAAGGAAAGATGACACGCCTTACAGCAGAGCTTTCTGATATGTTTGCAAAGTCACATGAGTTAGAAGAAGAAATTCGTAGGAAACTGGGGGCAATTGGGTATAAGCTATGATAGATGTATTTATTGATACGAATATTTTGCATAGCAGAAATGAACAATTAGATAAAGCATTGTTTGTAGAAAAATTAAAAGAAATCATTGGCGAGATAGAGATAAATGACATTTATACAGAAATTAAAATTTTATTGCCTCGAATGGTACTTAATGAATTATATCAACAGCAATTAGAAATGTTTGATGATTTGAATAAAAGGCTTGAAAATGTAAGTATGCCGAATATGCAATATGATAGAGCATTTAACTATGGAGAATATTTAGAAACAATATTTAAAAAAGCAATAATGGAATTAAAACAAGGCATCGTTGCGGTGGAAGTTGTGGATTTTCCTGCTTCAGACAGGCTCAATAGTATAATATCAAGGGCTATAAAAAAAGAACCTCCATTCGAAGGAAAAGAAAAGCATAGTGATAAGGGGTTTAAAGATGTACTGATTTGGGAATCTATAAAAGAATATAAGGAAAAACATATAAATGATATTATAGTGTTCTATTGTAATGATAATTTGCTAGCAAGTAATGCATTAAGAAAAGAATTTAAAGAAGATTTCAGAGATGAAATATATATAGAGCAGAAAAATGCACTAATGAAAAGACTTACTACACTTTGTAATAAAAATGAAACAGAGAAGACATTTTCTTCACAACTTAATGAGAGAATAGAAAGTTGCCTAAGTCATAATAACGAGATATTATATGATTTGCTTATGGAAGATCCTGTATGGAATGACGGAGATGTAATATCAGATTTTGAAGTTAAAAAAGTTAATATTCTTAACTGTAATGATATAAAGATACATAACAGGATATTATATAAGGTTGAGATAGAAATAAAAATGTATTACGCAAAGTGTAAGGATAGAGATATGTATAAAATTATAGGAGAAAGGCAGCTTGATATTTATTATGACTTTAATGACGATGTATTATTAACAAATCATTATGAAACTTTAACGATGGGTGATTGCAATGTATCAGATTTTATAGTGTTAGAATAGATACTTTGGTGAAATGACTATTGGATAAATGTGAAAGAGAGGATTGATATATGTTAGAGTGGAAATTAATCCGTTTGGGAGATATTTGTAAAACAAATGAAAACAGCTATTACCCAAAAGATAATTGGAAATTTGTTAATTATTTAGATACAGGGAGTCTTACAGAAAATAAAATTACGGAGCTACAGTATATCAACATTGAAACGGATAAGATTCCAAGTAGGGCTAGGCGAAAAGTAATAAAGAATAGCATATTATATTCTACAGTAAGACCAAATCAGTTACATTATGGAATTATAAAGGAGCCAGTTGATAATTTATTAGTTTCTACAGGATTTACAGTAATTGATGTTGATATTAATAAAGCAATACCAGAATTCATTTACTATCTCTTAATACAGAACAATACAACAGAGCAATTGCAGGCGATTGCAGAACAAAGTGTATCAACATATCCATCTATTAAGCCATCTGATATAGAAAATTTAGAATTTAAGTTGCCTAATTTAATTATACAAAATAAAATAGTGTCTATTTTAGACACTATAGATAGCAAAATTTGTCAAAATGAAAAGATAAACAAGAATTTAGAGGAACAATTAAGTGCCTTATTCGTAAATATGTTTGGTCATTCTATTGATTCTCTTGATAATAGTGACATTAAATTAGGCGACTTAATTGAAAGTGTCGATAACAGAGGAAAAACGCCACCATTATCTGACGAACCAACAGACTATCCAATAATAGATGTTAGAGCATTATCCGGTAATTCAAGAATAATTGATTACACCAACTGTACTAAATACGTTTCCAAAGAGACATACAATAATTGGTTCAGAAGTGGACACCCTAAAGAATATGATATTCTCATTTCAACTGTAGGTAGTTTGGCTGAAATGAAAATATTTCTAGGAACTACAGGCTGCATTGCTCAAAATGTTGTAGGATTTAGAACAAAAGGTATATCACCACTCTACTTGTATCAATATCTGAATTACATAAAAAACGACTTAGTAGCATACAATATTGGTTCTGTTCAACCAAGTATTAAGGTAACTCATATAATCAAACATTCTATCTATGTTGCTTCAAAAGAAGATATAGAAATATTTGATAGTATTGCTCGAAACATTACAAAAAAAATATTTGCAAATTGCCAAGAAAACGAAGCATTAAAGCAAATGCGAGACACTCTTTTACCTAAACTGATGTCTGGTGAGCTTGATGTTTCAAACATCAAGATTTAAGCCACTAAATTATTGTTTAAAATTTGTTGAAAGGGGAAATATCTATGCTTAAAGACTGGAATTTCTGGTGTACTGTTATGACATCCATTGCGGCTTTCATCGCAATATATTTATCAGTCCGTCAAATTCAGCTAAGTAATAAACAGCAATTATTTGATCGACGATTGAAAGCATACATGTTGGTAAATGGTATTATTTCTCTTTGCAGAGAAAATTATATGTGGATTTCAGGAAAAAGAGAAGCAGAACCGCAACTAACTAATGATTTTTTCTTTAAGAGCCTTACGAATAATGCATATATGGAATCACAGGCTAAGGCTATCCAACATCCGCTGGAACAACCATTTCACAACAATTTTTTGAAGAAACTAGAAGAACTTAGAAGTATGGCAATAGAGTTGGAGCTTATTTTCAAAGGTGATGTAGTACTGCCATATTGTGATTTTTTGAGAGATTATGAAAAAACATTAACTGCAATGTATAAGTATCAGATTATTATTAAAAAGATAAATGAAGAAAACAGCAAACACCCTAGGTCTTTAGAAGAGTTATCACAACTGTTTTCAGAGAACAAATATAGAGATAGCCTTTATATGGCATTGGATAAACTTAGAGAATCGTATGATGTGGTAGCGCAGGAAAACATTGAGAAGAAGCTGAGAAAACAGATTGCGTTGATATAAGGAGGAGAGATTTATGTCAGGATTATACACAGAAGCTGATTATGAAAATTCAGTTATAGAGCTATTTAGAAATGATTTAGGCTATGAATATGTTTATGGTCCGGATATAGAAAGAGATTTTTTCAATCCACTATATGAGGATGTTCTGCTCGATTCGCTGTATCGTTTGAACAGAGGTCTGCCTGATGATGCTATTCAGGATGCCTTATTCAAGCTTAAAAATTTTGAAAATGGAGAGCTTGTTCAGAAAAATGCTGCATTTATGGACTATTTGCAAAATGGAATTCCAGTAAGATATTTTGAAGATGGTGAGGAGCGTTCCTCTATCGTTTATCTTGTTGACTACAAAAATACTGACAATAATTCATTTATCATAGCGAATCAGTGGACTTTCATTGAAAATAGTAATAAGCGTCCGGATGTAATTCTCTTTTTAAATGGCTTGCCGGTTGTATTAGTTGAGTTGAAATCTCCTTCTCGTGAAGAAACGGACGCTTCTGAAGCATACAGACAGCTCCGCAATTATATGCAGGAAATCCCATCTATGTTTATTTATAACGCTATATGTATTATGAGCGACCAGTTGACATCTAAAGCAGGTACAATCACTTCAGGCGAAGACCGTTTTATGGAATGGAAAACTAAAGATGGAGATTATGAGAATACACAGTTTGCACAGTTTGATACTTTCTTTGAGGGGATGTTCAACAAAGAGCGACTTCTTGATATTATAAAGAACTTCATTTGTTTTTCAAATGAGGGTATTAACTCATTCAAAATTCTTGCCGGATATCACCAGTATTTTGCAGTCAGAAAAGCAATTGAATCCACCAAACGTGCTACTGTTACGGATGGTAAGGGCGGTGTGTTCTGGCATACACAAGGAAGTGGTAAGTCACTTTCTATGGTATTTTATGCACATTTGTTGCAGGAAGCATTGGATAGTCCAACGATAGTTGTTATCACCGATAGAAATGATCTTGATGATCAGCTTTATGGACAATTTGCAAAGTGTAAAGAATTCTTAAGACAAGAGCCGATACATGCCGAAAGCAGAGAAAACTTAAAGTCTTTGCTTGCCGGCAGACAGGCAAATGGTATTATCTTTACTACAATGCAGAAGTTTGAAGAATCTCACGAAGCTTTGTCGGAGCGAAACAACATTATAGTTATGGCGGATGAAGCACACAGAGGACAATATGGACTGGCAGAAACTGTTGATGCTAAAACTGGTAAGATAAAAATTGGAACAGCACGAATTATCAGAAATACTCTGCCTAATGCTACATATATCGGATTTACCGGTACTCCTATTTCATCAAAAGACCGCAGCACTCGTGAAGTATTTGGTGATTATATTGATATTTATGATATGACACAGGCTGTTGAGGATGGAGCAACAAGACCTGTTTATTACGAGAGCCGAGTTATCAAGCTTAACCTTGATGAAGATACTCTTAGGTTGATTGATAGTGAATATGATGTTATGGCTGAAAATGCTGATGGAGAAGTAGTTGAGAAAAGCAAGCGTGAACTTGGTAAGATGGAAGCTGTTCTTGGCAATGATAATACTATCAATTCACTTGTTTGTGATATTCTTGACCATTACGAGAATAACAGAGAGAATCTTTTAACTGGAAAGGCAATGATTGTTGCATACTCTCGTCCTATTGCAATGAAGATATACAAGCGTATCTTAGAACTTCGTCCCGCATGGAATGAGAAGGTTGGAGTTGTTATGACTTCTGGTAATAATGATCCGGAAGAATGGAGAAAAATTATTGGCAATAAACATCATAAGGATGAACTTGCTAAGAAATTCAAAGATAATAACAGCCCTATGAAGATAGCAATTGTTGTTGATATGTGGCTGACAGGCTTTGATGTTCCTTCACTTGCAACTATGTATGTCTATAAGCCAATGTCTGGACATAATCTCATGCAGGCTATCGCTCGTGTAAATCGTGTGTTTCGTGATAAGGAAGGCGGACTTGTTGTAGATTATGTTGGAATTGCTTCTGCATTGAAACAGGCAATGAATGATTATACTTCTCGTGATAAAAAGAATTATGGAGATACTGATGTTGCAAAGGTAGCATATCCGAAGTTTTTGGAAAAGCTTTCAGTTTGTAGGGATATGTTCCACGGATATGATTACTCGAAGTTTACAGGTGGAACAGACCTTGAAAGAGCAAAAACTATCAGTGGTGCAGTCAACTTCATTATGGACAGAGAGAAAGCCGATGACAAGGATTCATTTGTAAAAGAAGCACTTATGCTGCATCAGGCATTGTCGCTTTGTTCTTCTCTTGTTGATGAAGAAAGTCGATTTGAAGCAGCGTTCTTTGAATCGGTGCGTGTTCTTGTCCTTAGACTTACAAACACAGGAGTTGGAAAGAAGATTTCTCTTCCAGAAATGAATGCAAGAATAAATGAGCTTTTAAAGCAGAGTATCAAAAGTGATGGAGTTATCAATCTTTTTTCAGATATTAAAGAAGAATTTTCACTGTTTGATCCGAAGTTTCTTGAAGAAGTTGCTAATATGAAAGAGAAGAATCTTGCGGTTGAACTTCTTAAAAAGTTGATTGCAGAACAGGTTTCAGTATATCGAAGAACTAATGTAGTTAAATCTGAGAAGTTCAGTGAAATCATGCAGCGTTCGCTTAATGCGTATCTTAATGGTATGTTGACAAATGAAGAAGTAATTGAGGAAATGTTGAATCTTGCAAAACAGATTGCGGCAGCTAGGAAGGAAGGCGACCAGCTTGGACTTACTGCTGATGAGCTTGCTTTCTATGATGCATTAACAAAGCCACAGGCAATAAAGGATTTCTATGAAAATGAAGAACTGATAGCAATTACAAAAGAACTTGCAGATACTCTACGAAGAAATAAAACAATTGACTGGCAGAAACGAGAATCAGCAAGAGCAAAAATGCGTATGCTTATAAAGAAACTGCTGAAAAAGCATAAGTATCCACCAGAGGGTATGGAGGATGCAGTTCAGACTGTTATGACACAGTGCGAACTTTGGACAGATAATAATGATATTGGAGAGGAGAATGTTATTAACTTTCACAGAAAATCAACATCATATGCTGAATCAAATTATGCAAAGCCCTTGATGGTTGCTGAAAGTGAGGCAACTTATAAAGTGAGAAAATAGAAATACAAAGGAGCAATGGAATAATGACTGACTTACTCATAGTAGGAAATGGTTTCGACTTATATCATGGATTACCGACTCGGTATACAGATTTTCTAAAATTTATAAGCTATTGGTCTATATTTTGGGATAATTATAATGGAGAGGCTAAGGCTCAAGTGTGTACACCTTTTAGAGTTAAATTATCTGAACAAAATGAAATAATCGAGGAGTCGATGAGAGATTTTGCTTCTCATCAAGGATATTACAAATATGAACATCTAGAATTTATTAACAGTCATATTGATAATTTATGGATTCAATATTTCTTGAAAAAACAGTTATCTAGTGTGAATTGGATTGATTTCGAAGGTGAGATATATAATGTCCTTAAATTGGTTGAAGAATATTATTCGGAATTTATTCCAGAGATGAGAAAGAGGAATGATGCTCCAATAAAATACATACCAGGGGACATGAGTACAGTAATTAATATATTTAAGAAAAATTGTCCGGAGGAATATATCGATTTTACACAGGGAATTATAAGTAGGAGAGATACAGAAAAAGATAAATTGAAAAATAATAAAGAAATGTTACTAAGTACAATGAAAAGAGAACTTGATGAT
>ENA-OPFJ01000329-OPFJ01000329.1-human-gut-metagenome-genome-assembly--contig:-NODE-329-length-15115-cov-1.800066_pt1 | contig 15115 bp, 15 predicted proteins | sample MGYA00241710_ERZ501551 | MGnify/ENA primary metagenome ERZ501551 (study PRJEB25962, sample SAMEA2042381) | human gut metagenome | biome: human gut; feature: human-associated habitat; material: faeces... | reverse complement strand
CCGCCACTGAGCCACGGATGGCGAATTGGCGGCGGTTGCGTCAAGAATAAAAAAATAAATCAGAACATCTAGCACTTCTTAGTTCCAATACATCTGATATTTCTTTTATCTGATTTGATCGATTCTAACATCTCTCTGGATTGGCAATCGTCCGAGGTTCAAAAGGAAAAAGGAGACAATCATGTCGAAGTTACGTTATCATATCGCAGTCATGGCTGCAAAATTCAGCAAAGTCATCATCCGCCTTTCGGGGCGCAACGGCACGCATACCCCAGGCGTTGTTGCCAGAAAAATCTGCCCGGATTTCATGGCGCAGGCACCGAAGGCACCGCTCTGTATCTGCGTGACAGGTACGAACGGTAAGACGACCGTATCAAACATGCTGACCGATATGCTGGAGAAGGAAGGCAAGAAGGTAGTCAGCAACCGGACCGGTTCGAATATCGTGCCGGGCTGTGTGACAAACCTGTTGAACAGCGTCAACTGGCTTGGCAGATGCCGCGTGGACGCAACTGTATTTGAGGTGGACGAGCGTGCATCCCGTCTGATTCTTCCATATGTAAAGCCGGATTATCTCGTCGTGACGAACCTGTTCCGTGATTCACTGAAGCGAAACGCACATCCGGATTACATTTTCAGTGTCATTGACACATACTGCCCGGACACAACGAAGCTGATCTTAAATGCAGATGAGCAGTGCAGCAGCAACTTAAAGCCGAATAGTGAGCATGTTTATTTCGGAATCGGAAAGCAGGACGATGACAAGACGGAGCCATACAACCTGATCGCTGATTATACATTGTGTCCAAAATGCGGTACGAAGCTGAAGTTCAACTACCTTCGTTATCATCATATTGGAAATGCTTATTGTCCAAACTGCGATTACAAGTCTGCAGATGCAGATTATCTTGCAACGAAGGTCGACAAGGAAGGCAAGAAGTTAATTGTCCGTGAAAAGGATGGAAATGAGATCGAATACGCACTGATCCATGATGCGTTGTTTAATATTTATAATGAATTGACTGTAATTACGATGATGCGGGAGCTTGGATATTCTTCCGATGAGGTGAAGAAGCGGATCGCAGAGATCCATGTGCCGGAATCCCGTTACAGCGAGACGAAGGTCGGAAATGTGACAGTCGTTCAGGCACTCAGCAAAGGACAGAGCGCAGTCAGCTCCTGCCGTACGTTCGAGTATGTGGCAGAAGAGCCTGGTAAGAAGGTCATCATGATCGCAGAGGATGACTTCAGCGACAGACAGAAGAGTATCGAGTTTATCGGCTGGATCTACGACCTTGAATACGAGCAGTTTGCAAGAGACGATGTAATGCAGGTAGTCTGCTGTGGACCAAGATGTCTCGATCACCGTGTGCGTGCGCTGATCGCCGGAATCCCGGAGGAGAAGATCGCGTGGGATCTCGATGAGGTTGCAGCGGTCGATAAAGTAAAGTTAGAGGGCGTTGATAAGGTATATATCTTATACGACTGCGATACCTATGGTATTTCCTGCAAGATGAAGCAGAAGCTTTTGAAGAGACTGGAGGATGAAAAATAATGAAGATTGAAATCCTTTATCCGGAGCTTTGTACCTTATATGGTGACAAAGGAAATATGCAATACTTGAAGCTCTGCTTACCGGATGCAGAATTTGTAGAGACAACATTGAATGCGAAGCCTCTGTTTTTGACAGAGGATATTGATCTGGTATATATGTGCTCGATGAGCGAGAAGAGTCAGGAAGTGATTTTGAGCCGTCTGCTTCCTTTGAAGGAAGAGATCTTCCGTGCATTTGATGCAGAGAAGACAGTATTCTTCTTCGTTGGAAATGCGCTCGAACTGCTTGGCAAATACATCAAGCGGGAAGATGGCAGCAAGGTGGAAGCTCTGGCGTACTTAAACAGCTATTCGGTCAGACAAACCCCGAACCGTTTCAATACATTGATGAAGGCAAAATTCGATGATATTACATTGCTTGGTTATACAAGCCGTTTCTCCCATACATTTGGAATCCCGGAGCAGGAGAGCTTTTGTAAGGTTGAGATGGGAACTGGTATGAATCCGAAGTCGGTATTTGAAGGTATCCGCAAAGGAAAGATTCTTGCGACTTACATGCTTGGACCAATCCTTGTAGCAAACCCGGATTTCACACATTACCTTCTGCGTATGTTAGGCGCAGATATGGAGAAAATACCGTATGAAGATGCGATGCGGGATGCCTATAACCAGAAAATGAAGGAGTTTGAAAAGCCGGATTTGGAATTATCTTAAGTCTGAAATACAGAATTCATTCTTTTTTCACTTGCGAAGTGAGAGAATGAGGAGTATATTATAGCTTGATTATGAAGAAAATGAGTCACACAGAGTAGGAGGTACGAGTGTATGACTGACGTTGAAGTATTTGAGAATTATGAATCAGAGGTACGTTCTTATTGTAGAAGCTTCCCTGCGGTCTTTACGACTTCAAAGGGTTCGATCATGAAGGATGAGAACGGAAAGGAATATATAGATTTCTTCTGCGGAGCAGGAGCCTTAAACTATGGACATAACAATGACTATATTAAGGAAAAGATGGTTGCATACCTGATGAGTGATGGAATTATGCATTCGATGGATATGATGACTGTTCCGAAGAAAGAGTTTTTGCAGTTCTTTGAAGAAAAGGTGTTACAGCCAAGAGGATTGAATTTCAAGGTAATGTTCCCTGGACCAACCGGAACCAATGGCGTAGAGGCTGCATTGAAGCTGGCGCGTAAAGTAAAGAAGAGAAATCAGATCTGGGCACTCATGGGATGTTTCCATGGTATGACACTTGGCGCATTGTCTCTCACAAGTGATGCGGGCAGCCGTGGCGGCGCAGGTGTATGTCTGAATGATGTTACACATATTCCGGCACCATATATGTTCCCGGAGCTTGATACAATCAAATATATGGAGACATTGCTTACGGACGACCACTCAGGTGTGGAGAAACCGGCAGCAATCATTATCGAGACCGTACAGGCAGAAGGAGGCGTGCATGTATTTTCCAATGAATATCTGCAGGGTGTCCGTGCGTTGTGCGATAAGTATGATATTTTGATGATCGTGGATGATATTCAGGTAGGCTGTGCGAGAACAGGAACCTTCTTCTCGTTCGAGCGTGCAGGTATCGTACCGGATATGTTCGTAATGTCGAAGTCCATCGGTGGATATGGTATGCCATTTGCTCTGACAATGTTCAAGCCGGAGTTAGATATCTGGTCACCGGGCGAGCACAACGGAACGTTCCGTGGCAACCAGCTTTCTATGGTTGCAGCGAAGGCAGGACTGGAATATATGCTTGACCATAAGGTTGAGGCTGAGGTAAAGCGCAAAGAGGGAATCATCCGCAAATATATGGATGAGAACATTGCAAGACCGGGTGTGGAGATCCGGGGAATCGGCTGTATCTGGGGCGTCCAGGTTGCAGATGGAAAGCTTGCTTTGGCAATCTGTAACAAGTGCTTTGAAAAGGGATTGATCATGGAACGTGCAGGCCGAGATAACAATGTGTTGAAGCTGATGCCGGCGCTTGTGGCAACGGATGACGAATTGATGCGCGGACTGGATATCATCAGAGATTCAATGAATGAATTGATGTAAGAATTGTACAGAGATAATCTGTGAAGAAAGTAAATCGAGCAGGATGTATGAACCTGCTCGATTGTGTTTTATTTTAGATAATTTTGATGTACTTGAAAAATGGAAAGGTATGATAGATTGTATGGAACCTTGGATGGGAAGAACAGCAGCCGTCGTAGATCTTGGTATGCTGAAAAATAACTTAGCAGAGATCCGCAAGAAATTAAAGCCGGGTGTCGAACTCATGGCGGTTTTAAAGGGTGACGGATACCGGCACGGCGCGGAAGGATTGTATCCGACATTGAAAGCCTGCGGCGTGACCAACTATGCGGTTGCACTGTGGAGCGAGGGTGTTGCCTTGCGGGAGCATGGCGCGACAGAGCCGATTCTTGTGCTTGGAGATACCAGAGATTATGACTTAGATGAGGCAGTCCGTTACAATCTGGACTTTCCAGTATTCTCGGTGGAATATGCGAAGACGGTTGCCGAGGCAGCGAAACGGCAGGGAAGAAAGCAGAATATACAGATCAAGCTCGACACCGGAATGAGCCGGATCGGGTTCCCGGATAACGATGAGACGCTTGAAGCAATCAAGGAGATTTCACAGATGGAATCCCTGAATATGACAGGCATTTTCACGCATTTTGCACGTGCAGATGAGTACGATCATAAGAGTGCAGGGAAGCAGCTTGACCGCTTTCTGCGTATGACAGAGAAGTTAAAGGAAATGGGAATCACATTTCCGAAGTATCATGTGGCGAACAGCCCGGCGATTTTGCTGATGCCGGATTCGCAGCTCGATATGGTACGTGCCGGAGATATCTTATATGGCTTGAATCCAATCGACGAAGAAGGGTTCAAAAAAGAGAACTTCAAGGAGATTTTGAGCTGGTACACGTATGTGGTTATGGTGAAGGAGGTTCCGACAGGAACGGAGGTTGGTTATGGCGGCACATTCGTGACGAAGCGTCCGACGAAGATCGCAACCCTGCCGGTTGGATTTGCGGATGGATACCGGAGAGATCTGTCGAACCGAGGAAAGGTGCTGATCCGTGGACAGGAAGCACCGATCATCGGAAGAGTCTGTATGGATCAGTGTATGGTCGATGTGACAGATATCCCGGATGTACAGAGAAACGATCAGGTGACGCTACTTGGCGGAGACCTTTCCATCCAGTGGATGGCAGATCTGCTTCAGACAAATGTCGATGAGATTGTATGCAATATCTCCCAGCGTGTACCGCGTGTCTATATTGATTCCACACAGGAATCATAAGTTCGTAGTAGAAAGAGGAAAGTTATGCAACAGGAAACCCGTGTAAGAAATGCCTCGCGAAATGTTGTGTTTGGCATGTTTTTGAAAGGCTATCAGATACTGCTTCCATTTATCATGCGTACAGCAATTATGTACTACATGGGCGATGGATATCTCGGCTTAAACAGCTTGTTTGGTTCGGTGCTGTGGGTGTTGAACCTTGCGGAGTTGGGCGTTGGTTCAGCGATGGTTTATTCCATGTACCAGCCGATTATCGACAATGATAAAGAGCAGATCTGCGCGTTGTTAAAATTATATCGGAAATATTACCGGATCATCGGACTGGTAATCGCAGTCGTTGGCGGAATTCTGACGCCGTTTATTCCGTATCTTGTAAAGAGTGATATGCCGGAGGGCGTGAGCATCTATGTCGTGTATCTGCTCAATCTGTTCTGTACCTGTATGTCGTACTGGCTGCTCGCGTACAAGAACAGTCTGCTGACTGCACACCAGAGAAATGATGTAGCGAGCAAGGTCATGCTTGTGACGAATACGTTCCAGTATGCGGCACAGTTAGTTGTCGTTATGACAATCGGTGATTATTATATCTATCTGATTGTACAGATCTTCACACAGATCGTTACGAATCTGGTAACGGCATATTTTGCGAATAAGATGTATCCGGAATATAAGGCAGTCGGAAAGCTGCCGAAGGAGACAGTAAAGAAAATCAATAACCGTATCAGAGATCTCTTCACCATGAAGGTGGGACAGGTCATTGTGTCGTCTGCGGATACGATTGTTATATCGGCATTCTTAGGACTTGCTGCGAATGCATTTTACAACAATTATTACTATGTGCTGACTGCGGTAACCGGAATCATGAATGTTGTGTTCGTATCGTGCACTGCAGGTATCGGAAACAGTATTCTGATGGAGTCGGAAGAAAAAAACTATACGGATTTGAAGAAGCTCTCGTTTATTATAATGTGGCTTGCCGGTATGTGCAGTGCGGTTATGCTCTGTCTGTATCAGCCGTTCATGCGGCTCTGGGTAACAGAGAAGCGAATGCTTCCATTTGCAGTCGTTGTTTGCATGGTTGTGTATTTCTTCATCAGCCAGGTAAACCAGATTCTGATCACTTACAAAGATGCAGCGGGAATCTGGCATGAAGACCGGTTCCGTCCACTTGTGACGGCACTTGTGAATCTGGTGCTGAATATTATTCTTGTACAGTTTATTGGTATCTATGGTGTTATCCTGTCTACCGTTATTTCGGTGCTGGCTGTTGGTATGCCGTGGATTCTGCACAACCTGTTTACGGTATTATTTAAGCGGAATGCATGGGAATATATACGGAAGCTTCTGTATTATACAATCGTGACAACGATTGTATGTACACTTACCTATTTGGTTGCAAGCCAGATACCGGGCGTTGGAATTCTGGCGCTGATCCTGAAGGCAATCGTGTCTGTGATCGTGTCAAATCTGTTGATGTTTGTGGCTTATTTCAAGATGGGAGAGTTTGCAGAAGTAAAGAAACTTGTGATACGCGTATTGAAGAGACAGGCTTAATGTGGGGCGGCAGCAACCATGTGAGCGGGAAGGAGAACATATGAGGAAGTTAAAATTATGGGTGGCGTGTGCGATGGCGGCAGCGATGCTTGCACTGACTGCATGCGGAAAAGAAGATAAACTGGTGCTGGTGACAACCGAAGCGGCAGCGTCACAGAGTGATGCGACAACGACCGAAGATATTCTGGCAGATATCCGGGAGGAAGCAGAGAATACAACGGAAGAGGAAAAGAAGCGCGAACCCGCTTCAGAGGAAGATAAGAAGGTCACGATGGAAGCAATCTATGATGCAAACAAAGGGGATACATTGCTTGCGGGTGGAAACAATTACAGCTTGAATACAATCTATTACAGTGATGGTGTTGAGGTGTATTCGGAATATCAGTTCCTTGGGTTTGCCGAGGACGGCACGTATCTGCAGGCGTACGAGGATTCAAATGGAATCGTGCAGGTGCTTGATAAAGAATATGGTTATTGGTATCTGATTGATGAGGACAAGACGTGTTATGCATTGATCTATCCGGAACCAAATGTGGCAGATGCGATCATCAACACGAATCACAACGATATGATTATCTCCCTTACAGAGGCGGATCAGACGATCAAGGATATCTACCGTGAGGACGGAGATCTGGTTGTGGAGACAAATTATAAGAATGACAACGCATCTTATGTATTCCAGTATGTTCTGGATGACAATTACAAGGTGCTTGAATATTATTGTTACGATGCCAATGGGGAAAAGGTATCATATTCCTGGGTGACAGAAGGAAATTCTTATACATATCCGGAGGCAATCGCGACCGCACACGAGTCTATGATGACGCGGACAGTTACGTTCAAGATTTTAGAGGGAAAAGGACTGGAGAGCAGTTATACAGTTCCAGTGGACAAACCGGTACAGCTTGCATTGCTGGAATATAAAGCATACACGGATGAGGCATGCACGACAACTTGGGAAGAGACCGCCGACGATTCAGGCATGTATACCGATGAAGTTATCTATCTCAAACGTGAAGGTGCGGACACAACAGAGGGAACAACGGAAGATTCGACGACAAATCCGTAAATCTCTTTACAAATCAGTGGGATATGTAGTATACTACGGGTAAGAACGAATAGTAGGAGAATGTAAAAAGGAAGTGAGAATATGAGTATGAATATTAGCAGCAATTTTTTTAATAGCATGCTTGGAACATCTTCCAGCAATTCAAGCAGTGGATTGATGGGACTTCTCAGCGATTACAACTCCATTCGGAACGGCAGTTATCTGAAGCTTGCAAAGCATTATTATTCGAACGATAGTGCGAAGAAGGCAACGCAGAAGCAGTTTTCCAAGAGTAACATAGAGACGAAGACAGAGGATACTGCGACAAAGACGGCATCCGAGGATGCATGGAAGGATCTGAAAACATTGAAGGATGAGAAGCTGTATCAGAGTGCGGATACAGATAAGATCCAGAAGAATGTAAAGAGCTTTGTCAGCAATTACAACAGTGTGATGGAGAGTGCACAGAATTCAGATAAATCAGGCGTACTGAAGGATGCATCCAGACTGGCTTCTCAGACTGGAAATTATACAAGTGCATTAGCCAAGATCGGAATTACGGTAAAAAGTGATAACACACTTGCATTTGACGAGGAGGCATTTGCATCCGCAGATATGTCGGATGTGAAGAAACTGTTTGCCGGAGATTTCTCTTTCGGCAGTAATACACAGAGTCGTATGTTGCAGCTTGCAAGCGATGCATCTGCAAATTCATCGTCTGTATTTTACAATCAGTACGGAGCAGTGGCAGGCGCGTCAGTTGGAAGCTTCTACGATAGCTTATTCTAATTAGCAGAGACAGAAATATATAGTTCAATCTCCCCAAGAGGATTGATAATAAGAATGGGAAGATCCGCGGGTTGACTGTGGATCTTCTTCTTTTGTCTGGAAATGGGAGGACTGGTGCAATATGGCAAAAATACGAATCGACAAATATTTGGCAGATGCGGGTTTTGGCAGTCGAAAGGATGTGAAAGGACTGCTGAAGGCAAAACAGGTCACCATAAATGGTGAGATGTGTGTCCATGCGGAGGAAAAGCTGGAACCGGCGCAGGATGTTGTCTGTGTGCAGGGTAAAATGGTCGTGTATGAGAGTTTTTCTTATTATATGCTGCATAAACCACAGGGGGTGGTGTCTGCAACGAAAGATGCACATGAAAAAACAGTTGTGAATCTTATTACAGAACAAAAACGACGCGATTTATTTCCGGTAGGACGGCTGGACAAAGATACGGAAGGGCTGTTGCTTTTAACCAACGATGGAAAGCTGTCAAATGATCTGCTGGCACCGGGAAAGCATGTGGAAAAAACCTATTATGCAAGGATCAAAGGCATGGTCACGAAGAAGGAGGTCGCTGCTTTTGCTGAGGGTGTAGATATCGGAGATGAGCTGCTCACAGCACCAGCTGAACTGAAGATTCACAAGGCAGGGAGCGAAAGTGAGATCGAAATTACGATCACAGAGGGGCGGTATCATCAGATTAAACGAATGTTTGAAGCGGTAGGTATGCAGGTGCTATATTTAAAGCGTTTGCGTATGGGACCGTTGTATCTGGATGAGTCGCTTGCGTGTGGTGAATATCGGAAACTTACCACAGAGGAAATCCAGAGCCTGAAAAACAGAGAAGAATGGTAAATCGTTTGTGAAATACGAGAAAGTATGTTGACATATGAGGTAGAAAAAGTATAAACTGTAAAGAAGGTATTGCAGTTTTGCAGGAGGAAACGATATGGACGAAAATAAGAATCCGGAATCCAGATATGACGTGGATGAAGAAGAGGGTGCCACCACCGTATTACGTGCGATGGATGCAGAAACTGAGGACGAAGAAGAGGGCGCGACGACGGTATTGCGCGCAGAAGATATGACACCTGAGGATGACGATGATACGGAAGGTGCAACGACGGTTCTGACAGGACCAGAACCAGCGATGATGGGTGCAGCACCAGCACCGGGCGCACCACAGTTTGAGGACAAGACACAGATGCTTCCGCCACAGGGAGCACCGATGGGAATGCCGATGGGACAGATGCCGAACGGACCGATGGGAGCACCAATGGGACAGATGCCGAACGGACCGATGGGAGCGCCAATGGGACAGATGCAGAATGGACCGATGGGAGCACCAATGGGGCAGATGCCAAATGGATCAATGGGAGCACCGATGGGTATGATGCCGAATAACGGACAGATGCCGCCGATGAATGGTGGAAAGCCGCCAAAGGCGCCGAAACCACCGAAAGCTCCGAAGGAGAAAAAACCGAAGGTACCAAAACAGCCAAAAGTAAACAAAGATGGTTCACCAAAGAAGAAAAAGACAGGTCTGATCGTGGCTATCTGCGTCGTTGTGGTATTGGCACTGGGCGCAGGCGCATATTTCCTGTTCTTTACGCCAGAGAAACGGTATGAGAGGAAGATGGATGTTGCTGAGAAGGCGATGACAGACAGCAATTACGAAGAAGCTGTCACGGCGTATGAAGCAGCACTTGGTATCTTTGATGACCGGGTTCCGGCTATGAACGGTTTGTTATCCGCACAGATTAGTGCCGGTGAAAGCGATGGGGCAAGAGAGAATTTCACAGAGTTCCGTACAACAATCACGGGCTTTGATGCAGATAAAGTAACAGAGAACAGTGAGGATATCGTAGCATTCTATGAATACGCAGATGATCTTTACAGTGATACGGATTCTCTGATCGATGCATATAAGGAAGGGTATAACCTGACAAATGACAACGGTCTGAAGAAGAACCTCGTAACTGCATATGTAGACCGTGCCGATGCAATGGATAACTCTGATTATGAAAATAAGATTGCTGCTTATGGAGATGCTTTGGATCTCGACAGTACGAATGAGTCGGCTCTGAGTGGAAGAAAGGCATGTGCATATGCTGTTTTGGATGATATGATGGATGCACAGCAGTATGATCAGGCAGAATCCTTTATCAATACATATGCGGACAGCATGTCGGATGTGGACTTCTCTTCTTATACAGAGAAGATTGAGTCAGAGCGTGCGTTGATGACAGCCAGACATGATCTGATGGAGCAGGTAATCAGCCTGATGTCAGCTTCCGATTATGCAGGCATGATGGACGTGGATGGTTCCGATAATGCAAGTACAGTTGTTGCAAATATGGACGGTGATTCTTATGTTTATGCAACGGATGGCTATGACAGCTCCTATACAGGAAAAGCTGCGGGCGTTTACACATATTCTACTTTGTTGAGTTCTGGTTATTACTTCTATTATGGTGATTACGAGAACGGTGTGCGAAGTGGACAGGGAACGATGTTCGTCAAGATGGATGGTTATAATCAGGCATATCTGGTTTATGAAGGTGCATGGAGCAACGATAAACCGAACGGTGCAGGTACTGAGACATCTGTCAACGAGGACGCTGGCGATGAGCTTGTAACGGTAACCCGTTCTGGTAATCTGGTAGATGGATTGTTTGATGGAGAGGTAACTGTATCGCTTGTATCGAACGATGAAGAGTATGGTGGAACTTACACAGGTACATTTACTGCATCGAACGGTGATGCACCGGATATCCGTGAGAATTATCCGGATCTGGATTTTAGTGATGTATCGGAAGATAAAACAGTTTATGTGGTACTGGAATGTGACGGTTCACCAATGTACTGGCACTTCTCAAAGGGATCAGCCGCAAAGCTCGGTATACAAACTTTTGGGAACTAAGATAAAAATAAATGGTGGTAAAACATATGGACATATTGATCAATGACTATATAAATGGAGAGCGCTCCCTGTGTAGGGATGAAGCTCAGTTTTCCGCGTATCTGTTCCAGATTTTGAACGGATGCAAACGTGTCAAGATCGATTCTGACAATTTTACAAATAAGACTTACGAAGTAATGCAGGCATATTATATGCCGGCGTTCCTGCGTGATTACTTCAATTATGCGGACAGTAAAGCTGAATTCAACCGGAAGCTTGTGACATTTGCAAACCGGAAGTTACGTGCACTGTATGCAGGTGAAGAGGCGCAGGGGGCGATGCTTGAGGATGTAGATGCCAAGGCAGTGAATGCTGCGGAGATTTACAATCTGGATAAGGAACTGGATATAGAAAATCCGGGGTTCGATCTTGGAAAGCATATCAATGGATGGTCTGGAAAAGAACGCGAATATCGAAATCCGCTTGCACGTTGGATGATGAATGTGCGACCGGATATCGCAGTTTTGCTGAAACGACGCGGCATCAAGCGTACAGAGCTACGGATGCATGAGATTGATTGTCATTATCTGAATAGTGTAGACACGTATCCAGCGATGATTGGACGCGTGGATGAAAAAGGACATGTGACTGGGTGCAAGAAGATCGTGTGTACGAAGCAGCAGGTAGAACAGTATGCGTTGGAGTTTCTGTGTGAGACACCAACGGAAGAATACGCAGATACCATCGGTATGAAATGGTGGGGACCGGCGAAGGAGTCGGACACACCGGTAGAAGACAGCGGTATTGCGATTGAACCTGGCTTTATTAGTATGGCGAATCTGGTTAGTGCAAAGAATGCACAGATGTATGAGGAAGTGGACAAGCCGATCGCAATGCAGAAATTGCAGGAATACAACAAAGCATTCTATGCGGAAGAGCGGAAAGTGAAGGAACCGAAAGCCATCCTCGGAAGTGTTTTGGAATTACAGATATAAGCAGGATAAGAAAAAGGGTTGAAACATAGTTGTTTCAACCCTTTTTTATGGATACAGAATCTATCAATTATTCCATAGCTGCTTTTAATGCGGCGTCTAAATCCTCTAAGATATCATCGATGTTCTCCAGACCAACAGAGAAACGAACCATACCAGCATCAATACCAGCTGCAACAAGCTGCTCGTCGGATAACTGGCGATGTGTTTCACTTGCTGGATGCAGGACACAGGTACGGATATCTGCAACATGCACTTCGTTGGAGGCAAGCTTTAATGAATCCATGAATTTTGCCGCAGCCGGACGTCCGCCCTTGATGATAAAGGAGATAACACCGCAGGATTTGCCACCGAGATATTTTTCTGCAAGTGCATGGTTTGGATCAGAAGGAAGTGCTGGACAACTGACACTGACAACTGCGTCACTCTTTTCAAGGTATTCTGCAACTGCCATTGCATTTTCTGTATACTGCTTCATACGAACTGGAAGAGTCTCTAATCCGAGATTCAACAGGAATGCAGAATGTGCGGCTGGATATACACCGAAGTCACGCATGAGCTGCATTCTTGCCTTGACGATATATGCCATATTGCCATAAGATTTTGTATAGCAGGTTCCATGGTAGGATTCGTCAGGCTCGACAAGCTCTGGGAACTTGCCATTATCCCAGTTGAACTTGCCGCTGTCTACGATGACACCGCCGATCTGAACGGCATGTCCATCCATATATTTACTTGTGGAATGTACGACGATATCAGCACCGAAGTCAAAAGGTTTACAGAGAATCGGAGTTGCAAATGTGTTGTCTACGATCAATGGAACTCCCATTGCATGTGCAATATTTGCGAAACGCTCAATATCAAATACAGTCAGCGCCGGGTTTGCGATTGTCTCGCCAAACACGAGCTTTGTATTCTCTTTAAAACAGGCCTTGATCTCATCGTCAGACATATTTTTATCCACGTAGATACATTCAATGCCAAGCTTCTTCAAAGTGAAAGAGAACAGATTGATCGTGCCGCCGTAGATTTCAGGGGTACTGATGATGCTGTCACCAGCCTGACAGATATTTAAGATGGAAAGCAAGGTAGCTGCCTGTCCGGAAGTGGTACACATGGCACCGACACCACCTTCCAGGGCTGCAATTTTCTCCTCGACTGCCATGACTGTTGGATTGGCAAAACGGGAATAACAGAGTCCTTTTGTTGGATCATCAAAGATGCCGGCAACTTCTGCGGCAGATTCGTACACATACGTTGTACTTTGGACGATAGGCAGAACACGAGGCTCGCCATTCTTTGGTGTATAGCCTGCATGCAGGCATTTTGTTTCATCTTTCATTGTAATAAAACCCTCCTATGGTATATAGTAGTTACTATGATTTAATGTAACATAAATACTATATTAATACAACAGTCGGGTGTAAGCGAGAGCTTTGCATGTTATTTCGCGAAATAACGACGAAAAAAATGAGAAATTCTGAAAAAATTGCTTGCAAAATAAAATTCCGTATGGTAATATCTAACTCTGTGATATATTTTTATATTCCTTGCTTCCGACCAGTTCGGAGGCCAATAGACCATAAGGAGGTGCAATAACATGAACAAGTATGAATTGGCGTTGGTTGTTAGCGCAAAGATTGATGATGACGCAAGAACTGCTGTTGTAGATAAGGCTAAGGCTATTATCGAGAAGGCAGGCGGCACAATCACAAACGTTGACGAAAAAGGCAAGCTGAGATTAGCATACGAGATTCAGAAGATGAAGGAAGGTTTCTACTACTTCATCCAGTTTGATGCAAACGCTGAAGCTCCAGCTCAGATCGAAGCAAGTGTTCGTATTATGGAATCTGTTCTCAGATATCTTTGTGTTAGACAGGACGCAGAGTAATAGTTAGGAGGATTTCCGATGAACAAAGTAATTTTGATGGGTCGTTTAACTCGTGATCCGGAAGTTAGATATTCACAGGCTGCAGAGCCTTTAGCAATCGCAAGATATACACTTGCAGTTGACCGTAGATTCCAGAGAAGAGACAATTCTGGAAATGAGCAGACAGCAGATTTTATCTCCTGTGTTGCATTTGGCAGAAACGGAGAGTTTGCTGAGAAGTATTTGAAGCAGGGTACAAAGATTGCGATTACAGGTCGTATTCAGACAGGCAGCTATACCAATAAGGACTGTCAGCGAGTATATACGTCCGACATTGTTGCGGAGGACCAGGAGTTTGCTGAGAGCAAAAACGCAGAGAGCAGTAATGCAGGAGGCTATAACACACAGCCTGCACCGGCGCCACAGTCGGGGAATGATGGATTTATGCCTGCAGGAGACGACAGCGAGTTACCGTTTGTATAGGAGGGCGAAGGATGAAGCAGTACACGTTGAACAGAAAGACATACAAGGATGTTAAAAGAATGGATCATCAGCAGATGGACCAGTTCTGTCAGAATTTATACAAGGCAGGCCATGCAGACGGAATGAAGGATGCGGAAGGATTCACAGAGAGTGAGGTTCGAGATGTGATCTTGGGTGTAAAAGGAATTGGGCCAAAGAAAGCAGAGGACATCGTGAAAGCTCTGACGGAAGCACAGAAAGAAAGGAGTTAGTTGACAAATGGATAAGAGTAAGGTATATTTGGAAGTACCGGAGTTCACTGGCGAAAATGTTCCGGTAGCGGTTGCAGCAAGAGTGATGAAGAAAGACCAGCAGTTTATACGCCAGGGTATTATCCTTGGATTTTTGAAATTCGGAGTTGCATTCAAGAAAGAAGGAAGCAGCCAGTACGACTACTACATTTCCCCGATGAAATTTTGGGAAGAGACAGGGTTTGTATATGCCGGAGAAGAGTGTTAAAATTGCCGTGAGAAGCGCTCGCAAGTGCGAAAAATTGCTGGATAGGAAACACGCAGGTAACAAAAACGTCGATGAGTGCGATAAATAGGCGATTCTCTGTTTCTGTTGAGG
>ENA-OPFJ01000287-OPFJ01000287.1-human-gut-metagenome-genome-assembly--contig:-NODE-287-length-16159-cov-2.422317_pt1 | contig 16159 bp, 15 predicted proteins | sample MGYA00241710_ERZ501551 | MGnify/ENA primary metagenome ERZ501551 (study PRJEB25962, sample SAMEA2042381) | human gut metagenome | biome: human gut; feature: human-associated habitat; material: faeces... | reverse complement strand
GAGGCGGGGCGGCCACCCGCCGCCGTTCTCTATCAACTGATTTTAAGGCTCTGTATGGGTATATTTTTCTCTAACCACACCTTTACCTGTTCAAAGTTGTATTCTCCCGTTATGACCGCCGTATGGTCGTTTATGGCTACAAACCTGACACTTTCATAGCTGTTTATCCAACCTTGCAAAGAAGAAACACCCCAAGTGGAAACATCTTCAAAAACGCTGCGGTCTATCTGGCTGATAGGCTCACCGAAAACTACTGTCATCGTCTGAAAGTCCGGTTCGTCTGCCAACAGTCGCAAATGGTGCAGCGTGCCGAACTCGTCCGTCTTGCGTCCCCATGCCCAATCTTCCGTGTACAAATCATCGCCCCACTGCTGCGGCTTATCGAAATGCACTTTCACGTTTACAGAATACTTGTTTTCCTCGATGTCCTCAATAACGCCCGTTACCATCATGCCCGTAAAAATACACTCGCAACGTCTGCCGATTAGGTTTTTGTTTACTTATGTCGCTTTCATACTCTTAAAATTTATCTGTTATTATCCTGTTCTTTCTTTTCTATCCATTTATCCCGCCTGTGGCGGCACTCTGCCAGCGTTTTAGCCACTGTGGAAAACAGTTCCCCGTCCGTGTGGCGGTAGTCGTACTGGTAAAATATCCGTCCCTTGAATGCGACCGGATGGTATTTTACAAACTTTTCCTCTCCAGGTGCTTGATATTCCTGAAGATGTTCACTGGACTCGGCTGTCCGAAGTTGCTGTGGGAAGGGATTGAAAAGAGCTATGCTACGATGTGCGAGTTGAGCCGAAGATTGGGAATCCGCCGTCATCGGACAAAATTCCTTGACGTGCAGAAGTCGACCTGACATACAGGAAACTGCGCAAGCACAGCAGGAGCCAGACGCGGAAGATTACACACAGGCTGCTTGACCTGCTCGGCAAGATACTGAAGGAGATACGTGAAATCGAGAGAGACTATGAGAATGCAGAAATTGAAGGGATTGGCCGCTGCTTCGCTCAGATTGAAAACATTAAACGACAATCCCTAAGTACTTTTAAATACCCATGAAATGAGCCGGAATATCCTTGAATTGAAGTCTATCAAGATTGCTCCTGAAAAGGTTCAAACCTTGTCGGCGGCAAAGCGTCTCGTGAAGCTAAAAGGCTTCGATCTGAAGGAAGAATACTTTGAGCTGGTATATCATCCTGCAGATCTGGTTAAGAACATCGCGCACTATGTTGAGGGTAAGACTTATCGTGATACTGTTCCAGTCGCAGACATTAAGGGGACGCTTCATGCGAGTTATTATGATAACAACTGGTTGGTTATGATGATGAGCTTAGAGCGGCATAGGGACGACTTTGATGTGGAGAAAGTGAAAGAGGCTATTTTTAATACGCAGTATTTTGAGCCTATTCATCTCAGTAAGTACGGAGATATCTACTTTATCAATGGCGGCGGCAATCATCGCGTCTGCCAAGCCAAATTTCTTGGCATTGAGACTATACAATGCGAGGTTACAGAGTTTGTCATAGAGAAAGCGGTATTGCCGGGCGTGACGCCCGTATTACACAAATCGAGCATTTAGGATCGAATCGATACGAGTTGGGCCGAGTCGGTCACGAGAAGGACCTACTCATTTATTCTTTTTTTTTCGGTTGTAGGGCAGGAGTTCTGCCAGATTCCGCTGTTAGTATGGGCTCTTTCCCGGGATATCCTCCATCCATGTTCGGGGCAACATTGGCAGCCTTGCATGTGCTTATGTGCGAATATACGGTTGCTGTACGATAAGCAGATGCATAATTGACATGACGGGAGAAGTCTTGGAAGAAGAGTGATGGATGTTGTCTAAGGCAGGTCGGGGAGATCTGGCCAGTGAGGGTTCCAAAGTTTGAGAAAATCGTAGATGAGTTTTGCCGGTTTCAGCTCCTCATTGTTGAAGACACTGCGTGCAAAATTCTTTTTCTCATCGCGCGGCTGTTAAAAGTATTATGATTTCAGCAAAGCATAGTTTTATCTATTTATCTCTGTCAGATAATTGGTGAATTTTTTTTGCTGGCATTGATAAGAACCTTTGTGGAGGTAGGTTGCAGAGATAGTTGGAGCAGTTAGAGGAGGATTACGAGGCGATCTTCAAGACGGCTGTCGGTGGTCCTGCCGGTGTGATTCATGCGGTGGATTGCGCTACGACGGATTGTCAGCCTAATGAGAATGTGGAAGCGCTGCGCGTGTTCATGCTTGCCAAGAAGATCGAGTGTCGTCCGGTATGGAAGCCGATGCACAATCAGCCTGTGTATGAGGGAGCTCCTGTTTGTACAAATGGTGTGGAGGAGGACTTGTTCAAGGTCGGGTTCTGCTTGCCTGCAGGTCCTTATGTGACGGATGAGGATGTTAGGTATATTGTGGAGTGCATCAAGGAGGCCATTGTTCGGTAGTGTTTTATGTTAGGATAGGCGGAGCCTTGATGGCTCCGTTTTTTTGGTGGGTGGTGTATTAGAGATTTAGTGTTGTGTGATTGTGTGACTTGGGGGGGGGATAACATTGTCTTTTATATTTTTGTGGCAAAGTGGTTGGATGTCTTGAGTTTGCTATTTCGTACTGATAAAACGATTTAGCCGGTACAAAATGTGCATTTTGATGTGGTCTGTACCGCTTAGAACGTTTTGCCGGTACGGTTTTGGTTGCGAAATGGCAGAGGAGAGTGGGGATGTTTCGGATTGGTGGCGTATGTGAGGGATTGGCATTGACAAGGATGTTGGAGTTGTGGCATTGACATTGACTTTAATCTTCTGATTGGACGTTTGGAGGTGGTGGTGTGGTGTCGGATTACGATTGAGGTTAGAGAGATGTAATGACACAGGGAAGATAAAAAAAGGAGTGCCGTTGTCGCAGCACTCCGAATTAGGTGAGAGAATGATTACTTGCCGGAATCATTCTGATTGTACTTAGGCCTGTCACCACCATGATTGCGCTTGTAAGTGTCGATTCGCTCTTCCTCCCACATGCCCGCACCCTCTGCTGTTGAGGAACGCCCAATAATGGTCATATTGGTAAATTCCTTACCATCTGCTCGATGCTCCGCTTCACGACGTTTTGGGTCTTTTGTAGTGCCCACGTAAACCGTCTTATGCCCATCGTGCAGTTCATACTTGTAAGTATCCTTCTTTTTCATTGGCTTGGTTGCTTAACGCCTGCTCCTTTTCAGGCCCTGTGAGAACTTGTCCAAGGTTCTCGGGTTAGACAAGGGATTCGGACTATCCCTTTATTATTCTCTACGGCAAATACGCTGCCAGACGAGAAGAAAATGACAAATTGGCAGAGTTTATACTGCTATTTCGTGAAATCAGAACGAATAATTAAAATAAAATCGTTGGTCTCAAAAATTTGTTGTATCTTTGAACCATCGTTTAATATTGAACAATTATGATAGCGGAATTCAAAATCAGGAATTTCTATTCGTTGAGGAATGAGCAGACGCTGAGTTTTATCCCGACGAATGATGATACTTCTCGTGATATCTATACCGAAGAAGTGGCTGATGGTGTCTCGCTTTTGAAGATAGGCTGTATCTATGGGTCTAATGCTTCAGGTAAGACAAACATCTTGAAAGCACTCGATTTCTTTTCTCAGTTCATGGTCAATGATGGTTTGAACAAAGGCGACGAGATTGGAGTTGTGCCTTTCTTGCTTGATGATGTATCGGACAAGGAACGGACGCAGTTTGAAATGTCTTTCTATCTGAACCGGGAGAAGTATAAGCTTAATCTAGTGTTGGATAACAAGGTTATTTATGAGGAAACCCTACAGGTTTATTCGTCTGTTCAGCCAACTTTGTTGTACAAGCGCACGTATAATCCTGAAAAGGATGCAACAGACATCGTTTTTGGCGGCAAAGTGGGATTGGTAAAGAAAAGCAGAGAGGCTATTGAGGGTAATACCTTTAATAAACGTACAGTTATTGCTGCATTTGGAATGTCAAATGTTGAGAAATCAAGGTTGAATCTGGTATATGATTTCTTCTCCCAAAAGATTGCTCCTATTATGTATCCACAGAGCAGTCTGATGGGTTTTACCAAACGCCGTATAACTAGAGATAGAGATGGGCGGTTAAAAAGATTCATCCTTCATTTCTTGAAAGCATCTGACTTCAACATCTCAGATATTGCTATCCATGAAGAGGAAGTGAGCATTACCCCTGAGATGGAACTGGTGATTAAGAATACCTCGGCCATGCCGGAAAAGGCAAAGGAAGAGATCCTAAAAAAAGGCACTTTACATTCGGACGAAATGTTCTTTGTGCATCATACCAGTAAAGGGGATAAAGAACTTGACGAGGAACTGGAGTCGCGAGGAACCAAGAGATACATGGGGCTTGCTACGATTCTTTATGACCTGTTGGTTCACGGAGTCATTCTTCCGATTGACGAGATAGAGTCAAGTATTCACTATGAGTTACTATCTTACTTTATCAAGGTGTTTCTGGTGAATAGCAAGCGAAGCGGACAGTTGATTATCTCTACTCATGACATCAACCTGTTGGATGAGGATTATATCCGCAGGGATGTGATTTGGTTTACAGACAAGAACGATTGCGGAGAAACGCAACTGATAAGGCTTTCCACCCTTGGTCTGCACAAGACGCTGTCGGTTTATAATGCGTACAGGCAGGAAAAGCTTGTTAATCTGCCTTTCCTGGATAGTATTTATATGGATATGGATGAATACTATGAGCATGAGACAGGTGAATAGAAGAGTACGTAAGAGCATCGCTATCATCGGTGAAGGCTTGACAGAGTATAGATATGTGGATGATATGCGCACAACTGAACGCTACAGGTTCAGTCTGGTGCCCGGTATCCCAAAGCATTCGGACATTGATGACATTGTAAATCTGGCAAAAGAACGAGTGAACGCAGGATATGATTATGTGTTGTGCCTGATAGACATGGATGTGATTGAAAGTAGCCACGACAAGATGGCGCATTACCGTTCGTTGAAGAAGGATAATCCTAAGATTATCTTTGTGGAGTCGAGTCCCTGTACGGAATACTGGTTCCTGATGCATTATTTGCCAGTCCCATCCAGTAAAGAATATGCCGATTATAATGCAGTGGCACAGGAACTTAAGAAGCACATTCCAGACTATGACAAGACGGAGACGTTCTTCAACAAAACCCATATCTATCGTGAACTGAAGGAAAAGGGTGATATGGCGCGGGCTGTCGAGCTATCGCGCGAACTGGATAAGTTGCACGCGACAGAGCCGGAGGTGTACAAGTCATACACGCAGATGTATAAGTTGTTTGATATAATCAGAGAGATTACGAAGTAGGAGGAGTAGCGTCTACGGACTTCAAAAGAATGATAATAAAACTATGTGGGCAGATAAAGAAACAAATATTGATTATCTTAATTTCGGGTATATAGAAGAATCTAATAATGAATTTGCATTCCGGACGAAAAATATCGAATTTGCAGATTGGATAGTACTTTTGATAAGGGCGAGATAGGATTAGTTGTGTTCAGTAAAATGCAGATCGAAGGAAATGAGTGTAGGTGAATTGATTCCAAATAAAAACCAGAGTGAGTCGAGTAAGCTTGACCGCCGTTCAATTCTGCTGCTTAAGACGATGCTTTCTGATAATTTGGTGGACTGCCAACAACTTCAGGAAGGTGGCACACTTTCCAATATAGATGGGTATTTGGAACTTCTATGCGAAGACAATACTTCTTATGGAAAAATTGTGGTCCGGGTAAAACACCTTACTTATCCAGAGAAAGATGGTTCTGTTTTCTATCCAATACCAATGTCGATTTATGCATACGCGGAGCGACATAAAGGCGAATTGGTTATGTTTATCGCCTGTGATGATATAAACAAGAAGTTCTATTGGCGGAACATTGATTCAATCGCAATCGAAGAGTTCAAGAATAAGTCTGACCACATACAAAGTAGCGCCAGATACTATTTCCGTGATTCGGAAAAATGTACCGAAAGTTCTGTTGTTGAGACAGTAAATGCTTGGAGAGAACTTTACAACCAGAAGATGGCGAGCATCCAAGATGATAAGAAATTGGCCGAAGATTTCGCTGCTCTGCAGAAATCATATTTCAACATAATATCCACGCAATTACATGGAATATCGGATTCTCATATTGTCAGGCATCAGGTAGACGAAATAAAAGAATGGATATCCAATTCTCATGGCGATGGTGATGCACGAATTAGCCTTCTTGTGGGAGATGCGGGAGTCGGTAAGTCTGCAGTTTTGAAAGAAGTCGTAGATTCTCTGAATCCGGATACGTGCAGATCTCTCTGCATCAAAGCTGACGCCATCGATGACTTTGGCAATAATATAACATTGGAGAAGATGCGTGGTGTTATAGAATTCTATAGCATCGGTAAGAAGGAGATTTTTCTGTTTATAGACCAAATTGACGCACTTTCCCAGTGTATGTCCAATGACAGAGGCCATTTGAATGTGATGATGACTTTGCTGTCTTCTTTGGAGAATTGGCCTAATGTTCGGGCGATAGTATCTTGCAGGAACTATGACTTGAATTATGATTCTGATTTATGTAACCTCAAGAATAAGGCGCACCTGATTGAAATTGGCAATTTGACGGACAATGAGGTTGCAGGTGCATTGGAAAAGGTGGAAGCAGGCCTTCGGGACAAACTTGATGATGCTACGTTCCGAATGTTAAAGACCGTGCAATATCTCAATGCGTTCTGCATATTGTATAAAAGACGGTCTGCCGGTCTCCATTTTGGAAATCCTATAGAATTATATGACGCGATATGGGAAGAATATATCTGCAAATCGCCGAATCACATTGACAGTGGAACTTTAGAGGACACATTGTATCTTATTGCAAACTCGGCAAGGTCTGCCGGTACATTGAGACCGATATTGACCCCTGCGACAACGCAAAAGAGATCCTTTGATTATATGGCCAGTTCGGGGCTGATAAATATTGATGGCAATTCTGTGTCCTTCTTTCATCAGTCGTTTTACGAATATATTCTTGCCAGACAATATGCTTATTCCGGAAAGTCATTAGTGGATGATTTTAAGAATGACTTTCAAGGATTGGAATTGAGGCCAATTGTAAAGGCTGTATTGGAATATGAGCGTAGTCATAACGGAGTCCTTTTTGTCGAAGAAGTCCGCTCTATACTTTCATCAGAATCCGTCCGTTTTCATGTTAAGTTGTTGGCAATATCAGCGTTGGCATCTATTCAAGAGCCTCAGCTTGCAGAAATGCGACTGATCAAGGATTTCTGCAAGAAAGATAATAGAATTCTGGTGTATTTTCTTCGAGGAGTGCAAGCGGATGGATGGTTTTCTACAGTATGCAATATTGTCAAGCCGGTATTATCTGATTTAACGAAAGACAGCCCAATTTGTTTCCCTCTTACCATATGTTTATCGAAATTTGTCTTTGATTATCCGGAAGATGTGTATGAACTTGTCAATAAAATCAATGACTCAGATACAAGATTGTTTTCTACTGCGCACATATTGAGTGAGCATAACGACTATGGTAAGCAATGTGTTTTAGATGCATATCGAGAAATAAGGCCACATAATCGGCTTTACTCTATTGAGTTGATAAAAGATGCGTTACTGACAAATGAAAAATTCGCTCTTGAAGAGGCTGAAGTTTCGCTTGTGAATTTTTTTACGTCAAAAGAAGAGAAATACAGAAATGACGAATATGAGTTATTTGAAGTCCTCTTTCCGCTTCTGATAAAAAAACACCCTAAGGCTTTCCTTTTGACCATTAGTAGCGCTATTGTTAAAATCATAAATCAGTCTTCGTATGATGGCTTATATGGTTTTTCTCGTTCAAAAGCATTTGATGACTTTTCTTTGGAGGACTACTCGAAAAAGCTTTTAACGATATATGAAGAACTCTTGACCAAGTTTTCTTCTGATTTGGCAATTATGAGGCCGATAATAGACCGCTTGATGAAGTTGAGGAATGAGACGTCCATTTCAATGGCTTTTTCCGCAATGGCAGCAAATCCGAAGGCGTATGACGAACTGATACGACAGATTATTGCTGATGAACAGTCTGTTAATATGTACTTGGCCAGTGATATCGAGTTCTTTTATCTGAAAATGGTTAAATCTTGGTATCTGAATTTAGATGCTCACGATGCGGTTATGTATCAGAAAAAAGTATTGTCGTTCAAATCGCCAATCGATCTTTATTATAACAGAGACCGTCGTCCGGATTATTATCTCTGTCCTCATCTTTGGAGGAGCAAGTGGGATTTGATATGTAATACGTTGCCGGAAGATGGACTGATTCCTGAAATGAAGAAATGCTCGCAGGAGTTGTTGCGCAGGTTTGGAAAACGTACTATTGTAAAACGTCCAGAAGACAGAACTGTTGTAACATATTATGGTGGTGGACTTGTAAGCAATGATACATATTCGAGGTTTTCGCTAGAGAACTGGTTGAATTCTTTCTTGAAACTTGATGAATCTCGTAGTTGGCGTAGTCACGACCGTCCATTTGATTTGGAAGGCCATGCAGATGCTTTTGAAAAATGTGTCTCCGCAAATCCGGGTAAATTCAGAGGCTTTATTCGGGACATAGTATCGAATAATGATGTGAGGCCTATTTATAAAGTAGCAGGGATTAAGGGACTTTTGGCTGGATTGGAAGATCCTTTGTCTCTATGGAATTTGGCTGAGCCATATATCTCAGTCGAATATGCCAAAAAAAACAGCAGTTCATTCAAACAGATTGCAGAATACTTCGTCAAGTCAGAGAATCCATATTTGGATAAGGTTATAGCGGTTGCAGAAACAATTGCAGCCTTACATTCTGATGAACATGGCTGCTTCTATGAGGATGACATGAAGAGCATTGAGCGTAGGGCAAGCAAACTTATTGAACGGGCAATCAATTCAAATCAGGGACGAGCTGTCGAATTGTTGATACATGTTTGTTCTTTGCCGGAAAGACGGTCTCAGATTTACGGAATCCTCAGCAAACTTCAAGCAAGTTTCTCTGAATCATTGAAAACATTGCCATTGTACTTGTTGTATGTGAAATGTGCCTTTGATGAGTCGCTTTATTTTCATCTGATGAAACAACTTCTTGCCGGTCTTGGACCGGAAGCATTGTTCATAAGGGCGGATGCAATCCAACATTGTATTTACAATAAGAACGAAGTCGTGAAAGAATATATTGACCGGATTGAACCTGATCCTGTCAGTCACAAGATTTTAGCACAAATCTACTTTTATGGATTACGTGATGATAAGACTCGGGAGGATTGCAGTTTGAGATTGGAGAGAATACTCTCATATAATGAGGAAGATGTAATTGTCAAAATGATTCAAACAGCAATGGAATCATTTAAAGACTCAGAAATGAGAGAGTATTCTGCTGAATTGCTTCGTCGTTTTTCATCTGATGACAGAGACTCTGTAGTAAAGGCTTATTGTGAGTACTGCAATCGGCTTCCCGTTGAAGCATTTGGCTTTTATTGTGATATCACCAAAACATTGCCCCGCAAGAAGAATCGTATGATTCATGATCAACTCGAATATCTTCAGAAATGTATTTCGAAATATCCGGAGAAGTGTTGCAGGTTTATATTAGATCAAAAGTATTCTGAAATAGAGGGACAATGGAATGCCGATAACGATGTGGTGAGGGTGTTGCTGCAAATTTACAACAAATTGAGGGAGAATTGGGATGATGAATCTATAAATGAGATTATGGACTTGTTTGATGACTACATATACAGAGGGAATAGTGTGGTCATGGATGCTATAGGAAAAATGAATTGAGCCTGATGCTTACATTGTCAGAACTAAAGACTCTTATCCTTAAAGAAGAGGAAAAGAGTGATCTTTTATATGAACACTCGACGGGGAACATATCTGTGTTTAAGAAAATGTGCGAGGGGACATTTGAGGCCGTGGAAACTGGTAATGGACGGGAGAAGTGCTTGATTCCGCAAGTAGCAGCATTGAATTTTTTGTTCCGTGGTCAATGCTGTGAGTTTTCTCCTTGCTTACCTGTCTTATATCGGGGACATCTTAGTGAGGTAGAAATCTTTGTCGAGCGGATGCGTTTGACTGTATTCAAGCGCCTATTGGATTCTCATCCAGTTGTGGAACACTTCTTTAAAAGACATAACTTTCTGGTAGATGTAGAAGGGCTTGCGCAGCATTATGGTCTAAAGACTTCAGTGCTCGATCTGACAAGCAGCCTCGATATTGCATTATTCTTCGCAATGTGTCCATATGACAGTGTCAATGATGTGTACACATTTCACGATGACGGTCTTTCGCATGAAGCGATTCTCTATGTGTTCAATCCGTTATTTGACAACGAACCTTGTCCTGCAGGTCATGGTAAAACGCTTTTGAACGGAAGTATCCGCCCTATCGGACTTCAAGCCTTCAAACGCCCAGGAAATCAGCAAGGTTATGGCTTACATTTAAGGCATGGCGAAAGTATCAAGGCTTATATGTATAGATTCTCGTTCAATTGCGAAGAATCCAAGTCTTATTATAAACAGTTTGGATCTGGTGAATGTCTTTTGGTTAAAGATGAACTCGTGGATAAAACTAAGTCCATAGCGGCGCAAAACGTATTTTCGTTTGATGTCTTCAATGAGACCTTTGCAAGCTATAGACCTAAGGGATATTCGAAGACTTTATTAAAACAGCGTCTCCCTAATGATATCGTTTTACGTGGAAAAGTGCCAGATGTGCTATTCTCCGATGATGAGAAGAAAGAGATAATCGAGAGATGGAACAATTCTCTCGGGGCAGAAACAGCCAGTCATATTTTTCGGAAAAGAAACTTTGAACATGATGGTGTGGCAGTGGATGAGGACGGGAAAGAAAGGTACAAGGATATTCGGAATGAACGAGACTACAGATCGCTTAAACAAATGGAGTGCTTTCAAACTCTCAAGCTGATAAAATGTGTTGAAGGGCTGGAGGGCGCAGAATGGAAGAATTATATGGGGACACCTTGTTCAAAAAATAAGATTGGACGTTCATATAATTCAGGATGGATAAAAATTCCTGCCAGCTGCGAAACGATGTTCGGGGAACCGTATTTGAAAGAAAAGGATTGGCGCATTGACTCTATCTGCTTGCTGTATTGATTGTTCTAAGTATCGCCTACATCGTATTCATGAAAAAGTATTATCATTTGCACGAGGAATACCTTGCGTCGTTAAAATAGTGAAATTAGGATGGAAATTGACAATAAGCTCATCTCGAAGTTGCTCTCCGAGGCTGCGAAAAATCCACGGCTTCGTCAGAACTATGACCTGCGCACGTCATCCGACGACAACAGCCAGCGTATGCTCAATGCTCTTCTTCCCGGCACAGTGGTTCCTATCCATCGGCATCCGCACAGTACCGAGAATGTCCTGCTGCTTCATGGAAAATTGGTCGAGGTCTTTTACGAGGAAGAGCGAGCTGGAGATGGCATTGAACCTGGAGATAGCATTGAACAGAAGCAGGACATGGCAATTGGGCGTCGCTTCCATGAAACGGCACGCATTGTCCTGGACCCGTCCTCCGGCAATTACGGCTGCGTCGTCCCCGCTGGCGTCTGGCACACGGTCGAAGTCCTGGAGCCTTCCGTCATCTATGAGGCTAAGGACGGAAAGTATGGTGAAGACGGGAGCGAGACGGTGTAAGTTCGGACGCGGCAGAGACGTTCCAGTGGTCCCGTTACTTGTTCGAGAATGAGATTACTCTCCCTCTATGGCAAATCTGGGATGTCGGGCCAAGAAGGATTCCATATTTTCAAAAAATCATAGAATAGTTTAAGGACCTTCAATAATTGATAGGTCTTTTGGCTATTGGAGGCGATGAAAATGATAAGAGTCTCAATCTTAACTTTAATAATTTTTATTATCTTAAAAACCATAATATTATCTTCGCCGTTTTTAGGTATTCATCGTTGAATAGCCACTCTGGCGAAACGTTTATGGATTTTTCTCATCGCGCGGCTGTCAAAAGTATACAGAATCAATCAAAGCATAGGTTTATCTATTTATCTCTGTAAACCTGTTTTCAACTATTATGATGAACAGGCTTTATTGAACAAGTTGGTAGGCCCAATATTTCAGAAATAATTGATTAGCAGCGCATTGTGGCATCGGCAGCGTGCCAACTCCCCTATTTTTTCATTAGAGTTGGCTGGGACCGGATCGAGCATAAAGCGCCATAATCTCCTATCTTTCAGCAGGTTACTGCCGCAGGCAAGCACATCGGCATCTGCCAACTTGTTCAGGAATTTCATTGAGAAAATGAGAAGTTTACATTTGTTGGAGTTTGTGAGAATGAAGAGAATTGTAAAAAAAACGTACATTTGCAATGCGGACTCTTTAACTTTAAGAAAAGAGTTGTAATAATGCATCTTGTTCTTGTCGAGCAAAATAAAAAGAAGAAACTAATGCAAAGCGAAAGTCAAAACATAGAATACAAAGAGTCTTGGCACGATGAATATCTCAAATGGATATGCGGCTTTGCCAACGCTCACGGCGGGCGCATCTACATAGGTGTTAATGATGACAAGAAGGTTGTAGGTCTGTCCGATGCCAAGCGACTGATGGAAGATATCCCCAATAAGATTGTCAACTATCTTGGAGTTGTAGAGGACGTCAATCTGCTTACTGAAAACGGAAAAGATTATATTGAAATAGTGGTGTCGCCCAGTAATGTGCCGATTGCATATAGAGGGACATATCATTTTCGCAGCGGGTCCACCAAACAGGAGTTGAAAGGTATTGCCTTGCAACATTTCATAATGGAGAAAATGGGGCGTTCATGGGACGACATTCCAGTTTATGGATCTACCATTAATGACATTGACCGCAGTGCCGTTGATTATTTCCTGCAATGCAGTATTAAGGCCGGTCGCATGGATGAAGAAGTCATAAATGCCTCCACCGAAGATGTATTGCGTAATCTTGGACTTTTGACAAAAGAAGGTGAACTGAAGAATGCAGCTATACTGCTTTTCGGGAAACATGTAGGACAGTTCTTCCCTTCCGCCATATTCAAGATAGGACGTTTTCATAGTGACGAAAGCGATTTGATAATTCAAGATATGCTTGAAGGGAACATCATGCATATGGCAAGCCGTGTGGTCGATACTCTTCGCAGCAAATATTTGTTTTCGCCAATTCATTATGAAGGATTACAGCGCGTGGAACAGTTGGAAATCCCAGAAACTGCATTGCGCGAATTAATCTATAACTCATTGGCACATAAGGATTATACCGGGCCAGCAATCCAGATGAGAATATATGACCGTAGTATAGAATTGTGGAACTACGGCCTACTACCGAAAGAATTGACTCCGGCCGACTTAATGAAGAAGCACTCTTCTTTTCCTCGCAATCACAATATTGCCAATGTGTTCTACAAAGCTGGTTTTGTGGAAACATGGGGACGTGGTTTTAAGAAAATCAAGGAAGAATTTGAGCGCGTGAATCTTCCATTACCGACAATCGAAGAAAATTGTGGCGGCGTGTTGGTTACGATTCATCGAAGGACAATGCACGAAGTTATTACTGAACGCGGTGAACTTGATGTAGGCTCTTCCCGTGAAAATGTCGGAAACGTGTCGGAAACAAATGTCGGAAACCTTATAAAGGTCGAACTATCTAATAGACAACGCTTTATCGTTTCGATAATTAAGGACAATCCAAACATTACAGCCAAAGAAATGTCGGAAACATTGTCGGTAACCCAACGCACTGTCGAACGAGACTTCGCCATACTGCAGAAGGCAGGAATAATTAGACATGAAGGGAAAGTTAATGCAGGCATCTGGGTTGTGCTTGAAAACTCCAAATAGTTCGTATTAAAAATGACAGACAATTTATTTTTCAGGCTGATACAAAACGCGGTAGGCACGGCTGACGGGTTCGGGCCGGTGGTGCCGTCGGCGGAGGATTGGTCGGCGATGTATAGGGAGGCGCAGAAGCAGACGTTGCTCGGGGTGTGCTTTGCAGGGGTGCAGAGGGTATGCCGTGCCCATCCGGATCAGGCGGTGAACCTGCCGGCCGCACTGAAAATGAGATGGTTGGGTGCAGCGGCCAATATGCAGAAGCATAATGAGGTGATGAACCGGCATTGCGTCGAGCTGCAGGAGATGTTCGACCGCGACGGAATGCGTCTGACTACGTTCAAGGGGCAGAGCGTGGCGGCTCTTTATGATGAAGAGTTGCGTGTTCTGCGACAGGCGGGGGACATTGACGTATATGTGGAATGCGGACGGGAGAAGGCATTGGAATACCTGAGGAAGAAGGGCATTGACAATGGCGGCTGGGACTATGTGCATGCGCATCCGAAGATCTTCAATGATGCTGAGGTGGAGCTGCACTATAGGCTGAGCATTTCTCATAATCTTTTCAAGAACAGGAAGATACAGGAGTTCTGGGGGAGTCATGTGGCGGATTTTTTCGCAGGGAAGGCTGAACTGCCTTGTGGGGAAATCGTCTGCCCGTCCGACTACATCCATCTGTTTTACCTGCTGCATCATGCGTTCAGGCACCTCATTTCCGGCGGAATCGGTCTGCGTCAGATGATGGACATCTATTTTGCGATTCTGCATCGCGATGCCGGGATGGATGCCAGGCTTATGAAGGATGTCAATGACATGGGCATGACCCATTTCGCTTCCGCGTCAATGTGGGTGCTCCGGACTGTGTTTGCGTTGCCTGAAATTCCGTCACTCTGGAATGCTGATGAGGCGGAAGGACAATTTCTGCTCAATGAAATAATGGCGGGAGGGAACTTCGGGCATGGTGATACCAGGTTCCGCCACCCGACGTCCCGTGCCGGAAAGCTTGTCGAAATCGCAAGACGCAATCTCCACTTGTTGAGCCATTACGAAAGCGACGCGCTTGCCGCCCCGTTCTACTACATCTGGCACTTTTTCTGGAAACGGATACAGATTTGCAGGATCTGGTTCAGACGTCGTGTCTGATTGACATTGTCACGGGTGCGGATCCTGGGTTTCTGCCCCCGTCGTTGGAACCACGTGTGCAGATCGGGCCCTTTTGCCACCGTCGCGCCTGATTGACATTGTCACGTATGCAGATTCGGCCCTTTTGCCCCCGTCAGGTTGCGCTCGATCCGGAAATAATCAGCCAGACAAGATCAGCCAGGCAAGGTCAGCCGGAAAAGATCAGCCGATGATCAGCTTTCCGGCAGGTCGTTCAGGAAGATGGTGCGCCAGGCGTCGGATGGCATTCGCCAGTCACCTCTTGGGGAGAGGGAGACGGAGCCGACTTTCGGGCAGTCAGGGAGGCAGGATCGCTTGAACTGCTGGGCGAAGAAACGCCTGATGAACGTGTTCAGCCACTTGAGGATGGTGGCGTCGTCATATACGCCCTCGAAAGCCTTGCGTGCCAGGAAGTAAACCTTAGATGGTCTCGCGCCGAAACGGAAAATGTGGTAGAGGAAGAAGTCGTGCAGCTCGTATGGGCCCACAAGGTCTTCCGTTTTCTGGGTGATGTTTCCATCGCTGTCCGCCGGCTTCAGTTCCGGACTTACCGGTGTGTCAATGATGTCCATAAGTATCTCTCGCACAGAGCGTTTGCGGTCAGCCACGTCTTCAAGAAATATCTGTTTTGGATGGACAGTATAGATATGTAAATAAAAATGATGTTAATTTTACTCAATTAGGACGAAAAATTGGAGTAACAAGGCAAACTGCATCGTCTAAATTTAAAAACTTAATTGCATTAGGGTTGATAGAATATAAGGAAGGTGAAAATAGATACCAATTAAATTATTTAGATAAAACTCTTTGTTCTTTGGTGCCTTTTGAGACTTTAAGAAAAATTAATAATAGTTTAAGTCAAAATGCTATTAGTACTTTTGTTTTTTTGCTAAAAAGATATATTGCAAATGGAGAAAAAGAGTTTATTGTTACTATTTTTCAAATTAAAAAATTTATTGGAATTGCTACTAGTACAACAAGTAATAATGAAATAGTAACAGATATTTTAGAAGTTTTATCTTTATTAAAATTAATTCAATATGAAGTAATTATGACAGAGAAAGATAAAAGTAATATTATTATAAAAAGGGTTAATAATGTAATTAAATAGGGTGTTAAAAATTTTCTGATAAATGTTAAAAAA
>ENA-OPFJ01000214-OPFJ01000214.1-human-gut-metagenome-genome-assembly--contig:-NODE-214-length-18296-cov-2.690642_pt1 | contig 18296 bp, 16 predicted proteins | sample MGYA00241710_ERZ501551 | MGnify/ENA primary metagenome ERZ501551 (study PRJEB25962, sample SAMEA2042381) | human gut metagenome | biome: human gut; feature: human-associated habitat; material: faeces... | reverse complement strand
GCGGTACGCCCTTTCAGGGCTATCCTTCCCACCGCGAAGCGGCGGGCCCCTTCCGCTCACGAGCCGCGGACGGCTACGCCTCTCCGAAGGCCCCGTGCCATCCGGCTTTCCGTGCATCAGATATCCGAATGTCAGGGAAAATTATTATATTAGCGGAAATCTCTAATAATCAACAATATGAATAGAATTTTATCCTATCTTATCCTGTCAGTATCCATATTCTGGGCATTGCCGTCCTGCGTTGAGGCAGGAGATGACGACGGCATAATCGAAGACGAATACAGAGAGCTGGAGATAATCGACCGCGCTCTGCTTCCGCAGATCCTGAGTCAGGAATGGCTGCTGAAAGGCGCCGGGTTCACCAAGCCTGTCATCTATGAAAACAACTTCTACTTCGAAGACAAAGCCGAAGTGCCATTGAAATCCATCAAGGGCGACAATGACAACGGCTTGACTTTCACATTCACGAAAAACATGCCGGCGACATTTGCCACATTGCAGTATGAAGAGCCCGGTGGCTACACGGAAGAAAAGTTCAACAAATCGTCATACGAATTCAGCTGCGACTGGCATACGATCACAGGATTGACCTTCAAGGCCCGCTATCCGAAAGTCACTGAAATACTTTACTTTCCGAACAACAGCATGGGCCTGCAGCAGACCTATATAAAGTATTACGGCAAGGATGAGAACCATGTCACCAAACTGCTGACAGAATCCTACTGCAGCCACATCCCCGGCACCCAGATTATCGACGGCGGTGTCCTCTACATGATCTTCGAGCTCAAGTAACTGCAAGTATCAGTTGTCCACGACAAGACATATATCAGTAATTAAAACCAAATGTCCAAAGAGGAATAATATTCTTATACGCATTCTCTATATCATCTTTTACAATGAATGCGTCATCGATGTTTTTTATCTGTTTTTGATTCTTCGACTTTCCCCCAACTTCAAAGGTATGTCCTTTGACAAGAAAGTCGGAGACAGGTGAGGCTGTCACCTTATGGTTTACACACATCGAACAATAGAAGAAGGTTTCTCTGACATTTCCAATTTCAGGGACGTCATCTGCAAGAGCATAGATAAAGCACGGATTACCCAAATAAATTTTATCTACTTTCTGCACAAGATCCATTCCGTCAGGAGCAAAATTAAGTTGTCTTATCAAAGTTGACTTTTCCATATAGACCATATAATCAGCTACTGTGCCCCTATCCGAAGATATAGCCCTACCGATTTCTGTAAAATTCGGCTTAAATGGAACACTCCTGGAAATGACATACAAAAGTTGTTTCAACTTATGGGCAGTAGAAACATTCATCTTTGCATATGCCGGAATATCGACTTCCATCGTTTGGGTGATTACATTCTCAAGTCTCTGGAAATAATCATCAAGTTTGAAAAACGGAAAATATCCTTTATTCAAATAATCTTTAAAGTGGGCCAATGGATATTTTACTTCTTTTGGCAGTTGCACTTTTCCTTCAAGGATTTCTTCAAGAGTAAATGCCGGAATATTCAAACTTAAAGAGAAATTTAAATATTCACGAAATGACAACCCTTCAAGCTTATATCTGATAGCTCTTCTGCTCAAATCGGCGTCCGTACCTCTGATGAGTTCAAGTATTGATGATCCCGTTATTACAACTCTAAGTTCCGGCAGGAAATCATACATCATTTTGACTTCTTTTGACCAATCTTGATATTTGTGCACTTCATCAATGTACAGAACCTTACCTCCATCTTGTGCAAACTTGGTGGCGACATCGTATAAGGTATTACCTGCAAAATATGTATTATCTGCGGAAATATACAGAGACTCATTCTTTGCATCTGTCATAATGATATGTTGGAGAACCATTGTTGTCTTCCCTACGCCCCTAGCGCCCATAATTACAATCAATTGGGAATCCCAGTTGATTCTTTCATATAAATAGCGCACAAAATCAGTTGAAACCGTCTGCAACTTCTTCACGTAGAGATCATATAACTTTTCCATATATCAAAGTTTTATGCAAATATACAAAACTGCGGAATACAAACCGCACTTTTGCGCAAAAATCGCGGGTTGCAACCCGCGATTTTTTAATTGGTTGTTTCATAATTAGCAATTTTATCATCAGTTTTTTCCTAAATTATTCACGAATCTTGACTGGGCGCATGCCCATACCGAGTGCAATATTATCCAATCCCCGATGCAGGATTCTTTTAGCTTTTATGTTTCCGTTGCTATCCCAAATGGACTGAAGTTCCCGGTAGGCTTCAAGTAGGGTGGCTTCGGCCTTATCTTTGTCTCCAGAGGCGGCAAACCCACGTATGGTTTCAAAAGAACTTTTGATATTATCAATAATAATTGCATTCCGTCTTTTGATTTCCTTATTTTGCTGCGAGGCTGCCATGCGTGCTTTCTTCCTATTTTCAAGATCATCATTCAACTTGTCGGTCATGATTTCGGAAACAGTCTTTCCTTGCCTGAATTCAGGCAAGTGAGTCACATGCCATCCTCCGCATGATATGCAGTAATAACTCCTTACTGGAGCAAATCCGGAACTCTCGCGAATTTCGTCTGCATTGAACTTGATGAAATTGTTGGCTTTGGATTCAGATTCGAATAGTGTCTTCTGCCGCCTAGCCTCACGGCAATACACCAAACTTCTTGAGGGCTTCATACTTTGACTTTTTATCTGTTTTCGGATTTCCTTCTACGCTTGTGCGACTTTTAAATCGCAATCCCGGCTGTTGCCGCACCTGGTCCTGCCGAGAACGCAGCCCAAAGAGCTGCCTTACCACCTAATGCTACGGCAGTTCCTGCTGCCGCTGTTCCTATTCCTGTCGCGATAGTCGCTTTCTCAATTTTTTTCATATTCGTTAGTGTTTTAAGAATTATTATTTCCATCCGACTTGATTGCAGCTTCAAGCTGCTCTTTTATTGTAACTTTCGTCATAATTTTAAATTATTAATTGCTTCGCCTCTTTCCAACGATGCAAAGATATGAACACACAACGAAATGTATGTTCGCCAGCCTTATCCTTGACTTAACCTTTCGAAGAATGTAGTGCAATACGAAAGATAGCTGTTAAAACATAAATTTTACGCGACAAGAGGCCGACCCAAAAGGGTTGGTTTCACTCGATTCAGAATATGCAGAATATAATATCCCTGAAATTTGTATGTCAAATATTTGTTTTTACAGATGAAGAACACGACAAGTTCTTCGCAGATCTCGATTTCCAATACGAGATACCACGGCTCCATGAGATACAGGTAAACCGTGGCATTCTCATACTAATTATCATTGGCAGGGGCTACTCTCCCGATATCCTTCCATAGTTATCTGCTGCAGCCCTCATTCTGCCGGCAATCTTTTCCCTGATTCTTGTAGGTTCAAGGACAACAAGGTTCTCTCCAAAAGAGACAAAAAGAGTGTATAATTCAAAGTTAGGGCGGCACTCGATAGAGAAGAAGCCCCAATCCTCCAGTGACGGATACATCGACCTGTAGTTTTTCAATTCTTCCCCTTCGAGTTCCATCTGTGTGCGATGAATCCACTTTGTCCTGACATATTCTACCTGAGTTGGAGCAACTGCATAATAGATGTATTCCACTTCCTCGTCCGAACGGAGCGTCATACCTACAATCTCATCAAAATACATCTTAAGGTCAAGCTTAGTCTCGACAAACGGAATATCCTCCAGATACTCAAAGTCCGAATCCATCCTATCCAAGGCGAAGTTCGCGATAAAGTTCGGATCATATGGTAACTTGTCATTTCCGACCGGCGTCATCAGGAGATACCAGCGGTTATTGTACTGTCTGAGTTGATATGGATAGACATCGTATATACCTTTCGACCTGTTAAACGGTGTATATCTAATCCGTATAACCTTTTTGCGTGAAACGGCTGTAAAAAGACGGGCAAGCAGAGTCGGATGGATCTGCAGGACGCTGTTGTCTCCGAAGAAAATCAGCGGGTATTTGTCTGCTTCAGCCTTGAAGTCCAACTTCTTCTTGAGAAGGTCTAGCCATGTGAAATTGTCAAGGCCCTCAAACTGCCCCATTGTCTTGAGAGCCTCCCTGAGTATGGCCTCTTCATCCGAAGTCAATTCCTGATAGAACAGGGGCTCCGACTGATCTTGATACTTTACCTTAGCACGTCCACCAGCATTGCGCACCATAGACTTTCCAAAGTCCTCCTCTAGGGATTTGATGTCCTTCTGAATCATTCGCAATGATACTCTCTCCGAACATTCCCTATTTACAATTGCACGGATTTCCTCCGTCGTGTAAGTATTATGAGGATCAGACAGGAGTTTGTCAATCACACGGTATCTTGCAAGGGCGTCTTTGTTTACAGGCATTGTTCTATGTTTTTTGTAATCCTAAAAATAGGAATAATAAACGAAATTTTGGTTTGTCGATCAGTATCGTTTTAAAAGAATTCCGGCAAATCCCTATAAGGATCATAAACCCAGTTCAGGACCTCAGACCCAGGTGTAGGTCGACGTAGGTCCGGATTGTAATCCGAATAATCTACATACAACACATTGAAGTTCATATCCCTGCCAAAGATAGCAGCAGACGCGACCATTGATTTCTTGCCACCGGTAATGTCAAGGGCATACTCCTTCGCTGGAAGCAGTTTCATCTGTTCGGAAAGGGTGTTGTAGATAGTCTTAAAAGATTCATCTCCAAATCTAACAAGTTTATAATCTTTAAGATATTTCTGAAGATATGGGTTAATGTCCTTTTCAAAGCAATCATCCTTTGTAGCAGTGTAGAAGATAACATGCTCCTTTGCTTCAAGTGCCCTCTGGGTCAATATGATCGGCTCAGGAGTGAAACCGAGCACAGAGAAAAGGACATCCACCTTTTTCGCCTTTCCTTTCGTATTCTCGACAAAGTTATCGATCACATTGTCGAAAAGTGTCTCAAAATAGAAGTCTTTCGCTTCCAGAAATCTGCCGCTACGGCTCAATTCGAACCAGTGCTTTATATTTTCTTCCAAAAGTTTTTCCATATTCTTTATTCAAACAAAGATTCAACAAATTCACGCATTTCGTCCAATGCTTCATCTTCCAGCACACATCCGACCTCAAAACCATTTGTCAGTCCGTGATTTCCGTCAATATTGGCTGTAAATATGATTCCCTTCGACTCGGACATCACGCATTTGGAGTGATTGTTGTCGTCGCCGAAACTCTTGCAGCCGATTCTCTCCAACTCGGATATGCAATTAAGCGATTTTTGAAGATTAGGATGGGGGCCCTTGGAGTTTGAGTATAATCTGACAATGACTCCGCGACTTATTGCGTCCTTAACAGCCATCTCGAACTTCGGAAGCCTATTCAGGGCATTGAAATGCCATGTGACGATATCAAGGGTTTCCTCCGCGTCATCAATGATATCAAGAATCGACTGATAGATGGTTGTCACCTCGCAGTTTCTAAGATTCGTAGCAGAATGGCCTTTCTTCATGTTTGACGCGATGGTAAGCCTCAAGCCACTGTTCAGTCCTACTCCTTCAAATGTATCATCGTCAACTACTGACCGAGTTCTTGATATTTGGGTTATTTCGCTTGTTCCAGACAATCCCTGGACATCGGAATTGAGAAAAAGCTTATTGAAGGTATATTCAAGGTCATTCCTTTCATCCTCACCGAGAATGACTCCGGTTTCAATGTTTCCTTTTACGCTGTTCGGGGAAAAATTCGCACTCATCAGGAGTCCCTCTTTGCCATCACGCAAAATGAACTTTGCGTGAAGGTCATCGAGTCCGCGACAATGAGCACCCTTCCGTCGGAGCCTCTTCAGATTTGCTTCATGCGTATTAACATATCCACCCTCTTCCTGACTTGCCATATGTGCATCATGTTCTGGGATATTGGAGATTATAAACACGGCTATTCCGCGATCAAGTGCATCACAGAGGGCATTAATAACAACAGGATCCTGGAACAGAAAATTTCCTGTCTTGATATATGAACAAGCGCTGTCGATCATCTCGACTATCTTTTTGGTAAGTATCTGATTCTTTGAATCATTAAACAAAAAACTACTCATAATCTTCCTTCAGTTACTAGTTATTGAATGAACTGCTCAATATCCAAAGCCTCAAGCTCTTCATAAAGGCCCAAATCGACAAATTTCCTTCTCCAATCATCTCCTTCAGGATAGTGCTCCTTTATGAAGTCCATTGTTATCTTCCCATTCTTGCGCACATACTCCTTTAGGGCCTTATAACATTCTACCGTACTTGGAATGTTATTCTCAACCTGAACGATAAAGAACCCGCCCTTCCTTCCGTTGTAAGTTCCTTCACGAACATCGACATCGAAACATCCGAACATGGCATCGTTAAGGATCTTTACTGGTTCAGATGACCGACAAAGCATATCTTCCGTAACTTTGACAATAAGAGGATACCCATTTACAGACGTTGAATTGAAATCACGATAGAAGTCATCATCGTTGACCGAGTCCAGATAATACCTTTTCTGCAAGAACGTTTTGATTTCCGAAAATGGGAGCCAGAAAAAAGGATTTCCCTCCTTGCGCACATAACCTTCACTACTATGACATTCCCCATCCCTAATGGACAGATAATAGAAGTCCTTCACTTCCTTCAGACAATCAACATCAGGAATGAAACGGTCCTTGAAGAAGACATCCCTCCGGTTCTTCTTTGTCTCATTGTCATGACTGAAGACAATATAAACATTGTCTATGCTCTTCATCTCATACGAGACAATTTCATAACCATGGGATTCGCGTTCGAGAAAGTACTCTTCCTTCATTTTTGCCGGGAGCTTTTCAAGATGCTTCAAGGCACGCTGAAGTTTGGGATCATCGTTACCCAATATGGCTTCGGGAATAATCATTTCACTCTTCCTTTGACTGTAAATCGCTCTCGCCGCATAGAATTCCTTATCCAGCAATTCCAGGCTTTGTCCGTCAACCACCACATCTCCGTAAACAGTAACATCAGGACGTTCTCTGTTAGCAGAAAAATACTTGCGTCTGGCATTTTCAGTAATGTGATACCCAGTTTCGTCTGCAGTTATCATATTATCATCACGAAGTCCCTTCTCCAGATACTTCACGAAGTCCATGTCCATACCGATAAGATTTGACAGATACGACAAATTCGCATTAGGAGACATATCGATGTAGTTCAGGATCGCGCGCTCAATAGGAAAGAACGGATCATTGTCCTTGGTCAACATTTTCAGGTGCAACACACATACAGGGCATTGAACCTTAACTGCACCGAACACGGTCAATCCCTGAGATTCACCATATTCACATATTCTTTTGAATGGTTGGTACATCATAAGCCGAGCAGTATATTTTTTTTGCTGTTATCAAATCTGTTAATACAGAAAGTATAGGTATTTCCGCAAATAAGCTTTTTCTCCTTCTGCTGCAGATAGCTCTTGGCTATGAATCCGTAAACTCCGTCTTTTACTTCAACGAAATATCTAGAATCAGATTCAGACACGACTACACCGTCAATCCTCTCATTGACCTGATGGCAACCGGTGAAATTCTGAAACGCTCTATCATTGAAAGCAAAACTGAGTCTTGGGAAGCAAACAAGGTCATACGACCTTCCAATCATGCCAACATTCCAAAGCATATCATATGAGATATTCATTACCTCTCCGTTCTCCATTTCTACAGACGTATTTGGGAAATTCTTCTTTTCCCTTACCGTTGCCGAGAATTTCACAAAGCCTAGCCTGAGGCTGTTCAAACATTCCGACATTGTTTTGGAGAAACGAAGCCTATTTGTCTTACCACTTAATTCAGATATCACCACCGTTATCCGGTCTCCCTCATGATATTCTATGGTGCCGCTGCTATTTGTGTTACTTAATCGAAGGGTTCCGGTAACATCTCCGATGCGAATGGTGACAAGTGAAGAATTCATGATCTTCGATACAACGCCCTCTACTACATCGCCGACTTTATGAGACAAGACAAACGTTTCGAACAGAGTTTTTCTTGCAAGCAGCAATACTCTTGACGAAAGTTCAAGCTTTTCCACCTTAAGTTCTATAGCCTGTCCCACAGAAAGTGGTTCCTCAAACGGCTGAGGAAGAGTATAACGGTCAATAATACCTACGCAACCATCTGCTTCTGCTCTTACCACACCATTATTAATAGACCGAATGGTACATTGCACAAGGTCTCCAACATTGTGATTCTCACTGAAATGCTCAAGGTCTGCAGGATAGAACAATGGCCTTCCGTCTCGCTCTCTAAGACCTCGGAAAACGACATCAAGATGCTCTCTTTTAGATAATCCATTGTCAGGCATGGAGAATCTCATTGTCCCGTTCCCAAGTTTCAGGTCAAAGACTATCTTTCCGTCTCGAATCTCAAAATCTACGTCCTCATAAATTTGTCCAATCTGAGGTTTTGTCTCCAGAAAACGCTCATAATCCGTAGCGTTGCTGAACTTCTTCGTATTTGTAGCAATCGACTCAAACACTTTGACAGGGCTCACCATATCAGGGATACCATAGTCATTGTGAGCCTCAGGACGCTGCAGGGTATTCAGGTTACCCACAAGGATGAGCTTTTTTTTCGCACGGCTCAACGATACATTCAAACGGCGCATATCATCGAGGAATCCGACGGTCTTTCCCGATCTTTTTGTGAAAGACCTAACGAATGAGAATATGACTATATCAAACTCACTACCCTGAATCGAATCTATGGTATGGACACAGTCTCTGAACTCGGAATCCCTCAAATGCGAACGCAATCTGTAGTATTGGGCCTTGTATGGAGTGATTATTCCAAGTTTGAGAGTTGGATCTGTTGCCATGGCCTCCTGTACCGCAGGAAGGATCTTATTACAGATTATGCTCACCTCCATATCATTGTAGATGCTACCGTCTCCTGCGCTTGATTCCTTCGGATCATTTTCCGGATCGTAGCCCGATGTTGTGGTATCAACAAATACCACAGGATTCTTATATCCGTCAACGTAGACATTCTGTTTTTCAGTACCCTCTCCCGACTTAAGAGCTCCACCATAGAAGAGTTTGGATATATAGTTGCAAATCTCAGGGTGCATACGGAACTGATAATTCAGGGTTATCTTGTTCTCCTCTGGAAAGTGCTCATGATTATAGAGGTCCGCAAACAGGGAGTTGCTGAGAGACAACACCACATCCTTCTCATTCAGTCTTGCATCATCTTCTCCTTCCTTACCAGAATCATTCACGTAATCTACGTACTCAGCTATCTCTTGCCGGTCAATGAACGGAGGAAGCTGCTTGTGGTCTCCCACAAGGACGAACCTCTTACCAAGTTGCATCGGAACAATTGTCTCTGCTAAATTGGCCTTCCCGGCTTCGTCTATGATTACAGTATCAAATCTGACACCACCCTGTTTCAGAACCTTGTTCATACCGATACCGATGCAGGTCCCCATCACAACATCTTTTGACCTGTACATCTCTGCCTCAAGCATATAGCTGTTGATCGATGTAATCTCCGCCTCAAGGTTATCAAGAATAGTCATGATTCTGTCCCTATCCAGCTCTGCCTGGCCTATAAAATAGGTAAAGAGATGCCTGTGCATATCAAGATACCGTCTCTCCAGTTCCTTTCCGCCCATCTCATATGTAATGCCGGAAATATAACCTTGCACATCCTCTTTGGAAACACCCGACATCAGTTTGCTGATGATGACTTTGTTTCTTTCAAGGAAAGAAGAGAACACTTTCGCATCAAAGTTCTTGGTAGATACAGATATCTCTTTGGCCTCCTCAAGCCTGAGGATATCCAGGTTCTGCTTGTCAAGCCTGTCATATATGTTCTCCACTGCAGCATGAGCCTGGCTGCATACAAGGACTTTCTTGCCTTCCTTGACCAATTGATTGATAATCTCGACAATGATAGTTGTCTTACCCGTACCTGGAGGGCCCTGGATAAGCAGCACATTCTCGTTCGCTAGAGCTTTCTTTACTGCAAGAGTTTGATTGTTGTCGTCTCCAGCCCTGTCAAAAATCGGATTGACAAACTGCAGGCTATCATATTGGGAAACGTTTATCGGTGTGAGCCTGTCATTGATAAGATCCTGATATATGCCCAACGAATCCTTCCTCACGAATTCATTAAGAGCCCACCTCTGAATCTCAAGATGCTTTGTATTGGCACGACGTCGCAGATAAATTCCCCCAACCAGATAATCATCAAGATCTACATGACCATTCAGAAAAACCAAAGTCGCATTCGAACCGTCACTATGGAGTACTCCAACCTTATGCTCACACTCTCCGGATTCATCAACAATTGAAACATGCAGGCCATCAATACCGTCTTCATCCTCTCCCAACAAATCATCAATATCCTGCTGGTTGAGTTCCAGTTTCAGTGAAACATCACCAATCGCGGATCCGGCGCACGGAGACAAACGGGCGGCTTCAATGAAGACTGGGTCGGAGATTCCTTCCTTTTCCTGTGTAATCTGGTAGCCCAGATAATTTCCGAGTGTTGTATAGTCTTCCGCACTGGCAAGGGTCTTTTTTGCAATGGCGTTCTTCAAGCCATAGAAAACCCTGTCATTAACATCGTACAGCTTCGCTATCAAGTCGAGGACTGATGCCGTGCTATAGTCCGATGGAATGCCCTCATACCTTGAAATGAAGTGCAGATACTGGGACGAAATCAAGAGTTTTGCCCTCTTGTTATTCTTCTTGATTATTGTTCGCGTTGCCCCCTGCGACTGTGAGTCAAAACTTGATACCACGAACTGGCTATCGTCAAGTTTCGTCAGTTCAATAGTTACCGTAGGGTTTGAATGGAACAGAACTATCTTCTCTTTTCCGCTTTCCTTGTCTATGTAGGAATTGATCCAGAAAGAGCGGTCTGTCAGATATCCCGGATGTGTGTTCAGATACGCCAGCATCGGGCTGTTTTCCGGAACTCGGCAGAAGATGTCGCATCGCACTTGATTACAGTTCTCCCTCTTGACTGAAGGGTAGTTGGCAAGCAGGTAACTTACAATGTCCATGTCCTCTTCTGATATCACATCCAACTCCTCCGGAAGAAGGAAATCCCTTACCAGATCGTCAACTTCTCGGAGCTCTTCATTCTTTGCAAGGACAAGAGGCTTCACAAATGTCAGCATCTCAAGAGGAGTTCCTCCCTTCTCAGCCAACTGCAGACTGATTGTCTTGTCCTCATCGAGGTCTGTCTCCGTATCGATAGAGTTCTTTAAAACAACTCCCTTGAACGGAAGATCAACCGTATCCACGATATAGTAGTTCGGTGTCTCTCCGCAAATGGCGACCTTGAACATAGCACCGCATGTCATAGACTCAAAAGACTCCAGAAGAGGCTGCTTCAGGTCTCCAATGTCATAGCCAAGGATAGCATATTCCCCATTGCTGAGGTTGTCCAGAACAGTGAAAGAGTATTCGTTACCTACCGAGAACAACACCTTCGAAAGATAGGAGAGCCACTCTATTGAAATCGGCAAACCACCGCTAGTGATATGCTGCGGCAAAAGCACTCCAGCCTTGAAATCACCGATAGGTTCAGTCACAACTCTGGACGGGAAACTTATGGACACCACCTTAAGGGTGACTTCCGTTTCTTTTATATCCTGTATATCCTGTTCCAAACTCAGTTTAACAGAAGAGTCTGCAGGTTCCCGATCATTGTCCTTGCTGATGTTTTCTGTATGGCACTGATCCTGCCGCTCATACTCTGACAAGTCTTTCTGGTCTCCAGCAAACGCAGAATCAAACAAAGGTAACAACTCATCGCTTACTTTTGCTTTAGGAGTCGGCTCAACAAAAACACCTTTGGACTTCAGAAAGTCAATGACGGTAGCCTACCCGATATTGTACTTCCTGCAAATCTTGTCCAGTCGAATATCTGCCATAATAAATCAATTTTTTTAAAGGTAAGAAATAATCTCATAGCCAAATAGATTTACCAGACTATTCCTATTATTTAAGCACAAAGGTACGATAATTAAGCGAACGGGATGTTCGCAAATCAATTTTTCACCTTGGTCTCACCAGTCATCTTCTCAAAGGAAGTGAGGCGGTTGATACTATTCGAATGATATAAGGGGCACTCCGAAGAGAGGAACCCTATAGGATTGTCGATACCCCGATGCAACATATCCACAACAATAGCATATACTACGAACTGCACGAGCAGGCTCCAAAACTGGATAAAAAATGGAAGGGGAACGTGATTGCAATTGCCAACACGTCCCTTTATTCCACATCTATACGTCATACTCTCCCGTCCAGTAGTCATCATCTTCATCAGGGAACATGTCGCGTAGGATATCATCCGGGTCAGGATCAGAATCATCGTCTTCATCATCTGACGAGCAGCACAAGATACCGTATCCGAATCTGTCGGAGATGAACAGTTTTTTGTTCTTGTCAACCACCAGTTGTGCGAGGCAGAACAATGACAGCACGCTTGAAATCATAGAAGTTATCATATCTTTAGATTATTGGTTTTAGCTATTTCATATACAGGGATGCCGGCTATACTTGCACCACCTGTGATAGGTGCTGCAGCAAGTATCTCGCTATTGAGACGACACCCCATGCGATGGCACCTTTCGCGGTCTTCTTCATCTTGAAGGTCTTGCGGAATATGTCCGCAAAAGACCCGACGACACGGATTGACCGAGCATCCAACTTGATTGCAGTTTCAAGTTGTTCTGTTTTTCATACTATATTATTCATATTTTACTTATTAATCCTTACTTCTCCTCTTTCCAACGGTGCAAATATACTAGCGCATAACGAAATGTATATTCGTCGAAATTCTATATAACAAAAAAATCTGCACTTTCAGGCTTCCTTTTAGGCAATTTGTTGCACATTCTCTGCTGTAGAAGCATAAATTAAACATGAAAACGAGTCGTACACTATCTAATACAAGGAAAAAGTAGTAATATTGCCAAAAATTCCGTGACATGCTATCTTGCACGACTAAAAAATGTCAGAATTGGCATTTTTTAGTCGTGATGGCTTGGCTACATGAATTAAATCTGCTACCTTTGCATTACCAAAAAGTGCCAATATTGGCAAAAATAAGGAATGACATGGAAGAGATAAAAAGAGACAGATATCTTAAGCAGTTGATAGATAGCCAGCAAAACGGCTTTATCAAAGTGATTACCGGAATCCGCAGATGTGGTAAGTCATATCTGCTGAATGTTTTATTCTATCACTATTTGTTGGATAATGGAGTGGCTAAAGACCATATCATCCGCATTGATCTTGAAGACCGTTTGAACAAAGAGCTACGAAATCCTGATACAATGCTCCATTATGTTCATGATAGGATTAAGGATAGTCAGCCGTACTACATCATTATAGATGAAGTGCAACTGATGGATGAGTTCGTGGATGTATTGAACAGTTTCCGTCATATTGATAATGCTGACACATATGTAACAGGCAGTAACTCTCACTTCCTATCTTCAGATATACCCACAGAGTTCCGAGGCCGAGGCGAAACGATACATGTGAATCCACTGTCTTTTTCCGAATTCTATTCTGCCATTGGAGGTGATAAACAAGATGCATGGCGTGAATATTACACCTATGGTGGTTTGCCCCTTATCCAATCATTTGACACAGAACAGAAGAAAATAGGATATCTTAAAAACTTGTTTGAAACAGTATATTTGGCTGATATTATAGAGAGGCATAAGGTACAGAACGAAGACGAAATGCGCGAGTTGGTGCTCATTATGGCTTCTTCCATTGGCTCGCCATGCAATCCGACAAAACTATCAAACACCTTCAAAAGTGTAAAGAATGTCAATATCTCAAACAAGACCATTTCAAATTATCTCAATTACTTATCTGAATCGTTCCTTCTAAACAAGGCAATCCGCTACGATATAAAAGGTAAGAAATATATCAATACACTCTCCAAATACTATTTCTCAGATATAGGTTTGAGAAATGCCATTCTGGATATGCGTCAACAAGAGGAGACGCATATCATGGAAAACATCATTTACAATGAGCTTATCACACGTGGCTATAGTGTGGATGTCGGAATGGTGGAAATAAAGAAGCAAGACAAGGACGGCAAGTGGGGTCGCATCCAACTGGAGGTGGATTTTATCGCCAGTCTCGGTAGTAAAAAGTACTATGTACAATCAGCCTTGTCAATTCCAGATAGGGAGAAAGAGATACAAGAATCCCGATCACTGATGAGCATAGATGACTCTTTCAAGAAGATTATCATTGTTAAAGACCACATCATGCCCCGTCTAAATGAAGAAGGTATTCTTACAATTGGGCTTTTCGATTTCTTGCTCAAAGAAAACAGTTTGGATATATAGCCTCTGAATAAAGTGTTTGTGTGGGGTAAGAGAATTCCTCCGATTTCTGCGTAAACAAACTGTTTGAGTCATGGATATTCAATGGTGTAGTATAATATATCAAGTGAAGATAACCCGTTGATAATCAATGAAAGTTTATAATAACTAAATATCACGGACTATCATTCTATTGGTCTCATAATCATCTGTTCCTCTCAAAAACTCTTTCCATTTCCCCAATTATAGGCGTAGCACCATAGCGGCCATTAATATAGTCCCTGTCAAAAGCGGCATTGCTCCGTACCTTGTATTCTGCAAGAGAATATAGGGAGGTGGCGCCAAGACCATCCTTTTGGGTGAACCAAACCTGGTCCCGCCTAAGCAGGCCCGCACCAAGAAGATAGGTGTCGTGCGTGGTAAACAACAGTTGAGCGCCTTTAGGATTCGTCTTGGAAGAGTTGAACAACATGATGATCTTACGGACAAGCAGGGGATGGAGTTTTGAATCCAGTTCATCAATGATTACCCTCTTGCCGTTGTCCAATGCATCAATAATCGGATAGGCCAACGAGAAATACTTGATAGTGCCTTCAGACTCATTCTTGTTGAAAGGAAACGAGACATTTCCAGATTCGCGACCTTCCTCATCAAATTGGCGATGACTGCTTATAATTTTATTGTCAATCTTCAAGATGCTGTCAATGCCAAGGTCCGCATAACGCGCAAACTCCGTAATCCTTTCACGCACACCAACGTCATCCAGATGTCTTATCGCCTGTTCCCACAAGTGTTCATCCTCACTACAGAAAAGTACTTGAGTGTCTGATAGCCAATTAAGTATATCTACGGATTTCGGGTCATTGAACTGGGCAGCAGTTGACAGGACAAGCGCATTGTCCCTGATCATCTTCCTGTCTACGATTTCTTGTATGAGTGGGCATTTAGAATGGACAGACACCACGCCATTTTCCCGATAGAACAATTCCACCTCTTTAGCGCGTTTTCTGTTGGCACGTTGATATAACCATTCTTCCCTGACGGACTTTCTGTCCACTTCAAATCCGAACCTATAGATAAAGTCACCAACGATAAATGTAGCTTCCATTGTCGTAGGCTCATTCTCAGTTTGCGAATTAAGCCTGAATCCTTCCACATCGATCAACTTTCCCGCCTGGCTATTGATGAACGAGTCCGTAATAAACCTTTTATAAAACGACAATGCTTTCAACACGTTTGACTTTCCTGAAGCGTTGGCTCCATAAATGACAGCACTTCGCAGAACCGACAGCCCAATCGCAAGTTCATTTATAAGATCATTCTCTTCCTGCAATGATTCCTTGAGCGTAGAAGCAATAAATGAGAGCTTGGCCTCATCTTTCAATGAGAGAAAATTCTTGACACAAAATTCCAAAAGCATACACTTAACTGTGATTTATGTTAAATTTTGACAAAAATAAGACTTTTCTTTGAAAAACAAGAAAGATGTGACAAAATTAATGATTGCGAGTCTATATTATACTTGCATTTGTGTACACATCAAGAAATTGGAACAATGGTATATCCCATACTTCTCGTGGAATATCGAAGCATTCAATCAATTTCATTTGCGTACACATTTGCCTTCACATTTATGGTATTTTAAAATTATTCAAAATAAATGCGGTAGGACGGCCAAAGCCTATCATATTCCATAAATTACCACTATCCGGCACAAAATGCCGGGAAATGCCATAGGTAAAAACACCTCATTTTTCTAGAGACCTGATATCGTACTCTAATCGTATGTTATGGAAGTATCTCTATTTCTTTAGCTTGTCCACCAGAATATCCACGGTAGTACATGGATTGTGCGAAGCATAATCAGTTCCGGAATAAGCCAATCTAAGATTTTGGGCCCTCAATACTGCATTTTCTTGGCTTCCGTATTTCCGGAGGATGTCATACATCACATCTCCTCCCTTCTTATAGGTGAACTCCGGTACATGCCGCCTTATCTCTCTTTCAAGGATGTCAATGTACTGGCGACGACTCACCGACGTTCTCAGGTCAATGAAATGCAAGCAGAACCAAAGCTCGAAGGATTCATTAGACCAGGCACATTGAAAACCGGCTTTCTCGGCAAGCAGTATCGCTTCATTGAAATCCTCATTGTCATCCTTGTCGAATACCAGCCATTTATAGTCGAAGGTGCCCAAATCTCGAATTCTAAGCGCTTCCTCAAGCAACTTTTTTGTGCTACGGTCAGCGCCGACAACTTGCACCCGTGAGCGTCTGCTCGTAAAGTGTCGAAAATATTCAGGTTCAGTCTTAGTTCCCTCGCTTACTATCAGAAAGCTATAAAAAAGTTCTCGGGTCCCCTCATTACGACGTGACTTTGTTCCTGCGTGTCTTAAAGATAGTTCTTCACGCTGTTTCTTTGTCAGATGTTTTGCCATAGCACAGTTCTCCTACAAATATGGAATCGCTCCATACCGCCCATTGATATAGTCCTTTTCATAACTGCGGTCGTTGCGGACCTTTACGCCGGAAGCATCCTTGAATTCGACAAGCGAGTATAGGTCTGTGGATGCCGTCTCATCCTTTTCGGTAAACCATATCTGATCACGACGAAGGAACTTGTTGTCAAGAAGATTGGTGTCATGAGTCGTGAATATCAGTTGCGACCCCATCGGATTGGTTTCTTTGCTATTGAAAAGGGATATGAGCATTCTGGTAATCATGGGGTGCATACTGCTGCCGAACTCATCGATTACAAGCACGCGGCGGCTGGACAGGGCCTTCACGAAAATCGGTGCCATGTCGAAAAGTTTGTTCGTCCCGTTGGACTCGGTGTCGGAAAGGGACATTGATATCTCTCCGGTCACTTTTCCGCTTGCGTCATATACTTTATGAGTCGTCACTGCCCTGATGGAAGGGTTGTCCACCCTTCTGATAGTCTCAAATCCGAGTTTGAACCTTGAAAGGAAAGAGTTCAGTTCGTCGTCTGAAATCGAGATCGCCTTTTCGGAGAGAGTTTCCGATTTATCTCCATCGAAAACGGCAAAACCTTTAAGTTCGCGCATAATGAGGCCGGCAATTCTGTCATTGAACGCGTCAGCCACAGAAAGGAATAGAGCATTGTCTCTGGTCCTTTCCACAATATCTTCCGCAGATTTGTAGTGAGATGTGACTCCAATGCCGTCTTCCGAACGGACAAACAGACATTTTTCACGACCCTTATTGCCGGTTTTAAAGTACAGATACTCCTCGCATATCCTATCCTTCTTTGCTGAAAATCCATAGCGATACCAATCATCATCTATAAGAAGTTCTATCTCGAAGCAGGAAGGCTTTGTACGGCTATCCTCGTCAAACATAAATGGCGACATCGGCAGTTCTTCAGATGAATTATAACTCGCAGAATCATATACGGTCGTAAGGAATGTCCTTATAGCCTCTATCAAATTACTCTTTCCGCTCGAATTGGCTCCGTATAGCACAGCAGAAGGAAGAACGGACAGTCCACCCGTTGAGAAAAGTGACTCCTCATATTCTTTAATCGTCGCAGCTGTTAAGTCCAATGTCTTTTTTGCCTTGAATGACCGGAAATTAGATAATGTAAAACTCAGTAGCATATCAGTCGTTTTCTGCAAAGTAAGTGAAAAAATCACATAAACTCAAGTTTTATGAGAAATTTTCTCATAAAATATAAACTTTGACGCAAAATCAATTAAATAATTCCCTTGGGATGAGCCAGCAGCCGAAGAAAGCGGTGACCTGTTATCTTCTCTTCATACGTGCTGCAAGAGAGCCGTCCATGGCGCCCTTCATCAGCTTGCGTGTGCCTTCGAACTGCTTCAGAAGACGGTTCACCTCCTGGATGGACGTGCCGCTGCCGTCTGCGATTCGCTTGCGCCTGCTGCCATTGATAAGTTCGGCGTGCTCACGCTCGTAAGGGGTCATTGACATGATTATCGCCTC
>ENA-OPFJ01000193-OPFJ01000193.1-human-gut-metagenome-genome-assembly--contig:-NODE-193-length-19274-cov-3.171601_pt1 | contig 19274 bp, 8 predicted proteins | sample MGYA00241710_ERZ501551 | MGnify/ENA primary metagenome ERZ501551 (study PRJEB25962, sample SAMEA2042381) | human gut metagenome | biome: human gut; feature: human-associated habitat; material: faeces... | reverse complement strand
GGAACGGTTGCCGGACTATTTGCCGGTGATACGGCTTATTTGTTCTCTTATTTCATTAATGACAGTCGGGACGGTCTTCATTTGGCTTATAGTTTGGATGGGCTGACATGGACTCCTCTGAATCATGGAAAATCTTTCTTGATACCTACGGTCGGGAAGGATCGTCTGATGCGTGACCCTAGTATTTGTCAGGCGCCGGACGGAACCTTTCACATGGTGTGGACTTCCAGTTGGACAGACCGGATTATAGGTTACGCCTCTTCTCCCGATTTAATCCATTGGAGTGAGCAGCGTTCTATTCCGGTAATGATGCATGAGCCTGCTGCACATAATTGCTGGGCACCTGAATTGTTTTATGATGAACCTTCGCAAACTTATTATATTTTTTGGGCAACGACCATTCCCGGACGTCACAAGGAAGTGCTGGTCATTGAGAGTGAGAAAGGGCTGAACCATCGTATTTACTATGTTACGACGAAGGATTTTAATACATTTTCTGAAACCAAACTGTTTTTTAATCCCGATTTCAGTGTGATTGATGCAGCTATTGTACGCGATCCGGTGATGAAAGACTTGATTATGGTGGTGAAGAATGAAAACTCGTTGCCGGCAGAGAAGAATTTGAGAATAACACGGACAACACGGATAGAGGATGGATTTCCTACTACCGTTTCTCCTTCCATTACAGGAAATTATTGGTGTGAGGGACCTGCGCCACTTTTTGTAGATGATGCTCTTTATGTCTATTTTGATAAATACCGTAATCATCAATATGGAGCTGTTTGCAGTCGTGATCATGGAAAGACATGGGAAGATGTGTCTGACCGTGTATCTTTTCCAAAAGGAACCCGTCACGGAACTGCTTTTACCGTAGAGAAGGCTGTACTTGATAAATTGCTTCGTATCCATCACTTCAATCCTCTTATTCCGGATAATATCGCTGATCCTTCTTTATCCAAATTTGGTGATACTTATTATCTTTATGGTACTACTGATATTGATAAAGGATTGTCACAAGCAGGAACTCCTGTGGTATGGAAATCTAAAGATTTTGTAAACTGGAGTTTTGACGGATCACATATTGTGGGATTCGATTGGCATAAAGGACATGAATATGTCAATGCCAAAGGAGAGAAAAAGACGGGATATTTTCGTTATTGGGCACCCGGCAGAGTAGTGGAGAAGAATGGTGAATATTATCTTTATACCACTTTTGTAAAACCGGATGAGAATGCACGTACCTATGTGCTGAAGTCCGACCGTCCCGAAGGTCCTTTCCTTTTTGCCGGACGTAATTCTATATCTTCTCATTCTTTGGATGGGTTTGATCAATCTTGTATTGCTCCGGATATAGATGGGGAACCTTTTGTGGATGATGATGGAACTGCTTATTTATTCTGGCGCCGCCGGATGGCTGCCCGTATGACTGACGATTGGCAGCATTTAACCGGTGATACTGTTGTGATGAGTACGGCTCGTCAAGGGTATTCGGAAGGGCCGGTTATGTTTAAACGTAAAGGTATTTATTATTACATCTATACTTTGAGAGGGAATCAGAATTATGTAAATGCTTACATGATGAGCCGGCAGTCCCCTTTGTCGGGCTTTGAAAAGCCCGAAGGCAATGATATTTTTCTTTTTTCATCCATTGCCGATAATGTTTGGGGGCCGGGACATGGGAATGTATTTTATAATGAAGAAACAGACGATTATATTTTCGTATATCTGGAGTACGGTGACGGAGGAACTACCCGCCAAGTATATGCCAATCGGATGGAATTTAATGAGGATGGCACTATAAAGACACTTGTTCCTGATGAAAAGGGAGTTGGTTACTTGGCTGTCAGCCAGGAACAGCGCGAAAATAAGGCGCTGAAAGCTTCTTTCAGTGCATCCAGCGTACGTTCTCCCCGTACTTCTAAGGTTGAAATAGAAACTCAGCCTAATTGTCCTTTGGCTGATAAAACTTCGCTTGTCAAGGTGGGACGCACACATATATATCACCCTGGAAATGCAGGCGCCCGGTCTAATGGAACACGCTGGATGGCAGAAACAAATGATGATCATCCTTGGCTGATGGTGGATTTGGGTGAAGCCATGCAGGTAACGGAGTGTCAATTTGCCTTTGTACACCCTGCTGAAGGCCATGCCTGGCATCTCGAAAAATCCAATGATGGTACTAATTGGCAACCTTGTGCCGGAGTAAAAGAGGTGAAGGCATGTTCACCTCATGTGGTAACGGTGGGAGATAAAGTACGTTATTTGCGTTTGCACATAGATAAAGGTGCAGCCGGATTATGGGAATGGAAAATCTATTAAATTACTATTTTATCATGAAAAAACGATTTGTGACCGTTCTTTTGGCTTGTTCTTTGGCCGGAGGACTTTTTGCACAACAGCCTTGGTTTAAAGACAAGGATTTGACCTTGACCGGTGCTTATTATTATCCTGAGCATTGGGATGAGAGTCAATGGGAGAGAGATTTTAAACAGATGCACGATTTGGGTTTTGAATTCACCCATTTCGCGGAATTTGCTTGGGCGCAATTGGAACCGGAAGAGGGAAAATATGATTTTGCCTGGTTGGATAAAGCGGTGGCTTTGGCTGCCAAATATGATTTGAAAGTCATTATGTGTACTTCTACGGCAACTCCACCGGTATGGCTGAGCCGTAAATACCCTGAAATTTTGATTAAAAATGAAAATGGTACCGTGCTTGATCACGGAGCACGTCAACATGCTTCTTTTGCTTCTCCCGTTTATAGAGAACTGGCTTATAAAATGATAGAGAAGTTAGCTCAGCATTATGGAAATGATTCCAGAATAATCGGCTGGCAGCTCGATAATGAGCCGGCCGTACAATTTGATTATAATCCGAAAGCCGAACTGGCTTTCCGGGATTTTTTACGTGAAAAATATCATCATGACATTAAAGCATTGAATGATGCCTGGGGAACGGCTTTTTGGAGTGAGGTTTATTCTTCTTTTGATGAAATAACTCTTCCTAAAACTGCCCAGATGTTTATGAATCATCATCAGATTTTGGATTACCGCCGTTTTGCTGCCAGTCAGACAAACGACTTTTTGAATGAACAATGTTTGTTGATTAAAAAATATGCAAAGAACCAATGGGTGACTACTAACTATATTCCTAATTATGAGGAAGGACATATAGGTGGCAGCCCTGCACTTGATTTTCAAAGTTATACTCGCTATATGGTGTATGGAGACAATGAAGGGATCGGCCGTCGCGGATATCGAGTGGGAAATCCGTTGCGTATTGCTTTTGCCAATGACTTTTTCAGACCCATACAAGGCACTTATGGAGTAATGGAACTTCAGCCAGGGCAGGTGAATTGGGGGAGTATCAATCCTCAACCGCTGCCCGGAGCTGTCCGTTTATGGATGTGGAGCGTATTTGCCGGTGGAGGCGACTTTATCTGTACTTATCGTTATCGCCAGCCTCTGTATGGCACGGAACAATATCACTACGGCATTGTAGGTACAGACGGAACAACGGTAACTCCCGGTGGACGTGAATATGAGCAGTTCATGAAAGAAATCAGACAGCTGCGGGGACAGGTTGCAGCTCGTGAGGTGAAACCGGCCGATTATTTGGCGCGTCGTACTGCCATTCTTTTTAATCATGAAAATTCATGGAGCATTGAGCGCCAGAAGCAAAATCGTACATGGAATACATTAGGGCATATTGAGAAATATTATCGCACGTTGAAATCTTTTGGCGCGCCCGTAGATTTTATCAATGAAAGCAAGGAGTTCTCCTCTTATCCTGTGATCATAGCTCCGGCTTATCAATTGGCTGACAAGGCATTGGTAGACAGATGGACTGATTATGTAAAGAAGGGTGGTAATTTGGTCTTAACTTGCCGTACAGCCCAAAAAGACCGCCATGGACGTTTACCCGAAGCTCCTTTCGGTTCCATGATAAATGAACTGACCGGTAATGAAATGGAGTTTTATGATTTATTACTTCCTGAAGAACCGGGCAAATTACGGATGGATGGAAAAGAATATACGTGGAATACTTGGGGAGAGATATTGAAACCGGGTAAGGATTCACAAGTATGGGCTACTTATACACAGGAATTTTATGAAGGAAAACCGGCAGTCACTACTCGTAAGTTGGGAAAAGGTACTGTTACTTACGTGGGAGTGGATAGTACGGACGGATTATTGGAGAAAGATATTTTGAAGAAACTATATGCGCAATTGAATATTCCTGTGATGGATTTACCATACGGTGTTACTTTAGAGTACCGCAATGGTATGGGGATTGTACTGAATTATACAGATAAACCTTATAAGTTCGTACTTCCTTCGGGAGCCAAAGTGCTGATAGGAGAGCCGGTAATTCCTACAGCAGGAGTATTGGTATTTTCTATTACTGATTGAAAACGTATGATTGATAGAACAAAAAGGAGCGGCTTCACAGTCGCTCCTTTTTACTTAACCTAAATCTAACCTTTAAATCATAGTCTATGAAAAATCGATTCACTAACCAATCATATTATTAATTTAATTTGTAAACCTCACTTCCGGCGAGCAGGAAACACCCTACTCCAAAATCTTCAAAATCGGGTACTTTATCGTATGTGACAGGTTGACTGTCTTTCGGTTCTTTTCCGGTTCCTTGTACAAGTCCTAGGAAGCCGTTAGGGTGAACGGCATCCTTCACCATAGCATTCCATGCTTTCAACAAGACTGGCAGGTATTCTTTTCTGTCCAACAGTCCGTTACGTACCCCCCATGCCATGCCATATACAAATAAAGCGGTGCCACTGGTTTCTTTACCTCCGAAGTTTGATTCGTCATGCATACTTACATTCCAAAAACCATCAGTACGTTGGCAATTTTTGATAGCTTTACTCATGGTCAGGAAATCATTGATATAGTCGGCGCGATGTTTTTCATCAGTAGGAATTTCATTCAATACACGTACCAGTGCTGCATATACCCATCCATTACCACGACTCCAATAGCAATTCTTACCGTTAGGTTCTTTGTAAGGGGGATCAAAGTCTTGGTCTCTCCACCACAAACCTTCTTTTTGGTTGTACATGCCATTCTCACCATGTTTGTTACGGGTATATTCATACATATCCCACATTTTGTCGAAATATTTTTGTTTTCCGGTCAATTTTCCCAGTTTGGCAAATACAGGCATTCCCATTTGGATGGCGTCAATCCACCACCAATCATTTACTTGAGGAGTGTTGACCAGCATATCTATATTGGCTTTGACCTTACGGATTCTTTCCGGATCGGGACAAATGTTATATAAATCAATGTAAGTCTGGCTGGCACAGTAATCATCAGCATTGCGAGTGGTGGTACCGTTGCGGAATCCCCATTCGTGGTAATTTGACCAATCGACAGCGTATTTATAATAGTCATCGCGTGGATAGACGGAGTAAAGAGCCATTAATCCTTCATAATATACTCCGCGTGTCCAGATATTACTGGGACGGGTTACATTTTTTACAAAAGAAGGAGTACGATAATCGGCATACTTCTTCATGAAGTAATCATTGACTTTTGTAACAGTTTTCAACGTTTCTTTTTTGTCCGGCAAGTCTTGTGCTTTTACAACTCCAAAACCTAATGCAACAAAAAAGAATGATAGTATTAATTTTTTCTTCATCATGTTGTTTTAGTGTTTTAATGGTAGCGCAAAAATAGGATGGTCTGGGATTTCCTACAATGGAAATGTGTACATCTTCCTTGAATATTATGCATGTGTACGCATTTCGAGTGTATTTTTTATTTAACAGTGTTCTTATTGGGTTATTTGTCTTTATTTGCAGACCGTTCATAAATCTTTTCTCCTTCTTTTATCTCTAGTTCCAAACCTTTAAAATTAACATTGGCCACATTTGAGATGCTTAATCCTTTTTGAGCTTTGATATGGCAATTCTCAAAAAAGAATGTATCATTTCCGAATGGAGCCTCTTTAAAACCATACATGGTTCCTGCTGATTGTGCTTCTCCATTTATATTCTTGAAATGGATATTGCGCAAACAGGTCAGCGGATAATGTGCAGGTGAAAGCGGAGGAACCATACGCCATTCCATATTGATATCAAAGATACTGCGCGCTCCTTTGATGGTAATATCTTCAAAAGTGATATTTTCCACAGTTCCGCCGCGGCTGGGCTGACTTTTAAAACGTAAGGGGCTCCAGTTTTCGTTATCCATCAGGCAGGAACGTATGGTCACATTGCGTATGCCGCCTGATATTTCACTGCCCATAGCCACTCCACCATGACCGTATGCAAAATGACAGTTTTCTATCAGAATGTTTTCACTGGGACGTCCTACTCTGCGTCCGTCCTCGTCTCGTCCGGATTTGATGGAGATGCAATCATCATGTGCCTCAATGCGGGTGGAAGTAATCAGTATATCATTGGACGAATCAATATCTATGCCATCGGAACTGGGTATATATTCCAATGCACGGATATCGATTCCATCTATAGTGAAGCCATTTGTGTAAAGTACATGAAGACACCATGAGGCCTGATTTATCATTTTTAAACCGGAAATCTTACCTCCCGGGCAATCTGTGAAACATAACAGTCTGGGACGTCCGGAGTTTCCGAATGGAATTTTTTTCCATTCTACTCCTTTACCATCGATAACTCCTTCACCATAAACTTTAACTCCGTCTGAATGGTCAAAATTCAAGAAAGCACATCGCCACCTTTTTTCTATACCTTCAAAACGGGTAGGGATGACAGGAAATTCATTGGGGTCGACAGTGCTGATTAGTTTGGCGTTTTTTTCTATACGTAAATCTACACCACGTGGGAAGAATAGAGCGCCGCTTAGATACTCCCCGGCAGGAATAACTATCGTTCCGCCTCCATTGTGAGCTGCTTCATTAATGATACGTTGTAAAGTGGCTGTTTCCGAATAGCCATTTCCTTTTACGCCATATTCTTTAATGTTATATTCTCTGTTATTTTTTCCGATAGATATGAGCTTGCTTTCCCATGCTTCCAGTTTAATGGTCAGACGGGTACGGTTATTGACAATTGTTGCATTTATCGGTTGGAGTGTGCCATCTGTCGCATTCCATTCTTTTGCGACTCCTACTTTATCAAAGTCTGCTGTAAATTCAGTAGCTTTATTCCCTTCATTGAATATGAAGTAGAGGTCGCCATCGGGCATTACTCTGCGCGTGTAGCGGATAGAATCATTGGCAGGTGAAATGATTTTCATTTCCGGTTCCGGAAGGGAAGAGCTTACCTGTGCTGTCCATCTGGTGGATGGCTCAATCCTGCTATTGGTTAAATCTGATAGGGAACCGGGAGCAGTGAAACTTTTGTCAATGAAAGAAGCAGGCTTCCTTCCCCAAAACAGGACCTTTCCTCCACGTGAGGAAAATGTTTCTATCACTTTCCAGGCAGATGCGGAAATAACATCTGATGATGGGATAATCAATGTTTCATATCTTTGTCCGCTTTTATTTTCCAGATAGCCGGAACCTATGGTCAGTGCTTCCGTAAAAGCATCATCGTTTATGTAGTCAAAATCTCGTTGATGAGTTAACAGCTGTTGGGTAAGAGTGACGATATCCTTATAAACTTCATTGTTACCCAGCCACATAGTAGATGTGGGGTAATACATGGCAATTCGTGCTCCCGGCTTCCCCTGACTCATCAGGTAAGTGGTGCGATTCGTATATTTATTCAGGCCTTTCATACCGGGATCACTCATCCAATTGCGATGTTTGGACCCTGCCGGCCAGAACATGAATTCAAAGAAGTTAATCCCACGGGCAATTTGATGATCTACAACAAATTTGGCTTGGGGAATGGTAGGGGAGATGTGGTAAGCTGCAAAACTTTCGCTGAATGCTCTAGGTTTTCCATAAACATGAGCTACAGATGAGGCCAGTTTGGGGAAATCATTAAGGGTACCGGGCCATATTTGGTTCCAGATTGCATCTACTCCGGGTATTTGAACTTTACTTAAATTCCGGAAATAGTCTCCTTCAGCTTTAACACATGCGGGCATTTCATGTTCTTTGTTAAGATGGGTAATGTGGGCTACTCCATTAGCCGCACACCAATCGGCCTGTAATTTGAAAAAATGGGTGGCGAACAAGCTGGACCAGACATCCCAATAATCGGCTTTTACCCTTTGTTCCTGTATGGTGGGCGAAGTGGTAAAAAAGGAGGCCAGATAGGGAGTCGGATCATACCCTTTTGTATCTTTGAATGTTTGGACAATGGAAGGAGTCCAGGGTAAATGTGCATAATCGGGTTCGTCTCCCCGGAAACCAAGTACGGTGGTACCCAGCTCTTTACCAAGGTATTTTTTATACTGTTCATGTGTCCAATCAATGAATTGTTGTACGGCAACAGGATTCAGATAATCACACAGAGAATTAGTGGCATCTTTGCCGCCGTTGGGATTATTAACGGCTCGGGTTACGGCCGTCCGAAAGTCGCTTTTGACCAATAGGATCTTCCAGTCATCCAGTCCGGCGTTGAAACTTATTTCACCATTATTAATTGCTACAGTTCTGTTAGGAGCACCGGATGTACTGACGGCTACCGCACTGATGATTTCCGGTGCTATTTTATGGTTTGTCATTACTTCTCCCCGTTTTATCTGTATGGTATCACCTATCACAAGAGCTTGCATTCTCAAATCGGGACGTTCCTGTGAGAATTTTCCTCCTGCAAATCCGCTGGGATATTTTCCTTCATCAATAATCCAGACTTTCATGCCTCGCTTTTTGGCTTCAAGTACTCCGGTACGAATCGCTTTAAACCATTCTTCGGAAAGATATTTGAAGGGTAGTTTGTAACCTGCTTCAAATATTATGGCACGGAATCCTTTCTTCTTGATAGAATCCAAGTCATTGCAAATAGTCTTTTTATCCATTTTCCCTTCCCAACCCCATATTACATGGTTGGCAAATTCCACAGGAGGGTCTGCAAATTGTTGTTCTAGACGGGAAAGGGGTGTTTCATGAATGCCTTGCCAGGATTTTATTTCATCTTTTGCGAATAAGGAGTTGAAATAAAAAAGGGAAGCAATAAATAATAGTATCTTTTGCATGATGTTTATGATTAGGTTTGAGTCTTATATGCATAAGGGCGCATCAAAGCGCCCCTACAGCAAAAGGATATCCGTTACAGTTTTTAGAGGAATCCTTCATGCTAATCTTAATATTATTCTCCTAAATAATAGGAGGGAACAGGAGCTTGTGGATATCCCATGGAACGATGAGCTACATAACTTCTATATATTCCGTCTTGCATCAATGTGGTACGACGGTCTTTTGCCGGAAGATTGGTTGTGTAGATACGTATTTCACCGGGCAATGCGGTGATTATTTCTTCACGCCAGTCTCCATATAAGTCTGCGATCATTAAGATATCACCTTCAATTCCTTGTGTCAGTGTTTCTCCTTTCCATTTTACAATACTTAGTGAACGACCGTTTGAAGAGGAACTTGCCCCCCATCGGTTATCGTCCCCTTTGAATGTTTCGCGCAATAAGTCACCGTCCCACCAGGTCCAATTACGGCAGGAGGGCACTTCCTCATTTTTACCTAAAGGTTTACCGTCAGCCGAAAGTAGATATTTGTCTGTGCTGCCTCCTTTACGGTCTTCGCTGGCAAAACATTCCAGACCTTTGTGGACCGGATCAAAATCAGCAACCATCCCATCGCCTACATGGAATGTCTTATGACCGATATTCCATACCGGTTGTCCTGTTCTGGCATCCACAACACAAACGCCACGTCCGTTCTCGTGCCAAGGTTCCAGACAAAGGAACACTTCCATACCAGGACGATCCGGGTCGATATCAGTCAGATAGATTTTATCAGGGTGTCCTAGTCCGGTAGACCATAGTAAAGTCCCGTTATCATCAAGCATGCATGAGCCTAACAGAATTTCATCTTTTCCATCTTCATCCACATCACCACATACCATATTATGGGAACCCATGCTTCTTACTACGGGATTTTCTTCATCGCCGTCCCATCGCCATGCACGTTCCAGTTTGTTATCTTTCAGCTGCCATGCATCTACAGTCATCAGTTTGTAAGTGCCACGACATGCCAATATATAAGGGGTCTTGCCGTCCAGATAGGCCATTCCTATTTGGTTACGGTTCTGCCGGACCAGATTTCCATACCTGTCATTCCGTTCAGGCCAGTCCACACGGGCAATTTCTTTTCCGGTCATTCCATCCCATACACTTAGATACTCCTCACCGGAATCTACCCGTCCTTTTTCATTTCGTTGGGTTGTTTCCGGAGCTGTTTTTAAGGCAATTTCTGCTTTGCCATCTCCATTGAAGTCGTATGCGATGAAAGGGGAGTACCAAACACCGGGCTCGATACCTTGTCCTAAATCTTTAGACCATAAAAAAGTGCCGTCACTTAAATAAGCCTCAATTTGATAAGTTGAACCATCCAAAGTACCGGGCATTCCGGGATCCACATTTTTTTCCGGGGTGCGGATGATATAATCGTAAATGCCATCCCCGTTCAAATCAGCAACGGCTATTTTGCCTGCTTTTATATTGCGGTTCAATTTAATGGACTGATAGTCTCTCAATATAGAAAAGTCCACATCCAATTTGGAAGATGTGTCAATCACTTTTTTCTTTTTATCTAATGCACAGATCCAATAGGTTGCTTTTCCGGCAACGGGAGTCTGGTCAACAAAGTCACAGGTGTTTTTAATTGGATTTTTTGATAAGCGCTGTGTCTTGCCGTTTGCAGAACGGTAGAGGTGGAAGGAAGTGTCAGTTCCATCTTGTTCCAATAGTCTCCAACTGAGGTAGATACCTTTCCCGTCTGCAGATGGAGTGGCCGTTAATCCTCTGTCTAAGTTTTCTTTTATTCTTTCTGTTGCAAAACCTTTGATTTCCGGTTTGGGCTCATGGCGTGGTTCTAGTATTTCGTAATAATATGTACGTTCACGCAAGTCTTGGGCTATCATGTTTGTTGATATGCTAAGCAACAGGGGTACCGAGCATAATCCTATAAGCAGGTTCTTGTTTTTCATAAGATCTGATTTTTTATAGAAGTTTGATAACGATTTCTTATAATTAAATTTGTCTTACACCTTTCGGAAGTTTCACTTTGGTTGCGATTTTACCATCGGCTTTCTTCTCGTGGCTGACTTCTATCACGCCCCAAGGGGTGGGATAAGTGCCTTTGGCCCATTCTAATTTACCCAAGTGTGGTTCAATACTGATCTGCTTGTGCTCTACGTCTACGATTTTTATACCTAATACATGATCTGACAGCCATGTGGTAGGTCCTGAAGACCACCCATGGCAAAGGCTGTGACGGAATCCGGGATAGCAATAGGCGCCGAAATCGCCATGTATGTCTTTTTTCCCGGCTGGAACAGGTTCGTCTATAGGAGCGGCATTAGGAATCCAGTCCAGATTGAAATCTTCCCAAAACGTGGTTGCTCCCAAATCCAGCATGGCTCCCCAGAAAGTATTAATGATATCTATTGCTTTCTCATACTCACCTGCTTTGGCTAATGCTTCCAGCATATAATACCCGTAAAAAGTGGAAAAACCTTTTCCACCGCCTACAGAGACAACTTCATCGCAAGCCTGTTGGGGATCCATCAATCCGGTGATGGCCATTAATGAAGCTGCCTGTTTCAGATTGTTGTGAGGTAATATCTTTTTTTTCATCCGGTTGATAATGTCCAGACATAATTGAGCATCAGAGGTGTTGCCAAGTTTTAAAGACAATTGATGCGCATCTTGCATGGCCCATACGATCAGTGCGCGATATCCTGCCTCAACTCCGGCTTTATTTCCGCTGGATGGCCAGTCCAAAAAGCGGGCAGGCGCTAACGTTTCATTTCCCGCATCATCCACTTTCCCGTTTATCAGATGGATTAACCCGCTGATATAATCGGAATGTTTCTTTAAAAAATCAATATCGCCGGTCTGGTGATACCATTCATATTGGTTGATCAGATACCATAGGCTGTATGCACTCATGCCATTCATCCAATTGGGTAAAGGAAATTGTTTGCAGGCCAGGTCCAAACTGTTGGGGATCACCTCATTGTATCCGAAAACACGGCTGATGGTCATTAATTCAGGATGCATATCGCCCAGCCAGACTACCCGGTCACGTTTGATGCCATCCCATAAAAACTCCTGCATGTTCAAGTGGACAGTATAGGCTCCGGTAATCCATATTTTGTTTAAACGTTGGTCGTTGCATTCAAAAGACCCCAGATAGGGAATATCACGGTAGCGCAGGATAGCTGAAATTTCTTTTAAGGAGATAGTAGCGTTGTTTTGCAGCAAGTCGAGACGGACAAAGCGGAAACCGGTATTGCCTATTTCAATCATGCCGTCACGGGGAATTTCCATGATGATATCACGTTTGGCATGATCGTCCGTTGAAAATCCCACTTTCCATTCGGAATTTGAAGTGGTACTGTTGGCTTCTCCAACAGATTCTCCGAAACGTATCCTTACCAAAGAAGGTTCCCTACGGCTGGAACTGCCCATGACGAGCTTTAATCCTCCATGCAGTTCACTGCCGAAATCCAGTAACAAGGATGCCTTCTCTGTTTCAGTAGAGGTCATTATACAACATTTTTTTCTGTTCATTTCCGATTGGCCGTTTCCACGCTCTAACAAATAGTGTTCATCTTTTATCAGATTATTTTTACATCCTGCGTATTTGGTAACAATACGTTTGGGGGTGATGTAAACGCGGTCCATGATATCTTTGGTCATTCTTTGTGAGGCATCGCTTTGTAGGGTGGGGGGGATACCTGCATATAGAAGTGCAGGCAGCAGAGCGAATGTAATTATGCTTTTCCTGATTGCTGGTAATAGTTCCATAGTATCTTTGATTTTTGATTTATGCAAATATAGACGAAGAAGGTGTCTTACCTATGGAATTTTATTCATTTACATGGAATATTGTTCATCTTCTTTCTGTTCTTTTTCCATATACGGATAACAATCTAGTTATTGATCTTTTTTGGGGGGGGCTGACAGATAGATTCTTTATATGAAAAGAAATGAGTGAATGAACTGTACAGAACTTGTTGATATCACTTTTCTTTTATAATCCATATTCCTTCAAAAAAAGGAGCCTCACCTCGTAGCTTTCCTTCTTCTTTATATAGCCGTGCGCTCACTATATCGTTGATTTGTATTATATAAATATCTCCTTCTTTTGTGTAGTGGCTTGTCAGAACCAATGGTCCTGGTGCGACAAATCGGCATAGCGTGTCGTTCAGGAAATCTATGTAATCTATTTGTGGATTGCCATCTACAAGTTCATAGCGTATGGATTTTTGTTGTTTGCATCCCGCTATTAACAAGAATAGTGTAGTGAAGTATATAAACCGACCGATTTTTTTCATTATAAAATAAGTATTTATGGTGTGGAAAATAGGGGAATGCTGAATCCGGCACTCCCCTTATTAATTATTGACTGCAAAAATCTAGTCTGTTAATAGCCTGGATTCTGCATTGCGGCTTTTTCTTCATCACTTAAATTCGTACCGTCTTCATGCTGAAGTTGGTCTAAGAATGTTTGTGGAATAGGACGAAGCAAATGTTTGTCTGCTATATTGGCAGCTGCTTCCGGATTGAATAATTTAGCACGTTGAACCAAAGTCTTGGTACGGCTCAACTCTTCCCAGCGGTTCCATTCACCTAAGCATTCGCGGGTACGTTCGTTTAAAATGAAATTGATCAAACGGTCTTTGTCCCCATTTACGCCCATTGCTGATAGAATAGCTTCATCCTCAGCTGGTAATGATGAATAACTTGAAATTTGCAGACTGGAAGCATCTGTAGTGCGTTCTATACCAGTTGAAAGATAGTAAGTGTTCTTTTGAAGGAAAGAAGCCTTGAATGCCTCTGTGTTATTGATCTTGGTACCATTGGCATCTTTGCATTTGCCTAAAGTGCTTAGTGCGGTTGAATTATCTTCGTCACCGCCTGCGCTTTTCAGGAAAGCCATAGAACCGTCGGTGTAGTATTCGCGGTCTTCCCCATTTTTCCATTCGGCACGTGCACGGAGCTGGTTGATGGTAGAAATAGCATCCTGGAAGTTACCGGAACGTACTTGAGCTTCTGCTTTTATCAGATAAGTTTCGCCTGTACGGGCCATAATGACATCACGATGTGCGTCCCCTTTCTCTGCTGTACGCGAGCCGTCATCAGTTTTATTGATACCACAGAATACATTGGACTGTGCTGGATTTCCGCTAACACCATAGGTGTTCAATACATATTGACCACCGGCATATACAGGGAACACATTCGGCACCCATTTATTTGTTTCGGGGTTTACAAAGGAGTGGGCTATACCACCACGACCTACTGTTCCATAATCGGAGTTTGTGGCGTCTTTAAAACGATTGTCACTTTTTTTATTAAGAATAAAGATGATGCCTTGGTCGCCTAGTGTTGGAACCTGATCGGCTGTAATACCGTTTGTAGCCACTACATCATCTGCTTTCGATGCAATATTATTCAATCCGTATACAGTTTTGAATGTTTTCCACATACGTGAGTCATTCACATTGTCGAAGATAGCATAAGCATATTCTGTAGGGCGGCAACGTTGGAAGTCCATACCACCAATATATTGACCACGTTGTGTCCAACCACCGGAGAAGTTGGAGAATTGTGGGTTGAAGTAATTATAAGTACGGTTTCCGAAACGTCCGGTTGCCGAAGAAGTGTGTTGGCATGACATTAATATTTCATTAGACTCCTCGGCTTTGCAGTCTATACCGGTCCATTTGGCGTAAAGGTTATTATAATCACTTTCCAACGGACATTTTGAGATGACTTCATCACATAACGTAATCGCTTTTTTCAAGTCTGCATCTGCAGGGTAACTTGAGTTCCAGTCGCTGCAACGTTCAGACTGACGATATAGTAAAGCCTTTGCCAGAAAGTGTGCTGCTGTATATTTAGTCCATGTACCTGTACCACGCCATTTGTCTGCAGGTAGTTTGTCGTAAGCGTTCTGCAGGTCATCAATCACTTGGTTTAATGTTTCTTCTGCAGAAGCGCGAGTAAAGGTTCTGACCACACCTTCAGTAACTTGGGTTTGCAGAACCACCCCACCATATTGTGCGAAAAGGCGATAGTAGTTATATCCGCGTAGGAAATAAGCTTCACCCAGGCATTTTTCGCGGACTTCCGCATCTGTAACATAATCAGCTGATGCGATAACTTGATTGGCGGAAGCGATGCCGTAATACATCTGATCCCAAAGAGCTGAAATGCCCGGACAGTTATTGTTGGCTGCTCCGTTTGCTTTTGTACAGTCCAATGGGTTCAGACGGCTGTCATAAGTGTTCCATGGTTCTGCTGTCAGGTCAGAGCCGTTTGTAAATTCATCTGTACCGTAAAGGGTAATACCATACGCCCACTCATAACCAAAATGCCAACGGATGTTACCGTACAGTGCGGTAGCCAAATCTTGAATGCCCTGTGACGTTTTGAAATAGTCAGTGGTATAGGATGACTTGTTTTTTTCATCTAGGAAACTATCGCTACAAGAACTGAAACTAGCAGTCATTGCGACAGATAGGGCAGCTGTGAATAATGTATATTTTAAATTTTTCATTTTAAAAACAGTTTAATGTGTTATTATCAAATTAGAAACCAACTTGTAAACCGAAAGTAAAGCCTCTATTGTAATAAGTAGTGCCTAAGTCCAAATCCATAAAATCTACTGAAGAATAGAGGTTGCCTATATTCTTAGCTTGTGCGTATAATTTAAGAGAACTGATTCCGATGTTCTTCAATGCTTTGGAATTGAAGTTGTACCCTAGAGAAATGTTACGGATCTTGATGAATGAGGCGTCTTTAAAGCCTAGCAGACTTGAATAAGCATCGCCACCTGCTGTACTGTAAATCGGCTTTTGATAATCAGCACCAGTGTTGTCCGGAGTCCAATAGTTTATTTTACGTTGGTTGTACATACCGTATTGGCCTTCACCACCCGTATCAACCATATAACCAAATCTTCCGTTCAGCTCGATGCCTAGTTCAAGACCTTTATAGTTGAATGTATTGCTCCATCCCAGCACCCATTTAGGATTTTTGTTGCCAAGAATAATACGGTCATTGCTGTCTATAACATAGTTGCCATCCTGATCAACCGGTTTAACCATACCTGCTTCAAATTTATGTCCGTTGGCATTGAATTTAGCCATTTCTGCAGCATCGCTTTCCTGCCACAGACCATCGCTGGCGGTACCATAGAAAACATTGATTGACTCACCAATGAACCAGGCATTGGAAATGTCATCCTGCTTGCCGTTGGCAAGTTCTACGATTTCATCTTTTTGATAGGCTGCATTGATAGTGGAACTCCATTCAAAGTCTTTGGTTTGTATGGGAACCAGGTTCAGAGATAAGTCAACACCGAAGTTTTTGGTCTTACCTACATTGGCATAAGTGGAATTAAAACCGGTTAAGGTTGGAATAGTCATACTTAATAACAAGTCATTGGTGTTAGAGTGATAAATATCCATTGAACCGTTGATACGTCCATTCAGGAAGCTGAAGTCCACACCATAGTTATATTGTGTTGTCTTTTCCCAACCTAAATTTTTATTTGCCATTTTTACTTGAGAAGAAGTGTAATAAGGTTCATTGGTGGCATAAGCAGGGGTCAGAGTAGAGCCAAAAGGTACATAGAATGACTGGATGTTACCTAATGTAGAATATGCACTTACAGCTGAGTTACCAGTTGTTCCCAAGCCGAAACGAAGCTTTAACTGGTTTATCCAAGAAATATCTTTCATAAAGTCTTCTTGGTCAATGCGCCAGCCCAAGGCGGCGGAAGGGAAGAAACTCCATTTATGCCCGTCTGCTAATACGGAAGAACCGTCATAACGTCCGGAAACAGTCAATAAATAGCGGTCGTTGTATGCGTAATTTACACGTGCCATGTACGATGCCAGCTGATTTTCAGACATGCCGGTACTCATACCAGCACCATAAGTTGCTGCATCCGTAATATCTACACTGCCCATGTTGTACCATTCAAAATTCTCATTAGGGATGGCGTTAGCACTTTCGGAACCACTTTCTTTATTATATTTGGAAGCTGACTGCAATAAGGTTACGCCTAAGTTATGTTTGCCGAATGTCTTGTTATAGTTGATCTGATTGTCCAGTGTCCATGACAAGTAACGGTCTGTGGCATATTTAGCGTAGTTTTTCGAACCCATTTTTACAGCAGAATCCTTGCTGATGAAAATACCTTGACGATAGTGGCGGAAATCAGGACCGAAAGAGATTTTATAGCTTAGTCCTTCCAAAGGTGCCCACATTTTCCCAAAATCAAATTGTCCGTAAAAGCTGCCTAGTGCACGGAAAGTCTGACGGTTATCGGTTGACTTGTTCCATTCATCGATTACAGTATAAACATTGGTAGTGGAACCACAGGGATTTGTAATGATATTGCCTTCCTCATCATAAGGAACACCAAAACGTGGAATAGCTTTTGCCGCACTATATATATCAACCGGGCCAGAGCCTGAAGATTGTCCGGTACGGGAATAACCATAGTCCTGAACTGCCCATGAACCGTTGATCGATCCCCCCATTTTGAACCAAGGTTTTACTTGTAAATCGACAGACATTGAGAAGTTGTAACGTTCATATTCCTGTCCTTTCTGAGTACCTTGATTATTCAGGTAACCAACGGAGAAGAAAGCTTGTGCAGTTTCGTTACCGCCACTACCACTGATGGTATGTTCATGTGTGATACCTGTTTGGGTCACTATGTCTGCCCAGTCGGTATCTGTTACTCTACTTCCATCCCAAGTACCGTTATTCCAACCTTTATTTACATTTGCCAAAGCAGTGGGATCGCCTGATGCCGCAAAATAAATTTGGTCTTTGTCGTAGTTAGGTTGGTCACCGCGAGGGTTGTTTACCGGATCTGAGTTATAATAAGCCCAACGGCGCCAGGTAATATAATCGCTTGCACTCATGGCAGGTGATTTGTCTTTCAGGGTTTCTAGTGTGACAGAACCTGAGTAGTTTAAAGCGAGTCTGCCTGCTTTACCGCGTTTGGTGGTTATCAATATGACACCATTGGCACCACGAGAACCGTAAATAGCTGTAGAAGAGGCATCCTTTAAGATATCAATGGATTCTATGTCACGCGGATTGATCGTTTCAATTCCTCCAGCACTCAAGGGAACTCCATCTACTACATACAGAGGGTCTGATGATGCGCTGATAGATCGGTTACCACGAATACGGATTGATCCTACAGTACCCGGACGTTCACTTGAGGTGATATCTACACCGGCAGCTTTGCCTTGTAAGGCTTCAAAAGCATTGTTCACAGGTCTTGTATTCAATTCTTCAGAACCCACACGTGCCATAGCACCAGTCACATCACTTTTTTTCTGAACGCCATAGCCAACCACTACCACTTCATCCAGTGTTTCGGTATCCTCCTCCAAGATTATCTTAACGGTAGATTGTCCTTTCACTTGGATATCTACGGTCTTGTACCCCACGAAACTTACTTGGATCGTTCCATTATCAGGAACATTCTGAAGTGTGAACTTACCATCAAAGTCGGTAATTGTACCATTAGTCGTGCCTTTTACTTGTACCGTAGCACCAATTACCGGTTCTCCTGTAGCATCCACCACTTGCCCTTTTACCGTTCCAGTCTGCATAACAGTCTGCACCCCATTCACCTCTGCAAATACAGTCTGCGGGCTACCTGCCAACAAGGCAGAAGCCATCACCGTAGAAAACAAGATTCTTCTCGATGAAAATTTAAAGAATTCGTTTTTCATAAACTTAAAATTTAATATTAACAGTTTTATTGTTGTTTTCTTATTATATACACTGTTTGATAAACTCGCGCACCTCATGCCGCCCTATCCTTAAATGGTTTTCAACGGTACGGTGCGAAAGATTTAATTCCGCTGAAATATCTGAAATAGATTTGTCTTCAAAACGACTCATTGCATAAATAGTACGACGCCGTGGAGGAAGCAAAGACAATCTATATTTCTCACACGCTTCCAAATCATTGGCCACCACACGAAGTTCTGTTTCATTTGTATAAGCAACCGTATGCTCATATAAATAAGAAGTAACTTCTTGCCTCTTATAATAACGACGTAAATAGTCAGTTACCAAATTACGAGCAATAGTAAAAATAAAATACTTAATAGTCTCTGCACAGAGCATCCGATCGTAGTCCATCAGCCGTACATA
>ENA-OPFJ01000188-OPFJ01000188.1-human-gut-metagenome-genome-assembly--contig:-NODE-188-length-19658-cov-1.939193_pt1 | contig 19658 bp, 16 predicted proteins | sample MGYA00241710_ERZ501551 | MGnify/ENA primary metagenome ERZ501551 (study PRJEB25962, sample SAMEA2042381) | human gut metagenome | biome: human gut; feature: human-associated habitat; material: faeces... | reverse complement strand
GCTCATTAAGTGCCAGCGTGCTTCAACGGTCTGCATATGAATTGGCAGATTGTGTCCAACTCTATCTACGAATTGGAAAATGATACAATCACAGTGGCGTCTGACCTTGAAAGGAGTTTTATGGGAAAGATTGAGATTACAAAGAAAGTGCTTGGTATCTGTGCGACGAATTGTTATACAATGGGAGATACAGATACACGGGAAGCGATGATTATTGACCCCGGAGATAGAGCAGATATTTTGATAAAGGACTGGAAAGACCGAAACTGGCATCCGCAGGCGGTGCTCTTGACGCATGGACATTTTGACCATATTGGGGCACTGGCTGGCGTGAAGAAGGAGTACCCGGATATTAAGGTGTATGCGGCAGCAGAGGAGAAGGAAGTCATGGAGAGTCCGGCTCTGAATCTGTCATCGTCATTTGGCGCAGCATTTACAGCACAGGCGGATATCTATCTGGAGGATGACGCCGAGATCGAGGTACTTGGACGGAAATGTAAGTGCCTGTTAGTACCGGGACATACGAAGGGCGGCATGTGCTATTATTTCCCGGAGGAGCATGTTGTCTTTACCGGGGATACGCTGTTTTGCTACAGTGTCGGAAGAACGGACTTCCCGACGGGCGATGCGAAGGCTCTGGAAGATGCCATTCGTGAGAAATTATTTGTGCTTCCAGATGAGACACTCGTGCTTCCGGGACATGATGCACAGACAATGATTGGAAAGGAAAAGAAGGGCAATCCGTATTTCTAAGATGATACTGCTAGACCAGAATAACCAATTATATAACAACGACCTGCGGGCAATGATCATGGCGTTTTATCCGGGCGTGAAGATCGTCGAGGACGCGGGCTTGTCCGACGATTTTAATCTGCGGCTCCTGATCCGATATGAGGAAGCTTTTACGATTCTCACTGTGTGCAAGCATGGACATGAGTGCGACAAGCCGGATGATCTGCAGGAGGTGCCAGAGCTTCCGGCGTATAAGGATAAGCTGTTGATATCCACCTGTGGACTGCGGGCGAAGATTCTTGTTGATTACCGGAATAAGCCAGAATTCCGAAATGTGTTGAAAATGGCGTCTTACCGGCTGCTTGGACAGTTTGCAGACCGGAGACTTCCGTGGGGCGACCTGACGGGAGTACGTCCGACGAAGATCGCGATGACGAAGCTTCTGGAGTATCTGGCGGAACAGACAGATGAAGCTGGCATGAACGGACATGATGCCGAGGAGCATGTAGATCGGACACATGAAAAACAGCAGGAAATACACGATAGAATCGTACAATATTACCGCGATATCTACGACACAAGCGTGCAGAAAGCAGAGCTTGCAACGACGGTGGCAGAAAACGAGCATCGTCTGGTGAAGGGAATTGATCTTGACAACGACTATTGTCTGTATGTCGGGATTCCGTTTTGCCCAAGCCGGTGTCTGTATTGTTCCTTCACATCGTATCCGATTGGGATTTATGCGGAGAAAGCAAAGACCTATATTGACACGCTGTGTAAGGAGTTAGCCTATGTGGCAGAACAGTATAAGCACAAACGGTTAGTGGCAATCTACATTGGCGGCGGAACGCCGACGTCGATCTCGCATGAGTTGCTTGCGGTGCTATTGAAGCAGATTCAGACCGTATTCCGGCTGCAGGAACCGGAGGTTGCCGATGGGCTTGTGGAGTTTACCGTGGAGGCAGGACGCCCGGACAGCATCACCCCGGAGAAGCTTGCGGTGATGAAGGAATATGGCGTGACGCGGATCAGCATCAATCCACAGACGATGAATGACGAGACACTACGGACAATCGGGCGTGCGCACAATGCGGCTCAGGTGAAGGAAGCATTTGCGATGGCAAGGCAGGCGGGCTTTGATAACATCAACATGGATCTGATTGCGGGACTTCCGGGAGAAGACTTACACGCGATGAAACATACGTTAGAAGAAATCCGGGCATTGGCACCGGAGAGCCTGACGGTACATTCCCTGGCAATCAAGCGTGCAGCGAATCTGAACCAGCAGATGGATGATTACAAATCCACAATCCATCATGACATGGATGCGATGCATACGGCGGCACAGGAGACGGCGCAGGCACTTGGCATGGAACCGTATTATCTGTACCGGCAGAAAAATATCGGCGGCAATCTGGAGAATGTCGGATATGCGAAGCCGGGCTGCGAATGCTTATATAATATTTTGATTATGGAAGAGATGACAGATATCATTGCGGCGGGCGCAGGCGCGTCGACGAAGCTTGTCTATCATGCGGAAAATCGTGTGGAGCGGGTAGAAAACTGCAAATCTGTCGATGATTATATCAACCGTTTTGATGAAATGCTTGACCGAAAGCGCAAAGCGTTTTAAAATCGAACGAGAATGAATACAAGCGGGAGGAAAAAGATGGCAATGAAGAAGAAGCCGGTAACCGGCATGAAAGATATATTACCAAAGGAGATGGCAATCCGTGATTACTGTATCGCATTGATCAAGGATACCTATAAGACATTTGGATTTAATTCGATGGAGACACCTTGTGTCGAGCATATCGAGAACCTGAACAGCAAGCAGGGCGGCGAGAATGAGAAGCTTATCTTCAAGATCTTGAAACGTGGTGAGAAGCTGAAGATCGACGAGGCAAAGGAAGAGCTTGACTTAGTTGACGGCGGACTCCGTTACGATCTGACGGTACCGCTTTGTAGATATTATTCGAACAATGCGAATGAACTGCCGAGCCCGTTTAAGGCGTTGCAGATGGGAAATGTATGGAGAGCCGACCGCCCGCAGCGAGGACGTTACAGACAGTTCATGCAATGCGATATTGATATCTTAGGTGAGCCGACAATCTTGGCAGAAATCGAGCTGATCTTAGCGACGACGACACTGCTTGGCAAGCTGGATTTCAAGAACTTTACGATCCGTATCAATGACCGTCGTATCTTAAAGGCGATGGCAGCTTACAGCGGATTTGCGGAAGCTGATTATGATACCGTATTTATTATCCTCGATAAGATGGATAAGATCGGTTTGGATGGCGTCAAGGAAGAGCTTCTGAAGGAAGGCTATGCCGAGGATGCTGTGACAAAATATCTCGAACTGTTCGAGAAGGTGACAGCCGACATCAGCGGCGTACAGTATCTGAAGGAGACTCTTGGCGCGTTCTTACCGGAAGAGGTTGCTGAGAATTTGAAGACGATCATCGACAGTGTGGAGAGCACGAAGAGTGCGGACTTCAAGATGGCATTTGATCCGACTCTGGTACGTGGTATGTCGTATTATACAGGTCCAATCTTTGAGATCTCAATGGATGAGTATGGCGGATCTGTCGGCGGCGGCGGACGTTACGACGAGATGATCGGCAAATTCACCGGTCAGCCAACACCGGCATGTGGATTCTCCATCGGTTTTGAGCGAATCATCATGCTGCTTCTCGAGCGCGATTTTGAGATACCGGGAAGCAAGAACAAGACCGCATACCTAATCGATAAAAAGATGCCAAGCGACAAGCTGCTTAAGATCTTAGAGCAGGCAAAACAGGCAAGAGCCGAGGGGCAGATCGTGAATATCGCAATCATGAAGAAGAACAAGAAGTTCCAGAAGGATCAGATGATTACAGAGGGCTATACACAGTTCGAAGAGTTCTATGCGGATTCCTTTGAGGGGTAACCATTATTTATGATATGAAAACGCTCCGTAGCTGATGTAGATAATCGCGAACTCAGAACGACAGAGACGGGAGCGGGTATTTATAAATTAACTTAGACACAGGAGGCTATGAAAATGGCAGAGTCAATGCAGGGACTTCACAGAAGTCACAGATGTACAGAAGTAAATAATACGATGATTGGGAATACCGTCACCGTGATGGGATGGGTGCAGAAGAGCCGGAACAAAGGCGGAATTATCTTCGTCGATCTGCGTGATCGAAGCGGGATTCTGCAGGTAATCTTCGAAGAAGCAAACTGTGGTGAGGAGAGCTTCGCAAAGGCGGAGAAGCTTCGTTCCGAGTTTGTCGTTGCAATTACCGGTGAGGTTGCAAAGCGTGGCGGCGCAGTCAATGAGAATCTTGCAACCGGTGATATCGAAGTCATCGCGAAGGATATCCGTATCCTTGCAGAAGCAGATACACCACCGTTCCCAATCGAGGAAAACAGCAAGACGAAGGAAGATCTTCGCCTGAAATACCGTTATCTGGATCTTCGTCGTCCGGACTTACAGAAGAATATCATGATGCGCAGCAAGGTGACAACACTGGTTCGTTCCTTCATGGCAGACGAAGGCTTTATCGAGATCGAGACACCGACACTTTGTAAGTCCACTCCGGAAGGCGCGCGTGATTACCTTGTACCAAGCCGCATACATCCGGGTGAGTTCTATGCATTGCCACAGTCACCACAGATTTACAAGCAGCTTCTGATGTGCTCCGGCTACGACCGTTATTTCCAGATCGCACGCTGCTATCGTGATGAGGATCTGCGTGCCGACAGACAGCCGGAATTTACACAGATCGATATGGAGCTTTCGTTCGTGGATGTCGATGATGTTATCGATGTCAATGAGCGTCTGCTTGCAAAGCTGTTCAAGGAAGTCATCGGTGTCGATGTACAGCTTCCGATTCAGCGTATGACATACAAAGAGGCGATGGAGCGTTTCGGTTCCGATAAGCCGGATCTCCGTTTTGGTATGGAGCTTTGTGATGTGACAGATGTTGTGAAGGATTGTGAATTTGTCGTATTCAAGAATGCGATTGAAGCCGGCGGAAGCGTGCGCGGTATCAATGCCGAGGGACAGGGTGCAATGCCAAGAAAGAAGATTGATGCACTCGTTGACTTTGCCAAGGGTTATGGCGCAAAGGGACTTGCCTATATTGCAATCCATGAAGATGGAACAATGAAGTCTTCGTTTGCAAAGTTCATGAAGGACGAGGAGATGCAGGCACTTGTTGAGAAGATGAATGGTAAGCCGGGCGATTTACTGCTCTTTGCAGCAGATAAGAGCAAGCTTGTCTATGATGTACTTGGCGCACTTCGTCTTGAGATCGCAGATCAGCTTGGACTGTTGAAGAAAGATGAATACCGTTTCGTATGGATTACAGAGTTCCCACTGCTTGAGTGGAGCGAGGAGCTTGGCAGATATCAGGCAATGCACCATCCATTTACGATGCCGATGGAAGAGGATCTGCAGTATATCGAGTCTGATCCGGGCAGAGTACGTGCAAAGGCATACGATATCGTATTAAATGGTACAGAAATCGGTGGTGGTTCCGTGCGTATCCACCAGGATGACATTCAGGAAATGATGTTCAAGGCACTTGGATTCACAATGGAGCGTGCATACGACCAGTTTGGATTCCTGTTAAATGCATTTAAGTATGGAGTACCGCCACATGCAGGACTTGCATACGGACTTGACCGTCTCGTTATGCTGATGGCACAGGAAGATTCTATTCGTGATGTTATCGCATTCCCGAAGGTAAAGGATGCTTCCTGCCTGATGAGTGAGGCACCGAATACCGTTGATGCAAAGCAGCTTGAAGAGCTTGGAATCTCGATTGTGAAGCCGGAAGCTGAGACAGAAGAATAAAGCATAATAAGAAGATTACCGCATATGTATAGACTAAGGGAGACCGGAGTTTTGCATATGCGGTTTTTTGATCGGAAAAAAATCAGATTGTTGTTTGGATTTACCATATTTTTAATTTTGCTGATTCTGAATTGTGTGATGTATTGTAACAAAGCGGGGATGAAACGGGATTTGACGGTCGTGATTGATGTCGGACATGGCGGCAATGATCCGGGTAAGATAGGCGTGGATAATGTAAAAGAAAAAGATGTGAATTTGCAGATTGCCCTATGTCTGAAAGCGCAGTTACAGGCGCGGGGGGTGAAGGTAATCCTGACACGCGAGGGGGATGTGTGTCTGGCAACGAATGGTGCGACGAACAAGAAAGTATCTGATATGCATAACCGGGTGAGCCTGATCAATGCGTCCGGCGCGGACTATATGATCAGTATCCACCAGAACAGCTACCCAGAGGCAGAGATTAGCGGACCGCAGGTATTTTATTATGGTTCATCGGAAATGTCGAAGAAACTGGCGGAAGCGATACAGGCGCAGTTGATCGTCGATTTGCAGCCACCGAAGGAACGGGAGATTAAGACGGGCAATGATCTGTATATCCTGAAAAACAGTCAATGCCCGGGCGTAATCGTAGAGTGTGGATTCCTGAGCAATCCGACAGAATGCGAGAACTTGCAGAATCCACAATATCAGCAGGCGGTTGCGACAGCGATTGCACGCGCCATCTGCAAATTATAATTCGACGGTGAAACAGATCCATGTATGTTCATGGAATGTCTCGTTATCCAGATAGATTTTACCGTTGTAATGATCGACCAATTCTTTCAGATTCGGCAGACCTTGTCCGCGGGTGGTGCGTACTTCTGCGGACGTTTTGGTAGAATAGCCACGGACAAACATTTTCTTGCGCAGCTCTGAAGAAATCTCCCCTCCTTCGTTCTTTGTCTGAAATCGGATGTGTTCGTTTTTGCTGTCAAGAATCAGCGAGAATGTATGTCCGGGTTCTGTCGCTTCAATCGCATTGTCAATTAGAATACCCAAGATGCGGATCAGATCGTACTCTGGAACCGGCGTGATCAGGGAACGGTTCTTGATCTTGACCGAGATCAGCCTGCCCTTTTGCTCCGCTTCTTTGATCTTACTAAATACAAATCCAGCAACAACCGGAAGATTGATCTTCAAAAGCTCAGATTCATTGAACTCCTCTTCCAGAAATGTTGAATAATTCGCGATCGCGTCACTTAACGAATCATAGTCTTTGTAAGTATATGGCAGCATGCGGATCGCATTCATCTGATTGTTGAAATCATGCTGTTTGCCTAAGATGTCAGAGATCAGATCGTGTGCCATTGGTTCATAGGTCTGGTAATCTTTGATGTCCTGCTGCTGAATTGTAATTGTGCGTTGCTGGTTTAATACCATGATGTCAGCTACTAACAGAATAATCATAAAAGTCATTGTTAAAGGAAGCACTTCAATTGCATCGATGGAGTCGATTTTAAAAAGTGCAATAGTAACTAAATAAAGCAGAAAAACATAAGATAGTACAAGTTTAACAATAAGATTTCCGCTATTGATAAAATTGTATAACCGATCCAGTGGTAATAATGATATGAGAATACAAATTGCGCAGATAACACAGGTTACAATCAGTTGATTCGTGGTATTGGAAGAGGTAGACATTGAGTTAGGCAAGATGATAGCTGTGACCGCTTCAATCAAACCATATCCAACATAACTGAACAAAAATGGAAAAATACTTGTTAATATAGGGGTGTGTAAAATACAGCTGTATGAAAATAATATTACTGGAAAAGTTAAAAACCAACCAAATACATTTGGAATAAAAATTGAGAGAAGATTATTTATTATTCCACGTACAGGTAAAAGTAACAGAGCTACAGATAATAAATCTCGCCTTTTTTTCCCTAAAAAGGAGCAGATGAGTATCAGTTCTGCAATTGTCTCCACAATATATGTACAACTGGTTAATATAAAAACTTTCATATAGTTCAAATCCCCTTCTGTTTTATAAATATTATAGAAGTATTTAGGGAAAGATGTCAATTAAATGTAATAACTGAATGGAATGCGTTTATTATGTAAATGAAGGAAAAATGTTGTCTATTCCCCACGAAATGTCGTTCATTCCAAACCTATTGCGCATTTATTTTAATCATGTTAAGAATAATACAGAAATTCATTTGGGGATGGATTTCAAAGAATATTCTTTCATAAAGGAGGAGATGTGTGATGAAGGATATGAAGAAAGCGGTTGCTGCACAGTTGGAGGATTTGTCAGATGTAATTTTGACTCTAACAGGATGCCGACATATTTGGGGAGAGCCGGAGCTTCCTGATTGTATGAGAGTCGAGATGGAATCAGAATCTGAGAACTAGTACATCAACCAAAAACACTTGGGGGTATCCGTTGTGCGGACTTTTGGCGGATATCCCATTTGTTAAAAAGCACATGGAGAACATAAGACAGGGGATGAATTATGAGTATCAATCATAGGATAGGGGAGCATGTGACACGGTATCTCGTGGGACGTGACTATGATGTGGCAGATGTGCAGTGTGCAAAAGTATGCTATGCAGTGGAATCAATTGTGGGAGATTTGCAAAAAGATCTTGTTCTATTTGTTATCTTTTCAGTATCTGGATTTTTCCGGGAATTTTTGTTTTGCTTTGTGACGGTCAATCTGGTTCGCCGGTTTCTGGGCGGTATCCATATGAAAACAAACATCGGGTGTACAGTTGCTTCGGTCAGTGTGTACGTGATCGCAGTGGCGGGCGGTGTACATGTCATATTTCCATATCCGGTCGTAGCGGGATTGTTGCTGTTTACGATGTATCTGATGGCGACGATCGCACCATTACCATCGCCAAATCGACCGGTTTACAAGGGAGAACGAAAAAAGAAGATTCAACAAAAAGGCTTGATCGGGCTAGGCGTATTAAGTATCTGTTCGGTGATCTACCCTGCTTGTTCCACGTTTATTGCATGGATTTTGATTTTACAGATTGTGGAGGTAGGAGTTGTAGTGATGAGAGAAAACTATTTGAATTATAAGGATATGGATGCGCCGCCGTCGATGTCGGAGGAGGCGGAAAAGCTATTTATGGAATGTACGCGGAATTATGAAGCACGAATGAACGGATTGCTTCATTATCCGACAGAGTTTCGCTCTATGACGCGAAAAGAACGAACCAGCGCATTTAAAGGCTTTACGGATCAGGAAAAAGATGCGGTGATGAATCTTATGACAGACGAACAGAAGGAACGGTTAGTTCAGGATATCCGTTATCAGGCGGTGCTTGATTTCAGACGTAGAAAATAACTAGCAGGGACTGAAAGTGTTTTGGCAAAATATTTTCAGTCCCTGCTAATTATCTTTTTGACATAATCTTTATATTTACGTCCGACGGGTGTCGAGATATTGTGATTCCCCAGATAGAGAATCGCGTTGGTCGGATCGTAAGAGTTCACATAATCACTGTTTACAATAAAGCTTCGATGGCTTTGGATGAAATTCGGCGGAAGCTGTGCAATCAGTTCTTTCAGACGGATACCGCTTGTGTTGATCACATTGCTTTCCTCATAGATCGTCAGGTTCTTGCCAGCCGCTTCGATATACAGGATCTTTTCCGGAAGAACGCGAAAATAAATACCATTGACATCGCGTAGTTCTATGGGCGTAACGTCCAGAAAACGATTGTGGATCAGCTTGTCGATGGTATATAACAAATCTTCTTTCTTATAGGGCTTTACCAGAAAATCATAACAATTCGTTGCATGTATTGCACGTGGTGCATCCAAGGAATATGCAGTCAGATACAGGATTGGTGTTTTGACATAACGCTGCATGGAACGAATCTGTGTTCCAAGTGCGATACCGTCCTGCTCGGACTCGTCATCTCCAAGAGAAATATCCAATAAGAATAGTTGGATTTTGTTTGCGCGCATCAATTGGGCTGCCTGCTGGTAATTGGTTGCCTTTATGCAATTCATATGATCGTATTTTTCGAGCAGGATGGATTCGATGCCATCTAACTGTTCCTGATCATCTTCTACTATTAAAACATCCATAAAGGAGCTCCTTTCGCACGACTGTATATTATAAATATGGCGTGATTTGAATGTCAATCTTTTTTTCGACGATGATAAAAAACTTGGTAAAGAACATGTTAAAAACATACAAAATATGACAGAAACAATTGCTATTTTGTGGAAAAAACGTTATACTATATATTGTTTTAAAAGTTTGAATTGGACAAAACTGGAGGGTGCATATGAATATAGCGGCAATCGGAAATTCAAATCTGACGCTGGCAGTCAGTGATACCGGAAGTATGAATGCCATTGATATGGCGATGCTTAAAAAATCACTGGATGCGGTGGAGACAAATGGTGCGATGATTACACAGATGATGGAACAGTCTGTGAATCCAAACATCGGTGCAAACATTGATATCCGTTTATAAATGATATGATAAGTCCTGCATTTTGCGTGCAGGACTTTTTCTTTTGAATCAACGTCAAATAAATGTAAAATATGATAATTCCACGTCTTGTTTTTCATATAGCTATCGCGTACAATGCATTTTAGTTTTGTTCATTTTTATTTAAGATAAGAGGTATAAGATGAAGACGAAGATGACGTCCAAAGAGCGGCTTCCGTTGATCGGAATGACTGTCTCAGCATTTATTTTTAATACATCCGAGTTTATGCCAATCGGTCTGCTGACTGATATTGCAAATAGCTTTTCAATTTCTGAGGCGAAGGCGGGCATGTTGATCACGGTATATTCGTGGATCGTTATGTTGCTTTCCCTGCCGCTCATGCTGCTCGTGAGCAAGATTGATTATAAGAAGTTATTTATGGGAACAGTTGCATTGTTCGGAATCTGTCAGGTGTTGACCGTGTTGTCAAACAGCTACGGCATGCTGATGGCGTCCCGAATCGGTGTAGCCTGTGCACATGCGATTTTCTGGTCGATTGCGTCTCCGATTGCAGTGCGTATGGCATCGGAAGAACATCAGTCCAAAGCACTCAGCATGGTCGTGACAGGTACTTCGGTTGCGACGATTGCAGGACTTCCGCTTGGAAAAATGATTGGACATTATGCAGGATGGAGAATCGCCTTTTTGATCGTTGCAATCATCACATTCGTTGTTTTGACATATATGGCATTCCTGTTCCCGAAGATGGAGTGTGGCGAGCCGTTCCGTGTGAAGCAGCTGCCAGAACTATTTAAGAATCGTGCACTTGTCTGCATCTATATTCAGACATTTTTGTTTGTAGTGGGCTATTATACGAGCTATAGTTATATCGATCCGTTCCTGCAGCAGGTCGCACACATGGGAAATAGTACAGTCACCATTACATTGTTTGTGTTTGGTGCAGCAGGATTGCTCGGCAGTTTTCTGTTCTCGAAATTCTATGACAAATACCGGCATGGATTTTTACGTACGGTGATGATTTCGTTGGCAGTTGAACTGTTATTGCTGCTTCCTGCAGCAGGACAGCCGGGATTTATAATGGCGCTTTGTGCTTTATGGGGCATTACAGTACTTGTATTTAATGTATCATTCCAGTCAGAGACGATCCGATGTACGGATGAACAGTCCTCGTCGGTTGCAATGTCGATTTTTTCCGGTATCTTTAATTTCGGTATCGGCGCAGGCAGCTTCCTTGGTGGAATTGTGTGTGACAAGGGACAAATCTCGCATATTGGCTTTGTAGGAGCTGCATTTGCGGCAGTCTCTGTGTTATTCTTCCTGACATGTATGTCGAAGAATCTGGTGGAGAATAAGTAACATTGATTGCTCTTTTTTCTGAAATGAGATATCATGTAAGCGGTTGTATCACAAGTGGATACAATCGCTTATTTTATGTAATAAAGGAGAACTTATATGGCGGATAGAATCGGAATGGCACTTCGGCTTGCGAAAGAAGGAAGAACCGAAGGCTTTCAATATTTATATGAATATACAGTAGAAAAACAGCTTGGAAAGGCAATCGCCCTTATGGGGGATATTGGGCAGGCACAGTCGGTTGTGCAGCAGGCGTACCAGTACATATTTGACCAGATCGCGCAGGTTCCACAGAGTGATGTCTTTGAAAATTGGCTTTCTGAGATGATTCCATATTATGCGGTTATGACGGTTCGGGAGATACAGCCAGATGCGTTTGCAGGCTCAGAGGATCAGACATACCGACTCGAAGATGATGACATGGCGATTACAGAACCGCTGGAGGATTCGTTGGTATCCGCAGTATATACGTCTGATGAGATAGCGGCTATGACAACTCAGATTTTGTCTGAACTCACGGAGGCAGAAAAAATCTGTGTGATTATGCATTATCAGGAGAATCAGCCAGTTGCACAGGTGGCGAAGACGGTTGGATGCACGGAACAGGCAGCTGAGAGTCTGATTGCATCTGGAAAGAGAAAGATACAGGCGGCAATCGGACAGCTGGCGGAGGAAGATGATCGTGTCAGATGGAATCCCATTTCTTTTTTGATGGTACTTCTCCGATTAAAGGCAACAAATCTGGTAACCTCCGGTATCGCTGGAACGATTGCAACGTTTCAGATTGCGGGCAGTGCGGTTACCTTTGGAACAGCGGCAGCAGGGGGAGTCTCTGGCGCAGCAGGCATGGCAGCCGGAAGCAGTACGTCAGGTGCAGCAGGAGTGACAGCCGGAAATGAAGCAGCAGGAATTACAGGAGGTGGCACTACGATTGGTTCAGGCACCGCAGCTGGATCGGGAACCGCGATTGGGCATGGATTCATGCACACGCTGGCGGCGAAGATTTTCATTGGCGTTGCGGCGGCAGCGGTTATTGGGGGAACGGCAGCAGGTATTATTGCATATAATCATTCGCATAAAAAACCAGCCGATACGACTGCTACAAGCACGGATGCCCAGGTAGCTTCTACGGCAGCGGAAACAACGGAGCAGACAACGACCGAGGAAGCTGCAACGGAAGAGGCTGTAAACGAAGCATATAAACCAGTCTATTTACAGATTTTGCAGGAACACGAGGCAAATATCAAAGCATATAATCAGTACCGGCAGACACTCGGCGTGGATGATTTTGCCAGTGACAATGAGAACATGTCTATCGCATTGTCAGATGTAACCGGAGATGGTGTACCGGAATTGCTATTTGTAGAAAAATCACCGTCTTCCGAAGAGTATGTGGAATATGATGCATTGAATATATTCACGGTCGAAAATGGTGCTGCGAAGCAGATCTATTATGCAGATCATTGGGAGACACAGGTTGCTGGAGGGAATGTATATTCGTTGTTTCAGGTGGATGGCGAATCGACGCTTTACTCGTGCAATGGCATGCAGGATGAAAGTACCTTTGAGGATTACTGCCGATATGTTGTACAGCCTGATGGAACCTTGCAGGAGGAGTCGCTGATGTCGCGTAAACGGGAACCGAACGAGGACTATTCCGGTGTGGTTGAAACCTGCACAGTCGGCGGACAGTCCGTCACGCCGGAGGAATTCCAGTCACAGCTCGATGCGCTGACAAGCCGGATGACCAAGCTTCTGGTCTATAATTTTGGCGCACATGATGACAATGCCAATGCGGCGATGATAGCGGCAGAACCGGACTATATGTCTTATGAACAGGCAGTTGCAGCACTTTCAGGAGAAACAGCATCAGAAGCAGGCACAACTGGTAAGACAGATGCGTTACCATTTACAGAGACGCAGGATTTCACTTTTATGAGTGGCGCTGGTGGATGGAGTACGGTTTTGACTATCCATCCGGATGGCTCATTCTCTGGAAACTATTTTGATTCTGATATGGGAGACAGCGGAGATGGATATGATGCGACGCAATATGTATCGACGTTCCATGGAACGTTTAAGAATATTCAACAAAAAGATGACCATACGTATGTGATGCAGATTGATACATTGGAGACAGAAGAGACTCAGAGTGAATGGATTGAAGAAACGGAGTATGGAAGAGTTCGCTATGTTGCATCTGCACCTTATGGACTGGATGGCGGAACGAATTTTGAACTGTATCTGCCGGGAACAGCTGTGAGCAGTCTCCCGTCAGAGTATGTGGATTGGGTAAGAATGCCGATGATGCTTGATGAAGGGGCAGCCACACTTCCGGGTTATGGTTTTTACAATGTGGAAGAAAAAGATGGTTTCTTTGGAGACTGGTCGAATTAGTGACGACAATGAATGAGAGGTGTGCCTGACGATGCGGGTATCGGTTTCACAATATCGGTGACAAGTATATAAGAAATGGCGCAGGATATCCTGCGCCGTTTTCTATATATTGTATTTCTAAATTCAAAAACTCAATATCGTGTATCAAATATTTCGAAATGTTACAAAATGTAACAATTTTATGTGAACCATTAAAAAGAATAGGTTTACAGAAAATGAAATCGAAAAACACTCAAAAACGTAGCGAAAATGCAAAGAATTTGTGAACTTTTGAAAAAACATCCAAAAACTGGTTGACAATAATATTACAGGTTGCTATAATGGGCAATGTAATAAGTTGTAACATATTTGTAACAAATTGGAGGTAAGAACATGAAAAGACCATCCGTAAAGTGGTTGGCGGTAGCGGCGGCAGGTTGCATTTTCGCTTCGTCCATGGGTACATACACATATACCGCGTTGGCAGATGAGTTTGTATATACCGATGCTAACGTCAGTATTACATCGATCGTAGATCACTATATTGAAGAAAATGGAGGAGACGTATTTACAGCAGACGCCACTCCGGAGGATGCAACAGCACCGGCTGCAGTTGTTGCAGAGGCAACAGCAACCGACGCAGTAGCAACAGGCGAGATTCAGGAGATTGCAAAGGTAACAGGAGAAATTGCAGAAGTTCCTTCCGAGGAAACAACGGAGGCACCGGCAACGGAAGAGCCAACGACAGAAGCACCTGTACAGGAAGCATCTGAGGCGGCAGCATCACCGGTTATGGATTTCACAGGAAAGGCAATCGTCACAGCATCTGGTTCCGTAAATATTCGTCAGTCTGGTGATGTGAATGCAGCAAAGGTTGGAACGATTGATGCAGGCGGACTTGTAAACATCGTAGAAAAAGGTGATACATGGTCCCATATCACATCAGGAAATGTAGATGGATATATCAGAAATGATCTGTTAGCATTTGAAGGGGATGCAGCAAGCTATGCAAGCGCAAATCTCTCGAAGGTTGCAGTTGTAAATACAGCAGCATTGAAGCTTCGTAGTGCAGCAAGCACAGACAGCGAGAGCATCACACTTCTGGCACAGGGAGAATCTTATCCGATCGTAGAGACAGGAGATGCATGGACAAAAATCCAGCTTGACACTGTGACAGGATATGTAAAGAATGAGTACATAACTATTTCTTATAATATGCCAACAGCAAAGGCAGTAAGTGCACCGGCACAGGATACAACGACAACGGAAGCACCAACAACGGAAGCTCCTACGACAGAGGCTCCTACAACAGAAGCACCAGTGACAGAAGCTCCAACCTCAGATCTTGGACAGCAGATTGCAAACTTTGCATGTCAGTTCGTTGGAAACCCATATGTATGGGGCGGTACAAGCTTGACAAACGGAGCGGATTGTTCCGGATTCGTACAGAGTGTATATAAGAACTTTGGATATTCACTTCCTCGTACATGTACACCACAGAGTAATGCAGGTACAGCAGTCAGCCTTGCAGCATTGGCACCTGGTGATCTGGTATTCTACGATCACGGTACAGGTTCCTGCGAGCACGTAGGTATCTATATTGGAAATGGACAGATCGTACATGCAAGCAGCAGCCGTACAGGAATCAAGATCTCAAATGTAAATTACAGTACACCATTTAAGGCTTGCAGAATTGTAAATTAGGAAATTAGTAATACTTTCTATAATGTGTTTGAAAGGGCATTTTCGGTAAGAATCGAGGGTGCCCTTTTCCGTTATCAAAAAAAATTGAATTTTTGTATATTTTGACGAAAAATCACTTCCCAAACAGGGGTTGGGTGTGCTATAATACTAAACATAGAAAGTACATGTGCTTCACGCACATTTTTTATTTTCTATAGTTCGACGTAAAGGAGCTGGGGCATATGAATTACATCATAAGTGGAAAGAACATTGAGGTTACAGACGCACTGAAGCAGGCGATTTACGAGAAGCTTGAGAGAATCGAGAAGTTCTTCGGTGAAGACACAGCAGCACAGGTTACACTTTCGGTAGATAAGGACCGTCAGAAGATTGAGGTTACGATCCCGATGAAGGGACATACGATTCGTGCAGAACAGGCGAGCGATAATATGTATGTATCCATCGATTTGGTTGTGGAGATTATCGAACGTCAGGTAACACGCCATAAGAAGCGTATTTTGGACAAGGAACAGAATTCCGGTTATATCAACAACGATTTCTTCGATGTAGAAGGACTTGAGGATGAGGATGTCCAGATTATCCGTAGCAAGAAGGTTGTGTTAGAACCTATGTATCCGGAGGATGCATGCATCCAGATGGATCTGCTTGGACATAATTTCTTCGTATTCCGTAACGCAGAGACAGACAAGGTAAATGTAGTCTACAAGCGTAGAGGCAATACATTCGGATTGATCGAGCCAGAATTTTAACAGTTTCAGTTATGTATAGAGGGTTATGAAAAAACGGTGTCCCGGAGACGAAGGTCTCCGGGATATTTGTTATTATAGGATATTTTCTATATGGGAATGGTATTTCTGACATGGAAACTTCTTGCGTTACCTACCATTTAATGTTATATTACAAGTTGTGGTATTAGAATGAGTTACGCTCAGGGAGGTAAGAAATGAGCTTATTTGAAAAAGTGTTTGGAACACATAGTGATAAAGAGCTAAAGAAAATATATCCGATTGTAGATAAGATCGAAGCGCTGGATTCAACCATGCAGGCGTTAAGTGATGAAGAGCTGAAGGCAAAGACTCCGGAATTCAAGGAACGTCTTGAAAAGGGCGAGACACTGGATGATCTGCTTCCAGAAGCATTTGCCGTTGTCCGTGAGGCAGCAGACCGTGTTCTTCATATGAAGCATTACCGCGTGCAGCTGATCGGTGGTATCCTGCTGCATCAGGGACGTATCCCGGAGATGCGTACTGGTGAAGGTAAGACATTGGTTTCTACACTTCCTGCATATTTGAATGCACTCGAAGGAAAGGGTGTTCATATCGTAACTGTCAACGACTATCTGGCAAAGCGTGATGCCGAGTGGATGGGACAGGTACACGAATTCCTCGGACTGACGGTAGGTGTGATCTTAAACAGTGATAAAAACGATGCAAGACGTGCCGCTTATAACTGCGACATTACATATGTTACAAATAACGAGCTTGGTTTCGATTACCTGCGTGACAATATGGTTATTTACAAGGAGCAGCTTGTACAGCGTGATCTGCATTATGCGATCGTCGATGAGGTCGATTCTGTATTGATTGATGAGGCACGTACCCCATTGATTATTTCCGGACAGAGCGGAAAGTCTACCGATCTGTACAAGATGTGCGATTATCTGGCGCGCCGTATGAAGCGTGGTACTGCTTCGATGGAAATCAGTAAGCTCGATGCCATCATGGGTACAGAGATCGAGGAAGATGGAGATTACTTAGTTGATGAGAAGGACAAGCAGGTTGTACTGACTGCACAGGGTGTCAAGGAAGTTGAGCAGTTCTTCCATATCGACAACTTCTCAGATGCAGATAATATTGATATCCAGCATAACATGATCATGGCATTGCGTGCACATGCGCTCATGTTCCGTGATAAAGATTACGTTGTTAAGGATGACGAGGTTTTGATCGTCGATGAGTTTACCGGACGTATCATGCCGGGACGTCGCTTCTCAGACGGCCTGCATCAGGCGATTGAGGCAAAGGAAAACGTAAAGGTAAAACGTGAGAGCCGTACACTGGCAACGATTACTTTCCAGAACTTCTTCAACAAATATAAGAAGAAGGCAGGTATGACAGGTACTGCTTTGACAGAGGAAGAAGAGTTCCGTGAGATCTACGGCATGGACGTTGTCGTTGTTCCGACAAACCTGCCGGTACAGCGTATTGATCATCACGATTCTATATTTAAGACAAAGAAAGAAAAACTGAATGCAATTGTACAGGCGGTTGTGGAAGCACATGACAAGGGACAGCCGGTACTGGTTGGTACAATCACGATTGATGCATCCGAGGAACTGAGCCGCATGCTCACAAAGCGTGGCATCCAGCACAAGGTATTGAATGCGAAGTTCCATGAGTTAGAGGCTGAGATCGTTGCCGATGCCGGACAGCGTGGTGCAGTTACGATCGCAACCAACATGGCTGGTCGTGGTACCGATATCAAGCTTGGCGAGGGCGTGGCAGAACTCGGTGGTCTGAAGATCATCGGCACAGAGCGTCATGAGTCCCGTCGAATTGATAACCAGCTGCGTGGTCGTGCCGGACGTCAGGGCGATCCGGGAGAATCCAAGTTCTATCTGTCTCTGGACGACGATCTGATGCGTCTGTTCGGTTCCGAGAAGGTAAAGGCAGTTTACGATGCATTGAAGATTCCAGAGGGCGAGGAGATCCAGCATAAGACAATCTCCAAGTTCGTAGAGAAAGCGCAGATGAAGATTGAGAGTAACAACTTTGCAATCCGTAAGAATCTGATGGAATACGATCAGGTCAACAATGACCAGCGTGAAGTTATCTACGCAGAGCGTCGCCGTGTACTGGATGGCGAGAATATGCGTGATGTTATCTTCAAGTTTATTCAGGATACGGTTGAGAGTTATATTGATAAGACGTGTTCCGCTGATCTTGCTCCAAGTGAGTGGCAGATTGGCGAGCTGAACCAGCTTCTGATTCCGATCATTCCGATGGAGCCAATCGAGCTGACAGAGGAAGAAAAGAAGTCTGGCAAGCTGGATAAGTTTAAGCAGAGAATCAAGGAAGAAGCGGCTAAGGTATATGAAGCGAAGGAAGCGGAGTTCCCAGAGCCAGAGCATTTCCGTGAGATCGAGCGTGTCGTACTGCTGAAGGTCATCGATAAGAAATGGATGGCGCATTTGGACGACATGACACAGCTTCGTCAGGGTATTACCCTGCAGGCATACGGCAGCAAGGACCCGGTTGTTGAGTACAAGTTTGCTGGTTTCGATATGTTCAATGAGATGACAGCATCCATCCGTGAGGATACCGTTCGTATGCTGCTCCATGTGAAGATCGAGCAGAAGGTAGAACGTGAAGAGGTTGCGAAGGTAACCGGAACGAACAAGGATGATTCCGTAAAGAAAGGACCAGTCCGCCGCGAGAGCGCAAAGATTGGCCGTAACGATCCATGTCCTTGCGGCAGCGGTAAGAAATACAAGATGTGTTGCGGCAGAAACTTATAATTTGATTAATTTTGAGAGGTGGTGACGGAAGTGATAGAGTTAGATCAGTTTCGCTTTACTCTGAATGAATATAAAACTCCACTTGCGGAAGTGAGGGATTCACTTTGACATCGCTGGCAAACAGTTACGCATTAGGCAGTTAGAGCCGATGCTGGAACAGCCGGGGTTCTGGGATGATGTAGAACATAGTCAGCAGGTAATGAAGGAATTAAAGAATCTGGAAGATACGATCGAGGAATTTGAAACGCTTTCGAACCAGTATGAAGATATTGGGACTTTGATTGAAATGGCAGAAGAAGAAAATGATGCGAGCCTTGTCGAAGAGATTGGAAATGAGCTTGCGTCGTTTGAAGAGAAATTCGAAGAGTTCCGTATTGATACGTTACTTTCAGAGGAATATGATGCGAATAACGCGATCGTGACGATTCACGCGGGTGTTGGTGGCACGGAAGCGTGCGATTGGGCACAGATGTTATATCGTATGTATACGCGGTTTGCGGAGAAGAAAGGTTTCTCGGTAGAAGTTCTCGACTATCTGGATGGTGAGGAAGCGGGTATCAAATCCGTAACATTTCAGGTAAATGGGTTGCATGCGTATGGATATCTGAAATCCGAGAAAGGTGTGCACCGTCTGGTTCGTATTTCGCCATTTAATGCGGCAG
>ENA-OPFJ01000187-OPFJ01000187.1-human-gut-metagenome-genome-assembly--contig:-NODE-187-length-19689-cov-2.397779_pt1 | contig 19689 bp, 16 predicted proteins | sample MGYA00241710_ERZ501551 | MGnify/ENA primary metagenome ERZ501551 (study PRJEB25962, sample SAMEA2042381) | human gut metagenome | biome: human gut; feature: human-associated habitat; material: faeces... | reverse complement strand
CGGCCCTTTAGCGGCTGTATCAGACCGAAAGTCCTGATGGAAGCCGCAAGTTCCTGAAGGGAATCCTGATCGAAAGACATACGAGGCTGGAACGGATTCGGTTCGATCATATTGACCGGAATACGCAACACGTCCGCTGTATCTTGCGGATCCTTAGTCCCTACGACATCCTTGTTCACATAGCCTACCGGACTCCTGAGAGAATCCAGATTCCCGGCATCCCCGAGCAATGCGCTCAGGCCTTTTCCCAAACCTCTCTGTTTACTGCTCATCGCCTATAGATTTTTCGTTTTTCTCCAATACTTCCTTCGCGAGATTCAAATAGTTCGACGTGCCGTTGCTCATCACATCATACAGGATAATCGGCTTTCCATGCGACGGAGCCTCGCTCAGACGTATATTTCTCTGGATTATGGTATCGAACACCATATCCGTAAAATGTTCCTTCAACTGATTCAGTACCTGCGTATGCACCTTGGTCCTGCCGTCGAACATCGTCACCACGAAGCCTTCGATGGTCAATTTCGGATTCACCCCGTTCTGCACAAGCCTGATAGTCTGGAGCAGCTTGCCCAGCCCCTCCAATGCGAAGAACTCCGGCTGCACAGGAATAATCACAGAATCCGCGGCAGTCAGGGAATTCACCGTAATAAGGCCCAATGAAGGTGAACAGTCAATGATTATGTAGTCATAGTCATTCTTGACCGGCGCTATCGCCTTCTTCATTATGGACTCGCGGTCATCAGCCTCAAGAAGCTCGATTTCCACACCGACAAGGTTAATATGGGAAGGGACCATCTGGAGATTTGCTATCTCCGTCTGTATCAATGCATCAGAAATACCGATCTTGCCGATCAGCACTTCGTACAATGTCCTTTTGCGGTCATCCTCCGGAGAAAAATTCAGTCCGGATGTAGTGTTGGCCTGAGGATCCGCGTCGATGACGAGGACCTTCTTCTCCAGAACCGCCAATGAAGCGGCCAGGTTGATCGCTGTCGTGGTCTTTCCCACGCCGCCTTTCTGATTAGCTATCGCAATGACTTTTCCCATTGAAAATCGAGTTATTGTTCTACAATTCACAAAATTAGTAAATTATTCCGTTCCTCTGCCGACCTGTTGATAACTTTTTCCCGTCTACAGCGGATCGACGTCCAGCGCAACATGACCGGCATACGAATACTGCGCCTCGAAAGAGGAAACCGTCGAAGCCAATGCCGACTTGTTGGAAGCCAATGACTTGTCCTTTCTCAAACCCACTCTGATATCACGGATAAAGGAATCCGACTGCTTATCCACAGGCGGAGCAAACGGTCCGGTAACCGTAATACCGGCATTGCTCCCCTGCACAAATCCTGCCACAAGTACGCCGAAGCGGGAACGCAAGGCTCCCGCCAATGCGAGCGACATCCTGTCCAGTCTTCCCTCGTCCGTATCCTTGACAATAATCTTCACGATTCTCGAAAACGGCGGATAACCGAACTGGAAACGCTCACTCAGCATATTGTCCATCAGCGACTTGACATCGACGCCATCCTCATCCGACCGTGCAAAGACTCTATAGACAGGATGGGAAGGCTGGGCAGTCTGTATCACGAAAAGGCCCTTCTCTCCACGCCTTCCGCAACGTCCTCTGAACTGTTCCAGAAGCTGCACGGAACGCTCGTCCGCCCTGAAATCCTGCTGTCCCACAAGCGAATCCGCACCGATGACCGCCACCATGGACAACCCGTCGAAATCAAACCCCTTGGCAATAATCTGAGTGCCGACAAGAATATCTATCTTCTTCCGGGAGAACTCCCTGATAATCTCATTTTCCCGACCTGCAGCAGATGCAGTATCACTGTCCAGTCTGGCAATCCTCGTAGACGGGAACAATGCAGCCGCCTCCTCTTCTATTTTCTGAGTTCCTGCGCCGACCGGCTCCAATGCCCCGCCACACTTCCCGCACTTGGCATCAAACGGAGTCCTCCACCCGCAATAATGACACATCAGCACCCCCTCCTGACGATGGTAGCTGAGCGGCACATTGCAATGCGGACATCTCGGAATATCACCACAGCTGACACATTGGACAGCAGGCGAATATGCCCTGCGTGCCCTCAGCAGCAGAATCTGGCCGCCATCAGAAAGCACCTCATTTATCCGCTCTATAAGCTTGTAGGAAAAACTGCCTTTCATGCCCCGTTTCCGGCGTTCAGCAATAGTATCAATGATTTCCACATCAGAATCTTCCGCCCCGAAATACCGTTCAGAAAGCCTCACATATGCCATTTTCCCGGTTTTGCAGTTATAGAGAGACTCCAACGAAGGCGTCGCCGAGCCCAAGACCACGTCAGCGCGGTTCAGTTTGGCCAGCATCAATGCAGTGTCACGTCCATTGTAACGCGGAGCAGGCGCGTCCTGTTTATAAGACGAATCGTGTTCTTCATCCACTATCACAACTCCAAGATCATGGTGCGGCAGAAATACCGACGAGCGGGTTCCGAGCACCACATATTGCCGGCTTTTCATCGCCTCGGCCACATTCACGCGAGACGCGGAACTCTCCTTGGAGTGGAACGTCAGGAGCATATCTCCGAAAATGCGTTTCAGACGCTCTTCCAGCTGTCGGCTCACTGCGATTTCCGGCACCATATACAGCACATTCCTGCCCTTCGAAATCGCATCCAGGGCAAGTGAAATGTAGATTTCCGTTTTGCCGGACCCCGTGACTCCATCCAGCAGCACAGGCTTTCCGGAAGAAAAGCCGTCCCGGATACTCGTCAACGCCTCTTTCTGTGCCGCGCTCAGCGAAAAGCCGGATGAAGCGGGAGCCTCAACATCAGCTTCAGCCTGCGTCCCGACGCTTTCCAATGAAGAAACAGCCTCTGTCAATGCCGCTATCCTCTCCCGCAGCTGCTGCACCGAAACCTCCAGACGCTCTTTCGCCTTCGGCCCGGTTTCAGCCTCAGCCCTCGCAAGACGCTGCTCCAGACTCGCCTCCAGCTTCGCCCTGCGTGCTTTCAGCGCTTCTTTTTTCTTGTCAATGCTTCTCTGACGTCGCTCTGCAGCCCTTGCCCTGGACTCTTCCAAGTTGATTTTCAATGCAGGATAGGCCGCCTTGAAAACCTCACCGACAGAGCAGAGATAATAATCAGCGACAAACCTCCAGAGTTTCAGTTCATTGACAGAAACGGGGTCCAGATTCTTGTCAAGAAACACTATCGGAAACACTTTCTTTATATGAGGGGCCGGAGTCACATTCACAGCGCTGACCACGCCGGAATACAGACGTGCCGCAAAACGCACTGTCACCCTGTCCCCGACATTGACAGAACCGCTTCCGGCAATCTCTTCAGGGACACGATAGACGGGCTCCCACTCCAACCTGAGAGGAAGTATGACCGAGACATATATTTTATCCAAATCTGGCATTGCAGTGCGAATTTAGCAATTTATTTCACTACATTTGCGATTGGCAAACGATAAAAGCTGCCAACAGCTTCTTTTAAAAAGTATGCCGCCCAAACATATGACAGAAGACGAAAGAAACATATTTCCGGAAGAGGTTCTGAAAGCATTGGCAGTCAGCACGGAAGCGACTGCGGAGGACCTCGCCACAGATGACTGGGACAGTGAATTCAACTGCAGTTACAGTGCTGACGGCCGCAAACTTCTGGATGCGGAGAACTTCCCGGACGAAGTGACAGTCAGAGACGGGGTGCAGATCATCTGCGACAATGTCTTTTCATTTCAGGACTACATGGCTGAGGACTACCACTTGGGCAGCGACATCCCGGAAGAAGACCGCGTTTCGTTTTTGGACAAGATAACCCTTCCGCCAAGCGTGGAGCATATCGGAGCAGGCGCATTCAAGGAATGCGGGTGGATTACGAGCATAAAGTTCCCGAAATCACTGCTCACCATCCGTGACAATGCCTTCTACGGCTGCTGGGAACTCCGTAGCGCCGCATTTCCGGCAAACCTGACAAGTATCGGAGAACGTGCTTTCTTCGAATGTTTTTCACTTGAAAAAGTACGTCTGAACAAGGGACTTAAAGTCATCGGTTCCGAGGCTTTCAGTTTCTGCGAATCACTCAAGGAAGTCACCCTGCCAACAGGTCTGGTTGCCATCGGAGAAGATGCTTTCTTCGGCTGCAGAAAGCTGAAAAAGATATTCGTTCCCGCAGGCACGCTGGAAATGTACAGACAGATTCTGCCTACCCATCAGCGCTACCTGAAAGAGTACTAGAAATCATACATCAGCTGCACTCTCACTTCCGCCTTCGACTGGCGGAAATTTTTCATGCCCGGATCACTCCACGGTGTGGAAGACCATCCTGCCCGCAGATATGACTTGAAAGCCGATCTGCGGAAACGCCATTTCATCCGCGCCACAAGCGACAGCGCATAGCCCCTGCCGTAATATGCAGGGACATTGAACGAGCCGGGAGCATCTCTCTCGTAGCAATATATCCGGTCATCCCAGTTGTCCGCAATGAACGCAGTGCCACGCAAGAACACAGCACCGATTCTTCCATAATACGCTTCCTCCACATACAGCAGTCCCGCCATCTTCCTGCCTTTCAGCACATTGAGCCGGAACGCGGTACCGAACAAGCCGTATTTCCAGTTCAGGTCACCTCTGAAATCCGTCCTGTTTTTCAGCCCGTAATTTCTCAGACGTTCCTGTAGCCTGAACACCATAGAGACGTTATCACCCGCCTTGCACGGCACATACAGCAGAGCCTTCCAATGCCTGTCGCCTCCGTCCGGGCGCATCCCGAAATCCACAGTCAGCCCCATTTCCCTGAAACTCACTCCCGAGGATGCCCCGACTTCACCTTTTTTGCCTGACCATGTCCTCACAGGCGCACAGAAGGCCATATCGTAGCCGTCGGGCATATATCTGAGGGAAAACGCCACATTCCAATTGTCACCGACAGGAATCATCGCGCCTCCTGTCAATGCAGGTTTCACTGCACATATATCATATGCGGCCTCCGCGAACAGTTCAGTTCCCTTCAGACAGAACCGTGCATCGACAGAGACTTTGGAAAGAGACAGAAAAGCTGATTTCCCTATGGCGAACCCGTTCCCGGTGGTCTTGGCCGGCATCTTTCCGATCTTGCAGAAAGCAGTAGCTGAGACCTGGCCGTGACTGGAACGCCAGGCCACATTGCCTCCTGAAAGCACATCCCAGCCCCGGTTCTTCCCAGAAGCACCTGTAAAATCCTGTTCCGCCAACCACCAGGACGCTGAAAAAACGGTCACGACGAACTTGCCGATATCCACTTCCGCGGCTATGCCCCTTAGCCTCGAGGAGGGTGACAAGGCTCTCGACGGGGACAGTCCGGCTGGACGTTTCCAGAATGACTGGACATTCTGCACTCCGGTCATGCTGAACCCGTTCCACAGCGCGAGTCCCTGTCCGAACCGCAGGGCGTAATCCCCTATCGCCATCTTCCACGGAGACTTCCTTCCATACACCATATAATATCCGGCTACGGACGTAGGCCACACCCCACTGTCATCATATCCGCGCTTGACCGCCATGCCTGCATCATACCGTGCGCTCGCCTCTATACGGTAACGGCTGTTCCATCCCCATACTGCATCCGCCTTCCCATCGGCCAGTGAAGTCTTTTCTGAGACATTGACTGACAATGAATTGCGCGGACGGCGCCTGAGCCTCGAGCTCCGGCCGGGAAGGGCAGATGATTCCAGCGAGATGAAGGGAGCGAGAGCTTCGGCCACTCTCTCTCCGAATCCGTCTATGGAGGCGAGTTCCGAACAGGAGAGCACGTCACCGCTGTGCGCACGATAGTGAGCAAACGATGCCGCCTGGTACATTGACATGAGTCCTGATTTTTCGATGACTGAGGGCGGGACAAGATTTATCTGCAACGGGGATTCGGCAAGATCCCACCATTTTTCGAGTTCTTCTTCTGACAATGTTTCGATGTCCGGCGCTCCTGTCAGGAACAGTATCGCCCGGATAACTCTCTCATCTGCAGCCCGATCCGCCGGCCCGGTTTCCGCACGGACTGAAGCCGGGAAACTGAACAACAGCAGGGACATAAAAAAAACAACGGTCACTCCTCGTCTCATACACACTGAATTTTACAGTCATACTTGACGGCCGTCGTGTCCGTAGTCCTTGCTTGTGACACGCAATATAGGAATTATTTTCAGATTAACGAGCATAAAAGATAAAAATGTGCTATTTTTGCACCTGATTCATAAAAACCTGGTATGGAAAGAATAACCCTATTTGACAAGACCTTCAGGCCGTTCATTTCAAATGATGAAATCGAAAAAGCCATTGACAAGGTTGCAGAGAAGATCAATGCCGACTACAGCAGTTTTACCGAGCCACCAGTGCTCCTGTGCATACTTAACGGCTCGATCATGTTCACGGCCGAGCTTATGAAGCGGCTGAATTTCGACTGCGAGCTGATTTCCATGAAATTGTCTTCATACGACGGCACACAGTCCACCGGCAACGTGCGCGAAGTCATGGGCATGACAGGCAGCGTGAAGGGAAAACGAGTAATCGTGGTGGAAGACATAGTGGACACAGGCAACACGATAGTGGATTTGAACCGCATTGTCAAGGAAAAAGGCGCGACTGACTGCAAGATATGCACGATGCTGCTCAAGCCTGAGGTTTACAAGAAGGATGTCAAGCTGGACTATGTGGCGATGGAGATTCCGAACAGGTTCATCGTGGGATTCGGACTTGACTACAACGAACTCGGAAGAAATTACAAGGACATCTACGTCCTGGATGAATAGAATATCTAACAATTGAGAATACAATGAAATATTACATTCTTTTCGGGCCTCCGGGAGCAGGAAAAGGCACCCAGGCAAGCGCAATGGTGGAGAAATACAATCTTTGCCACCTTTCAACCGGCGAACTCCTCCGCAAGGAAATAGCAGAGGGCACAGAACTCGGCAAGAAAGCCAAATCACTCATTGATGCAGGCTCACTGGTTCCTGATGAAGTAGTGGAAGGCATGATAGACAATGCTTTCAAGACTGTCAAGGGCGTGAACGGTTTCCTTCTTGACGGTTTCCCGCGTACTATCGCACAGGCTGAAGCGCTGGACAAGATGCTTGCTGCCGGCAATGAGGCCGTAACATCTGTCATCTCCATCATGATTCCTGACGAGATGATCAAGGAGAGAATCCGCCACAGAGCGTCTATCGAAGGCCGTGCTGATGATGCAAAGGAAGAGACCATCAACAACAGGATCAAGACCTATCACGAAAAGACCGAGCCTCTCGTGGATTTCTACAAGAAGGCCGGAAAGTATGAGGAGATCGACGGCACAGGCAGTATCGATGCTGTCCGCGAGACCATCTTCTCCGTAATGGACAAGTTCTAAGAACCTGCAGGACAATATCTCAGATCAGATTCCTGATTTGGATGAACGAAAAAGCCGACGGAAACTCCGCCGGCTTTCTCTTATGAATGTTATAGTGTAAAACTATATTGTCAGCTTACTTCCAAGGAGTTGCGAGGTCCTCACTTGATACGTTCTCAATCCACTCAAAGGTCTTGTTCGTATGCAAGTGATGATGATCGCCTGCAAGGTTCTTGAAGAGTTTTGTGCTCTCATCATAGTTGGATCTGCTGATTCTCCAGTAACCTACGAGACCCTTGCTGTCAGGAGCAACAGACTTGATGCTGTTTGCAATCTGATCTGCAGTTCTGGCCACATCCCAAACACGGATTTCATTGGTCATGACTTTACAGCCCCACCACCATCTGTCACCAGGAACCCAGGTACCATTGCTGCCGCCGACTCCCATAAATGACATATAAGGGAACTGGCCTTCATTGACAACCTTTGTCGCAATTTCCTTTCTTCCTGCGAAAGAACCATTCACATAGATTGAAACATAAGTTCCGTCGAAGGTAACCGCATAGTGCTGCCACTTGTTGGACTCGATAGCGATTGTAGGGTTAAGGTAGTCGCCGATACCCTGGAACTGAGCCCAAGAGTGAGCTTTCACGCCATCCTGATCATTCTGAGGGTCCTCGAAACGTGCCATGAACTCACCACTGCCAGGATTGCAGAAGAACAGGTCTCTGTTACGGTTTCCTGTATTGGATACCTGCAGACGCATCTCGATAGTGAACTGAGGAATATTGAATGCTTCATCGGTTCTAAGACCTGAAGCGCCGTTGAACATAGGGAGATCATCTACGATTGCAGAAGAAATCACATACACATAAGAAGATGTACGTCCTGTAACATCAGCATTGCCGGCAACCTTTTCCATTCGGAGAGGAAGGGCATATGGTGTTCCAAGCATAGCCAGTGGAAGCGGATCCACTGAAATGATGAACGGATCAGAAGAACACTTTCCCGCAGGAATCTTCACTGTTGACTCGAATTTTACCAACTCTTCAGGAAGGATCGCATAGCCGGTACCTTCTGATTCATTGAACTGGTTCAGTACATCCTTGTCGATTACAAGACGATACTCTGCATCAGCATCTTCCTTGTCTGTCAATGATGGTGTAAGGGGAAGTTTGGTAACGATAGAACCGAGGGTTACTACACTGTTGGCAATACCCGGAGTAGAGTTGCTCTCTACGAGGTATGCGTGAACTCCGAGCTTGTCACCCATAGTTCCGGCTGCACCATATTCTGCATCATTGCAACTGCATGCAGCCATGGCCATAAGTGCAAGAGCACCGTATTTATAAATATTTTTCATGTTATTCTAATTTAAATTTTCAATACTATTCAGCCGGTTTCTCGATAATTTGCTTGCCAGGAGCAGGATTCTGCTGCTGAATAGCCTTGCGCATCCATTTGTAAGGAGGGTTGTTAACCTTCTCGTTACTGAAACGGTATGCACCGAATCCACCCTTTCTGAAGCCGTTTGAAGGTTTCCAGTCAGCAAAACCGACGAGAGAAGGCATAATCTTCTTGTCCCATCTGTAACCATCAATGTCATACCACCAGAAACCGCCGTTCAAGCAGTCAATAGCACTTTCAAGGTTCTCTGTAACAATAAGTTTCTTGGTAATCTCCTCCTCACTCATCACTCCGGAGAAAGCATTGATGGTGCTTCTCAGACGAGACTCCAGACCATTCGCGCTATTGGAAGTATTAGGGCTCACAAAGCTGGTTGTAGCATAAGCCTGATTTACGAAGTAGTCGAAATATTTGATAAGTTCAGCCGCATTAGGCATCGATGTATAATATCCGTCAACGATGAAAACCTTGTCTGTTCCTGACTGAGGTCCGATATACTTGCCCATTTCCTCCACGAACCATGTAAAGTACTGGGAATTACGGCAGAGGGCTCCGCCATACTCACCCGGCTCATAGTCGATGTCGATACCGCTGAAGCCATAGATGTTCAGGGAGTCAGCGATAGTCTTTGTCCATTTGATGATGGAGTTATGGATAGCCTCTTCGTCACCGTCTTTCCATCCCCAGTAATCTCTACGCTCCTGAACAGTTGTAAGTTCACCTGGAGAATAGAAGCAACCTACTTCCGGTACGAAAGAGCAGATAAGCACCTTGGTACCCTTGACCTTGGTAACGAAATCAAGGTCTGCCTTCTTGGTAGGAGTAAGATGGGAATTGTTCCACAATGAAATGATATCCATTGAGTCCGGAACTGCCTGAAGCATGTTGTTAGTAGCGACACCGCCCTCGCCCCATTCACTGAACCATCCGAATGAAACAGAATGATCACTTGCCTTATAAGCTCTGAGAGCCTCATAGTAAGCATCGTCCTTAAGGATTTCAGTCAACGGACTATCGAAATCTTTAGGTTCCGGTGTAGTCCAGTCATCACAACCGGTAACTGCAAATACTGCGAGTGCCGGAATGACAGCTTTCAATATATTGAATTTCATGTTTATCGAATTTTATATGTTAGTTCTTCTTAGCCCAGAAAAGATCTACAGACTCATCATCCTTGCCTCCGAGCATGCTGACAGCTGCAGGATAATTTTCCTTATTCAATGTTTTCTCGTTGAAAGAGTAACGAAGTCTGCGGAGCCCACGTGCATTATCTGTAATTACACCATTTGAGAGGTTGTCGATTACAGGAGCAAGCTCAGGATAACCTGTTCTTCTGTACTCTGTCCAAGCCTCGATACCCATAGGATAGTTGGCAATCCACTTCTGGGTGATGATCTTCTCGAGTTTCATATCAGCCGATGCCGATTCGTCCCAAGCGACAGTAACCTTTGTCTTTCTGCTGTAGTCAGGGAATCTTGCAACAGGGTCATTCTCATATGAATCAGGCACGCTGGTGTCATCCCCTATGTAGTTAGAGGCATCAAAGCTGTCCACGCCCCACTGTTCCATTGAAAGATTGATACCACGCTCATAGAAGTCTCCGGCATTACCTGAAATCCAGCCTTTGAGGACAGCCTCTGCAAGAAGGAACTGTGACTCAGCCGCTACGAATACAGGAAGTTTGTCGGTTGCAGAGAAAGCAGGCAAAGAATAACTCTGAACTGCTGATTTCTCGAAAGCGCCCTTTCCTGAACGCATTCCGATATACTTTCCGCCAGTAGATTTGGTGAAGTAAGCCGGACATCTCGGATCCTCATAACCATTCATGTAGTCAACGATAGACGCACCGCTTCTAAGGTCACCCCAGGATGCACTTGCGAGCTGATAAGGGTTCGGCTGAGCTGCAGGGTCCATCATGGCGTTGTCCGCATTGGCATTGATGAATCCGAATGGAGATTTATAAGCAGCTACAAAAGCCTCCTGATTGCCAGAACGCATTGCTGCACGCATGATGTATGAGTTTGCGAGTTTAGCCCACTTTGCATAGTCACCGGCAAATACAGGATCCTGGGCAGCCAAAGGCTTTTTGTCAGGATATGCAGATGCATAGCCGGCAAGTACGGATGCAGCACTGTTAAGGTCCTCGATGATGCTCTTGTAAACATCCTCGTTCTTGTCATAAGCCACATACATCTGACCGTCAGTTACCTTGCTGTAAGGAATCGGACCATACATATCAGCGACACGCATCATAGCTGCTGCGCGGAGAAGGTTGGCCATTGCATAATAGTGACCTGAAGCACCTGTGAATTTCTCAATCTCGAAATAGTTGGCATAGATATCGAGGAACATTGTCTCATAAGGAATTGCATTCCAAGAATCAGATGCATTGAAAGTATCGAAGTTCTGACCACCCCAACGGTTGGACAATGTGTAGTAGCCACCGAGTGAGCCGACCATCTGGTCGATCATCTGAGAGTCATTCTGCTGCACGTACATAAGAGATTCCATCATCGTCGGAATAAGAATCGACGGATCAGAACTCTTGATTGCATACGGGTCCGTATTATATTTCTCGAAGTTCTTTGTACATCCTCCAAGTACGCCGAGGATAGCGCAAAAAGCGAGAATTTTGGTTATTTTGTTCATAATTGTCTTCGTTTTTAGAACTGGAGTTTAACATTGAAACCGAAATTTCTTGTGCTTGGAAGCATGAAATAGTCAACTCCCTGATAGTAGTTGTTGCCTGTAGCAGCTGAAAGTTCCGGATCAAACGGAGCCTTGCAGTAAATCATGGCGAGGTTACGTCCTACAATACCCAAAGTAAGGTTCAGTTTGTCATTGAACCACTTCTTAGGGAAGGTATAGTTCAATGCGAGTTCCTGGAGACGGACGTTGGTAGCGCTGTAGAGGTAGAATGCATCATAACCTCCCTGTGCGGTACTGATTGTGGTATAGTAGTCTTTTGCTCCGAGCATACCATAGTTTACAGGAATACCGCCTGCATCACGCATTGAAGCGGAAGCCTCTGAAACTCCATAGTAGTCGAGGATACCCTGGGTAGCCGAGTAAACGAGACCGCCTACACGTGCAGTAAGCACTACGCCGAGAGAAACACCCTTGAATCCGAAGGTGTTGCTCCATCCGAAGTTACCCTTAGGAGCGAGCTGACCGGCTTTGTAAGCCTCAACTTCCTCAACCTTGATATTACCGTTGTTGTCAACAGCCACACTACCGTTAAGGTCTCGGGCTACTCTATGTTTGATATAGATGTCAGAAAGTGAACCGCCTTCACGGAGGATAACCTGAGGAGCAACGTTAGATGCGCCTAACCAGTCCTTCTCGATCTGTGTCACGTCAACAGGAATGCCTGTGATAGGGTCAGGAATACCATGTGCGAGTTCCTTGATCTTGTTCTGGTTGAATGTATATGTAAAGTTGCTGCTCCAGCTGAAGTCACCCCACTTGTTGTCATATCCGAGAGCGAGCTCAACACCCTGGTTCTGGATGTTACCGGTCTGTGCCACGAAGTTCTTGTATCCTGAAGATGCAGAAAGAGGAGCATAGATGGTCTGGTTATAGGTATTTGACCTATAGTAAGTCACATCCAAAGAGAGGCTCTCGAGGAAACGCACGTTGAGACCGAGTTCCCAAGATCTGGTATCTTCAGGTTTGAGGTCGTGTGCAGGATAGGTATCGCTCTTGCTCCAGTTGTGGGTCTGGTCGTTGTACTTGTAGCTAGGATTAGAGAGGAATCTGTCAAATGGAGAAGCCACCTGAGAGTAAGATCCGCGCATCTTCATGAAAGTAAGCCATGAAGGCATCTCTACCATGTTGGAAATAACAGCAGAAAGACCTGCTGACCAGTAGAAGTAAGACTTGTTGTCAGTATAGGCGAGCTGAGAAGCCCAGTCATTTCTTCCGGTGAGAGTGAGGAAGAGCATGTTCTTCCATCCTGTTTCTACTGATGCGAAGACAGCCTGTGTCTGATCGTGCCATCCTTCCTGATTACCCTTGTAGTTTACAGCTGTATTCAGGTTGTTGGTAGCAAAGTGGTTAGGCAGGATAAGGTCACCGGCAGCGCGGTTCATCTCATATCTCTGATCGTTGATAGAAGCACCGGCATTGACGATCAATCTCCAGTCACCCCATGTCTTATCTACGTTTGCGATGATATCACCGTAGAAAGATCTGTCAGTCATGTTGTCCAACATGTAACCACCGTTTTCACCGGCGAATGTTGTCAATGTTGTAGCATAGTACTTAGTAGTCTGGCGATATGTTGACTCATCGAGACGAGCACGACCTGTGATGTTCAGCCATTTGAAAGGAATGTACTGCAAAGAAGCATTGTACATATAACGGCGCTTGTTCATGTCGCGGTTGTTGCGATTCTGTACCCAGTAAGGGTTCTGCATATTGTGGGAGCCCTCAGAATATGGCCAGTACTGAGTCTTGACACCGGTAACAGGATTCCATCTTTCATAGAGACGCACCTCATTGAAATCGTCTCCTCTCGGGAAGAGGTAAAGACCAGGGAGCGGGTTGAAATATGTACCCTGCGAAACGAGGTTGTGGTCTTTCTGGATAATAAAGCTTGCACCCAAGTCGAGGATGAGTTTGTCATTGGCGAACTTGGTGGTGTTGCGTGCAGTGAAATTGTACCTGTCGTAACTGCTTTCAGGAACGATACCGGCGGTGTTGGTGGTGGTAGCGGAGATGTATGTCTGGTTCTTGGCATTGCCTGTAGAAAGGGAAACAGAGTTGATGACATCCGTACCTGTGTTGAAGAACTTGCGAGGGTCATAGCTGTATGAATCAGGAAGCTGCGCACCCCAACAGCTGTAACCGCTGCTCTTGCCGTAACGGTCCTGCATATCAGGCATCATGTATGCCCTTGAGAAAGTGGTGGTGTTGCTGATGGTGACCTTGGTCTTGCCCTCTGCACCTTTCTTGGTGTTTATGATTATTACACCGTTGGCAGCCTCAGAACCGTAAAGTGCTGCTGCCGAAGGGCCTGTAAGCATGTTCACCGACTCGATGTCCTCAGGGTTGATATCGGCAGCTGACTCGGAGCTGACCATTGAGGACATTGTACCGCCGGAGCCGCCGAAGCTCTTGTTGTACATAGGCACACCGTCGATCACATAAAGAACAGTATTGTTCTTCTCGATAGACTTCATACCACGCATTACGACACGGGTAGTACTTCCAGGGCCGCTGGCACCTGAGTTGATCTGCACTCCGGCTACCTTACCGACGAGTGAATTTACGAAGTTCGCATCCTTTACTGCTGTAAGTTTGTCAGCGTTCACTTTCTGTACATTGTAGGAAAGTGTCTTCTCTTCGCGCTTGATACCGAGTGCGGTAACTACGACTTCGTCAAGGAATTCGGTAGCCTCTACAAGTGTGAAGTTCAATGTCTTCTGTCCTGTCCAGACTGCCTCTGCATCTTTGTATCCGAGAATGGACACTACGATGACGTCGTTCTTGGAAAGGCCGGAGAGGGTGTACTCGCCGTCCATACCGGATACGACCGCTCCGGCTTTGTCCCGAATCATGACGGCTGCTCCCGGAACAGGTCCGTTTGAATCGGCTATAATACCTTCAACTACCCCCCCCGAGGCCTCCTGGGCAAATGTCAAGGAAGGAGCAGCGACATTCAGGGCTGCGATGGCAACGAAAGCCAAGCATACCCGGATAAACGTTTGCTTCAAATGTTTGAACATAATTATGTGATGTTTATAATTCGTGGTCTGTGTAACCACTTGGTCGCAAAGTTACACTTATAAATCATATTTACAAAAAGGGAACGATATACCTGTTGGCAATAGAGCCACACCACTACACCTCATACAAAAATACTAAAATCTCAGAAAAGTTTAAACTTCTCTGAGATTTTCTTTTTAACTTTGATTTTGCACAGGGGGTAGTAGCAGGCGCATCACTTATGCGAGTATAAATCTGTACTATCCCATCAAAAGTGTAAAAAGGAGGAAAATTCAATTATGGAAACTGTGGTTTTCACAACTGAATGGCAAATGAAGGCTTTAGACCTTATGCGCCGTATGGGTGAAAAGGTTTAAGGTTCGCATACAACCTCAATTCTGTTCCTACATTTGGTAGTGTACTTTATTTGCAGATGATATTGTATACAGTATCATCTGTTCTATTTGCCATGATTTGCAAGACGCTCGAACAATGAGATAACAGCTCTAAACGACTCTGTAATTATCTGTTTGATATAACTATCATATACCTCTTCGACAATAATACAATTTGGGAAACGTCTATATGAAAACCAATATCTTCCTGCTTGAATGTATCTCATTTTATCACGAGCCCATGCAAATGGCTCTTTTGCAATAGCATCAACACTTAAATGCTCTATTCGCTGTAGTGCTGCTATGCAAGCATTATATGTCTTAGGCTCAGAACCGTGAAGAGCTGTCGCCTCAAGGTACAACCTATCTAAAACATTCTTAACTTCGTTTGAGTAAATCATTATTTATGAGACTTTAGAAAATCTTCGTCTGTTATATAGCCATTGTTCAAATACCAATTAACATCAAGCAAGATTTCTTCATTATTTTCATTTAACATGTTTAATTCCTCTATTGAAATTTCAACAGGGACGCCATTTTTTAATATATGATATGTTTTCATACCTATAAATAGTTTGTCTTCCTTAAATATACAAAAAGATCATTTAAGCCGCCTTTTGAATCTTGACATCCCTGTATGTCACACTTCCAATTGACTTAGCGAACATATCGTGGAAACGATACGTTTCGCTTGCTTCTCGTGTATTATAACGATAAATTGCTTCATCAACGTACCTTTGAAGGTATGTTTTGGAAACAAAATGATAGGTGCCGAACACCATGCGCTTGAAGTGTCCCCAAAAGCCTTCAATGCTGTTGGTGGTAACACCTTTTCCATTGGAGAACTGCTTCTTACCATGCTCGATCACATCATGAGCATACCCCATCTTGCCAAGACACGAATATGATATCAGTTCATCGGTAAACAGGTGAGCATTGTCTGCGCAGAACTGCTGAATGTATGGCTTAAGCGTTTCCGACTTGGCATCTTTTACCACGAAGGCATGGGCAAAGCCCTTGCGGGCAACCATGCCGAATATGGGAGTCTTGGTCTTGATGGAACGTCCCTGAGTATTTGCGGTTTTCTTGGACTCGTGCTTGTTGGTCTCCCTGCCGCCGAGATACATTTCATCCAATTCCACCTCACCTTCAAGTGCGACGGAATCATCCTGAGCAAAAAGTGTACGCACCTTATGGAGAATGAACCATGCGGACTTCTGCGTGATGTTCAGGTCTCGTGACAATTGGTGTGACGATACGCCTTTCTTGTGGCTGCTGATAAGATACATTGCCATAAACCATTTGACGAGGGTTATCTTGGTGTTCTCGAATATGGTTCCCACTAAGACGGAAAAACTCTTGTGACACTTGCCGCAGATATACCTGCCGTCGCTGCGGGTGTAGCAGTGGTGCTTACCGCAATATGGGCAGACCACATCACCGTCTGCCCAACGTGATTGGGCGATGGCTTCCTTGCATTTCTTTGGAGTATCGAAATACAGCGCTATCTCTACGAGCGAGTTGAATTTGGCGAAGTTTATCATAACAAAAATCCTAAGTCTAATAAGTATGTCCATTGTATTATACATCTTAAACTTAGGATTCTTTCACTTAAAGTCCAGTATTTTATGAATTTACCGTTTTTTCGTTGCCATCACGTATATCGTTCCCAATAATTAAGCATTTTAGGTATTTATGGTTCAGTTTTATTCATTTTTGGGCATTTTATCCGTCATCCTTGAAGCAGACATCAGACAATGAAACAGCATCACAATAGAAAAGAGCATAAAAAAAGAGCCGCTCCCGTATGGGAACAGCTCCTGAATCTCAAAACAGAAGAAATTATTTCTGTCTGCTCTTGTATCTCTGGTAGAATTTATCAACACGACCTGCGGTATCCACAAGCTTGACTTTACCGGTGTAGAACGGATGAGATGTATTTGAAATCTCAAGCTTTACTACAGGGTACTCAACTCCGTCGACCATCAGAGTCTCTTTAGTGGTTGCACATGAACGTGTAACGAATACAGTGTCGTTTGACATATCCTTGAAAGCTACAAGGCGGTAGTTTTCGGGATGAATTCCTTTTTTCATTTCTCTTAAAAATTTAGTTTGTCCAAAATTGGAACGCAAATCTACGCACAATTATCCGATTTTCCAAGACTTTGGATATTTTTCATCAATTTCAGCCGTCACATTGACTCCAGTTCCTTCGCGAAGACCTCGGCAGCGGACAGGGCCCAAGCCGGAAAACCCTCGTCCCGGCGGAACTTTCCGTCACGTGCGAAACTCAGAAGCACATCCAGGTCGAACGTTTCGGATTCGACGGCCGCATCGAAACGGGTGGCATCATACGCATTGCATTTCTGTTCAATGTGGGACGGCACCATCATCAGCGGCTTGCCCAGGTACATCGCCTCGCAGATGGACTCGAAACCGGCCGTGGAAGCATATGCCATGCAGCCTGCCATCTGCCTGAGAAATTCCTTGTCGTCCAGATAATAGAAACTCAGCGTGTCATCCACCACCTTCACGGGGGCCTCAGCGGCATTGTCCCAGAAGAAGCGCAGCGGAACCGAAGGATTCTTGGCATGCCAGGCCTTCACCTCTTCAGCGAAACCGGCATTGAGCATATAGCCGAGGATATAGTCGCCGTCACGGAATTCCGGACTTTGCCTGTAAGAGAGCACTTCCGGACGCAGGAGCGGCGGAACCACCTTTATCTTGCCGTCATCCGGCATTGGCCTGAAAGAAAGGGCCAGAAGTTTGGAAGCGCCGGCCGCTATCGCCTTGGAAAACAGGTTCAGGGCATGATGGCCCTCATAACCGAATTCCGGAATATGCATATCCTCGTGCAGAAAAAGGAACTGGTGCCCAATGCACGCCATCGGAACTCTTCTGCCGGTGAGTCCATGCGCAATCGTACCGAGCAGCTCATAAAAATTCAGTATCACATCCGCGCCGCTTTCCTTGATTTTCGAGCGGATCAATGATACGGACGGAATGAATTTCGGGGATACTGCTATATTGTAGAGAACCGATTTTACGGCATCAGGACGCTTGTCCGCAGCCGCAGAGACGAAATTGATCGACTCAAAACAGGTTACAGGAGCATTGACCCCGTCGAGAAAAAATGAAGGCAACTTTCTGCTTTCGCTCTTGCCCACAAGCATTTCCACTACTTCGTGCCCGCGGGAGCGCAGCAATTTTTCCATTGTCATCGCCTGAGTGAGGTGGCCTCTCCCCTCGCCCTGGATTATGAACAAGTACTTCATAGCCAAACTTTATTTGCGGTTAATGAAATCTGAAAACTTTACTACAGACCAGTTTCCATCGTAATCTTCTGTCAATGCGGTCAATGACTCCACCCAATCGCCGGAATTGAGGTAATGCACCCCGCTTTTCAGGTATTTGTCTTCCGGCGTGTGGATATGGCCGCAGATGATGCCGTCACAGCCTTTCGCCCTGGCAAACGAATCGAGGTCTGATTCGAAGCCGGAAATCGCAGACACAGCCTGCTTTACCTTATGCTTTATGACTTTTGACAATGAATAATACTCCTTGCCCCTTTTCAGACGAGCCCTGTTCCATACATTGTTGAATTTCAGGAGCAGATTGTAGGCGACGTCACCGAGTTTCGCAAGAAACGTGAGCCGGGCGGTGATGCTGTCGAAGGCATGCCCGTGGATGACCACATAGGAGTGATTCTTCTCCTTTATTATATATTCATTGACAAGAGTGATGTTCGCCATCTTGGACGGGACAAGCGCGTCGAGAAAGTCGTCATGGTTGCCCGTCACATAAATCACCTCCGTAGAATGCTTCTCCATCATCTTCATTATGACGTAAAAGAACGCGGAATGCACCACGGTCCACTTGTCACTGGAGTTCTTCAACTGCCAGCCGTCTATAATGTCGCCGTTCATTATGAGCCTGTCGCAATCGACGGAACTCAAAAACTCAGCAGCCTCCTTCACTTTGGAATGGGGCGCTCCGATGTGAACATCAGAAATCACAACGGTCCGATAATGAGGTCTTTCAAGCATAATAAGAACAATAAAAACCTATGCCAGGAAATCCTTGATCTTCTGGTCTTCCGTCAGTGGACATACAAGAATATTGCCGTCTTTTACTGCCACGACGTAATTTTTCAACCCTGACACGACCACTGTCCCGCCATCAGCCGCATTGACAACACAATCCTCGCAGCCGAAAAGCCGGACACCGTCGCCCACTACCTTGTTTCCGGCATTGTCACCGGAAATCTTGCCGCCTACAGAACTCCAGCTTCCCAAATCAGACCACTCCACGTCAGAGGCAATCACATAGATCGACTCCGACCGCTCCATCACGGCATAGTCAATGGAGATTTTCTCGCATTGCGGGAACAATTCATTCAGGACATCATTTTCCTCAGGCTTGCCGAACGAAGAAGCTATCCTGTCCATTATCCCGGCGATTCCCGGAACGAAAAGGCGAAGCTGGGAGACTATCGTATTTACAGACCACACGAAAATGCCTGCATTCCAGAAATAATTCCCTGCCGCCAGATATTTCTCAGCAGTCTGCCTGTCAGGCTTTTCCTTGAAAGCATTGACTTTAAGCACTTTATCCTCCTCGACAGAAGAAGAGCAAATATAGCCGTACCCTGTTTCCGGCCTGTCCGGATGAATACCCACAGTGACTATACAGTCGTGTTCAGCGGTGAAGTCCAATGCCTTTCTGATGCAGTCCGCGAACTTTTCCTTGCGCAGGACCACGGCGTCGGACGGAGTCACCACCACATTGGCATCAGGGTCCTCCGCCTTGATTTTCCAGCAGGCATA
>ENA-OPFJ01000145-OPFJ01000145.1-human-gut-metagenome-genome-assembly--contig:-NODE-145-length-21821-cov-2.001930_pt1 | contig 21821 bp, 17 predicted proteins | sample MGYA00241710_ERZ501551 | MGnify/ENA primary metagenome ERZ501551 (study PRJEB25962, sample SAMEA2042381) | human gut metagenome | biome: human gut; feature: human-associated habitat; material: faeces... | reverse complement strand
ACCGCTGTGCTCAGGAGCGTACGGAATCTGATTCCTATAGTAGAACGTGGTCTTGTCCGTAATGTCTATCGCCTTCTGGAACGTGTACTGCAGCCTTGCGGCCAATCTTAGCTTGGATATATCTACGGCCACGTCAGCGGACACATCTACCCCACGGATATCCACCTTTCCGAGATTCAGCATTGTCCAGCGGAACTGCTGCCCATTGGGATAAGCTATTATCTTGTCCTTCACCATGTTCCAATATGCATCGGCAGACAGGTGGACGGTGCAGAAAGAGAACCGGTCTGAGTACTCGGTCCCCAGATCCGTCTGGACTGTACTCTCGGGCTTGAGCAGAGCATTTGCGGAATTCGTATAATAGAGGTCATTGAACGTCGGCATCCGGAATGAGCGTTTGGAGAACGCCCTTATATATAACTCCCTGTTCCTCAAGAGCTTATATGACACATAGAATGCCGGGGACAGTTCAGAACGCTTGTCATTGACATTATCAAATTCCCTTGACCTGTCGCTGACAAACTGGCCGAATGCGCTTCCCTGCATCTTCAGCCTTCCTAAGTCGAAAGAGGCGGCGAGCGAGACCATATTGGTCAGCCTGTAGGGGCGGGGAAAAACAGCATTTCCGGACATGTAATTCGCGATATCCAGGCTGTTCCACTGGAAATCATAGGACAATGAAACATCCATCCGGCTGAACGCCTGCCACATATTCGCAGTCGAGAAATACAGTTCATTCTGGCGATATGTGTTGGTGACATGCAATGAACGGCTGTCCTTGTCTTCGTAGAAAGTGTAGTCGTAGGCATATCTGGCATTGAACATTGACCTGAATTTCCGGCTCCAGACATTTACCGCCCTGCCCTGCACGAAGAAATTGTCATCACGCATACGCTCTCCGTTACGGAAGACATTGCTCACGATGGCGCCGGGCACTCCCCTGTCCGAATGGTAGTTATAGGCACGGACGGACCAGTTGCCGGTCTTGGTCTTGCCGTAGAGAGCAGCTTCGGAGCGTACAGAAAAGATGTCCCCGTTGTGCCTGACAGCCGTAGTATCATAAGATAGGCGGCCGAGCTGGTCATATCCGCGGCACCTGAATCGATAACGCCCGGAAGCATTGGTCAGACCGGACGAAACGGTAAGCGAAATGTTGTCCGAAAGACGGAATGCGACTGACGCAGAAGGATTCAGCAGGCCGAAGGAACCTGTTTTCAATGTAGCCTTTACATTGACCTTGCGCCCTTCTGAAAATACCGGACGGGCAGACTGGAGATAGATGGACGAGGATGCGCCGAAATCCTTGGCAGGCTGGAAAATATCACTTTTCTGGCCGTTGTATAGCGAGATTTCGCCTATTTCGTCGAGGGAGAAGCGGCCGAGGTCCACCTGACCGTTCTGCGCGTTGCCGATCTGGAGTCCGTCATAGAAAACAGCCGTATGAGCCGCACCCAACGACCTGACATTCACGGTCTTGAGTCCTGCAACTCCTCCATAGTCCTTCAGCTGTACACCGGAAAAATAGCGCACCGCATCAGCTACTGACAGGCTGTTCAGCCTTTCCAGTTCGTCTCCTGTCAATGTCTGGGCGGGTATGGTCTCACGATATTTCGGCAAGGCCGGTGCTGCCACAATCACCGATTCCTTCAGGAGACATACCGTATCTGCCTTTTCAGGCATGGATACGACAGGCTCCTGTGCCGCGACTGTAATACAGAACGTGCACAAGGCTGAAAGACATGATGAGATTCTGTTCATCGGTGACCTGACTATTCTACAAAACATCACCGATTCCGCGCCAGAAAAGGCAGCAGACATACAGAGCAACATGCGGACCGCTCACACACTCCGCACCGATGCACCAGCCGCCCGTCCTCCGCAGGCGGAACCGATGTAACAATATGCAAAGAGGCATTCTGACTTGTCTTCCGGGAAGACTTACAGTAGCGGGAACTGCCACGGATTCACACCGTGTTCCCCTCCCACGGACAGGATTTCTGTCAATGGACCTGCGGCACTGTTGTCCGCAAGGCTTTGCATACAGACTGCGAATATAGTAAAAAAACAGGCAGGATTGAAGTCCCGCCATAAAAAAACGGATGACTTAAGTCAACCGACTCGAGCCATCCGTTATAAGAAACGTCAATCAAAACTTATTTTGCAATCTCAGCGTACTTTTCGTACTTAGTCTGATTCTCGGCAGATTCCTCACGGAAACGGTAGAATGCATTCTTGAGGTAAGAAGCGATACCTGCCTTGATGTTGGCATCCTTGGTGATTTCGAAGGCTTTCTCGAACGGAGCGATACAAGACTTCAGACTTTCCTCGAATTCCTTTACCAGTGCCATATATTTGGCATCGTCGATTTCCTCCTGAGCCTTGGTCTGGAGCTCGATTGCCCGGTTGTAGAACATTGTGCCTTCGCCGATGAAGCCATACTCATATTCAGGATTGATCTTGGCGCACTCCTCGTAAGCGACTACAGCCTTGTCGATCTGACCGAGCTGTGCACGGATGTTACCCTCAACATAGAAGAGAGAAGCATTGTTAGGCTCGTTTGCCTTAGCCTTGTCGAGAAGGCCGAAGAGAGTCTCAGTATCCTCATTGTTCTTCAGATAGTAGTTGATGAGACCGATGAGAATGCTCTGGCTCTGAGGGAATTTGCTGAAACCTTCCTCGAGGTATTTCTTGGTGTTCAATGTGTCCACCTCAGCGAGTCTTGCGAAGACCTCACCACCTTCGTAGTAGTAACCGAGGTCATAGCATCTCTTGAAGAATTTGAGCGCTCTCTCGTTGTCCTTGGCTGCCATTGCGGTGAAACCGGCATTGTAGATGACGCTTGTATCAATCTTTGAAAGCGGAGCAAGTGCCTCTACATCAGCAGCTTTCTCGAAGAGTTTGCTGGCTGTGGCAACATCGCCGAATGTGTATTTGTTGAAAGCCTCAGTAACATATTTCTGGCCGATGTAGTCAAATGCAGCAGCCACGTCCTTGTCTTTGGCATGCTTCTCATCGAGCTCATACGCTTTCTGATATGCTTTGACAGCTCTTTCGAGTGCATCTTCATAAACCGGCTTGGTCACCTCGATGATGACGAGCTGGCCGTTCTGGTTGAAATAAAGATTCTTGTCAGCATACACGTCCTTGGTGTATCTCTCGTTATTGACAGTAACCTCCTCTGATGAAACCGGTTTCTCTGAACCCATCATGAGAGTAAGCTCTGTCTTGTTAGAACCAGGAAGGATGTTACCTGTAGGAGCGTCATAGGCCTTTACATATTCCTGACCGAGTTTCAGCCAGGTAGCTGTCTTCACAGCCTTCTTGACATTCTGTGTTGCAGCTTCTGCAGCTTCTACAGACTTCTTGACGTCAGCAGCAGATTTCACTTGTGCATCAGCCACCTGAATAGCGGCGAACATCGCCAATGCGAGAAGAATTTTTTTCATATCTGATATTTTTTCAATGTTAGTATTCAACTATTCAGCAGATTCCGGTGCAGCCTCCGGAGCATTTCCCTCCGTGGTCTGTCCTTCATTCTGTTCCGGAACATCTTCCTCATCGCTCTTCGCAACTACTGACACGGAAGCGATGGAGTCATTGTCCCTGATGTTTATAAGTTTCACACCCTGGGTGTTACGTCCTGCAAGTTTGATATCGGAAACCGCCATCCTTATGATGAGCGCGCTCTGAGTAATGATCAGCAGGTCATTCTCTTCCGTCACATTCTTCAGAGCCACCAGTTTGCCTGTCTTGTCGGTGATGTTCATCGTGCGTACACCCTTGCTGCCACGGCTCGTCTTGCGGTACTCTTCGAAGTCCGTACGCTTTCCAAGACCTTTCTCGCCAATCACAAGAAGCGTATGCGCTGAAGCATCCTCAGCCTCAGGTTCATAGCATACCATACCGATAACATAGTCATCCTCATCAAGATTGATGCCACGCACTCCGGTAGCTGTCCTGCCGAGAGGTCTCGCATCTGATTCATCGAATCTTACGCATCGTCCGTTACGGCTGGCGATAAGCACTTCCGACTTGCCGTCGGTGAGGATAGCCTCGAGCAACTCGTCACCCTCGCGGATATTGACGGCATTGACACCTTTCTGGCGCGGTCTCGAGTAAGCTTCGAGAGAGGTCTTCTTGATGATGCCCTCCTTGGTCGCGAGAATGATGTAGTGATTGTTGATATACTCCTCGTCCGTCAATGTAGGTACATTGATGATGGCCTTGATCTTGTCATCCGGAATGCTGAGAACGTTCTGGATGGCGCGGCCCTTGGATGAACGGGAGCCCTCCGGAACTTCGTAAACCTTCAGCCAGAAGCATCTGCCCTGCTCAGTGAAGAAGAGCATCGTGCTGTGCATATTGGCCACGTACAGGTGTTCGATGAAATCCTCATCCCTTGTAGCGCTGCCCTTCATGCCTACGCCTCCACGGTTCTGGGTCTTGTACTCTGCAAGCGGAGTCCTCTTTATATATCCGAAGTGGGAAATCGTAATCACCTCATCATCATCGGCATAGAAGTCCTCAGGATTGAACTCTTCCGCGTTAGGTACGATTTCAGACCTTCTCTTGTCGCGGTATTTGGCTTTGAGTTCCTGGGTTTCGCTCTTGATGATGTCCATCTGCATTGCAGGATTTGCAAGTACGTCATTGCACCACGCAATGAATTTCTCCAGTTCGTCGTACTCTGCCTGGAGTTTCTCTCTTTCGAGTCCAGTGAGCTGACGGAGCTTCATCTCCACGATGGCTGTCGCCTGTGCATCGGAGAATGCAAATGTACTGATCAATGTAGATTTGGCCTCTTCGACAGTCTTGGAAGCCCTGATGATTCTAATGATCTCGTCGATAACGTCGATGGCCTTGATGAGACCTTCGAGGATATGGGCTCTCTTCTGGGCTTTTTCCAGGTCGAACTTGGTCCTTCTGACTACGACTTCGTGCCTGAAGTCCACGAACACCTTTATTATGTCCTTGAGGCTCAATGTCCTTGGACGGCCCTTGACAAGTGCCACATTGTTTATGGCGAAACTTGACTGGAGAGGAGTGTATTTGAACAGCGTGTTCAGGACGACATTGGAATTGGCGCCCTGTTTCACTCTGAAAATCACTCTCACGCCTTCGCGGGAAGTCTCGTCATTCATATAGGTAATGCCCTCAATCTTCTTGTCATCGACCATCTGGCCGATTCTCTCGAGCATCTCCTTCTTGTTCACCATGTAAGGAATCTCGGTGACAACGATGGTCTCACGGCCGTTGTTGTCCACTTCAATCTCCGTCTTTGCGCGCATGACCACTCTTCCTCGGCCTGTCTCATAAGCCTCCCTGATGCCCTGGATGCCCTGAATGATACCTCCGGTAGGGAAATCAGGGCCCTTGATGTAGTGCATCAGGCCGTCAGTGTCAATGTCAGGATTGTCAATGTATGCGCAGATGGCATCGCAGCATTCGCCCAAGTTGTGAGGGGCCATGTTGGTAGCCATACCTACCGCGATACCTGCGGAACCGTTCAGAAGCAGGAGCGGCGCCTTGGTAGGCAGAACCGTAGGCTCCAGAATCGTATCATCGAAGTTCAGCTGGAAATCGACTGTGTCCTTCTCCATATCGCCGAGGACATCGTTCGCCAATTTTTCGAGCTTCGCCTCGGTATATCGCATTGCAGCGACAGGGTCACCGTCCATTGAACCGAAGTTACCCTGACCGAATACAAGCGGGTATCTCTGGTTCCAGTCCTGAGCCAAACGGGCCATGGCGTCATACACGCTTGAGTCTCCATGCGGATGGAACTTACCGAGCACCTCACCGACGATTCTCGCAGATTTCTTGGTCTGTCCTGAGTAGTCCAGTCCCAGTCCTTCCATTCCGAACAGCACACGGCGCTGCACAGGTTTCAGTCCGTCTCTCGCGTCAGGAAGCGCTCTGGAAACAATTACCGACATTGAATAGTCAATGTAGGCAGACCTCATCTCCTCATCAATGTTCACCTCTTCGATGATGCCCTTCATTTCTGTTCCCTCTTCCTGCGGTTCAACAGAATTCTTATTCTCCTCCATATTATCCATTTTTTCTACAAAAATTCTTACTTGTCAATGCTTCTTGAACATAATGCCACGCTCTCCGCATTGTACTCTATAAAACGTACAAAATTACAAAATTTTTATCACCGAAACAAACTTGAATTTATACTAACATCCCTTTAGGGCCATTTTTTTGGTTTATCAGCATAAAGGATATATTTTTGCATAAGAAGTATTTTAGAAATGCAGATGGAAATAAAAATATCGGACGAACTGAACACCATTATCGGGTACGCCAGAGAGGAGGCTCTCCGGACCGGAAGTTACGGAATAGGCCCTGACCACCTTTTCCTGGGCATCATCCGGCATGCGGACAATGACGCCTGCAGGACATTGACAGGTCTGGGGGCAGATACGGACTCGATGAAAAAGTTCATTGACAGCCGCATATTCACCAATGAGCAGATTCCTTATTCGGAAATAGAGAACATCACATTCTCCAGGGCATCGCAGAACATACTGAGCATCACTATACTTGAGTCCACGAAACTCAAGAGCAGAGAGGCCACGCCTCAGCATCTGCTTCTCGCATTGTGCAGGACCACAAGCTGTTACGGCTCGACCTACTTGAGGAATATCGGCATTGACTATGGCCGCATCCTTACCTATATGTCGAAGAACGGGATGCTGGACAGACAGAGCGAGACCAGTGACGACGGCGATGAGGTCAATGATGCTGAGCAGGCCCCGAAGAAGGAGCCTGTAAACGACATCTGTGAATTCGGCATTGACCTGACTAAAGCGGCGGCCGAAGGCAAGCTGGATCCTGTGGTGGGGCGAGACCGTGAGATTTCGAGGCTGATCGAGATTCTCGGCAGGAGGAAGAAGAACAATCCTATGCTCATCGGCGAGCCGGGCGTCGGGAAGTCCGCGATTGTGGAAGGCATTGCCCTGAGGATTGCAGAAGGCTCTATATCAAGCGTTTTGGCGAAGAAGCGGATCATTTCATTGGATATCGCGTCCGTGGTGGCGGGAACCAAATACCGCGGCGATTTCGAGCAGCGTGTGAAGTCCATCATCAAGGCGGCAAGCAGTGACCCGGACATTATCCTGTTCATCGACGAGTTCCATACGATTGTCGGTGCGGGAGGAGGTCAGGGCAGTCTTGATGCGGCCAATATGCTCAAGCCTGCGCTTGCGAGGGGTGAAATCCAATGCATCGGCGCCACGACCATGGACGAGTTCACCAAAATCGTGGAGAAGGACGGGGCGCTCGACAGGCGTTTCCAGAAAATCGTCGTGGAGCCTACTGACCTGAAAGAGTCGGTGTCCATTCTCCAGCATTTGAAGCCGAACTATGAGGAATACCACGGAATCCGCTATACCGATGAGGCGATTGAGGCTTGCGTGAGGCTGACTGACAGATATATTCCGGACCAGCAGCTGCCGGACAAGGCTATCGATGCGATGGATGAGGCCGGGTCAATGATAAGGCTGCGCTGCGGTTCAGCGAAGAAGCCCGCCAAGAGAAGCGAAGGAATTGTCAATGAGGAGGATATAGCTACTGTGGTGTCCAAGATGACCGGGATTCCTGTAAATAAGGTGGCCGAATCCGAGGGGCACAGGATATTGAAAATGAAGGAACGGCTGAAGAGCCGTATCATCGGACAGGATGAGGCTATCGGTACGGTTGTCGGCGCCATCCAGCGTAACCGTGCAGGTCTGAAGGACCCTGACAGGCCTATCGGTTCGTTCCTCTTCTTCGGCCCTACAGGCGTGGGAAAGACGGAACTTGCCAAGTGCATCGCCGAGTATCTTTTTGACTCTCAGGACAATATGGTAAGAATCGACATGAGTGAATATATGGAGAAGTTCACCGTATCCAGACTAATCGGCGCGCCTCCGGGCTATGTGGGGTATGAGGAAGGCGGACAGCTGAGCGAAAAGGTGCGCAGAAAGCCTTATTGCGTGGTTCTGCTGGATGAAATCGAGAAAGCGCACCCGGACATATTCAATCTGCTGCTGCAGGTGCTCGATGACGGCCGTCTGACCGACAGTGAGGGAAGGACTGTAAGTTTCAAGAATACCATAGTGATAATGACTTCCAATGTCGGCAGCCGTGACATCCAGGAATACGGCAAGGGCGTTGGATTCAGCACGATAGGACGGAATGTTTCCGTAAACAGGCAGCTGGTATTGGAGAAGGCCGTGAAGAAGGCGTTCCCGCCGGAGTTTCTCAACCGCGTGGACGAGAAGATTTTCTTCCGCGAGCTGGAGAAGGAGGACATTTTCAGGATTATCGACATTGACCTGAATGATTTGAAGAAGAGGGCCGAGGAGGCAGGCTACCGGATCAATGTCACTCCTTCTGCCAAGAAGTTCATTGCCGAAGAGGGTTTCGATCCGAATTATGGAGCCCGTCCGCTCAAACGTGCCGTGGTGAAATATATCGAAGACCCGGTTTCCGAATTCATTATCGCGGACAGGGCGCTTGGCGTCAAGAAAAATGGACTGACTGGCATCAGAGTAAGTCTCAATGCGAAAAAAGACGGGACTGCGGCTGAACGCCAGCCTAACAAAAAGTAGAATTATGACAAAACTTGTTATTTTCGATCTGGACGGGACTTTGCTGGACACCGTAGAGGACCTCGGCAATGCCACGAACTTCGCGCTGAAGGAGTGCGGTTTCGCGGAAAGGCCTGTCAATGACTATTATACGCTCTGTGGCAGAGGCATCTACAATCTGTTCAGGGGCGCGGTGCCGCAGGGGCAGGACAATGAGGAGAACATCCGGAAGATGGCTTCATATTTTCTCTCGTACTACGACGCGCACATGTGCGACTGCACGAAGCCATACCCTGGCATTGTCGGGATGCTGAAGAAGATTACGGAGGCAGGAGTCATCCCGGCATTGGCCTCGAACAAATATCAGGAGGGCGCGGAGAAGCTTATCCGTCACTTTTTCAGCGAGTTCCGGTTCGTCAAGGTGCTGGGCCAGAGAGAGGGACAGCCGATAAAACCGGACCCGGCAATCGTGCATCAGATAATGGCGGAGGTTCCCGGCATCGGGCTCGACCAGGTGGTGTATGTCGGTGATTCTGATGTGGATATGCAGACCGGGGCAAATGCTGCCGTGCGTACTGTGGGTGTCACTTGGGGTTTCCGCTCGAGAGAGGAACTGGAAAACGGACATCCGTGGAAAATCGCGTCGTCTGCGGAAGAGCTGGCCGATTACATTCTGGGATAAGCGGATTACGTTCTGCAACAAGCGGATTACGTTCTGCAATAACTGGATTGCGTTCTGCAATAACTGGCTCAGCGGATTTTTGGATAACGGGCTTTTTTTGTATATTAGCAGATTATAACACCGCCGAGGGGCGGTCATTGTTCAACTATTAAAACGATAAAGATATGAGAATACCAGAATCAGAACTTATAATCAATGATGACGGTTCAGTGTTTCACATTCATCTGAAACCTGAAGAGCTTGCCGACAAGGTGATTCTTGTAGGCGACCCAGGCCGTGTGGATATGGTCGGTGAATTCCTCGAGGAGAAGGAGTTCAGACACGAGTCCAGAGAGTTTGTTTCCATCACAGGAAAATATCACGGGGAGCGCATCACGGTGCTGTCCACCGGTATCGGAACTGACAATATCGACATTGTCCTGACGGAACTTGATGCATTGGCGAATGTGGATTTCAAGACCCGTGAGGTAAAGCCTGAGCACAGGACGCTTACTCTGCTGCGAATCGGCACAAGCGGCGCCATCCAGCCTGACATTCCTATCGGCTCATTCATATTCTCCGAGATATCAGTCGGTTGCGACGGTCTGCTGAACTGGTACGCCGACAGGGACAAGATCAATATTTCTGAAATGGAGGATGCGTTCAAGGTGCACACACACTGGAACAGCTATCTCGGCTCTCCATATTTCGTGAAGGCCGGCGACAAGCTTATCGAGGCATTCAAAGACTGCACTGTCAGAGGCGTAACTATCTCAGCTCAAGGTTTCTACGGCCCTCAGGGAAGAGTGGTGAGACTGCCATTGGCAATGCCTGACATGCTCGATACTTTCGAGTCGTTCAGATTCGGCGATTACCGCATCACGAACTTCGAGATGGAGAGTTCTGCCGTAGCAGGTCTTGCCGCACATCTTGGTCATCAGGCCGGCACTGTCTGCTGCGCCATCGCCAACAGATACCTCAAGAACAGCAATCCTGACTACAAGCCACAGGTAAGAAAGCTGGTTGAGCTTGCCTTAGGCAAGATGGCCGCCATCAAATAGCCCGCACACCTGTTGCGCGAGCTGCTTGGAGGTGCGCGTGAACGATCGGGACGTGCTTGACGTGTCAAAGTGTGCTGGACGTGCAGAGCGTGCTGGACGTGTCAGGGCGTGGGAGACTTCTGGGTGTGCATGGACATGTCTATGGGCGTGCTGGGGCACAGTGAACTTGTCGGGGCACGAGACGGATATCGCAGCATGAAGCTCTTCGGGCAAAACAAGATCAGGACGATACACGACACATTTTGGCGCACCCAGTAAAGTATTAAGTATCAATAATATAGCCATTTTCAGAGTTAACAAAACCACAACTCTGAAAATGGCTTAATCGTTGACATTCAGGCATTTAAGCGATGCGCGCGTTGTACCTCATTAATCATCACATAGCCTTCCACATAACTCAGGACGTAAACTTTCACATAACAAAGAACGTAGGTCTTTTGCATAATACAAAAACGGAAACCCTTTGCGTAATACTGAGCATAAACTCTTTACGTAACAAAAGACATAGCATTACATAACACAAGATATATCACATCACTTAACACAGACTTCTCTGATATATGAGAAACCGTCAAACTGTCCAGTGCAAGCTATAGAATGGGAAGCAGACAAACAATACTAAAAAAGCAAACGAGAACGACTGAGAAATAGGCGGCCGAATAAATCAAGGAATCAACTTTGCAAAAACTGCCAAAGAAACGATAAATCTTCACGCTCGCCACCCACCGACTCTCCAAATCACACTGTTCACCGGCTCTCCACATTCACCCCCCCATCGGCGCTCCACGCCGCCTAATCCACAAATAGCCCCGTAAACCAAAAAAATATTTGCTCAATGGCGAGCAGTTTTGTAAATTCGAAGAAAACTAAAACATTGAAGACCACATGACAAAGACTGTTTATCCGGCAGGTGTGCCGATTCATTTCTATTCCAAGTCCATTGACGGACAAGGCATTTTTTATAGGACAGAGGACAAACTTGTTTTTCTGACATCATTGAGCTGCATTGTCAGGAAGTATGACCTGGATGTGATCGCATTCTGCCTGATGTTCAATCATTTCCATCTGCTTGTTAAAGTGAAGAGTTGCAGTCATACACTGAAGGCAATAGCAGAATTCAAAAAAGAATTTACTCGTCAATACAATTTGAGGTATGGTCGTAACGGAAGACTGTTTACCACTCCGACAGGGTGGGCAGCGAAGGACACATTGAAAAAATTACGCGGTTGCATCATATATATCTGCAACAATCCGGTAGCCGGATCATTGTGCAGAAACGCATTGACATATCGCTGGAATCTATTGGCATATAAAGACAGGCCAAACCCATTCTCCGATGTTATTATGAAGCGGCACTGTCGTAAAAAACTTAAGCATTGCATTGACCTTATCGAGCATAGGTATTCCTGCAACCAGCCTTTGAACTACACAATGCTGGAAAACTTATTCGGCAATCTGGAAGAAAGCGAATTGCAGCAGATTCACGACTATATCGTATCGAGATACAACTTCCTGAACTATAATTCGATGAAATCCTGCTTCAGTGATTGGGAAAGCGCCTTATCGCTCATCGAATCAACTCAGGGTTCCGAATATGATTTGAACGAGGATTATGAGGATTATTCCAAATACGTAAAAATGCTTGATATCATGAAGCAACTTGGCTACAACTCTGATTGCCAGACGATTGACAATCTGACCGATGAAGATATCAAGACCATCACCTTACGTATCTATGGAATTCTGAATCCTCCGAGAAAACAAGTTCTGAAATTCCTTCACTTGACAGGGAAATAATGCATTATAACTTTCTGACGCTATGATGAAGTATTTGACAATTGCGGTTCTGAGCCTTGCGATATTGGTCGGCTCTCACCAGATTTCTCGCGTAGAACGCGACGGATCATGGGTATATATGTACAATGAATCAGGGAGAAAGTACCAGACCCTCAGCGCAAACAGTGTAGGAGATGTTCTCGGCTACAGTTCCACTTTCTTTGTGTCTCGCAACGGCAGCTGGATTTATCTGTACGATGCAGAAGGAAAGAGATACAAGACGATGAGCTCCGGCACAGTAGGAGATGTCATTGGTGTTGCCGGCAATACATTCACCTCCCGCAACGGCAACTGGATCTATACTTGGGACAAAAACGGCAAGAGACTCAACACCCGTTCCGCCCGATAATCGGTGAGTGTCTCCGCGGTTACCGCATCAATAACTTCGAAAAACGGAATCCGAGTCCAGAAAAATTGCTTATGAACGAGAGACCTGTGCCGGCGAATGGTTCCTCCATGAAAATGGCGTTGACATTGCTTTTGAAAGCAACAAACAATAAGAAATAATTTCCTGATTATGATTCAAGACGACCAATGCAACAGAGTGTTCTTTTCTGCCCTGCTTAGGGAGCGCTGCCCCATAGCGTTCCGGGGACTGACAGAAGTCCTCAATAAATATGATGTTCCGTGGTCGCTTCTCGAAGGGACCAATGACATCTGGTGCAGGGACTATATGCCGTTGCAGGTGCGGCCGAACAGATTTATTGCCTACAACTATAACCCAGACTACCTCCAGCACAGCGCAAAGGATAAGGCGTCCATCACTGACGGAAAAACCATTTGTGAGGATGCTGGACTTCCTTGCGGAGACTCCCTTCGGTGGTTTACCCTCGATGGCGGCAACGTGGTCAAGGCTGACGGTCGTGTGATTATGACGAGCAAACTTTTCGAGGAGAATCCGGGAATCGAACTTGCCTCATCAATACATCAGATTCAGAATGCAATAGGCGCGAGGTTGGTTATCTTGCCGTGGGATGTAAATGAGGAATTCGGACACACAGACGGTATTTGCCGCTACATTGGCAATGATCGGGTGCTGATGACGAACTATAAAGATTTTGATCCTGACATGGCAAAGCGTTTCCGCCGGATACTGAAGGCAAATTTCAAAAAGGTCATAGAACTGTCCTTCAGCACCCGCAAACCACACAAACACAGCTGGTCATACATCAACTGGCTTCAGACGGAACAAGTGCTGATTCTTCCTAAATTCGGCATTGATGAGGATGAGCAGGCATTCAAGCAGATTTCATCCCTGATGCCCGATTATGCTGGACGCATTGAAATGGTGGATGCCAATGACATAGTTATCCATGGAGGCTGCTTCAACTGTTGCAGTTGGACGATTCGGGAAGAACCTTGCAGGGATTTACCTTCAAATGGAAATATCTTATAAGTAATTTCAGCATCAATCCTGATTCGAACTTATGCGACACATTTTTGGCGCACCACGTAAAGCATTAAGTATCAATGATATAGCCATTTTCAGAGTTATCAAAATTCCAACTCTGAAAATGGCTTAACTGTTGATATTCAGCGAGTTACGCGGTGCGCATGCTGTACCAGAATCAGCTCTTTCTTTTGTTTCCATGTTAATCTGTTCTTGACATTTCCATGGGCAAAAGTACGTAACCGCTAAAAACGCGTCAATACGCAAGCGCGGAGACGCTTACTATTGTTCAACATCGTCTTTCAGGACTGGACATGCAGTAGATTCTCACGGGAGCGCAGTACGTCAATACGCAAGCGCGGAGACGTTTACCGGAGCGTAAATCATTTGTACAAATCGCCGAGAGTGCGGAGGGTGTTGTCAACCGGGACTGACGGGTCATCCATGCGGATGTCGGCGCTGCGGCCGGTTTTCTTTATCACTGACTGCTCGAGAAATATGAGCTGCTCAGGGAAAGTGTGATACATCAGGTCCGCGATATCGTGGGTGTGGTCCTTGTAGCGCACGATGGTGTAAGGATAACCCTTGGCATCCAACCTCTTGGCTATTTTGGAAGAACCGAAGAGACCGATATTGAACAGTTGGATAGACTTGTAGGTCACAACCCTGTCCTTGGTTCCGTGCAGAAGAAGCTGAGGGGCAGGAGCATCGGCATATTTCACCTTGCCATGTGTGGAATAAATCGCTCCGGAAAATGAAATCACTCCGGCATATTTGAAACCTTCAGGCATTTCGGAGGCAAGAGAGGAATGGTTGCACAATTCGTACTCTGTCTGGAGAGCGATTATCGCACCTGCGGAAGAACCGGAAAGCACCAGGTTGTCGGGACTGACACCGAACTTGTCAGCATTTTTCACAATGAAGGATGTAGCTGAGAACATATCCTCAACGCCTATCTCGACTGCCCTTCTGACAGCGCCTATCATCTTGACACCCTTGGCATTGACACCCTTCAGGCCGAGACGGTAATCAATGGAAAATACCGGATAGCCATTGTCATTCAGGAGTTTGATCCACTGCTGGTAATGCGGCTTGTCCCTATGGCCACCTATGAATCCGCCACCGAAAGCAAAGATGATGGCCGGCTTCTGTTTGCCGTCAATCTCCGTATAACTGCCTTTAGAAGCAGGATAGAAATCCATGAACAGATCACAGGTATCCCGGCCGGCGAATTTATATGTGGCAGCAGGCGAAGCCAACTCCACTCCGGAAACCGTCCATTTGTTTGACCTTGCGGAAAGAGGCATTGACACTGAAGCAAGCACCAATGCAATAAAGATTATTCTTACAACCGACTTTTTCATATTTCGTATTACGTATTATTGAATTACTTACTATTGTCACCGACCAGCCGTTTTATCGCCTTCACGTTGGAGAAGAAATGGACGGCGATAACCCTCGCTACCGTATAGGCCGGAATCGCAACGAGCATTCCGAAGACACCAGCCAAGTTGCCGGCAATAAGGAGCACGATGAAAATCTCCAGAGGGCTCGCCTTGATGCTGGTGGAATATATCAGCGGCTGGAAAAGGAAATTGTCCACCAGCTGAGTCACGATGAAGATTGCCAGGAGCAATGCTATGAACGCCCAGAAATGCACCTCCACACCGACAGCGCTGAATTTCAGCACCGTGGCAAGTATCGTTCCGAGCACAGTGCCTACGAGCGGTCCCACATAAGGAATTATGTTCATGATGCCGGTGATGAATGCGATACTGACTGCTGCATTGAAGCCGATACGGGCAAATGCCCAGAGGCCCAGGAAGTTAAGCAGAGCTACGCCGAGCACCTCTATAAGCAGACCGACGAAATATCTAGACAGAAGGTGTTCGATATCACCGATGGCGTCTATCACTTTGGACTCGATGCTGTCAGGCACCATTGATCCGACAATTTTTCTGAACAACATAGGATCTTTCGTAAAAAAGAATGAAATGAACACGATAGAGAAAATGGCCACGCCGATGGATACGAATACGGAGGCCACCGATTCTATCAGGCCCGGGATGGAGTTCAGGTCAAACACGCTGCTGATGAACTTTCCGATGGAATTCTCCACTCTGAAATCCGGTCCCAACTGAGGGAGATGCGATATCAGCCAGGCATTTGTCCCATCGACGAACGAAGTGAACGCCGCCACCGGCAACGAATAGTCCGAAGCAGAAAGGTTCACAGTGATTTTCTGCACAATGCTGACCACGATAGGGATGACCTGGACGAAGATGAACAGGAACACGAGCATAATCAGACACAGAGACAGGACCGCCGCGAGCCATTGCGGAAGCTGCCTGCCTTTGATCCTGATGCCGCTCAGAAACTTCATGACCGGTTTAGACAGCAGAGAAAGCACTGCAGCAAGCACGATATAGAGCAATACGCTCCTGAAATACCAGCAGGCCGCAAGCGCCAATGCCGCGCCCGCACTATAAATAATGTATCGGGACAATCTGTCCACTCCCCTTTCATTTTCCATAGCCCAAAGTTAGTTTTTTAATTGTGATTTTCCTATCTTCGCAGTCCGCTATCGCAGCGGCTGAATTCAGAATGAAAGTTCAATAAAACAAACTACCAAGATTATGTGGCAGAGAATACAAACATTATACCTTGCTGTATCAACGATATTGATGGCCTTTATGTTGTTCAGTGTCAAGGCAGTAACCGTCGTAGGAGACGGCACGGTGATGGAAACGTACAAATATCTTACATACATTCCGTATGCGGTACTCATCATCATCATCCTGCTGCTTGACGTGTTGGCTCTGACGACATACAAGATCAGAGTGTTCCAGTACAGGACCACCGTTCTCGTGGCATTGATAACACTCGGACTTCAGATCTGGCTCGGCATAGAATTCTTCGTGAACCTGAGTTCAGGCGATGACAGCGCGAGAATGATATACAAGCTGAATGTGGTATTCCCTATCGTATGCGTCATCTTGGATGTGCTCGCCGCACGTGGAATACTTGCGGACCAGCTGCTTGTGGAAAGCACATACAGACTCAGGACCGACAAGAAAAACAGGAAGAAGCGCTCTTGACGACTCTTCCTTCATGACTTACGATTGGGATTCATCTGATTCCTGGACTTTCATATGGCCCAGGACATTGCCGAGATACGTTTTCGTGATGGTCAGCGGCGGAATCATATCATTGTCCAGATCGAGTTCATAGCCGACCTTCTCTTTACGGAGGACCTTGACCTTGTCCATATTGACAATATACTTCCTGTGGCAACGCACGAGACTGCTGCCCTTGAAACTTTCCTCTACCGTCTTCAGGCGGCATCTGAGCATATATTTCTTCATTTCGCCCTTGCTGTCGGTGTACCATACCACGATGTAATTGTCATCCGACTCTATATAGTAGAGGTTGGAAAGCCGGAGCGACAGCTTCAGGACTCCGCTGTTGTCGAACAATGTGATTTTCTGCTCGTCTTTCGGAAGAATCGGCTCATCGGACACCACATTGGCATAGTTCATAAGCCTGATAGTATTGTTCTTGTCAATGATGGCGAAATACATTCCCGCTATAATATAAGGTATGATCAATGACACGAAACAGTACAGGAATGCGTTCAGGAATATGTCCACGAATGACGTATCCGCCAGTTCAATGATGCCGAGGTCATCTCCCTTTACGGAAAAAAGCGCATACAGCAGACATATCACCACGACTTCTGCCAAATTCCAGAGTACATACTCCAGATAATTCATATCCTGCATCCTTGTCGCATACATCAGGCGCTTGCTGAAAATTATGACGAAGAGACCGATTACAAAAAAAGCGGCTGTGAACAGGAAAGCCTGCGAGGCACCCAGTTCAAACCACACATTATGTGAAAAAGGAATACTCACCAGCATAAAGACCAGTGAGAAAAAGGCCGTGAATGTAACTGTAGCTATCAGCTGATATTTCTGCCTGAAATAAGCGGGCAATCTATATTTGTCTGACATACTTCATTTTCTATTGCGTCTTGTAAAGGTACAAAATTCCTCAGATTTTTCCAAAGTCCGGCATTTTCAACAAAATTCAGCATGGATTTCACCACTTATTTTGGAATCTCGCCAAAATCCTGCTGCATAGCAGGCAGTTCACCACATTCATTTCAGCATTGGGATAATAAGGAATATCTTTGCACCGGTATAAAATTAGCGAATCTGAAATATTTTAGACAGTATGAAACTTATCGGAACAGGAAGCGCACTTCCGAAAAAGAAAGTGACCAATGCGATGTTGTCGGAGTTCCTCGACACAAGTGATGAGTGGATAATTCCGCGTACCGGCATCAGAAGCAGGCACGTGATCAGTGATGAGAACCTGGAGGACCTCGGAGCCGAGGCGGCATCCAAAGCTCTCGAAATGGCCGGCCTCAAACCGGAGGATATAGATTATTTCATCTGTTCCAATGTCGTAAACGAGTATATGACACCGGGGCTCAGCTGCATCATTTCCGAGAAAATCGGATTGACCTGCCCCTGCATTGACATAAATTGCGCGTGTCCCGGATTCATCTATGCGATGGACATTGCCGAATGCAGGTTTGATGCAAGAAAGGCGGAGAACGTGCTCATCGTCTGCGCAGAAGAGCCGACCAGGATGACTGACTGGAAAGACAGGGCGACCTGCGTACTGTTCGGCGACGGTGCCGGAGCTGCCGTATTCACCAAAGGAGACAATCTCAAGGGCATCAGACTGCATTCCCAGCCTGCTCCTGACAAGATTTGGGAAAAGCGGGTTCTCGAACCGACACCATATGTCACCAAGGAAGAAACCTGCGCACCTCTGCAGATGAAGGGCAAGGAAGTGTTCAAGTTTGCGGTCAATGCCTCCACGACAGAAGTGGAAGCGCTGCTGTCCGAACTTGGAATGAGCAAGAGCCAGGTGAACTACTATATGGTGCACCAGGCCAACCAGAGGATTATCGACGCCATCAAGAAATATCTGGAAGAGCCGGATGAGAAATTCCCGGTAAACATTTCGGACCACGGAAACTCTTCTTCCGCGTCCTGCGCCATACTTTTGGACGAATGCAACCGCCGCGGAATGTTCCAAAAGGGAGATATTCTGGTCTTCAGCGCGTTTGGTGCAGGCCTGCTGTCCGGTGTTGCGGTACTTGAATGGTAAAAATTACTATATTTGCAGGATAGAACATTATAATTATCAAGAATATGATCAAAAGTCCTATTTGTGATATTCTCGGAATAAAATATCCATTATTCCAGGGAGGCATGGCATGGATTGCCGATGCAAATCTCGCCGCTGCTGTTTCAAATGCAGGTGGACTCGGCCTCATCTCTTCCATAAATTTCGGAACTGAGGCTGTCAGAGCAGAGATCAGAAAATGCAGAACATTGACAGACAAACCATTCGGAGTAAACATCATGCTTGCGGCACCGAACGCTGCGGAAGTGGCCGACATGGTGATTGAAGAAGGTGTGAAAATCCTTACTACCGGTGCAGGCTCACCTGCCGCATATATGGAAAAATGGAAGGCTGCAGGAATCAAGGTCATCCCTGTAGTGGCTTCTGTCGCCTATGCATTGAAAATGCAGGAACTCGGTGCTACGGCGGTCGTGGCTGAAGGGGCTGAATCTGGCGGCCACGTAGGTGACAACCACACGATGGCCCTTGTACCTCAAGTCATTGACGCACTTGACATTCCGGTACTTGCGGCTGGCGGAATTTTCGACGGACGCGGTGCGGCTGCGGCATTTATGCTCGGGGCTGTGGGCGTGCAGGTCGGAACCCGTTTCCTCATCGCAGACGAGTGCCTCATCCATGAAAACTACAAGGAGAAGCTTCTGAAGGCTTCCGACGTGAGCACAATGGTTACAGGAAAGTCAATGGGTGATGCTGTGCGCTGCCTCAAGACTCCGTTCTCCAAGAAGTTCTTCAAGATGGAGTACGACCCTGCAGTTCCGAAGGAGGAAGTTCTCGATTTCGGCAAGGGAGCAATGCGCAAGGCAGTATTTGACGGAGACAATATGGGCAGCTACCTCGCCGGGGAAGTTGCCGGAATGATTCATAAAAAAGAAAGCGCCAAGGATATCGTGGAAGATATTATGGGCGGAGCTGAGAAGCTTCTGAAAAACGCCCCGTCGCTTGTAAAATAAAACAACAGATATGACAAAAAGAGTAGTAATAACAGGTATGGGCGTCGTTTCCCCGATCGGAAATGATGTAAACACATTCTGGAACAACCTTGTGAACGGAGTATGCGGAATCGACTACATAGAAGAATTCCCGACTGAAAATCTTCCGGTGAAAATCGCCGGCAAGATCAAGAATTTCCATCCGGAAGAATACGGTATGGACAAGCCGTTCATCAGAAAACAGGACCTCTTCACACAGTTCGGCGTGGCAGCAGCTTATCAGGCAATGCAGCAGGCAGGTCTGGTGACAGAAGGCGAAGGCAAGAACATTGATCCGTTCAGACTCGGAGTCTATGTAGGCTCAGGCATCGGCGGATTCGAAATCCAGTACAGAGAAACTGCCAAGATGATTGACGACCCGTCAGGACAGTGGGTTTCCCCGCTCTTCATCCCGACGATGATTTCCAACATTGCAGCAGGCCACATTGCGACAAAACATCACGCAGAAGGTCCTTGTATCGACGTAGTTACGGCTTGCGCCACTTCTACGAACAATATCGGTGAGGCATTCAGGGCTATCCGCCACGGTTATGCTGACGCCATCATCGCAGGAGGCTGTGAGAATGCGACAATTCCTCTCGGAATCGCCGGTTTTGCCAATGCAAAGGCACTTTCCCGTGCTGAAGACCCTAAATACGCATCTCTTCCGTTCAACGGCAACCGCGGAGGTTTCGTAATGGGCGACGGTGCAGGAATCCTGGTTCTTGAGGAACTCGAGCACGCCAAAAAGCGCGGTGCCCACATCATCGCTGAGATGGTCGGCTACGGCAACACTTGCGACGCTTACCACCCTACCGCACCGAGACCGGACGGAACCACTCAGGCAAAATGTATCGAGTTAGCATTGGAGGAAGCCGGCTTCGACAAGGAGAAGGACAACATGTACATCAATGCCCATGGCACCGGAACCAAACTGAACGATGTGGCAGAGACCAAGGCATACAAAGTAGCGCTCGGTGACTATGCATACAAGGCTCACATCAGCTCCATCAAGTCAATGACGGGACACATGTTCGGAGCAGCCGGAGCTGCAGAGGCCATCACTACCGTCCTGGCTCTGATCAATGGTATTGTACCTCCTACCATCAATCTCGATACTCCTGACCCTGAGTGCGATCTTGACTACACGCCGAACACGGCTGTCAAGACTGACCTCACCATCGGCATCTCCGACTCTTTCGGTTTCGGCGGACACGATGCATGTGTGGCATTCAGAAAGTATGAGGACTAAAAACAAACGACTAAAACCTAAATTTATAATGAACAAGGAAGATATTAAAAAGTTCCTGCCCCACAGGGAGCCGATGCTCCTCATAGATGAGGCCGTAGTGGACGAAAACAATATTGCCCATTGCAAATACACCATCAAGGAAGACGAGTTCTTCACAAGAGGACATTTTCCGGGCAATCCGATTGTCCCTGGTGTAATTCAGTGCGAGATCATGGCTCAGAGCTGCGCCATACTTGTAAAGGACGATATTCCTGGTCATCTTACACTGTACGCCGGACTTGACAAGGTCCGCTTCAAGAATCCTGTAAAGCCTGGTGACGTATGCGAAATCACGGCGAGGCTGATAGAAAAGAGAGGTTCTCTGTATTTCTGCAGTGCCAAACTTGAAGTGGGAGGCAAGCTCTGCTGCAAGGGTGAACTCACTTTCGCGCTGATACCGAAGGAATAATCAGATATCATAACTTATGGAAGTCTCACAATCCGGGTTTTCGGGTTGTGAGATTTTTTAATTTATTGATAGTGAAAGCCAAAAAAAATCATATATTCGTAACCGGTTAAAACGATAGAAGACTACATATACACCAAAGCACTGAACTGACATTCTGATCAACACACTAATCCAATAACAATATGAGCCTATTATCCAGACTATTGCTGACGATTGCGACTCTGACTTCATGCGTGACGATATCGTTCGCGCAAGTACAGGCCCCAATCGGCGAGGACTTGACTGTGACAGTTAAGGTCACGGACAAGACGGGCGCTATGCCGGGAGCAAGCGTACTCGTAAAAGGGACTACAAACGGACAGATTACCGGCCCGGACGGTACTGCCACACTCTCCAATGTCCC
>ENA-OPFJ01000132-OPFJ01000132.1-human-gut-metagenome-genome-assembly--contig:-NODE-132-length-22672-cov-2.161648_pt1 | contig 22672 bp, 19 predicted proteins | sample MGYA00241710_ERZ501551 | MGnify/ENA primary metagenome ERZ501551 (study PRJEB25962, sample SAMEA2042381) | human gut metagenome | biome: human gut; feature: human-associated habitat; material: faeces... | reverse complement strand
GCGGTCTTTCCTATGGATTTGAATCGGCTGGGTTTAATATTCTTTTAGGTATAGATAGTGATCAGAAAGCACTTGAAGTATTTGAAAAAAATCACAAGGGATCAAAAAGCATTTGTGGAGATATTACTCAGATTACCTATAAAAATATAAAAGAATTTATTGGAGAACAAAAAATAGATATTATTATAGGAGGACCTCCGTGCCAAGGAATGTCCTTGTCTGGACCACGTAAATTTGATGATCCAAGAAATAAGCTGTATCTTTCATATATTAGATTAGTTGAAGAAATAAGACCGAGGGCATTTGTTATTGAAAATGTTCCGGGATTGGTGAGTCTTTTTGGAGGACAGATAAAAGACAGTATTATCGAAAAATTTACTGCAATGGGATATTCGGTTAAATATCAAATCTTATGTGCAGCAGATTATGGAGTACCTCAAAATAGAAAAAGAGTGGTTTTTGTAGGTACTAGAGAGAACGTGGAATTTCAGTATCCAGAGAAAAATAATATGCAGGTTACGTGTGAAATGGCTTTGTCGGATTTGCCACCTTTAGAGGATGAGTTAGGAACAGAAATTTCTGATTATGCAACACCAGCATTAAACTCATATCAGAGTTTGATGAGAGAAAGGTCTTCGAAAGTGCATAATCATGTAGCGGCGGCACATTCTGAAAAAGTAAAGACGATTATTGCTATGGTTCCAGATGGTTGTAATTATAAAAGTCTGCCTGAAGAATACAGAAATTCACGCAATTTCCATGTAGCGTGGACAAGATTTGCCAGCAATAAGCCTGCACCGACAATAGATACTGGGCATAGACATCATTTTCACTATAAGTATAACAGAGTTCCAACTGTGCGCGAATGTGCCAGACTACAATCTTTTCCCGATGATTTTATTTTTTTAGGAAATAAAACACAGCAGTTTAGGCAGGTTGGAAATGCTGTTCCACCGTTAATGGCACAAGCAATAGCAAATAGAGTAAAGGCAATGCTGGAGGAAGCAGAGAATGAGTGAATATAAAATACCAGATGAATATTATTTTAGAATTCATCATGTCAGACCAAGATTTAAGGGTGATATAGAAAATGTATTGATATATATGGCGGAAGAACTTACTGCCATTGGTGAGAAAAATGTTGATGAATTTATTAAAGAAGCGAATGCTGCAATTTATAGATACCCGGGTAATGCTCATCGTGAGTTGAAAACCATCAATAATTGGAGAACCGAAATATCTGCTTTATTTGGTTTCATAGAGCATACCGATACAACAGACCGACCAGGTCGAAGAGCTATAGAACTTGCACAACGACAGGATTTGGTTGAAAGTTTTAAGATATGGTTATATAGCTTTCAATATCCTGGTGCACATATAAAGCCTAAAAATGTTTTGGAGCAGATTGAAGCAGGGATTCACTTTAAGCCAGCCCAATATATTTTACAGCTACTTAGGTACGCAAACGGAAGTAGCGGTAATAGCATAGGCATAACAAAATTTGAGGTATGCCATTGCATATTTAATGACTTAAGAGTAACCAGAGATAATGAAGGTGTTGAAAAAACATGGGATCGTATAAGGAAAAACAGAAAAGAAAATGTCACATATGAACAAACGGGAGATGTTATCCGATACGCTGGAGATATTATAGATTACATGGAGATTGCCAACCTCTTGAAAACCTATGACAGTCGTACATATTACCTAAATACTTTGGAAGAAGAGTCAATTGTTAAGTTTTGCGAATCAACAGAATGGTTCGCAGGATACGATAAAATGATAGAGACCCGTTTGGGGTCTATGGCTGAAGTGAAAGATTGTGTGAATGATTGGTTTGCTTATGTTAATCGTGATATCAAAGATACAGATTTTTCAACAGATATTCTGACATACATTGCATCAGATGAGGAAGAATTAAGGCAGTTGAAAGAGAACGCTGAAAATGATGAGATAGATGCAACTACAGCAGAATTTTTACACGCAGAAGATGACTTTACAAAACGTGTCACAACATCTTTTGATTCCTTCACTACGAAAGATATTGGAGATATTGGAGAGGGACTTGTGCATGGGCATGAATGTATGAGAATAAAGTTGGGTGGAAGAGAAGATCTGATTCATCTGATAAAAAGAATTCCTACGCAGTTTGCTGTGGGATATGATATTAGTTCAGTCGAGTTGGATGAAAGAAAACGGTATATTGAAGTAAAGACAACTATTAGCAGTAAACCACTTCATTTTAATAAAGTACATCTGACAAAAAATGAATGGAATACGGCCAATAGCACAAGAGACAGATACTATGTATATCGTTTACAGCTTAGTAAAACAGAAAGGACTTTGTTCCTTTTACAAGACCCGGTTGGTCTGTATAAACAGGATTTGATTGATATGATCCCTTCTAATGGAGCAGATATTACATTTGATCCTAAGAAAGTTGGTCAGTATGAGGAGTTGTTAACATGGAAAAATTAAAAGTGGCATCACTGTTTTGTGGCTGTGGAGGCACTGATGTTGGAATGGTGGGTGGCTTTGATTTTTTAGGAAAACATTATGCAAAAAATGATGTAGAAATTGTATATGCAAATGACTTTGAAAAATCAGCATGCAATATTTTTGAAGCGAATTTTGGATTGAAGCCCGATAACAGAGATATAAGGGAAGTGAAAACGGAAGAACTTCCTGAATTTGATATTTTAACAGGCGGATTCCCTTGCCAGTCATTTTCTATAGTGGCACAAAATCCTAAGCGTTTGGGGATAAAAGACGAAAAAGGAATGTTGTTCTTTGAAATGTGCAGAATTTTAAGAGAGAGAAAGCCAAAATGCTTTATTGCAGAAAATGTAAAAGGGTTATTAACAGCTAATAAAAGAGAAGCCTTTCCCTTGATTATTAAAGAATTTGAGGAAAGCGGATACGATGTGAAATATCAAGTTATTCATGCTGTTGAATTTGGTGTACCACAGAAAAGGGAACGTGTTATAATCGTCGGATTTAGAAAAGATTTGAATGTAAAGTTTGACTTCCCGGAAGCGGTTATCAATTCTCCCGAAAAATATGTACCACTTTCAGAAGTTATAGATAGCGATGTTGATGGCAAGTACTATTTTTCACAAAAAGCTGTTGATGGTATGATGCGAAATAGGAAATCAATGAATAAGGGAAGAGCTCAGAATATCGATGAACCTTGTAATACCGTTGGAGCACATTTAGCAAAGGTTTCTCTTAATAGCACAGATCCAGTTCTTATGGTGGATAATAGGTACAGAAGATTTACCCCAAGAGAAGTTGCTAGGATTCAGTCATTTCCAGAAAGTTTTAAGCTAACGGAAAGTGAACATGCACAGTATAAAGCACTAGGAAATGCCATTCCGCCAGTAATGTTCTGGTATATCATGAAATCTGTTGAAAGTTCACTCAACTCGGAGGAAAACAGCTTATGCGACCTATAAAATGAAAAGAAGGTATACAGGATGGCGTGTAGTCTGCAGAATGTCACAGGTACTAAGAACATCATTGAAGGAAAGGTGTGTGATGGCTGCAGTTACAATCTGTAGATAACCTATGCAATAAAATAATAACGGAAAACTCATCCGCAGCGCGTTAAAAAAACCTAAATAAAATCATAGAAACACAAAATTCAAGCCCAGTTTAGTAATTCATTAAGCCGGGCTTCATTTTTAACATGACATTTCCCGGTCATCATCAATAACCGCCTCTTTAGAAGTGGATCTTCATATTGGACTTGTAGCTTTCAATCATTAACTGATCGAATTCAGCACGTTCCTCGGATGTCAATTTGTTCCTAAATGAAAAATATAATTTATTGAAATAAAATAAATGGACCTATATTAGTCCCATTATATCATTAGCTTACAGTAGACTAAACAAAAAAGAACTGATTTTGGTTCAGTTTTTGAGAGGTATACTATGGAGCAGAAAATTAAATCAGATTGTAGTATTAATATAGGACAAAATATTCGGGAAATAAGAAACTCAAAGAAAATAGGACAAACCGAGTTGGTTCGTATGCTTCAATTAAAAAATATAACTATAACGAGAGAATCACTTGTTAAAATTGAAAGAGGAATTCAGCATATCCAAGCGTCTCAGCTTAAAGGAATTCGGGATGCATTGGAAACTACTTATGATGAATTGCTGAAAGAACAATAGAAGAAAGGGGTTATATGAGATATTTTGTTGGATTAAGTTGCGAAGAGTATGAGCAACACGATAATATCAGTTTTTGCCATAATGATTTATTTTTGTTAGAGGACACATTGGTTAATTTTTGTGATTATTCTAGAGATGAATGTAATTCCGAAATGGTTTATCTAGATGCTGATGAAAGCAACCCACAATATTGGTATGATTTGCTTGACAGAGTGTGTGAAAAAGCAACACAATATGACACAATTTTATTTTATTTTGCGGGTCATGGAATGATTGTAGGTGATGATGTCTTTTTTTTATTACCAAATAGTGCGATTGGAAAGGAGCGAGATACAGCTCTTTCATTAAAAAAAATCAATAATCTTTTAAAAAAAGCTAAGTGCAGTAGTTTTTCTATAATTGATGCATGCCACTCTGGAACTGATGCAAGAGGAGATTGGAGATTAGGTTTTTTACCACAAGTAAATGATAGAAGTTGGGCAACGTTGGCTGCATGTTCAGAAAATGAATGTAGTTATCCTGACTCGACATTAGAACAAGGTATTTTTACCTATTGTATTGCGGAAACGATAAAAGGTTGGGAAAAAGAGAAAAAAATAACAATTGAAGAATTAAAAATTAAAGTTTGTGAAAAGATGGAAGAATTTTGTAAAAAGAATTGTGTGTCACAGCATCCAACATTAAATGGATCAGTTGTTGGAATACAGGATTTTGCAATTCGAAATAAAAAGATTTCACAATATGAAGTAGTTATACAAGATAAAAAGGAGGATAGCATGGACAATGAAATTATAGTGGCAGATAAACAGTCAGCCCCCGTATTATGGACTGCTTCTAATGGAATTATTATGCCAAAAAGAACTGAAATCCGAGATATATTAGCTTTAAGTGTTCAATTACGAAAGAAGGAAGTTGCAACCATATATGCTCTATATAATGGAGAAAGCTATGAGATCGCATCTGAAACTATATGGGAAAGAGCCATTCGAGTTTTGCGAGAAAGGGTATTATCTTTAGGGTTAGAATTTGTTGGAGAAATGGTCGGCTTAGACAATATGGACTATGTTCGAGAGCTTCCAGCCTTTGAGGTGATTAATTTAGCTGCAGAATTAGGCTTTATAAATAGTACGGGAAAAATGCGATTATCACAGGCAAATGAGTTAGTGCAGCATTACAGGGGAAGAGACATTGAAGAAGAAATGCCGCAAAATGAAAGCGATACCGTTATACGTGCGTGCATACAATACATATTGGGATACGAAAGTTCTGAAATTTCAATCGAATTCGGGGATTTTAGAAATAGTTTAAAATACGATTTGTTTGAAAAACAAAGTCAGAAGATGGAAATGCTTATAAATAGTCCATATTTTTATAAGAAAACAACAGTACGAACTTTGATAAATTTAATTGCTAGTACAGAAGGTGCTGAATATGAAACTGTGTCATCAAATTTTTCTTCAATTATCGAAGCGGTCTGGGAGAGTTTAACATCAGATGATAGATATTTTGTAGGTGTAACTTATAGCAAGTATGCAAACAAAGGTGAATTAAAATATATTGTCACATTTAAGCAGGCACTTGAAAAAGTACATGGATTTGATTATGTTCCAGAGAATCTTAGATCTTTGTCATTTATTCGGGCTGCTAAAAATATTAAGAAAGTTCATTATGAATTTAATAATTTTTATAAAGAGCCAGATGCAGTAAAAACACTTGAGAGATTAGGAAATCAAATTCCTAAACCCGCAATTAAAGAATCAATTAGTGCTACACTAATGGTATTACTTGGAAACTTTTATGGATCTTCTAATGGTGCGGAAGATACTGCTTATAAAATTTTAGATAAATTAGATAAGGCTTCTTGGAAGTATTATATTAATGAATGTTTTCCATATGACGAAGATGTTCTTGCTAAAATTGCGGCTGGTGATAGAAGAACTCAGGTATGGTGTAGAGTAGTAAAAAAATATGACTTGTTAGATTTAGAAATATCAGATATTAAATTACAAGATTTAATGAAGGCGTCCTCAAATGAAGACAAAAATAGTGCAAAGGTTTTAGCTAATAATATATTAAGGATATATATGAAAAGATAGAGTAGTAGATAAAATCTTATAACAATGTGTATAAATAAGCTGATGGTATAGATATGCCCTTTGAAATCACAGTATATGAAGGGGAATTTGATGGCACAGAAAATAACATTGTCGGATGTTTGCGATAAATTGTATAAACAACATGAAAAGTTAGAAAACGGATTAGCAAACCAGACAAAGATACAGAGAAAAAATTTTTTGTCGAAGAATGTAAAATATTTAAATGAAATATTTAAAGCGATGCAGATTACCGATTATGTGAGATACATAAAGCCCAATTTTCAAATCGAAGAGAACGGATATGAATTTTCACAGAAAAGTTTAGGATTCTTAGTGGATCTGTTAGATAAGTATACGGATAATAATGTTTTGGAATTGCGTAGGGGGCATTTGGATAAGGTTTCAGATAGATGTGTTGTTTGGATTGTTGAGGGCTTATATAAGATGTTCAAGTATAATGGAGTTCCAGAAGATGTATTAAGTCAGATTGGAGTTGTTATGTCAAATTATACAGATTATCCAGTTAGACTTCGATATGGTAAGATGTTTCAAATGACATATGATTTGGAACAGATGGCAAGCATGCCTTTTTTACCTAAATGGTTAACAAATCTTAACGGAGAAGATAATTGTCTATGGCTTGATGCTATGCAAGAAGATTTGAAATTATTTATCGCAAAATGGAGATATATTTATGACAGTATGGGGGAATGTCGGCAAGATGAAGTAAATAATTTGGCAGAAGAGGGTTTTGCTAAGCTGACTGCAAATCAAATCTTGAGGGCTGAAATTGAATTTGCTATAGCTGAAGAACTCAATAAGGCTTTGGAAGAAGATGAAAAATTAAAACAGCTTAATGATGAAATGAATAGAGAGATAATATACAAGAAAACAGGCTATTATGCAGATAAGCTGGATTCATTTGAGTACATGAAAAAAAGGATTAGGGTGCGTACAGAAGAAGTTGAGCAAGCTGTATTTGAAAAATATTGTAACGGAATAGAAATGCCACCTGATGATGATATAGTAGATGATACCGTCTTTGATAATATGAAATCTTCTAAGACTGTCTTAGAAGAGGCAATAGATGATTATCATCAATGGATTCTATCACGACCGAAGATGGATTTACCAGATATCGATATTGATGAAATTATTGCACAATTTAGAATGGAGCAAGCACTAAAAAAGAAAGAACAATAGTTCGGTGGTAATTGGTCTGCGTTTTTTGACACCCCGGTGACAGGGGAAAATTTGTATGGTATTCTTTCCTTGCAACAGCGGTAGGACCCACGACTTGCGGAAAGGATGATTTTCATGTCAAAGACAGAAAAAAATAAAAAAATTGTTAAAATGGTGGAAAAGCGTATTATAGATTTAGGATACAAGGGAAAACTTGAGTTTGACCCTATTCCGAACACCTTTAAGCGTAGAAACCATTTTACGAAAAAAGCTGATGGCACAGGGGTTTTTACAGCCTTTATGTGGCAAATGAACACCTTGTCGGAGGATGAATTGGTGGCAGACATTGATGAAAGAATTGATGAAGCTGCAAAGCATTTCGGCTTGAAGTAAGAAAGCTACGAAATATGAATAGTAAAAAATATGCTTCGTGATATTTGCGATTTGATGTGCTAGGAAGCAGTTCAGATGGATCATATGATTGCAGGACAAATCACTAATATTAGGCAATCGTTACCTAGAGAGCAGAGAATTCTATTGAATAGATTGTTGGATGACATCAATAGTGCAGATAGCGAAGTTTTTGAGGAAGGATTCTTTTTGGGATTTATTCTTGTAACATAAAAAATGGAGGAGTCATTTCGATGATTTCCTCCATTTTTTTATGTTGGGGCGAAAGATGATGGGCGAGTTATATTCTGAGGGATTTATTCATACAAACTCTTTATGGAAGTGGGCATATTCAGAAGAAGATTTTAATAGAATTCTTTTGAAATTTAATGCCCGTATGAGTTTGTATGAAAAACGTGAAAATGAACAGTAAGTTGATTATCGAAAAATAGTGTTGCTATGTTTTGACAGTCATGCTATTTTGGGATACAAATATAACATAAATTATCCATATTATTTCAATAGTATATGCGTATCCCTCAGACCTTATAAGTATCCCCCAGACCCCGTTCACTGTCCCTCTATGCAGACCTCAAAGCCACTTTGTTATGAATAAGAAAGAACTCGCTATATTATTGACAGGGTAAAACCCTAGACGGGACTTCATATTTCCTTGCTGGGTGGGCTGCTCTTTCGATTGATGCGGCGGATTCGTGTGCCGATTCCGGCAGCAGGAATTATTACGATAGCAGGACTTTTGCTGTATGGCGTGATGATCGGGATGAGTCTTGCAACGATGCGTGCAATCTGGATGATGGTGATTTTGCTTGTGGCACAGATGTTTGGGAAATCTTACGATATGCCAACTGCGATGGGACTTGCGCTATTTGTGATGCTTTTATGCAATCCGGTTCGTATCTTAGATTCCGGGATGCAGTTAAGCTATATGGCGATTGCTGGGATTTTGTATATAAACATACCGGCAGGTTCTGGCGTAAAAGGGAAATTACGCGTTACACCGTATGCGTAATTATGCTGATACAGACTGGAGGACAGGTGTTATGCGTGTGGCAGCAACGCACAGAAGCAATCTGTTTCTTGGATGTTGGACAAGGCGATGGAATCCTGATACGATCCCCGGACGGAAGAAATATCGTGATTGACGGCGGCTCGACGTCACAGTCAAAATGTGGGACATACACACTGCTTCCGGCGCTGCGATCGCAAGGCATGACGGAGATTGACTGTTGGTTTGTGACACATACCGATGAGGATCATATCAGTGGATTAAAAGAACTTTTATTGCAGGGAAAACTGACGCAGATCAAGGTGCGGACGGTTGTCTTTTCCACCTATGTGTTTCAGGATGCGGCATTGGCAGAGTTAGAAGCAGTGATTCGGGCTGCCGGAATCACAATCGTGTGGATGAGGGAGGGCGACGTGATCGGCGATGATACATTTACGCTTACCTGCCTGCATCCAACTGCAGAATATCGCGCAAAGGATAAGAATGCAGCGAGTCTGGCACTGGCATATCATTCTAATACATTTGACATGTTATTTACTGGAGACATGGATGCAGATGCCGTCGCAGATATGGATATACAACAGGATTATGATTGTATCAAGCTTCCGCATCATGGCTCGAAGTACTCGTATGTGGAGGGGGTCTATGCGCATGCGGACTATGGTTTGATTTCCTGTGGATACAATAACCGTTATGGACATCCACACACGGAAGTGCTACAAGGGTTAGCACAGGAAGGGACGAAGGTACTTCGGACGGATGAGATGGGAGCAGTAATCTTCCGGAGTAGATAAAAGGAGGAAGATGTGATACAATGTATTCATTGAAAACAAAGAGGTATTCAAACGTAACAAAAAGGTAAACATACCGAATAATAAGTGTAGTTAGCGTTCTATATCGGAGTCGACATGGCAAAAAAAGAAAAAGCAAATGGCATGGCCATTTTAAATGAACAAATCAATAAGAAAGAATTCAGTCGTGTGTATCTGCTTGGTGGAACGGAACCATATCTGATTTATCAGTATCGGGACAAACTGATCGCGGCGATGATCGATCCAAACGATACAATGAATTTTATCACCTACAAGGGTGAGAATTCCAAACCAGAAGACATCATTGAATTTGCAGATACCATGCCATTTTTTACAGAACGCAGAGTGGTGCTGGTTGAGAACAGCAATTTCTTCAAGAACGGCTGTGAAAAGCTGGAAGAAGCCTTAGATGGACTGCCAGATACGACAGTGCTGATCTTCGTGGAGAAGAATATTGACAACCGGAAGAAACTAAGCAAGCTTGTTGCACAGCTTGGTACGGTAGCAATGTTTGATGCACCGGACAGTGAGATGTTAGCTGTCTGGTTAAATGGAATGTTTGTAGAGGATCAGATTGCGATCAGCGGTGCGACATTGCGATATCTGATCGATCGAGTTGGAACGAGTATGAATCTGCTTAAAAATGAAGCAGACAAGCTCCGCTCCTATGCTGAGGAAAAAGGAAGCGTATCCAAAGAAGACATTGACCTGCTTTGTGTGAATCAGGTGGAAGACAAAATCTTTGATATGATTGATGCGATATCAGAAAAAAAACAGCAAAAGGCAATGGAATTATATGATGATCTGCTGTATTTGCAGGAGGCACCGATGAAGATTCTCGTGTTGATCACACGGAACTTCATGCAGCTTCTGAAGATCCGGTTTGCACTGGATACTGGTACACCAGAGGGACAGATTGCTTCGGCGTTCGGTATCCGTCCGTACTTTGTGAAAAAATATATTGCGCAGGCACGCTCTTTCACGAAAGAGCAACTGCTTTCCTGTGTGAGGTTATGTCAGGAAGCAGATACGAGCATCAAAACAGGTAAAATGCGGGATAAGCTTGCAACCGAGATGGTGATATTAGAGCTTTTGCTGCATGGCGGAGAAAAACAGGAAGTATAGTATAACAGATATAAAAAGCTCCACGCTTATAAGTTAAGCGTGGAGCTTTTGCGTTGTCGTAGATATTTACTTCGAACACATATAAAGCAGGTTTTCCCATCTGCGGTCAACCTCTTCCTGATACTGTACAAGCAGGTTCTCGTTTTCTGGCTTGAACAGATGCTTGAATCTTCCCTGTGGACGAAGGAAGTCTTCGATTGGAAGCTTCTTCTTTGGCTCATAGTTCAAGATCCACTTGCCTTCCACAACCTCGAACAGTGGCCAGTAACATGTCTCCACTGCGAGCTTGCAGATCTTCATGATATCGGGTGTGTCATACCGCCAGCCACGAGGACATGGTGACATGATATTTAAGAATGCTGCACCCGGTGTGTAGATTGCCTTCTCAGACTTCTCATACAGATCCTTCATGGTTCCGATGAAGGTAGACTGTGCAACATATGGAATGTCGTGGTTTGCGATGATGGACGCGAGATCCTTCCGGTTCTGCATCTTACCGTTGGAACACTTACCAACTGGAGTTGTCGTTGTATCTGCGAACATTGGTGTTGCAGAAGAACGCTGGATACCGGTGTTCATGTAAGCACCGTTATCATAGCAGACATATACCATATCATGATTACGCTCCATCGCGCCTGACAGAGACGGGGGACAAATATCGTAAGTACCGCCGTCACCACCGAATGTGATGAACTTGTAATTCGCGGAGATCTTTCCCTTCTTCTTTAATGCGTGGTAAGCAGTTTCAATACCGGAAAGTGTTGCACCTGCATTTTCAAATGCATTGTGCATGTAGCTATCCTCCCATGCGGTATATGGATACATGAAGCTGGATCCCTCCAGACAGCCGGTTGCATTTCCGATGACTGCCTTGTCGCCCTCATGCAGGGCACGCAGGACTGTACGAACAGCGATCGTTCCGCCGCAGCCTGCACACATTCTATGTCCCGGAGCGAGACGTTCCGGTTTGCTCATTACTTCTTTAAAATTAAATGCCATCTCGATTCCCTCCGTTACTTTCTAAGTCCGATATACTTGAACTGTTCTGCTTCCTGCTTGCCAGATACATAATCGATTAGATCCTGATAGATACCGCAGGCTGTTTCTACTGTGTAATCTCTTCCGGCAAGACCGTAGAAATAGTTGACGGTTGTTGATTCGTTCTTTGCATCGTATAAAGCAGCCTTCAGTTCAGAACCAAGTGGACCGCCGCATCCGGAGAAGCTCTCGGCACGATCCATGATCGCGATACCCTTTGCATTTTCAAGGGCAGCAGCTAACTCAGCGCCTGGGAATGGACGGAATACACGTACCTTGATCATTCCTGCCTTGATGCCCTGCTCACGAAGCTCATCAACGGCTTCCTTCGTTGTTCCGGCGGCAGAACCCATGATGACGATCACATACTCGGCGTCATCCATACGATACTCCTCGAAAAGTCCGTATTTTCTTCCGGAGATCTTCTCGAATTCCTCTGCGACCTCTAAGATAACCTTCTTGGCATTCTTCATGGCGATACGCTGGTTCATCTTTGTCTCCATGTAGAATGGAGAGTTTGCATAAGGACCAACTGCCATCGGCATATCTGCATTTAACAGGAAGTTTTCCGGTTCATAGCTTCCTACAAATTCTTTTACTTTCTCTGTCTCAATCAGTGAGATATTCTCAACTGCATGGCTGGTGATGAAACCATCCTGACAAGCCATAAATGGAAGCTTAACGTCCGGATGCTCTGCAATGCGGAACGCCTGGATGTAATTGTCGTAGGCTTCCTGATTGTTCTCAGCGTAGATCTGAATCCAGCCGGCATCTCTGGCACCCATACTGTCAGAGTGGTCACAGTTGATGTTGATCGGTCCGGTTAATGCACGGTTTACAACCGCCATAACGATTGGAAGACGATCGGAAGCTGCGACATAAAGTACTTCCCACATGTAGGCAAGACCACAGGAAGAAGTAGCTGTGATTGCTCTTGCGCCAGCGGCGCAGGCACCCATGGTGGCACTCATAGAGCTGTGCTCGGATTCAACCGGGATAAACTCGGTGTCGATGTCACCGTTTGCAATGAAGGTGGATACCATCTGAGGAATCTCTGTCGATGGTGTGATTGGGAATGCTGCCATTACGTCAGGATTGATCTGCTTGATTGCATGTGCAACTGCCTCGTTACCTGACATTCTTTCACGAATTGCCATATTAGATTCCCTCCTTCATTGTGATTGCACCGAAGCTGCAGACGCGCTCGCAGATACCGCAGCCTTTGCAGTGGTCTAAGTCGAAGTCTTCTCTTTTTCCGTCTTTTACCGGAATACAGCTATCCGGGCAGACGGGTGTGCAGAGCAGACACTGTGTACATTTTTCCCAGTCAATCACTGGAGTTTTTGTTCTCCACTCACCTGTACAGAATTTACGGGAACCGCCGCCGCCATAGATCTGGTTGCCCGGCGTCATATCATAGTAAGGACTATGCTCATTGATTTTAGAAATATCGGTTGCCTTTGACATTTATTTTACCTCCTCGAACGCCATTTTCAGTGCACGCATATTGCCGTCGATTACTTCCGGCTTCTTTGCGAATTTGTGTTCATAAGATGCCTGCATCTGGGATAAGAACACATCTTTATCCATGATGTCTGCAACCTTTACGATAGCAGCAAGCATCGGGGAGTTAGGGAAATACTTTCCAAGTGTTTCCATTGATACTTTGTGTGCATCAATCGTATAAACGCTTCCCTTGTATCCATTTAATAAAGGAAGAATCTCTTCTTTTGGACGCGGTGTGTTGATCACGATGGCACCATCTTCCTTCAGACCATTTGTGACATCTACGGAATGAAGCAGTGTCTCATCTACAACAACCACATAGTCCGGATGATAAATATTGGAATGTACCCGGATTTCGGATTCGCCAATTCGATTGTAGGCCGTGATTGGTGCGCCCATACGTTCCGGACCATACTCCGGAAATCCCTGGACGTGCATACCTGTGTTGAAAGCAACGTCCGCAAGCAGAAGTGCTGCGGTTTTGGCACCCTGACCTCCACGTCCGTGCCATCTGATCTCGATGTTCTTTTTCATATATTGCACTCCATTTCTCATAAATACAGTAAAAAACACAATAATTATACCATTCTGATAAAAAATGTAAAGGGAGTCGGTGGTTTTTCTTGGCAAATTACAATCTTTCTTGAATAATCTGGTTGAAATTGATATAATCAGTACGTTAAGCTTTTACACAACAAAAACAAAGGAGTTTTGTTATGCGAAGAAAGAAGAAAGATAAAAATAACATAAATAATCAGGAAGAAATTGATTTGATTCCGATAGAGTCACAGCAGGAAGAAACGGAAGTGGATACACAGCCGGATGCGGAGCCAGAAAATCCGGAAGCGACGGAAGAAGATACATCTGATGCATCTCTGGAGACAGAAACGGAAGTAGAATCAATAAAACCGGAAGCAGAATCGGCAGAACCGGAAAGTCCGGAAGTGGCAGCAGAGGATACGTCTGCACAGCCGGAAACACCGGAGGAAGAAAGCGAATCTTCTGCATTGTTTGGTGCGTATGTTGCTGAGGAGAACAAATGGGAGCGCAAGAACCGGATCAAGGATGAGAAGATCAAGGCAAAACAGGAGAAGAAGCGTGCGAAGTACGCGGATGTTGATGACGATACATACGAGCAGATGAAAGCGGGCGGCGCTCATAAGTTTTTTGGTGTGCTGTCTTTGATGATGCTGATTGTCGGAATTGCCGCAGTTGCACTGTTTGTCTACCGTTTGGTCATTGCACCTTCCTACGCGCAGGTGGGAGAGAAGGAAAAGAACCTGCATGTAGAAGGATTTGCCACGGAGACAGATACTTCCAAATATGAGCAGCAGGTAACTGCCCTGCAGGGAATTGCAACTCCGTCTGACCTGACTGATACATGGGTGGAACAGCCGTTTGAGCAGGCAACACCAAGTGATGTATCTGCACAGGATACAGAAGGCGCTGATACATTACCGGCAGACGATGCAGATGCAAAGCCTGTTGTGATTGATTAGGAGGTGCAAGGATGAAAAAGACATGGAATAAACTTATTATTGTGTCGTTTATAGTGCTTGCGGTCGTTGCCTGTGCGGCAATCGTATTCCTATATCCGTACTACAATGAATATAAGGTATTTGACGGTATTGAAGCTGGACAGTGGAACGAAGTGCAAAAAAGCTACGAAGCGTTAGATAGCGAAAAGCAAAAGGCAGTACAGGAAATGCTTCCGGATTATGCGAAGCACATCTGCCTGGAATATCAGACCGGTGAAAAAGATTACATTTATACAGTCGCAGCATATGATGCGATCAACAGTATCGATGAGACAAAGAGCATTTGTACAAAATACAATGTGCTTGTCAATCGTACCGAATACCGGGATGCGATCGAACAGATTTATAATTCAAACCAGAATTACAATGGACAGGGCGTTGTGCAGGCGAACGAGACGATCAACAAGATCAATCTTCGACTGGATACAGACACGAAAAAAGAGGTTGTAATTGAGGTTTTAAATGAGAAGTATCAGCAGTATGTAGATGGTGAAATTACGGCGGATGCGATGAATAGCTATATTTCTATTGTCAATGGTCTGGCTGTGACAGATATTGCAGATTATACAACCGTGCTCACCAATAACATTCAGGTGATCGAGTCTTACCGGACATTGTATGACACAGCACAGGCAGCATATGATCAGGGTGATTATTTTACGGCATTGAATATTTGCCAGTCCGTGCAGTTAGACCCACGGGATTCGCAGTATATTGATAAATTTTACTCATTATACAAGCTTGCGTATTCTACAGGCATGAATTATTATGACGGTCTGCTTGATACGTATATTGAGATCGGGGATAACCAGAACGCACTGAACCTGTTGGATAAGCTGGAAAAATATTATGCTGAAGATATGAATCTTCAGAAATACAAGCTGTCTATGGCAGCCGACTGGCAGAAGGCATATGTGAAGCTGGCAGAAAATGCAGATTCAGAAATCCAGAAGGTACTTGGAGAGACCGAGGACGGTATCAATATATTAGATTCGTTCTATAAAAATATCAAACCAGACAGTATGCTGTTGTATGATGTCGATGAGGACGGTGTGCCGGAGGCATTTTTCTATAACAGTATGGAACGCAACGAGACCTATGTGAGCTGCTTTATCTTTACCTACCGGGATGGCGCGGTTTCTTACCTTGGCTATGCGAAGGTGCGGAGCTTCTGCAGCGACAGCAGCTTTGTCGCCTTTCCTTGGTTATCGACACGGACTTCCGGGGATGAATATTGCCTGAAACGGTATTCGGATGGCGTGATCACAGATGGACCGTATGTCCAGAATGTGGATGGTACTTATTATGTCAATGAGCAGGTTGTGGATGAGACGGAGTATCTCTCCCAGCAGAGTGAAACACTTGCAACATCTTTAAATAAGGGTGTGAAGGACTTTGATACAGCAACATTAGAAGACAGCGAAAGCTATATCTTAGCTTACAAATAAATTAAACGAGAGTATGGAGGCGAATTATGGTAAAACTTTATGAAACAGGTGCATACTTACTGAATGGTTCCGAGCTGGTTCCAGATGACGGACAGGCACAGGCAGTACTTGCATCGAAGGGTGTACAGACATCCAAAGAGGATGCATCGAAAAACACAATGGCATATGGAATACTCGAAGCACACAATACTTCGGGCAATATGGAACAGCTTAAGATCAAGTTCGATAAGATGACAAGCCATGATATTACATTTGTTGGTATTATCCAGACAGCGAGAGCATCAGGACTGACAGAGTTCCCAATCCCGTATGTACTTACAAACTGTCACAACTCTTTGTGCGCAGTTGGTGGAACAATCAACGAGGACGATCATGTGTTTGGTCTTTCCTGTGCAAAGAAATACGGCGGAATCTATGTACCACCTCATCAGGCAGTTATCCATCAGTTCGCAAGAGAGATGCTTGCAGAATGTGGAGCTATGATTCTTGGCTCTGACAGCCATACACGTTACGGTGCCCTTGGTACGATGGCAATCGGCGAAGGTGGCGGCGAGCTCGCAAAGCAGCTTCTGAAGCGTACATACGATGTGGCAAAGCCGGGGGTTGTGGCAATTTACTTAGACGGTGAAGTACAGAAGGGCGTTGGTCCACAGGACGTTGCCCTTGCAATTATCGGCGCAACCTTTGGCTGTGGTTATGTAAAGAATAAGGTTATGGAGTTCGTAGGACCGGGTGTTGATAAGCTGTCCGCAGATTTCCGTATCGGTGTCGATGTTATGACGACAGAGACAACCTGTCTGTCATCCATCTGGAAAACAGATGAGAAGATCGAAGAGTGGTATGAGACACACTACAGACCGGAGTGCTACAAAGAATTAAATCCGGGTGCTGTTGCATATTACGACGGTGTTGTTTATGTAGATCTCTCCAAGGTAAAACCTATGATCGCAATGCCATTCCACCCAAGCAATGTCTACACAATTGAGGACGTGAAGGCAAATCTGATGGATGTTTTGGACGATGTAGAAAAACGTGCGCAGGTATCCTTGGATGGCAAGATTGACTTTACACTGAAGGATAAGGTTGTTGACGGAAAGCTCTATGTAGAGCAGGGAATCATCGCAGGCTGTGCCGGTGGTGGATTCGAGAATATCTGTCAGGCAGCAGACCTGATCCGTGGAAAATACATTGGCGCGGACGAATTTACACTTTCTGTATATCCGGCATCCACTCCGATTTATATGGAGCTTGCGAAGAATGGTGTACTTTCCGATCTGATCGAGACGGGTGCAATCGTCAAGACTGCATTCTGTGGACCATGCTTCGGTGCTGGAGATACACCGGCAAATAATGCATTCTCGATCCGTCACTCAACAAGAAACTTCCCGAACCGTGAAGGTTCGAAGATCCAGAATGGTCAGATTGCTTCTGTCGCACTGATGGATGCACGTTCGATCGCAGCGACAGCCGCAAACAAGGGCTTCTTAACAGCTGCAACCGATCTGGATGTAGAATACAAGGGACAGAAATATTTCTTCGACAAGAAGATCTACGATAACCGTGTCTATAATGGATGGGGACATCCACAGCCAGAGCAGGAGATTAAGTTTGGACCAAACATCAAGGATTGGCCGGAGATGGTGGCGTTGACAGACAACCTGATGCTCAAGGTCGCTTCCGTGATCCATGATCCGGTTACAACGACGGATGAGCTGATTCCTTCCGGTGAGACATCTTCTTATCGTTCGAATCCACTCGGACTTGCGGAGTTTACATTGTCCCGTAAGGATCCGGAGTATGTAGGCAGAGCCAAGGCAATCCAGAAGGTCGAGCGTGTGCGTGAAGCTGGTGAGTGCATGGGTGAAGCAGATCCGAACATGAAGACAGCTATGCACAAGGTGAAGGAAATGTTCCCGGATGCATGTGGCTCGAATACCGGTGTCGGAAGTACGATCTTTGCGGTGAAACCGGGTGATGGATCTGCACGTGAGCAGGCGGCTTCCTGCCAGAAGGTACTTGGCGGATGGGCAAACATTGCAAATGAATATGCGACCAAGAGATACCGTTCCAACCTGATTAACTGGGGTATGATCCCGTTTGTTATTGATCAGGGAGAGCTTCCGTTCCACAATCTGGATTACCTGTTTGTTCCACAGATCCGTGAGGCGATCGCAGACGGAAAAACAGAATTTGAGGCATATGTGGTAAAGGATGGTGCTTTAAAGCCATTTACCCTGCGTATGGGAGAACTGACACCGGATGAGAAAGATATTATTCTCAAAGGCTGTTTGATCAATTATTACCGCGGATAGGAGATCTTGTATGACAGACGTGGAAAAACAAAAACAGATGGAACAGATCAAACAGAGCGAGGATGGCATGCGTCAGACGGTTCTTCTGATTAAAATCGGATTGATGGTATTTCTCACCTTTGCCTGTTGTACCGTATTTTTCTTCCTGGTGCTCCGGTACAAGGGGGTTGCAGATACCTGGCATCTGATTACAGGTGCATTGCAGCCGATTATTATCGGACTGGGACTTGCTTATCTGCTTAACCCGGTTATGAAATTTCAGGAGCGGCGCTGGCTGCCGTTTCTGAAAAAGAAAATGAAATCAGAAAAATCAGCGGCTAAAGTGGCACGTGGATTGTCCATTGCCGGGGCAATCCTGTTCCTTCTGGTGATCCTGGTACTTTTGATTGCGGCAATTGTTCCTTCGGTGGTATCAAGTGTTACCGGGCTGGTGGAAGCACTGCCTGGTAATGTGGAGAGCCTGATCCATATGGTGAAAAGTGGAAAACTCGGAGCCTATGGAGTGACAGATACCATCAGTGATATGCTGACAAAACTGACGGATCAGGTGGAAAACTGGGCAACGAAGGATCTGTTTCCACAGATGCAGCAATATCTGTTGCAGATTACTTCCGGCGTAATCACGATGGTCAAATCCATATTAAACTTCATCATTGGGATCATTGTCGTTGTTTATGTCTTATCCATTAAAGAAAGCCTGGTGGGACAGAGCAAAAAGATTGTGTATGCGATCTTTAAACCGAAACATGGAAACATTATTATCGAAGTTTTCCACAAGGCAGATGAAGTATTTGGTGGTTTCATCATTGGAAAGATTATAGATTCTGCCATCATCGGAGTAATCTGTTATTTTGGATGTCTGATCCTGCATATTCCGGATACGATACTGGTTGCGGTTATCATTGGAGTAACCAATGTCATTCCGGTGTTTGGACCGTTTATCGGTGCGATTCCGTCACTTCTTCTGGTTGTGATCCAGAGTCCGCTGCATGCGTTGTATCTGCTGATATTTATCATTATTCTGCAGCAGGTGGATGGAAATATTATCGGACCGAAGATTTTAGGTGATTCCACCGGATTATCCGCGTTCTGGGTAATGTTTTCGATTCTGATCGGAGGCGGACTGTTTGGATTTCTGGGAATGCTGCTTGGGGTTCCGGTGTTTGCGATGATTTACTATATTATCCGCAGACTGGTAAACCACAGCATACGAAAGAAAAATCTTACAACCGTAACGGAGGCATATGTGGAGGCGGCCGGTGTGAATGAGGCAACCGGTGCGATCATATATTACGGGGAAAAACAAAAGAAAAAGAGAACTTTAAAAGATTCCGGGAAGAAAGACGAAACAAAGAAAAACCAGTAATTTCAAGGGCTGTACGCGTTTGTGTGCAGCTCTTTTTTTCGGATTATTTTTTGACACTAATTGCCGCCTATGGTATACTTGAAAATAGACAGATAGACCTGTTTGGGGATACTTTAAGGAGATAACAATTGGACAAATACGAATATAATCTGAAGCTTGATCAGATGAAATCCCGCTATGCGGAAGAGAAATACGATGAGGCAGCAGATATTGCAGATACCATCAATTGGAATAAGGTTAAAAATGTAAATGGTCTGGTAAAAGCTGGGGAAGTGTACGAAAAAGTACAGCGTTATGAGGAGAGCCGGGAAGTTTTGCTGATGGCATATGATCGCTCGCCAATCGGAAGAATGATTATTTACCGTCTTGCGGAAGTGGCGGTCAAGATGAAAGATTTTCAGGCGGCACAGGATTATTATGATGAGTTTGTGGAGATTGCGCCTCATGACACCCTTAAATATGTACTTCGCTATGATATACAGAAAGCACAGGGGGCTTCTTATGAAGAACTGATACCGATTCTTGAAGAACTCAAGGAGCAGGAATATACGGAAGAGTGGGCATATGAGCTTGCTTATCTGTATCACAAAGCAGGGATGAGTGAGAAGTGTATTGATGCATGTGATGAGCTGGTTCTCTGGTTTGGAGATGGGCCATATGTAGAGCGTGCATTGGAACTGAAAATGCTGTATCAGCCATTGACGAAAACACAGGAAGAAAAGTATCGGTCGTTTTGTCAGGCAAAAGATGACAGAGCAGGTTTGACACACATTGATGTGGAGGAGATGGCGCGTGCCGGGGAGACCGTGCATGATCCGGTCGCAATTCCAAAAGTAGAAGTAAACACAGAACGGTTTAATACCGTCAATCTTCAGGCGGAAATTGCAAAGGGTATGCAGCAGATCATGGATGCAACCGAAAAAGAGACGGTCACGGATACGCTGGACAATATCAATCGTATGGTGGAAGATGTTCCTTATCTGAAAATGCAGATGGAGGAAGAAAAGCCTGAGGCACAGCCGGAACAGAATACACGGCACATTGAGACAGATGAGGAGATTGATGGTTCACTCAAGACAAATTTCAAAGAGTTGTTGGGAGAAGACTCCGATGGTCAGATGAGCATGATGACAAATGAGAAAAACATGATTGAGCATCAGATCACAGGCCAGATGACAATTGAGGAAGTGCTGAGTGAGTGGGAGAAAATGCGCAAGGCTGCGGAAGCTGCATTAGAAGATGCCAGAAAGCGGAAACTCGAATCCGCCAAAGCGCGTGCACTGCAGGAGGCAGGCGATATTATGGACCGCCTGACAGGAGTATTGCCAAAACTGGATGCGGTACTGGCAGAGAAGGCGGATATTGTGGAGGAAACGACGGAAACACCGCCACAGACGCCGGAAAGGGAAACACCGCCGGCAACGAATGAGCCGGAAGAACGAAAGGAAGAAGAGGAAGAGAACAAAAAAGAGGAACAGCCTGCCAGGGATACAGATGCCGAAGAACTTTGGCCAGAGGGAGTATCTTTAGAAGAAATGGTACGTTCCCAGCAGAAAAAAAAGACGGAAGCTGCCGCACAGAAACCGGCAGAAGAGACATCCGATGTGACAGAAGATGACAAAAACTTAAATGAGAATCGTGGTGTAGAAGAAATGGAAACAAAGACAGAATCAGATACAACAAAGAAAAAGGATTTTGAGGAGGTTCCGATCGAGGATCTGCCACAGAAACCAACACTTGCACAGGAGAGGGAAGAAGAGTTTGCTTTTGTAAGAAGAAAAACAGATCGCTCTTCCTGGAAAGGAAAAACAGTACATATTCCACAGGTAGACACACCGGTGGATCTGGGAAAAGAGGAAAAACAGAATATCCCGCTTGTAGAACTGACCGATGAACAGAAAGCGATTTTTTCGTATTTTATGCCGGTGAAGGGCATGGAGGATCAGCTCTGCAAAGCGTTGACAGTTGCTTCGTCCCATCTGAAAAATAAGGAAACTGCATCGAGGGGGAATCTCGTAATTAAAGGCGGACAGGGAAGTGGAAAAACAACACTTGCCACCAGCATGATCAAAGTCCTGCAGCAGGAGACCGGGGTTTTGGATGGAAAGATTGGAAAGATCCATGCGGAAGCATTGAACCAGAAAAATGTCGGCGGGCTGCTGGATAAGGTGGCAGGAGGATGCCTGATTATTGAACAGGCAGGAGATATGGAGAAAAAGACCGTGTCGGAGTTATCCGGATTGCTGGACGCAGATGAGAGTGGTCTTTTCGTTATACTCGAAGACACATCCAAGGGCATCAAGAGATTATTTGCGCAGAATGAAACATTTGCCAAAAAATTCAGTGAACAGATCTCAGTTCCGATTTTTACAAATGATGAGCTGGTCACGTTTGCACGTTCTTATTCCAGGGAACTTGGATACAAAATTGATGATATGGCGGTTCTGGCATTGTATAACCGGATCAGCAATATTCAGAGACTGGATCAGGCTACAACCCTGACAGAGGTGAAAGAGATCGTCGATAAAGCAGTAGCACATTCAGAAAAGGGTGGTTTGAAAAAGGCGTTCAGCATTATCACATCCAGAAGATATGATGAGGATGATTACATTATCTTACGGGAGAAAGATTTTGACTAAAGAAGAAAACCACAGTG
>ENA-OPFJ01000106-OPFJ01000106.1-human-gut-metagenome-genome-assembly--contig:-NODE-106-length-24542-cov-2.282844_pt1 | contig 24542 bp, 20 predicted proteins | sample MGYA00241710_ERZ501551 | MGnify/ENA primary metagenome ERZ501551 (study PRJEB25962, sample SAMEA2042381) | human gut metagenome | biome: human gut; feature: human-associated habitat; material: faeces... | reverse complement strand
AACCGCCTATGTGGAAGTTGCCGATGACGGAACTGTCTTGGCTGTAGGCAATGTGGAGAATCCTGAGGCGGAGCCGGAGTTCCATAAGGGTGCGATTGTTCCGGGCTTTGTGAATACGCATTGCCATCTGGAACTGTCCTACCTGAAGGGAAAGTTCCGCAAGGGTACCGGAATGGCGGGGTTCATTGACCAGATCAATGAAATGCGCGACACTTCGTCTATGGAGGAAAAGAAAGCGGACATCGCCTTCTGGATGAACGAGATGTGGAAACGCGGCGTTACGGCAATGGGTGACATAAGCAATTGCAGCGACACGTTTGAGTGCAAGGCTGATTCCCTGATGTACACGAGGACGTTCCTGGAAGTGTTCGGAACTGAGTCGCAGGATTGTCAGGATGTCATTGACAATGTCCTTGAGCTGCAGAAAACTGCTGAGAAGTACGGTATTGACGCTGCTCCGGGGCCTCATGCCTGCTATACTATGAGTCCCGAACTGCTGACTGCTGTTTCTGCCATCGGTCTCAAGTCCGGCTATCTTTCGTTCCACAGTGAAGAGACTCAGGAAGAGGAAGATATGATGATTTCAGGTTCCGGGCCAATGTGGGAGAACCGCAGGAAAGCCGGCATGAGCGTGCCGCCTGTGACAGGCAAATCATCATTGCTGTATTTTATTGACCGTCTTGAAAAAGCGCATCCTGCACCGTTTGACGAGCATATTCTGCTGGTTCATGAATGTTGTATGAACGAAGAGGGTATGCGTGCTGTCAAGAATGTGATGAAAAATGCTTATATTGCACTTTGTCCATGCTCCAATATATTTATTCATAATGCCTTGCCGCCGATTGACCTTATGAGGAAAGAAGGCATGAGGCTTACGATAGGTACTGATTCATTGTCAAGCAATGATGATCTGGATATGGTGAGGGAGATGTTCTGCATACAGGAGAATTTCCCGGATGTGCCGCTTGGAGAGATTATAAGTTGGGCTACACGCAACGGGGCGGAGTTTTTGGGCAAGGGAGACGTTTATGGACGTCTTGCCAGGGGCTTCAAGCCGGGTGTAGCAGTTATTGACCACATAGATAAGGAAGGCAGGCTTACGACTGCCAGCAAGTCCATCAGGATTATTTGATGTTAAGGGAAAAGTTAGTGTTCGGACCTATTTTCAGCAGGAGACTTGGCTCGTCATTGGGCATAAATCTCTTGCCGGAGGAGGGGAAACTGTGCAATTTCGATTGCGTGTATTGCGAGTGCGGCTGGAACAAGGACGGTAGGGGCGACAAACGTCTGCCTTCGCCGGAGGAACTTTCTGTTGCACTTGAGGCTGCTCTTAGGAAATGCCACGAAGAGGGGACCCGTATAGATTCCATTACTTTTTCAGGCGACGGGGAACCGACATTGAACCCGCATTTTCCGGAGATGATAGACATTACCATTTCTCTCAGGGACAAGTATTTCCCGGATTCGGTGATATCTGTATTGTCCAATGCCACAAGGATTTGCAGGGAAGATGTCCGTGAGGCGCTGATGAAGGTGGACAATCCTATACTGAAACTCGATGCCGCTTCTGACGAGATGGCCAGGATGATTAACCAGCCTGCCTGCGAGTATTCCGTGAAGGATATAGTGAATGACTTGAAGCTTTTCAACGGGAATTTTGTGCTTCAGACCATGTTTTTGCGGTTTGACGGTTTTGACTCCACATCGGAGGAGAACCTGAAGGGCTGGATGGATATTGTCAGGGAAGTGAAACCGAGAGAGATAATGGTATATACCCTTGCCCGCGAGGCTCCTGCTGAGGGTCTGGAAAAATTTTCCGTGCAGCAGATGAAGGAGGCTGTAAAGCCGTTGCTGGATGAAGGGTTCAATATTCAGATTAAAGGTTGATTTATAAATTTAATAATAATAGATATGAAAGAATTATACTTGAACTATGGCTATTCTCCTGATAAGGAGGCTGTTGACAGAAGTCTGGAATTGATTGCCTCGAATCTGGACAATGTCGTTTCCGATGAGGTCATCAGAGACTGCTTCTCTTTTATGGACCTTACCTCTCTTCACAATGCTGACAGCGTCGAGTCGATTTCCGCGCTGATGCAGAAGGTCAATACCTATAGGGATACATATCAGAATTATCCTCTTCCTGCTTCTGTCTGCGTATATCCGAACCTGGCTCACGTCGTGAAGGAGACACGCAAGGAAGAAGAGTTGCACGTCACTGCCGTGGCGGGCTGTTTCCCTACCTCACAGAGCTTCATTGAGGTGAAGACTAAGGAGTGCGAAATGGCTGTTGAGGCTGGTGCTGATGAGATAGATATCGTATTGGCGCTCAATTCATTCCTCGCGGGAGATTATGAGACTGCAGGTGAGGAAATAAAGGCTTGCCGCAAGGCTATTGACGAGGCCGGAGCGCGTGTGGGCCGTCAGATTGTACTCAAGGTCATCATCGAGAGCGGTGTGCTTTCTACACCTGAGCTGATTGCAGATGCTTCTTTCCTCGCTATGGAATGTGGCGCTGACTTCATCAAGACTTCTACCGGCAAGGTTGAGGTCAATGCGACCCCTATGGCTGCTTACATCATGTGTGAATGTATCCGCAAATTCTATGAGAAGACTGGCAAGAAGGTTGGTTTCAAGGCTGCGGGCGGCGTTTCCACGACTATGGATGCAATATGCTACTATTCGATTGTTTCGGCAATCCTCGGCAAGGAGTGGCTTGACAAGAAGTATTTCCGTTTCGGCGTAAGCCGTCTCGCGAACAGTCTTATGTCATCTCTTGAGCAGAAGACGGTTTCGTTCTTCTAGAGTTTGAGGTTGATTGGCGTTAGAACGCTATTCGATATTTTTTTTGATTACATCGCCCGGCTGAATGGATTTCGGCCGGGCATTTTGCATGTAAACAGGGTGAGCGAATTCTATGATGGCCGTCAAATGTTACAAAAATGTTAAGAAGGGTAAATCATTTGCGGTAAATTTTCAGGAATTTCAGAGAAAAAAACTCAATCCAATGGCGTAGGATGGCGAAATAAAAATAAAACGTGTTCATTTTCTGAAAACGGTTTCTCTCCAATAATTTTGCAGTCAAACCAAAAGATAATGAACGTATGAAAAAATTCTTGAAAACATTTTTCATCTTCGCTGCATTACTTGCTGCGGGATGTTCCGAGAAGGGATTGGACTTGTCTGGGGAAGATGAATCCGGAAATGAGACGGTGTCCCACGAAATGATTGTATTGGGAAAGAAACTGGATGACCCGTATTCGGTCTCAAATGTCACGAAAGCATTGGCCAGTCTCTATCCGACTAAGGCTGGGCGAGTGGATGTCACACCTACGGATATCTATGTGCGTTTCCTGCCGAAATCGGAGGCGGAGTACCAGAAGCTTGTCACATTGGGCTATGAACTCATGGACCATCCTTTGGATTATCAGATCGTGAAGGACGGCGACTATTATCATGACCCGGATGTGTCGGAAGAGGAGATAACCTGGCAATACGCCGTCGTGCCTCATTCCACGACATTCCCTTCAGACATTTACCACGAGGTGCTGGACGACTGTTTCATTCCGGATCCGAGTGCCGGCACGAAGTCTGATGACGGCATTGACTGGGATGCGGTCGTGAGGGAATCATTCATCCTTACGGGCAATGAGGACATGCTCTGTCCGGAGACTAAAGGCGGGGCGCAAAAACCATCCGGACGCATAACGATCGTGGATGAGGATGCCAACGGACGGCAGCCTTTCGGCGTGGCCGGGGTGAAGGTGATATGCAATGTGTTTGTGAAATACGGTTCTGCCTATACTGACAGGGACGGCTATTATTCCATATCCAAGAAATACTCTTCCAAGCCACGCTACAGACTCCGTTTCAAGAACAAGGAGGGCTTTGCCATAGGATTGAACAAGATCCTCGTGAATGCGTCCACATCCGCATTGGGAAAGGGCCCGGCAGCAGGCCTGGATGCGACGATTACCAAGAACTCAGACAGGAAACTCTGGTGCAGAAGTGTCGTGAACAACGCCGCATATGACTACATAAAGAGGTGTGAGTCAGATGACATGGATATCAAGCGCCCTCCTAAGAACTTGAGGATATGGATATTCCAGAAGCAGTCAGCAAGCAGTGCGGTCATGATGAGGCAGGGCGCGTTCATAGACGGTTCACTCATCAGGAAGTTCTTGGGCGACTATGCTTCAATCATAAAGCTGTTCTTGCCGGACGTGACGCTTGGCCTGAAGGACCGTGTGGATTACGACCAGATCTATTCCGAGACCTGTCATGAACTTGCCCATGCAAGCCACTTTGCCCAGGTAGGGAAGAAGTATTGGGACAAATATATCGAGTTCATAATCTCATCATTCGTCTCATCAGGCGGCGTTACCTATGGAGACGGGACGGAAAAAGATGCCGGATATTGCGAGGTCGGTGAGATGTGGGGCTATTTTATGCAGAATTCCATGTATCATGACAGATATGGCGGGTCAATGCCGACTTCCGGCTTGTCGCATTGGTTCCATCCTCAGATTTTCAGATATCTCGAAGAGCGTGGATTGAGCAAGTCCAAGATTTTCGCCGCCCTGCAGAGTGAGGTGACCTCCAGGGATGCGTTGAGAAGGCAGCTTCTCGTGCTGTATCCTGACAAGGCTTCTGTCATACGGCAGGTTTTCGACAGGTATTCGGATAAAGGCTTGAAGAACGAATAGTTATGCGTAATGTGTCATTGAGGGTTGTGGCTTCACTTGTGCTTGCCTTATGCCTGGACTTGTTCCCGGCATCTGCCCAGAATGCATCAGTTTCCACTGACATGGTGAGCTATGCTAATTTTGCGACATTGAATCTTGAGGCGTCGTTGCCGATGGCCCGTCACTGGAGTGTCAATGCGTCTGTCAAATACAATCCTTTTGAGTTCGACCTTGGAGAAGGACGTGAAGATGCACGCAACAAGCAGCAGGCCTATGCCCTGGGAATGCGCTGGTGGCCATGGAATGTGTATTCCGGCTGGTGGGTCGGCGGAAAATTGCAATACCAGGAATATAATGTCGGAGGCATAGTGTCCCGAAAGACTTCAGAAGGTGACAGACTCGGAGCCGGTATCTCGGGAGGGTACTCATATATGCTCGGAAAGCATTTCAATATCGACTTCGGCCTGGGGCTCTGGACCGGATATGACAAGTTTTCCGTGTATGCCTGCCCTGTATGTGGTGTTACTGAAAATACCGGCTCCAAATTCTTCATATTGCCGTCGGACGTTATGATTGCGCTAAGTTATGTTTTCTGAAACTTGGAGATTTTATAAGTTTCTTGTCCTCCTCAGCGTCCTGCAACCTTTTTTCACCTGCCCGGGTTGTTCTGTGAAGGAGGACAGGGACTTATGTCCATGCACATTGGTGTTGGAGTTCCCTCGTGAGGATGCGGAACGTCTGCAGGACGGGGTAACTGTCTGTATGAGAGGATATTCTGATGATGGTTTTTCTCTATGTGATACCCTCTTGGCCGGTCAAGCTGCTTCAGACGGAAGTCCGGACACCATTTCAGACAAGGGGTCATATAGTTATGTGGTGCCTAAAGGGGATATCGATCTGGCTGTTGCATACTCGGCAGATGGACTTGCAGGGGAGTTGAACTCTTCGGGAAGATGGATAGAGATCGATGAAGGGCGGCCCTGTCCCTCCATATGGACATGCTGTGAAAAGGTGTCTGCAAGGGCGGACAGGGTGACAGTCCCTGTGAGATTGCATAAGAACTTCTGCCGTATCGACATTCAGGTCAGGGATGTGGACGGGGAGGAATTTCCGTTCAAGTTGCGTGTCAGAGGAAATGTGAACGGTTATGGTCTGGACGGCAAGCCTGCACGGGGAGCCTTTCTTTGTGATGCTGAGAGGTCAGAGACGGAAAGTGCCGGCTCCGGAACTGAATCGGATGGTGATGACTCTGGAACTGCATCGGAAAGCACCGGCTCCGGACATGGATATGCTGTAACTGTACCACGACAGACAGATGATTCCCTGATTTTGGAAATTGTCACAGGCAACGGAGTGGCAAAGTCCTTTGCCATAGGAAATTACATCGCATCGAGCGGATATGACTGGACTTCTGCGGACCTGAAGGACATTTGTCTGGAGATAGATTATGCAAGAACTGTCATATCATTTACAATAGACAAATGGACTCATTCGGAGCAGTTTGAGGTGGTGATATGAAAAAGAGTTTTGGTTTTTAGAAAACAATGATTAACTTTGTAGTCTAAATCAGTTGCGCGGGTGGCGAAATGGTAGACGCGCTAGTTTCAGGAGCTAGTGTCAATTACGACGTGTGAGTTCGACTCTCATCTCGCGCACGAATGAGTCAAGACATTGTCAGTCAATGCTTGACTCTTTTTTTGTCCGTGCCGACGAGCTCCAAGTCCATATGTCACCCAAACAGTCTCAGTATCTATCCGGTAAGACCGTCAGCGATTCTGTTAATGCCTTCATCCAGCAATTCACGAGGGCAGGCAAGGTTGATGCGGATGAAACCTTCTCCCGCTTCGCCATACATGGAACCGGCATTGACATGAACATTGAACTTGTCCACCAGCAACTTTTCGATTTCATGGGAGGTGAGTCCGGTCTTGCGGCAGTCACACCAGACGAGGTATGTGCCTTCGAGGCGGGATATCCGCATCCACGGCAGCCTGGACGCGAAAACCTCGCGGAGACGGTAGTAGTTGGCGAAGACGTAACTGTTCATTTCGCTGAGCCATTGATCCGCTTCCGGGTTTGTGTATGCCGTGACAAGGGCCGCTACGCCGAACGGGTTCACATCACATATCTCATTGATGTTGACGGCTTTGTCGATTGCATTGCGCCAGTCCTCACGGCATGTGATGATGTTGGCGATCTGCAGTCCGGCTATGTTGAAGGCCTTGCTCGGCGAGCAGAAAGTGATGGTGTTGCGGCTTATTTCCTGTGAAATGCTTGCAAGAGGAGTGTAGCTGTAGCCGGGCATCACTATTTCGCAGTGGATCTCATCGCTGATGATCGGCACTCCGTGTCGAATGCAGATGGAGGCCATGCGTTCCAGTTCGTCTCTCGTCCAGACATGCCCCACGGGGTTGTGAGGATTGCACAGGACGAAAACCGCAGCCTCTTTCACCTTCCTTTCGAAATCATCGAAGTCCACGTGGCATGAAAAACTGTTGTCGTCAGCAAAATCGTAAATCAGCCGGCTTTCCAGCATGGTGCAGCCGTTGTTCCTTATTGAGGAAAAGAAACAGTTATATACCGGTGTCTGTATCAGTACTTTATCTCCTGGCTTGGTCATTGCCTTGATCGTGGCGGACAGTGCCGGAACTACTCCGGATGTGTAGATTATCCACTCTTTCCGGATTCCGTTCCACCCATGTTTTCTGGAAAACCAGCTGCTGATGGCATCGTAATATGAATCCTGTACGTGCGTATAGCCGAAAATGCCTTGGTCTACACGTTCCCGGAGCGTTTCCACGATACATGGTGCCGTCTGGAAATCCATATCGGCCACCCACATCGGTATGACCCCGTCTCTGTCATTGTCCCATTTCACGCAGCCGGTTCCACGGCGCTGATTTACTTTGTCGAAGTCGAACATATCTTGCAGTCTCCTGGTTTCTTGATGTTTTCGTCAATGATGATTTCTCCGATGCTGTCAGCTTTGATGTGTCCGGTGCGCGGGTTCTTCACTGATGTGATGTGCCCTTTGACATCTGCATTGACAGAACTGTATTCGAACGCGAGGTCGGCGTCCGGTGACATGGTGCAGTCTTCCATTATGAGGTTTTCAGCATAACACAGCGGCTGTGTGCCGGAAATGCGGCATCTTACCAGTCGGAGATTCTTGGCATACCATCCGAGGTATTCGCCGTTTATCTCTGAGTCATAGACTGTTACGTTCTCGGTCTCCCAGAATGCGTCTTTGGTGTTGAGGATGGAATCGTGAATTTCCACGTTTTTACAGTATTGGAACGAGTAGTTGCCGTCCAGACGGAAATTACGGATCTTTATGTCGCTGCAGTGCATGAAAATGTAGTCGGCATGGTCTGCGCTGACATTGTCCAACTCGATGTTCTTGCAGTGCCACAGTGTTTCCGCAGCTCCCGGAATCTGCACGTTTTTCAGTTTGATCCCGTCCATCTCGCGGAACATCTTTGGCGCATCTACGTATGTGTCAGTCATCTCCACGTTTTTTGAATACCACAATGCGGCTCTTGCTCCTCCAGTGAAAAGGCAGTTCCTCACGATGAAGTTCTCACAGCACCAGAACGGATATTTCCCCTCGAATACACAGCTGACCGCAGTAATGTCGCTTGTTTCCTTCAATGCTGACTCGCCCCTGTGAATCTTCACATTCTCAAGATACAATCCGTGTCTGCAATAGAGCGGCCTCTCCCCGATAAACTCTTGACCGATAATCTTTTCCATATATTCTAAAATCTTACTTGGTTCTACTTTTCCTTTGCTTCAATTATCATTCCTGCCAAGTTACCAGTTTTTCTGATTATATTACCTTGAAAACTGATTTGACAATTATCGGCACGAATTTATTATTTTCGCAGTACAAAAAAGCAAAAATATGAAAATTGTTTATCTGGATGCTGCCACTATGGGCAACTCATCATTGGCGCCGATCGGGGCTTTGGGTGAACTGGTATGCTGGCCCAACTCGTCAGCGCAGCAGGCATTGGAACGCGTAGGTGATTGTAATGTTTTGATTGTCAATAAAGTGCGCGTGACAAAGGAACTGCTTGATGCCGCGCCTGAGCTGAAACTCGTTTGTGAAGCGGCTACAGGTGTCAACAACATTGACCTGAAGGCGTGCGAGGAGAGAGGTATTCCCGTCAGGAACGTGGCAGGCTATTCTACTGAGTCGGTAGTGCAGGAAACGTTTATGCATATCCTGTCCCTGCTCGGCAACGGTCCATATTTCGACAATGTCGTGAAATCAGGTGCGTACTCGGCGAGCGGCCTGTTTACGGATGTTTCCAGGCCCTTTATCGAAATGCACGGAAAGCGTATCGGCATAATCGGAATGGGAACGATCGGCAGCAGGGTGGCGAAAGTAGCCGAGGCGTTCGGAATGGAAGTGGTGTATTACTCCACGTCCGGAACAGGGCATTGCAAGGAATATCCTAGCATAAGCCTAAAGGATTTGATGAAAACCTCAGATGTGATATCCATTCATGCACCATATAATGAGCGTACTGCCGGGCTCATCGGCCTGAAAGAACTTGAATGGATGAAGCCGAGCGCGATAATCGTCAATATGGGGCGCGGAGGGATAGTGGATGAGCAGGCATTGGCCACAGTCATTGACAAGGACCTTATCGGCGGCGCTGCACTCGACGTGTTCACAAGCGAACCGCTTCCTGCTGACAGTCCGCTGCTGCATACCTCGCATCCGGAAAAATTCCGCTTCACGCCACATACGGCCTGGGCAAGCGAAGAAGCCCGTCAGCGCCTGATAGAAGCTGTCGCTGCAAACATATCCAAAGGCTGGTAAGAAGCATTCATTTTTGCAGCGAAAACAAGTCTGATTCGATAACACATTCATCTTCAGTCTTATGCAAATCGGTCGCCATTGGCGACCGATTTATGAACTGGCTCCAAAACTCCGAGAATGTGCGCATCTTCTTCATGTTCTCAGCGGAGAATCCTCTAAGCCCTGGCATCTCTTTGCGGATTTGTTCACTGATGGCTTCTATCGCACCGGTTCCCCAATACTTTTCACGGGAATGAGTGCACCTGTAGATAGCAGAACAGGTGATTTCGCTTGATTTCGTTAGTTTAGTAACGTAAAAAAATAACATTTCTGAATTTTTCATTGGTACATTTCATCATACACTGCGTTATTACATAAAAAAAGTAGCGTAGTGTATGAGTTTTTATAACTTTGCGGCCTGCAATGGAAGCAGATGCATTAAGGATGATGTCAAATACTTTACGGACATGACCGAGCGAGAATTCAAGAAATTATACAATCTATATTTCAGACCTCTATGTCTATATGCCTTGCATTATGTCTCTGATGCATCTGTATCGGAGGACATAGTGCAGGACAGTTTTGTCGTCTTTTGGGAAAAGTATGTTGTCATTGACAATGACATGAACGGCGCTGCCGCAAAATCAGTCCTATTCGTGATAGTCAGAAACAGGTGCACAGATTGGCTGAGGAAGGTGTCCCCGGACAGACTTTTGCCGGAGGATGCGGACGGACTCATTACAGACGTGGACGCACAAGAACGCTCATTTGACGAAGCAGCATTATGGTCGATAATCGGCAGACTCCAGGAAGAACGTCGTAAAATATTGATAATGAACAAGAGAGATGGGCTGTCATATAAGGAAATCGTTGAAGAGCTACGCGTGTCAGTATTGACAGTAAGAAACCATCTGGCATTGGCAATGAAAGAATTGAGAAGAGCTAAGCCTGTCATTCAGGTGATCCTGACCTTGCTGATGATGCTGTTCCCGCTGATTTCATATGGCCAGGAACAGTCCGTACTTTCATCAATGAAAGCAATTGAATCCGGATTCGGATATAACTTTGTTTATGAATCATCCGTAAAGCGCTTGCTCGAAAACGAGACGAAGCAGGTAAAATTCGACAGCAAGCTGCTGGAAGATTGCCTTCAAGAAATGTTTGGAGACTTGCCGATAAAATGGAAAGTGCAGGATAAGACACATTCTATCATATTGATTGTCAATGATAACGTACGGAAGTCCGTCCCGAAGTCATACACGATCAGCGGATACGTCACCGATGTGGTCACAGGCGAGACATTGATCTCCGCTGAAATCGTATCCGACAGCAGAAGCGGCGCCGTCACCAACAATTACGGTTTCTATTCACTCTCACTTCCTAAAGGAGCGCATGAAATTACTCATATATCGGATGCGAGCCGGTTTCCAGGACCATTGACCTGAGCAGGGACACCACCATCAATATCGCATTGACACCGTCATTGGCATTGAAAGGTTCGGTCGTGTCAGCAAGAAAAACCGCAGGTTTTTACTCAACTTATAGCGGCTCGGTTGAAGTTCCAGACAAGCTTCTCCGCACTGCTCCGTCCGTCCTGGGCGAACCGGACGTGTTCAAGACGCTGCAAATGCTTCCAGGCATCCAGGCCGGGACATCATTTTTTTTCAGGAATCTATGTCCGTGGAGGAAACGCTGATGAGAACCTGGTCCTTCTGGACGGAGTGCCGGTCTATAATGTATCACACCTGTTCGGAGCACTATCGATATTCACTCCGGAGGCGGTCAAGAAAGTATCGGTATATAAGGGATCGTTCCCGGCCAGATATGGAGGACGCGCATCAGGCATTGTGGATATAAGGACCAATGACGGAAACACCAACAAAACTACAGGCTGCATAAGCATCGGGCTGATTTCAGACAAATTCCATCTTGACGGGCCGATGGGCAAAAAAGGCAATGCCACCTACTCTGTGAGCGCACGAGGAATGCACACCCTGTTCTTTGACAGAATCCTCAAATGGGCAGGCAGCGTAGGAAACTATGCCTTCTATGACTTGAATCTGAAACTGTCAGGAAAGATCGGCGACAATAACCGTCTCATTTTCAATGCCTATTCGGGAAAAGACTTCATGAGGACGGATTATTCCGAGAAGCCATCACCGGATGACATTGACAGGACTGAAAGAAAGCAGGATTATAAAGTCTGGTGGGGCAACAGCGTCATTTCTCTCGGGTGGAATCACGTGTTCAACGGGAAACTTTTTTCCGACCTGAACCTCTCCGTGAACGGATACAACGTAAAAACCAAATCGCAGGTAAATGAATTCCAGGAAGGGGCCAATGCCACGTCAGGAAAGGTCATAGATTTCAGCAATGTGTCGAAAATCAATGATATAAGTGTCGGGATTGACTTCGATTATACCCCGTCCTCAAGTCATATGGTCAGATTCGGCGGAGCCTTTGCTCATCACAGGTACGCCCCGGAAGACATCTATACCAGAACTACCGACAACATTGACGGAAATAGAATCGAGACTTATGCTCCTAACGTCGGCAGGATAATCCGGGGCGAAGAGATGACGGCCTACATTGAAGATGACATGTCCATTTCGGACTGGCTCTATGTAATCCCAGGCCTCCGTTTAAGCCTTTTCAATGTTGACGGACGCTGCTATCCGGACCTGGAGCCGAGACTGTCGGTAAAGGTCAATGCCGGAAAAGACATATCGTTGAGGGGCGCGTACTCAAGAATGTCCCAGCATGTTCACCAGCTCGTTTCAGGCAATCTCAGTTTGCCGACTGACTTGTGGGTACCCGTGACAGCTGACATTCCTCCAGTCAAATCAGACATTTACACGGCTGGAATTGCCTATGGAGGCCTGAAAGGCTGGGAGTTTTCAGCCGAAGTCTATTGGCGCAGACTGGACAATGTCCTGGAGACGAAAGACGGAAAGTTGGCCTTGTCAACTACCGAGAATTGGGAGGACAATGTCGCCACGGGTGTCGGACGGGCTTATGGCGCAGAGGTTTACGTGCAGAAAACTTCCGGAAAAGTCACCGGTATATGCTCATACACCTTATCCAAATCAGAAAGACGCTTCCCTGACAAGGCGATAAACAACGGCAAGTGGTATCCGTTTGTCAATGACAGGCGGCACAACATCAGGATAGCGGCCATGTGCAAGTTCAATGACAGGATAGACGCTGCCGCAAGCTGGGTGTTCATGTCAGGCAACTATATGACCGTGCCGGAACGAGAAACCATATATGTGGATCCGGAAGGAATGTTCCACTATCATCATTATGTCAGCGGCAGGAATAATTACAAGCTTCCGCCGACACATCACCTGGACCTTTCCGTCAATTTTACCAAGCATAAAAAGAAGGGCGAGCGAGTCTGGACGGTCGGGCTGTATAATGCATATTGCGCCATGAATCCCGACTGGACTTATGTCAATGACACATGGTCAAAGGATGAGGCCGGAAAGGCTTCCTATTCGGCAAATATAACCAAGCTGTCATTTTTTTAACTATTTTGCCGTCAGTTAGTTACACTTATCGTTTCTAATATGAAAGTTTTGAATAACATAAATAAATGGAGAGTATTGTTTGCAGCGTTTCTTCTGATATGTGCAGTATCATGTGAAAAACACATTGAAATCAGAAGGACCGGACCCGAGCGGGAACTATCGTTGAATGCCGCCCTGACCGCCGGGCCTTCAGAGCAGGTAGCGTATGTTACGACGAGTTACCACAACAAGGTACGAGGCGTAAAGGACGCGTTGCTGAAACTTTATGTCAATGACGAACTTGCCGCATCGTCAGACACTTTGCGCGAGGCCCATAATTATCATGACAACAATTCTGATGCAGTCATGATGATACCTTTCCATGCCAGATTCGGAGCCGGAGACAAAGTCCGTCTTGAAGTTACAGCAGACGGAATGCGGGCTTCGGCTGAAAGCATTGCTCCGGAATCTGCCAAGATTGTCTCAGTGGATACCATTCCGATAACTAAAATCAGCGGTGACCGTACAACGGCATTGACAAGAATCAAGGTGCAAGTCCAGGATGTCTCCGGCATTGACAATTACTATAGGATCGAGGCTTTTGTGAAATACAGCATCTCGCAGGTTTATCTGGATCCGGGCGAATTCGACCAGGTAGGGCCGCAATTCCTGCGAAAGGGTACGATCAGCGTCAAATTGGACAACAAGGCCGAGCCGATTCTTTATAGCGGTTCCCATGTCGATGCCTACTATGATCCTGAAGACACGGACTACTATGCCAATGAGTATAACCTTTTCAATGACAATGTGTTCCGGGACAAGGACTATACTCTGACTCTCTATGCGAAAGACTTGCGCCAGTACTTCAGTTTTACGAATATAGCTTTTCTGCCCAACTTGAGGGTTAGCGAAAAACGTACGCTTGTGGTCAGGCTCTATACCATGAACAAGGACATGTACACCTATTATAATGATTGCATGTTCGACAATTCATTGCAGGGCATGAGCGACTTCATCCCGCTGATTCCTTACCCTGACAATGTCAACGGCGGCAACGGCTTCGTGGGTGCTCTGAGTGTGAATGACTTCGAAATGGAACTGCCTTATATAGAGGATGTTTATAATCATTATCACAATCTTTAGTATATGGATAGAAATCTCAAATTCGTCATGAAACATTATCGTGACGGAATGTTCGAAATAAATAAATCGCGTGCCGACCTGAATGCAAGAATCGGAAAGGCCAATGCCGGTGTCAGGCCATCCTACTGGGCGCGAAGATGGGTTTTGTCAATGTCAATGTGCGCGGCAATTGCCCTGTTCGCGGTCATTTCACTCTATTATTTCCGGCTGAACTCATGGAGCGGATATACCGCGTCGGACGAAATCGTCAGATATGTCTTGCCGGACTCATCCGTTGTCGTCTTGGCTCCAGGTTCGGAACTTAGGCTTCAGAAGCGCAAGAATATCAGGCATATGGAAATGTCCGGAAAGATTTTTTTCAATGTTGCACATGATTCAGCACATCCTTTCACCATATCCGTTTCACGAGGGCTGCCGGTGACTGTCCTCGGGACGCGTTTCCAGGTGGACCAGTCAGATTCGCTCACCCGCGTGGATGTCCTGGACGGAAAAGTCAGTTTCGGCCGTATGACATTGACCAAAGGAATGTCTGCTTCATATCGTCCTGGGACCGGATTGCAGGAGATGACGTCCAGAGATGTGTTGAATCCGATGGCGTGGGCGACGGGAAGTTTTGTTTATGATGAGTCGTCCCTAAATGACATAATAAAGGATTTGGAGTCTTTCTATCATGTAAGGATCAATACATCGGAAAGCGTGGCCGGAAAGAGGCTTACCGGCATATTCCCGACGGCAGATGCGGCATCAGTGCTGGAAATAATTGGCATGGCTTGTGATGTAAGGCTGACATATGAAGCTCAGAAATAAAACAGAAGAGGTGCTAAAAGGTGTTGAAAATAAGTGTCAAACCAGTCCTGACCACCCACAAACAATGAGACCATATCCCAGACACCATTGCCTCCGGAATATGGTCTAAACTGTTGAAAATCTTCTTCATTCTCGTCCTCTTCGCCATCGCTGACAATGCAGAAATCGAAGATGGATTTATCAACCTCGAACTCTTCAAAGAGACGATTCACAAAGCGAATGATGGCGTTGGCCGACAGGTTTGCCTCCATAAAGATTCCATCCCTGACTTCCCAAGGCCACCGCATCTCGCTCTTTTCGTGTCCGATTTGAGAGTGCTGCTTCCTATCTGATAAATAAAAATGCGCATCCGCTATCTGGTCGAGCCTTCCGGGAACCTTCTTGTCGAGGAGTTTAAGGACATCCAGCAACATCAGAGCGTACCTATCCTGACGATACGTTTCCCCATCGAAGTGGAAGAGAACCAGCTTCTTATTTGTAACATCTACGGAATTACCGAGAGTAATCGTAGAGAGGTATTCAAAGTTAATCTCATCCTTGACTTCGCTCATAGCATATCGTGAAGCGACAATCTCTGTCAGCCTATTTCCACGAGCCTTAATGGCATTTACATCCCAGACCGTCTGGTTGATAACATCGCTGTTGAGACGAACTGCCTTGGAGTTCTCAATGATGATGCGCTTCTTATCCTCAAAGGCGTTGTTCGACAGCTCGGAATTGTACCCGGTTATCGTCAGGTTGCCGAGAACTTGGAGGTAGAGCTCGTGGTCTTCCTTGGAGATATGCATCCAGTCCATACTCTGAGTCTGGGGCATAATGTGTTCGATGGTGAGTTTCTCGAAATCGAGGGTCTCCTTTCCATCGCCATTCTCGATGTCCATGAGCAGGAACTTACAAAGGGCTCTGTTGCTATAAAGATTGCCTTCCCGGAGAGCACGATTAAATTCCGCATCCGGGACAACGGTGTCGATGTTTCCGGATGCGGTATAGAAGAACTTATTGATGGCCTCGAAGTACTTCTCCTTGTTGGCTGTAACTTTAAATATGCGGTTATACAGATTCCGGAAGAGCCACCTCAACGTGTTGGACTGAATACCACAGACCATGCGCCTGACGAGATAGGATTGAATAAAGGCTAGGGTCTTTTCGATGGTCGATTCAGAAATGACGTGCTCATAATCATCGAAAGTATGCAGCAGGAAGGGATAGCAGGTGGTCTGCTTTATCATTCAGAGATTCCGGAGAATCTTGCTCACCTTCTTTGAATACCGGTTGTTGTCGTAGACAAAGGCCGTGAAGATTTCGGAATAATACTTCAGTTCCTGAAGGCAGCTTTCCTGCGTGTACCCCTTGTCTTTGAAATGGGCAACAAAGTTCTGGTACACTTTGTTGGCATCAATAGCTCCGCTGGTCTTAAACGTGAGGTATTGGGAGAAAAAGAGGTTGAGATTGGTATAATCCGTACCCTTCTTCAGAGACTTCTCGATGGGAAGCCAATACTTCTCGAAAAGGTCATCCTGATTGACAGCATTCATCAGAAGGAAGTTCCTGATGAGGCCTGCATTGGAAAGTTCCAACCCGGTAGAGTTGATGCTCTCGAAAATAATCTGAGGGTCATCCTCGCCCTTGGTGAGCACAATAGCCACAATCTCCAGCTTATGCATAGCTGTGAGAATCTGGTCTGGGCAGGCTCCGCTCTTAATCCATCTCTCGATGCGATTCTTGGCGAGGATATAGTTTCCGTAAATATGTCCTTCTTTATCCAGTTCATCATCCTTGTTCTCCAGAAGAGCAAAGAACTGGTCTTTGTCTGACTTGATGGGCTTGAGCTTAACCTTATACTGCTCTTCGCAGAAACTGTTCTGAAGATACGATTCGATTTCCGAAGCACGAGGGTCATTCTTCTCCTTTGCAACATCCGCCAGAGCTTTTAACATGAGAGTAATGGTGGTCAGACGCTGCTGGCCATCGATAATGATATATTCCCGGAGTGTTACGCCCCCCCCCATCGTTGGATAGCATGTACACAATTGTACCGAGAAAGTGTTTCTCGCCCGTGTCGATGATGGTCTTGATATCATCCAGCAGCCTATTACAGTTGGCCACCGACCAATCGTAATTTCTCTGGTAAACCGGAATGCGAAAGAGGATTCTATTGGGAGCAATAAAATCTTGCAGAATCCATATTTTTCGTGCGTCCATATCAATTAGGCAAGCCAGTTTAGAGCCTTTTCTTTGATTCTATTATACCAATCATGCTCATCTACTGCATTCTTTGCCACTTCTTGCGAGTACCGGAAGAAGTGGTTTACCTGCTCAGGATTTGGCGTATATGATGCCTTGTAAGAATCCTCAACCATTTTCCTAAACACACTGAGTTCAAGCGGTATAATTGTAGCCTTGCCACCGTAATAAGAAATATTGGCCTGTTGCAAGACATAGAAATGAGAGATGCTCGCATCGTTGATTGTTGGGGCTATGAAAAGGCAGTAGGTCTCTCTTCCGGTAGCGGCCTTGTGCTTGCCGAGATGTCTTGCTACAGGCTCTGCTTCTGTTTCATACTGCCTCTGACCAGATGCCATCGTAACCTCTACGGTGACATCAAAATTGTCATACTCGCATTCAATATCTGCCATGTTCCCTTGCGCTGGATTCATAGGCATCCCGTAATCGTCAAACTTTAGATTTGCAATGATATTGCCACCATCAAGCATTGTCATGGCTCTCCATACATTCCACTCAAGCATCAACGGAGTGTCATAAAGGTCACCCTCCTCAATTTGCTGGAATGTGTTCTGGATATCATCGTACTTCTTTCCGTCTTTGATTTCTCCGACCTCTTGATACAAAATGTCCTGCTGGCGAAGATACAGGCTGTTATACAGCATGTCCTTCAACTGCTGCAAGGAGTAATCAGAAGGAATGACAATGTTCGGGAATTCTTCATTCATCCTTTGTAGCAAGAACTCCCTATTGTCCGTCCATAGCACGGGTAGGGACGCATTGCCAAGATAGGCTGCATAGGATTTCTCATCATCCACATGGCAGGGTTCCCTGTCAACATTGGCAAGGAAGAAATCAACCTCTTCTTCCTTCCCTTCAGCGATTGACAAACTTTTCCCCACGTGGGAAATTTTCACCATCCCGGTAGTTCTGAGATAACGAACACATGCATCTGTGTAATCCCTCAGATTGCTTGCCTTGGTTGACAGGAAATTATCGATAGAGGTATCATCACTCTCTCTTGTTCCGGTATCACCAGCAGAAATTTCAGAACGATATACTTCCTTCAGCTCTCGCTCAATGTATTGTCCCCTGAAGTTCTTATAGCTCCCTTTGTTTTGTGCTTTTGCGATGCGAAAAGCGTCTATTTTTCTAACAATCTCATCAAAATTCCGGTAGTCGGTCAATTGAAGGCCGAAAATCATGAGCTCATCAAATTTAAGGGAGCCGAAATGTCGTATCAGCCGGAAGAATTCAAGATAGGGTTTTACGTGAAAATCCGCAGCCTTTTTACTTGGGACATGATAAGGTGAAGGAATCTAGAATTTGAGCAGTTGACGAAGGAAAATCTCCTCCGTCCTCTTACTCGATATCAAGTTCTCTCCGGCTGGGGTCAGACTGATTGTTGGAGCCAAATTGACGAATCCCAATGCTTTAGGCGCTCTATTGATTCTATCTCGAGCACTGAAAGCCGGATCTTTTGCTCCTGCACCATTGAAGAAATTCTCCTCACGCAAGAGCTCCATAAAAGCTATTTGCGATTCTTTATTCCATTTCTTCCCCTGAAAATTATGTTTGAGCAACGCTATTTCCGGTATCATTTTCTCCGGAGTGCGAGGTGATGTCGTAACGAATACGACTTTGCTGTCGATTCTTGCCATTGGTTCAGGATTAGTAGTTGGCCACCAAAATATGCTTTGCGGATGCTTTAAAACGATTCCTAATATTGACTGAGTAAGACTTGTCGTACTCTTCAACAACCATGTCTCCGTACAACTCATCGGTAAGAGCTGTTTTCCCTATGACAAGCAAGGCCTTACAGTTAAGTTGTCGGAAGGCTTGAGCCAATTCCCGGTGGCTGTCATCATTAAAGCCATCCCGATATTCCTCATTGCCATAGTCGGAAAAGATACAATCGTAAGGAGGGTCAAGGAAGATAAAATCATCTTCATTTGCCATCTCAAAAATCTGCGAATAATCAGCATTGAAAATCTCCGTACGTTGTAGCAATGCACTGTGCTCATTCGTAACAAAAGATGTATTGAGATTCTTGTACCTGCCAAAAGGGACATTGAATTCCCCCTTGGCATTATATCGAATCATGCCGGAATATGCAGTCTTATTTATGAAATAGTAAATCGCTGCGTCTGAGTATTTCTTCGTGCTTAATCCGTTGAACATATCCCTGATGGAATAATACAAGTCTTCGTTTGCGTCTGCAACTCTTTGGTCGGGTGTTATAGCCTTTAATCTGTCAAATTCTTTCCTGTTCTTGGAATAAAGCGCTTCAAGATTATCCAACTCTCTACGCACCTGCGCATAATCAGTCCGAACACCTCGATAGAAATCAATCAACTTTAAGTTTATGTCATTTATTATAGCTCGCTCCGGCTCAAGGTAAAAGAAGAGAGCACCTCCCCCAAAGAAAGGTTCTATGTACCTCCCAGTGTATTCCGGGATGTGCTTTTCGAGATAAGGAATCTCTTTTGACTTTCCCCCACGATATTTTATCATCGGTCTCATATGACGCAGATTTTCGAGTTTGAATATAACCGGTCAAAGATACGAAATTTTACTCAGCATTCCTTGCAAATTGCCCCGAATTCCCGGGCAACCGCATCAAAATAGCTAACAAAAAGGCGTGCGACTATAGTATTTTTGGCTCTATCACCGTCTCTTTAAGGAGATTGAAATATACCTAATTTTCTGCAAATCTGGAGATAAAAATTATTGCATAATTCATTGATTATTAGCATACTTATACTTTGCTAATATCAAGAACTGCTATGTTGAATATGATTTTTTTCATCTATCCCAGACCATCGTGTTACTGGGCGGTGCACTTATCTATTGTCGGATTTGTTGACGATCGCGCTCCTTACCTATCTCTGCGGCGGAGAGGACTACGTAGACATGAGTGAATTCGCTAATGAGCGTGCACGGGACTTCGGGCTGCTTTTCTCTTCAACAAATCGTCAGACTATGCATCCCAGATGGAATGCGGTCATGGGCGCATTGAGACGCGAGAATGCAGAATCCTGCCCGCCGACGTTGTCGATGACGAGGAAATCCGAACCAGATGGAACGGGCTGAAGACCATTGTCGAGATAACATCCACAGTGGACTACGGAAACCGCACGACCGTAACGAAAAGGTATTACATAAGCGACGAGGACTATCCCAAAGCTGCGTATTACAATATGTTGGCACGAGGGCACTGGACTATTGAGAACAACCTGCATTGGATGCTGGATGTTACGTTCAAAGAGGATGCATCAAGGGCACGTAAGGGATATGCTACCGAAAATCTCTCTCGTTAGAAAACTCGCTCTGCAGATTGTAAAACAGCACAATGACAAGAGAAGCATCAAGAAACGACTTTTCCGAGCAGCATTGTCTCAGGATTATCTCAAAGAAATACTACTCAATGCTAAAATTTGATGCGGTTGCCCTGTCTGTTTTTGTACTTCAACAGCAGTGATTTTGGCCCGATTCGGGATTTGGAAACTATTTTGTGGGCATAGAAAAGTTTTTTTATAAACAATTAAACCATATCCCAGTGCGCCTCCGCCTCTGGAATATGGTCTAAACTATTGAAAATCTTTGTTATAGACTGAGCTTGCCAACTATCTCAGCAATCTCCTTGCAAGTCTGATAACTGTCATTGGCTATTCCCACTCGATGGTTGCAGGTGGTTTGGAAGAGATGTCATAGACTACGCGGTTCACTCCCTTCACCTTGTTTATTATGTCGTCGCTGACCTTGGCGAGGAAGTCGTATGGGAAGTGGAACCAGTCTGCGGTCATCGCGTCGGTGGAAACCACGGCCCTGAGCGCTACAGGATTCTCATAAGTCCTTTCATCACCCATCACGCCTACACTCTTGACAGGAAGGAGGATCACACCGGCCTGCCAGATGGCGTCGTAAAGATTTGTCGCCATGATGCGCGGGTCTGATGCGGAAGGGAAGCCCATACCGGTACAGTCGTAGTTGCGCAGACCGCTTATGAAGATGTCGTCAGCCTCACGCAGAACGCGCAGCTTTTCCTCGGTCACATCTCCTATTATACGGATGGCTAAGGACGGTCCGGGGAACGGATGCCTTCCGACAAGCTCCTCTTTTATGCCCAGTGAACGTCCTACACGGCGGACCTCATCCTTGAACAACATTTTCAGAGGCTCTACAATCTTCAGGTGCATCTTCTCCGGAAGACCGCCCACATTGTGGTGAGACTTGATTTTGGATGCTATTCCCGGGATGCCGGCAGACTCGATGACGTCCGGATAAATGGTGCCCTGGGCAAGCCATTTGGCTTTTTCGATAGTCTGTGCGTATTTGTCAAACGTCTCGACAAACAGTCTTCCGATGATTTTTCTCTTGGCCTCAGGTTCGGTAACGCCCTTCAGCTCGGAGATGAATTCTTTGGAAGCGTCGGCGCCTATGACGTTCAGGCCCATGTCCTTATATGAATTCATCACATCCTCGAATTCGTTCTTTCTCAGCAGTCCGTTGTTCACGAAGATGCAGGTGAGGTTGTGTCCGATAGCCTTGTTCAGCAGCACGGCAGCTACCGTAGAGTCCACGCCGCCGCTCAAACCGAGTATCACTTTGTCGTCACCGACCTCTGCCCTCAGTTCCTCAATGGTCGTGTCAATGAAAGACGCAGGTGTCCAGTCGCCTTTGCATCCGCAGATTCCGAAAGCGAAGTTCGCCAGCATCTTGGAGCCTTCCGTAGAGTGGAACACCTCAGGATGGAACTGGACGGCATATGTCTGCTCTCCCTTGAAATGGAAAGCGGCATTGACCACGTCATCGGTAGAAGCGATAACCTCTGCATTGTCCGGAATGGCGGAGATGGTGTCGCCGTGGGACATCCATACCTGCGAATGCATTGACACGTCTTTCAGAAGAGGGGACTCTCCATTGACGATGTTCAGCATTGCCCTTCCGTACTCTCTTGCGAGCGAACCCTCTACCTTTCCTCCGAACTTGGAAGCCAAGTACTGGGCGCCGTAGCAGATTCCCAGCAGCGGAAGCTTGCCCTTGATCCCTTCCAGGTCGATTTGAGGGGCATTGGCATCTCTGACGGAGCATGGACTGCCTGAAATGATCACACCCTTTATGCTCGGGTCGATTTCCGGCATCTTGTTGTAAGGGTAGATTTCGCAGAATACATTGAGCTCTCTGAGACGACGTCCGATAAGCTGCGTTACCTGGGAACCGGCATCGAGAATGATGATTTTTTCTGTCATATTGAGAAGTTTTCAAATGCGGGACACGCCAAGCGGCCGCCCCGACAGATTTAATTCTACAAAAATAATACAAAATCTTCATTCGGCAATCTTCTGATGTTTGTTAAAACCGAAGAAATGAGTAATTTTGCATTTCTGTATCAGAATGTATTTGATTTCAAGCCGTTGAGGGCTGACAGGAAGTTATTAGAAGCATTATAATAAGTTTATGGACGTTAGAAACATTGCGATTATCGCGCACGTCGATCACGGTAAAACGACTCTCGTGGACCGAATGATTTATCAGGCGAATTTGGTAAGACAGCCGGAAAATCTCGGTGAACTCATACTCGACAACAATGACATTGAAAGGGAAAGAGGTATCACTATTCTTGCCAAGAACGTATCTGTAGTTTATAAAGGAGTTAAAATCAATATCATAGATACCCCGGGCCATAGCGACTTCGGCGGTGAGGTCGAAAGAGTCCTGAACATGGCAGACGGCGTCCTGCTTCTCGCTGATGCGTTCGAAGGCTGTATGCCGCAGACGAGATTCGTGCTCCAGAAAGCCCTGAGCATGGGCAAGAAGCCGATTGTCGTGATCAATAAGGTGGACAAGCCGAACTGCCGCCCTGATGAAGTCCAGGAAGAGGTCTTCGACCTGATGTTCGCTCTCAATGCCAATGAGGACCAGCTGGATTTCCGCACTATTTTCGGAAGTGCCAAACAGGGATGGATGTCCACTGACTGGAAGAAGCCGACCGACAACATCACCCCTCTGCTTGATACCATTCTGGAAGTGATCCCTGCGCCTGCACAGGTGGAAGGCACCCCTCAGATGCTTATTTCTTCATTGGAATACTCTCCTTATGTAGGACGTATTGCTGTGGGCAGGGTTACAAGAGGCAAACTTTCGACTGGAATGAACGTTAGCCTCTGCAAGAGATACGACAGGATCGAGAAGTGTAAGATCAAGCAGCTGCTTGTATTCGACGGACTCGGAAAGAAAGAAGTTCAGGAAGTACAGTGCGGCGATATCTGCGCGGTCGTGGGAATCGACGGATTTGAAATCGGCGATACGATTGCGGATTATGAGAATCCGGAGGCGCTTCCTCCGATCGCAATCGACGAGCCTACCATGAGTATGCTCTTCACCATCAACAATTCCCCGTTCTTCGGAAAAGACGGCAAGTTCGTGACTTCCAGACATATAAAGGAGCGTTTGGACAAGGAGCTCGAAAAGAACCTCGCCCTTCGCGTAAAACCTGGCCTGAATGCGGATTCATTCGTGGTGTTCGGACGTGGTGTGCTTCACTTGTCAGTCCTGATTGAGGAGATGAGACGTGAAGGCTTCGAACTTCAGGTGGGACAGCCGAAAGTGCTGGACAAGACTATCAACGGCCAGAGATGTGAACCTATCGAGGAACTCAGCATCGAAGTGCCGGAGCAGTTCGTCGGTGCGGCAATCGAGATCTCCACAAGAAGAAAGGCGGCATTGATACATATGGAGCCGAGAGCCGACAGGACTCTTCTCGAGTTCGAGATTCCTACCCGTGGCCTTATGGGACTCAGGAGCAATCTGCTGACCGCATCTCAGGGAGAGGCTGTGGTAGCACACAGGTTCAAGGACTATCAGCCGTACAAAGGTGAGATCGAGCACAGGACCAACGGTTCTCTCGTTTCATTGGAAACTGGCGAGGCCATAGCATATTCGATGAACAAACTTCTGGACAGGGGCAAGTTCTTTGTCGATCCGGGAGAGGAAATATATATGGGAGAAGTTGTGGGTGAGCATACCCGTGACCGCGACCTGAATGTCAATATCTGCAAGACCAAGAAACTGACGAACGTCCGCGCGGCCGGCAGTGACGAGAAGATTATCCTCCCTCCTCCGATCAAGATGTCTCTCGAGGAAATGCTCGAATATATCAATGAAGATGAACTCGTGGAGGTTACTCCTCACCATCTCAGAATCCGCAAGGTTCTGCTTGACCCGACAGAGAGGAAAAGAAAAAGCGGAGACGAGGATTGATATTCCAAAAGTTTTTCTTACCTTTGCATCCCCTAATCTGTTTATAGGCAAATGAAAGACGAATTTATTATACCTTTGAATGGATTGAAACCTGGCAGGACA
>ENA-OPFJ01000093-OPFJ01000093.1-human-gut-metagenome-genome-assembly--contig:-NODE-93-length-26043-cov-6.200516_pt1 | contig 26043 bp, 20 predicted proteins | sample MGYA00241710_ERZ501551 | MGnify/ENA primary metagenome ERZ501551 (study PRJEB25962, sample SAMEA2042381) | human gut metagenome | biome: human gut; feature: human-associated habitat; material: faeces... | reverse complement strand
CAGCACCTTCGGTCCTACTATGTTAAAGACCGTTCCGGCAACGGCACTTATCATTACAAGCACTATCGCTATCTTATAGCTTCCGATATAGGACAATATTTTCCTTGTTGTGCCCTTAAAGTCCTTCGCCTTCTCGCCCGGCATCATGCCGCCGTGTCCACCCGGACCACGTCTGCCCATATTTCTGTTTTTGGAATATTCTCTATTATCGCCCATCCTTTAAGCCTCCTCTCCTGCAAGCTCCGCTTCGGAAAGCTGGGATTTTGCAATTTCAAGATATTCAGGACAGTTCTTTAAAAGCTCCCTGTGTGTTACCTTTCCAACAGTCCTGCCTTCATTAAGAAGTATAATCTGGTCTGCATTCATAATGGTTGAAATTGTCCCTTGCACGATATTAAATAGTGCAAGCATAAGCTCCATTCCGTATGTGATAACTCCTTTCGCCAATGCAAAACGAACAAAGAGTTTTAAAGCGTGTTCCGGTTTCTTCACATCTGTAAAACTTCCGCAGGTCTTTACCATACCTATCACAAAAAACAATACAAGCAAGGCAAGCCCGATAGCCTGAACTGCACCGTTGATGTCAACGATAACCTTCCAGATATTCCCGCCCTTAAAGTTCTGCGGTGTAGTTGTGATGAGCGTCCATATTTCCGACAGTTTTTCATTCCAAGTTTCAAGGGCATTTTCAAGATTTTGAACTACCCAGTTATCACTCATTCAAAGCACCTCCTTACAATTAAGGGGTGTACCTTAACTTGGCACACCCCTCGATAACTGTGTAACTCTTATCTTAGCCTGTGATAAGAGTAAGGATTTCTTTCGCAAAAGTGATAATAACACCGCCCGCAAGAGTCAGGAAGCCATTGGCTCTCTGAGAAGGGTCGTGAGATTTGAGTGAAAGACCGACCTGCACGATACCAAAGCCAAGCAAAATCATACCGATGGCACGGATAAGTCCGAAGATAAAATCGGACAGATTATTTACTACGGTAAGCGGGTCATTCGCTGCAAATGCAGTCGTTGTCATTCCAAGTGCCAACGCACCGACAATGACCATTGTGCAGTAAGCACGGAAGCCTTTCTTAACCTTTCCGGTCATAGGCAGTTTCTTTGTTTCCTGAGTATCAGTTGCTTTTTTCTTAAAAATAGTCATAGTTGAATACCTCCAAAATTTAATTTGTTTGATTGTTTATGAACAGAGCTTCCATCTCCTCATCGGAAAGAAGTTCCCAGTTCGTTTCTTCCATTTCCTTTTCAGGAAGTGTTGCAGGGTCAATGTCCCAAATGGCAATCGAAGCAATATCTTTTGTGACTTCTCCGTGCTTATAAGGACTTGCCTTTCCGTCTGTGGTAAGTGCCACATTCGGGTGTTTCATAATGTCATATTTGAAATCCATAATGGGTCTTTCCCCACGGATAAACAAAATAGCGTACTGATTATCGAGCATACGCACCTCATCAGGGGTAAGTAACTCTCTGCCGCTAATCTGATAGTTGGTGGAATAGTTACCGCTTCTTCCGGTACTCTTTCCGAACGTGTTGGTATCAATGGTTTCCTTGCCCAACAGCTCCGACACATATTTATGGGTTGACTGCTCATTTCCACCGAGGTAAAGAAATTCATCGCAGTTACCCACAATGCTCTCCCACTGTTTTTCAAACAAGGCTTTAAGCTGTGCCAAGTTCTGTAAGATGATGCTTACCGATACCCCACGGGAACGCATAACCGACAGTATCTTGTCGAAGTCGTCCGGCAGTGAAACATTGGCAAATTCGTCCATCATAAAATGAACAGGCATCGGCAAACAACCGCCGTGGATATGGTCGGCTGCATAAAACAACTGCTGAAAGAGCTGTGTGTAAAGAATGGATACCAAGAAGTTGAAACTGGAGTCGTTATCCGGTATCAGTGCAAACAGAGCCACCTTTTTCTCTCCGAGTGACTGCAAATCCAGTTCATCGGCAGAAGTAAGAGCAGCAAGACTCTCCAAGTTGAACTTTTCAAGCCTTGCTGCAAGGGTTATCTGTATGGATTTTAATGTTTTGGAAGAACCGGAATGATAAGAGTGGTAATACTTCAAAGCAATGTGGTCAGGATTATCTATCATCAAATCCGAAAACAGATTATCAAGCGGAGAAGGACTTGGGTCGTCCTCGTCCTCAATCGCCCCGGCTCTGAGCATTTCCATTACCATTGCAAAATTCTGTTCTTCCGGCGGTGCTTCATAATGCAGATAAAATACAAGTGCAAGCAGAAGCATTGACGCTGCCGTATCCCAAAACGGGTCATTGCTCTGTGAACCTTTCGGAGTGGTACTCTTGAAAAGATTGGTCACGAGCTTCTGCACATCATTATCATTCTGTAAATAAACAAATGGATTGTAACAATGGCTTTTCTCCATTGAAATCAAATCAAGCACACGCACTTCGTAACCTTTCTTCTCAAGAAGATGTCCCGTATCTCGCAGGATTTCCCCTTTCGGGTCTAATATCACATAGCTGTTTCTTGCAGCATTCATAATATTAGGCTTTGCATAAAACCTCGTCTTACCTGCACCGGAGCCACCGCACACAAGCGTATTCAGATTTCGTCTGTGCTTCTTGGCATTAAGTCCAATGCACACATTCTGAGTCATCAGCTTATTTTCTGACAGCGGCTTTTGTCGGTACTTTTTATCAATGGCTCTGACATTGCCCCATTTGGCAGAACCGTGTTCTTCTCGTCTGCGGTAATTCTTTCTTGTCGAAAAGTAAATCCCGATACCCATTCCATAGCATAAAAGCAAAATGAGGACAGTTTTCAGGCTGTCCCCACATAATTTTATGGAAAATGGATTATCAAAGAGTGTCGCAAGATTGGCTGCTATCTCCGGCAATCCTCCGCTTATGAAAGGTGCAATCAGAAGTGCCAGCCATATGACCGGAACGATACCGACAATGGATAAAATAATGGCAGTCTGCCTGTCATTATCTCGCTTCATCTGAGCGTTTCCTTTCAATCACTTTGAACTTTTTCAATGGGGCATTTCCGACTTTTACAAGCAGGTCGTCTACTGCGTCTGCGGACTTGCCTTCCTCCATCAACTTTGTTTTCTCATCGTTTAAGGAGCGAATGACAACACCGTGTTCATAATCGTCCAAAGCAATGTGGTAGAGTTTTTCTTTTTCCATATCTGCCCTCCGTTATCTCTCATAGTCCTTTGAACGCTCCTGCTTCTTGCGGAACATTTCATCAGAGATATGATTGTGAATTTCTGCCATTGCATTTCGTGTCTTGGAAAGCTCCGCACGGATTTCTTTCGGCTCTTTGGAAGCCAGTCCCTCCGGAATACGGTTAATTGCAAAATTCTGTATATCTACGCCATACTTCTTGCAAATCATATATCCGATACACACTGCCTGAAATCCCATATCCCTGCGGCTGTAACTTTCGCTGTTGATGGAAAGCTGTGCGTGTCCGAGTTCCTGAGCGACACACTGAGCAACTGCTACGCTGTCGCCCACATTACGCTTCACATACAAGGTCTGCTTTTCATTATTATAGAAAGCTGCCATATTCGGATACGGAAGTTCATCGGTTGCCGCAACCTCCACCGGAGATACATCAAGCATTGTCGTGATAAGTGCTTTCGGGTCACGGTTTGCTGATACTGCCGGAGCTTTTCTTCCATTTGTCTGCGTAACATCAAATACCTTTTTGACATTGTAGGAAATACCCGGAGAGCCATCTGCTCTTGTGTATTCCACTGGTTCAAGAATAGAAATACTCTTTGCCCCTTTGGTAATCTTCACATTGTCCTTACCCCAATCATCAAAATCTTTAAGCTGTGTCGCCTGCGGATACTGACTGTAAATAAGGAGAGCATTTGCTGCGGAATATCTGTCCATTCGACTCTGCGTATCAAGAAAGCTCTTGAACTTCTCAGGGTCATTCACAATCTCACGGGCAGCGTCATCAATCATCTGATAGACTTTTTCTTTTTCTGCTCGCTTCTTTTCTGCATACTCCTCTTTGGATAATCTTGGCTGATTACCGCCAGCCTTTGCGGGTTTGAAATCATTTGTCATAGTGAATTACCTCTCTTTTGTTTTGGGTTTCTTCTTCGGCTGACGGTGTACCGTCTGACCGTTTTTCTGCTGCGGCTTCTTGCCGTCTTTCTTAACCTCCGGCTCTTTACGCTCTGCTTCTTTTTGCTGTTTTGCCTGTGCCTTGTAACGGTCAAGTTTCTCTTTGACCGATGGCTTTTCCACTGGCTTTGCAACACCCTTATCAGATTGCGTTTCTACCGGCTCTGAGTTTTGCCTTGACAGAGGGCTTTTGTCTGTTTTGGCGACTGAGGGGTTTGCGTTTGCTCGCTCCTCTTTCTGCATTGGATTTCTGACTGCTTCTTCCATAATGATTTCACTCTTGGATTTGGTCGGCTTTTCTTTCTCAACCGCTTCACGGTCTGCAATAGCCTTCTCTGCTTCACTGACAATCGAAGCCTTATCCACCTTGCCAAGTTCAAATCTTTCAACGATACGCTGAATTTTAGAAGCGTCCTCTGCTCTTGCAATAATATCTACCGGAGCGTTCTCTCCCTTTGTGTTCTTATCTCTGAGGACACAATAAAGAACGCCATAGCGTTTTGCCTGTTCGGTAAACTTCTTCAAATCCTTTTGCGGAATGGAAAAGACTTTCAGCTCCTTGCCTGACTTAATCATATTGGTAAGCCTTGCTTTGCCCTTCGTCTTTTGTTCCTGCTTCAGAACCGATACCAAAAGCAATGCGATATTCTTCGCCGCCGAACCGCTTAATCTTGCAGCAACTTCAAATCCTTCAAGCGAAAGCCTAACGACCTGCTCTGCTGCGTCACCACCGTTGTTCATAGCGTGATTTCTCCTTTCTCTGCTGTTTTTGTTCCTCTGTTTCGATATGCTCAAGGTTTTCTTCCATAACCTTTGACCTCTCCGCAATATCCTCGCAGAGTTTTACTTCCCGTCGGAGTTTTTTCAATTCTCCATTGATAGAAGCGATTTCATCTTTTGCCGCCTGAAGCTGACCATCATCAATATTTGTTCTTATCTTTTTTCGGAGATGTGTTCTTCCGGCAAGCAGATTTTTCATCTGCTCCTCTAAGGAAGTCTTATATGAAAAAAGCTGTTCGTCCGTGGAAATATTTTCTCGTCCGAGCAGCCTTACTTCATCAGTAATCTTATCGAGCTTCATCAAATCATCTTTCAAAAGATAATGAAGCCTTGCGTTATTCTGTTTCTTATACTTGGGCAGATAACCGAGTCTGTAACAGTAATACAGATACAGCCCATAAAGTCCGCCTTTCTTTTTCAGCTTCTGCCCTCTGGTCTGCATACGATACTGTCTTGGCTTATAAATCGCCCTCTGGAACGGCTCAATCTCTGCCCATCTGTCACGATTTTCTTTGATACGCTCTACAATCCGGTCATTGGTATAATCTGCTCCGAGATTTTTCAGTCGTATCGGCTTATCGTATCCCTTTGGAATGACCGTCCAGTATTTTCGGCTTGGACTTAGGTTATAGGCATATCCCATTTCCTTGAGAGCAAACTGAAATTCTTTCAGGGTCTTGCTGTGGTCGATAGCATAATCAATGGCTTCTTTTGCAACCGAGTAGCGTGTCGGCATACCTGCCTTTTCTTTCATCGTCAGATAATCCGACTGCTTACTGCGGTTCGGATTCGGGTCATAGTAAAGTCCGTACTTCTCACAAATTCTGTCTGCAACTTTTCGGAATTTGAACCACGCTTTTTCCTCTCCCCACAAATGTTTGCCATCGACAAAAGAAATAGAGTTGATGACAAAATGGCAATGCAGGTGCTTTGTGTTCAGGTGGGTTGTCACAACGACCTGAAATCTTTTACCCCACACTTCATTTGCAAATTCCATTCCGATTTTCTGTGCCATCTCAGGAGATATATCTGTTTCCTTGAAACTCAAATATCCGTGATAGGCTTGGATACCGTCTGTCTTTTGGTACTGTTCCTTAACCGTTATGAACTGGTCACGGGCAATCGCCACATTACAGTTGATACCCTCAACATAAAATTCTCGCTCTGTTTTTTCTTCATCCTTTGCATAAGCAATAACATCAGCAAGAGCCTGATACTGTTCCGGTGAAAACTCCCTTTTGATATTTGCAGAAGTCTTTTCGGGATTGGTTGCATAGTCAATGACCTGACCGAGCCTTTCTGTTACCGACCACAACTTTGTTACTGCCATTTCATTTCGCTCTGATTTGGACGAAGATATGTCCTCTCAATCTCTGACTGGAACTTATTCCACTTTGCAGCTTCATTCTTCAGCATAGGTGCGTCAATGAAACCAAGTGTATTCGCTTTGGCAGCAAGCTGATTGATGTTATTACCGATAGAGGAAAGTTCCCTCATCACATCATAGAAACGGTCATCGGGTTTCTCTTTCGGTTCGTAACCTCTGATAAGTAAACGGATAAGTCCTGCTTCGGAAAGACAAGCCTTCTTTGCCTTTGCTGCCAAATCCTGTGCTTCCTTGCGGTTAAAGCGTACAATCTTCTGAATGTTTCTCTTTCTCATAATCGGTATCTTCCTTTCTCTTTACTCTGCAATCTTTGTTAATCTGGAATAAGCACATCATCGTAACGCCAAGACAACTGCCGAGCAGTGTTCCGGCGGCAATAAGTAATAACTCTCTCAAATCAAGTTCTCCTTTCTCACGGGGTATTAGGGGCAACCCCTAACGAGCCTTTTACCGTTTGGGAAACTGTGTTTATCCAAATGGTCTGCTCGCTAAGAATAAACATCTCCTCCGGGTTGCCCCGTTCTCAGGCTACTATCTCTCATAATCCTTTGATTTCGGCTTAAAAGGTTCAGCCACGATATTGCCGCCCACTTCCTTAGAAAAGCGTTCAGGATACTTGAACTGTTCCTTATACTTCTTCATCATATCGTCCGGCAAGCTCTGAAAGCTCTCACTCTCAGGCGGTGCATAACAGATAAAGAACTTGCCGCAGATAATATCAACCATCTCTTTCTTATCGTTGTCCTGCACATAAACAGCACGATTAAGCGGAAGTCCTCTCATCTTTCCTTCCTCATTACAGATGATTGCAACGTCATCATCAAAGGGCATATATTCCTCAATATCCCCTCCGACAACCTCCTGCATTGCTTCCAGAGTGTCGTCGATTACAATTTCCTTCGGGTACTTTTCCGGTTCTACCAAGAGAACTTTAATCTTTGTATCATTCATCGTTCTTCATTCCTTTCGTGTGTTTTTTTATTGTAAATTCCCATCCGCATACAAAGAAAATCGTTGAAGTCCTTACCTGCTTTTGGTGGTTCATCAACGATTTCATACTTATCCGGCAGAATGGTTTTTAAGGTCTGTGCTGCCTTTCTGCCCGCTATATCATTGTCAAAATGGATACGGATTTTCCTGACAGATGGGTTGCTGCCAAGATACTTTTCCAGTGCAATCGGCACTTTACTGTCCTCAATTTTCTTTGCCGGAGAATACACCCCGGACAGCGAAACAAAGCTCATTTCTTTCCAATCCTGCCCGTTCAGCTTCGCAAGCGTGGCATAGGATAACAAGTCAATGGCACACTCAAAGAGGTGTACTTCCTCCAAGTTTTCCTTACCAAGCCGAAAAGAATAATCTTTTTTACTGCCACTGCAATCGCCCATAATCCTACGCTTATTCGTGGAACGGTAGGCTGCATATTTGGGTTCTTTCTTCTCGTCATAGCCTACAAACACAACATTGTGATACGGCAGACTCTCAAAGATAAGGTCATTGGAAATACAGTAATTGATGATTTCAAAATCTATTCCTCTCCCGAAAAGATACTCTGTAATCACTCTGTTGGAAGCACATTTTTCAGGGAGAAGAAGTGGTTTGTTTTCCTCTTTTGACTGTGGCTTTTCATAGACCGGAGCCTGAATCGCTGTGTGTCCGATAATGGTTTCCACCGCTTCAAGGAAGCTGTAACCTTTGACCTTAATCAGATAATCCAAAGCACTCCTGCCGCCAATACCTCTCGACCACCATATCCATTTCCCATTTGAAATCTTCAAACTGTCGTGGGTTCTGGTGCAATAGGTGTTCCCCGAAAACTTAACCAGCTCATACGGTTCATAATTTCTCAGGTAGGTTAATAAGTCCATCTGCTTCGCCTGAATGATTAACTCAGGTGCGATAAATGGCATATCGACCACCGCCTTCCTGTTTATCTCTCATACGATTTCTCCTTTCTGCCGCCGACTGCTTCGCCCTCATCAGGCTCTCCGCCGACAATCTCATTTTCCTTTTTATCCATATTGAGCAGGATATTCAGCTCATCAAGTCGAGCAGTTTTTGCCTTCAATTCTTCCTCTTTGGCAAACGGCTTTTCGATTTCCTGCTTCGCTGTTTCAAACTGCTTTTCCGTATTTTCAAGGCTGTTTTTCGTATCAGCAAGTGTTTCTTCAAAGCGTTCAATGCCGTTATCTATTCTCACGATATTACCGTGAGAATCATCGCCAAGCGGTACATCTCTGCTTGTTTCGCCTTTTAATTTCACAACATAATTACGCTGAACCGTATCAAAATACAGTTCCATTTGAAAGCCACGGTACTCGCCAAGTGGTATCGCATCGGGACTGTTCATTGACTTGCAGGCATTGATGATTGCCTGACCTGCTTCGGCTTTTTCGGAATAAGAAACACCCGATACCATCATTCCAAGCGGCTGCTCGTCTATCGGTTTCGGGTGTAATTTTGCTGTTTCAACATCTTTTGTAAGTCCCTCTACACGGGATTTTAAGTAAGCAATTTGTTGTGGGTAGAACTTGATGACCTTATCCTCTAGTCCATATTTCTCCGATAAAAAATTGGATTTTAACATCTTTAGCTTCTGTACTTGAATGTCTAAGTCCATCTTTTCTTTGATATACGGATTGCCTGTTGCAAGCATTTTTATCTCCGCATAGGACAGTGCTGTTTCATCAATATCCTCTGCCGACCTGACCGGAGATTTGCTCGTCATAATCTGACTTGCGAACTTCTGCTTACCTTCCACAAGCTGATAGAGGTATGCATCAAAGGTCTGCTCTGTTACATAACGGTAAATATCAACCTGCGGATTTTCATTGCCCTGACGGACAATTCTACCGGAACGCTGCTCCAAATCTGAAGGTCGCCACGGACAATCCACATCGTGAAGTGCGATAAGTTTATCCTGCACATTCGTTCCTGCTCCCATCTTCTGAGTAGAGCCAAGAAGCACTCTGACCTCTCCCTTGCGTGTCTTTTGGAACAGTTCCTTTTTCTTCATATCCGTGTCGGCTTCGTGTATGAACTTCACTTCACTTTCAGGAATACCTCTCTCAATCAGCTTCTTTCTGATGTCGTTATAGACGGAAAATGTGCCGTCATTCTTCGGCGTGGAAAGGTCACAAAACACAAGCTGTGCCGATTTCTTGTCGGCATTTTCTTTCCATATCCGATAGATGTTATCGACGCAGGCATTGATTTTACTGCCCTCAAAATCAGGCAGCATATCGTTTAGCATACGCTGGTCAAGAGCCAGTTTTCTTCCGTCATTCGTGATTTTCAGCATATTATCTACGCTTGAATCCACACCGCCGCCACGCACCTGCTCGGCTCTCTCTGCAAGGGAAGCAACCATTTCTTTCTGCATTTCTGACGGCTTTACTGCAATGTTATGGTACTTTGCTTCCGGTACTGGCAGGTTCAACATATCTGCTGTTTTAATGTCCGCAATCTCCTTGAACATCGCCATTAGTTCCGGCAAGTTATAGAATTTTGCGAACCTTGTCTTTGCTCTGTATCCTGTTCCTTCCGGTGTAAGTTCCACTGCCGTAATGGTTTCTCCGAAAGTGGAAGCCCAGGCATCAAAGTGCTGCAACCCATTTTTCACAAGCGTGTTGTACTGCAAATATCGCTGTATCGTATAGAGTTCCACCATGCTGTTTGAGATAGGTGTACCCGTTGCAAATACGGTTCCTCGCCCTCCGGTAATCTCGTCAAGGTAACGACACTTCATAAAGAGGTCGGAAGATTTCTGTGCTTCCGTCTGTGCGATACCGCCCACATTACGCATTTTTGTATAAAGATAAAGGTTCTTGTAATAATGGCTTTCATCAACAAAAAGTCTGTCTACACCAAGTTCCTCAAAGGTTACAACATCATCTTTTTTCGTCTGGTCATTGAGTTTATCAAGTTTCTGCCTGATAGATTTCTTTGACTTTTCAAGCTGCTTTATGGAGAAGTTTTCCCCTCGGTTTCGCTTGAGTTCCGCAATTCCTCCGGTTATCTCCTCAAGCTGCTGTTCTAAGATTGCCCTCTGTCTTTCAATGGACATCGGGATTTTCTCAAACTGTGAATGTCCGATGATAACTGCGTCATAATCTCCGGTTGCAATCCTGCCGCAGAACTTTTTACGGTTCTTGGTTTCAAAATCTTTCTTTGTTGCGACAAGGATATTCGCCGCCGGATAGAGCTGCAAATACTCAGCCGCCCATTGTTCGGTCAAGTGATTTGGTACAACAAACAGTGACTTATTACAAAGTCCAAGCCTTTTCGACTCCTGTGCTGCCGCTACCATTTCAAAAGTTTTTCCTGCTCCGACTGCGTGTGCAAGAAGCGTATTTCCTCCGTAAAGGATATGGGCAACCGCATTTTTCTGATGTTCCCTGAGTTCAATTTCAGGGTTCATACCATTGAAGATGATATGACTTCCATCATACTCACGAGGTCTGACGCTATTGAATTTCTCATTGTAGGATTTGCAAAGCCTTTCCCTTCGTTCAGGGTCAGACCATATCCAGTCCTGAAATTCCTGCTTAATCATTTCCTGCTTCGACTGAGCAATCGCTGTTTCCTTTTTATTCAGGACAGCCTTTTTCTTTCCCTCATCATCTTCGATATAATCAAAGATACGCACATCTTTTAAATTCAGCGTTTCCTCAATAATCTTATAGGCATTGATGCGGGAAGTTCCGTAAGTGTTATATGCCCTTACATTTCCTTTGTCATAGGATTTGCCCTCAATATTCCACTCACTCGTAAATGGAGAGAAGTGAACTTTGATATTCCACTGTGCATAGCGTGGTGTTTCAAGCAAATGAAAGATAAACTCCTGCACATCGTCCGGTGGCAACCAAGTTGCACCAAGTCGCACGGAAATTTCACTTGCAGTCAGGTCTTTCGGCTGCACCTTTTGAAGTGCTTCTACATTGACCTTATAATCTTCCGGATAGAGTTCTGCCGAGTTCTTTGCAATCCTCAGCTTCTCCCTGACATTACCCGAAAGGTATTCATCAGCCATCAGATACTTCGGTTCGTAAGAATTTCCATACTCATAAAGCGGATTTAAGAAGATAACACCCTTTAAGTCCTCAAAGATTTCATTCTCCGATTTACCGGAAAGCTCCATCATATAGTCCATATCAATCGTGGCTTTTTCTCCAAGAGATACCGCCAACGCTTCGCTTGCCGTATCAACAGAAGTAACCGGAGTATGTGGCTTAATTGTCCTCTTAGAAAACATATCAGCCTTACGCTCCAGTTCTCCATCCTCTCCGATTATTTCCAATGCGGAAAGCAAAGAGAATGAACTGTCCTGCGAAAAAGCAGAAGTATTCGCACAGCTGTTAATGAGTCCGTACTTACCTGAAAAGGTATCATAAAGTCTGTTTAATCGCTCCTGCTCCGCTTTGATTTCGCTGTCAGGGTAATCTTCTGTCTGCAATTCAATCAGCGTTCTGACGGAATTCCTAATGGCAATCATACCCTTAATTCGGTTCTCTGCGGTTGCCGATATTTCCACCGGAGTCATACGGGAATTTTCACGATAGTAGATTTTATCGTCTACCACCGTATAGGAAAAGTTTCTCACTGTCGGGTCTGCCGGAATAGAATTATCTTCCTCCTCCAGTTCTTCCTCAGTTTCATATTCCGTGATTTCTCCGTGAATGTTTGCTACTGCTTCATCAAGCTGTGCTGCAAGGTCTGCATTTTCATACGGCACACAAGTTGCTTCCATACCGAAACGCCCCGATACCATTTTCATTTCTCCAAGTATCATTTCGGGGTGCTGCACAAAATAAGAGTTCATCTTAATTCCGTTCTCATCGGTATCAAGATGAACCCAATCCGGCTCAATATCTATCAGTCTGTCACGCTTTTGCAGGATAAGAATATCCGAAACGACTTCCGTTCCTGCATTACCCTTAAAGGTATTATTCGGCAATCGAATTGCTCCAAGAAGCTCTGCTCTCTGTGCAATATACTTTCGTACTGCTAAAGTTTCCTTATCCATTGTGCCTTTGCTCGTTACAAGAGCCATCACACCGCCGGGTCTTAACTTATCAAGGGACTTTGCAAAAAAGTAATCGTGTATCAGGAACTTATGCTTGTCGTATCTTTTATCCGATACCTTAAAATCTCCAAAAGGCACATTACCAACCACTCCATCAAAGAAGCTGTCCGGCAGATTTGTTTCTTCAAATCCTTGTGCCGCAATGGTTGTTTTCTGATAAAGCTGCTGTGCAATCCCTGCGGAAATCGTATCAAGTTCCACACCGTAAATCTTACTGTCCTGCATTGTGTCCGGCAGCATACCGATGAAATTACCGATACCGCAGGACGGCTCTAACAAGTTGCCTTCCTTAAAGCCCATCTGCTCCATTGCCTTATAAATGGCTGTGATAACTTCAGGCGGCGTGTAGAACGCAGTCAACGTGCTTTCTCTTGCCGAAGCATATTCCTCCGGTGTTAATACCGAAGATAGTTCCAGATATTCCGTTGCCCACGCTGAATTATTTTCATCAAAGGCTTCTGAAAGCCCACCCCAACCAACATACTTTGATAAGATAATCTGTTCTTCAGGAGTGGCAAATCTGTTTTCTTCCTGACATTTTTTAAGAAGCTGTATCGCCATAATATTTCTGCGGAAGCGTTCCTTTTTACCAACCGTTTCAACCTCATTTTCTCTGAGATTAAAGGTATGACGGTCTGCCATAGGCACATCAGGGTGCAAGTCAAAGCCTTTGACTTTTTTCTTCTGCTCCCAAGCGGGAACTAACGGCTCAGGCTCTTTTTCATTTCTTTCTTCGGCAGGTTCTTCCTTTACAATCAAATGCTCATTCATCGGATTCTCTCGCACTTTTCTGTCAAACTCTGTGCGTGAAAATTCCTTATTGAACAGTGGCATATCATAGTCATAGAGCATTACTCTCTCATCATCAACAGATAAGATTTCGTACTCAGAAGCACCGATATACACCTTATCGCCAAGATGATATTCATACTGCACATCTTGTAGCTGTTCTGCTTCTTCAGGTTCTTTTTCGGTTGGTTCGACCTCTTGCTCCGGTGGTGCATTAGAAAGTATCTCACGATTTCTTTTCGTTTCCTCGATTTTGGCTCTGCGTTCCTCTTGACTTTCAAGCCACTGAGGATAGTGTTCTTTTTCCTTTGGATTTAAGTATCTGTCTGTTCGGATAAGTTCCCCGATACGCTTCTCCACCTGCGACCACGAAAGCGTGATATGCGGCTTCTCTTTACCGATACCTTTCGTAATCGTAATACCTTTTCCATCGTGGCTCTCATCGATGCCTGCTCCGATTATTACTGGATAAGAGCCGCCCCAACCGTATTCATTTTTCAAGAAGTCGGCATTTTCTTTTGCAGAAAGACTTTTTTCAAACTGCTCATAAATACGCATTTTTCCCTCAGAAAATCCGCTTCCATTCGCAAGAATAGCGTCGATAATCTCCTGAGAAAAAGTAAAGGCAGAGGTTTTCTTTTCCTCTGCCCGACCGTCTAATATGAATGTCATCTGACCGTCTATTGACGGTAATGGTTTTATGCTGTCACTTAATTCTCCCAGTAATCGCATAGCTTCAAAGTGTCGGGCAATAACAGCCCAATCATAAAAGCTCTGTGCGGTTCTGCTGTCGTATTTGCCCTCCCACAAATGCAGGACGTTTTCAAAGGTCTTGTACCCAACTGTCCTGCCGTCCTCTAAAGTAAGCTCAGTATAATCATTATTGAAAATACTCTTTATATACTCTGTGCGGTCTTTGTTATCTGGATTGCGTTCATAATAATCTTTGATTTCTTCCAGACTTGCTGACAAATGTGGTGTCGTTCTGAGAATTTCATTGATTACTTCATCACGTCCAAAGAACGGAAGGCTTTTATCCTCGTGCGTTCTGTCGTAATACTCTAAGCGAATATCACTTCCGCTTTCACGATTTCCTGTGCCGAATTGCGAAGGGAGTTCATCAGACGAACCCATTTCATCATATCCTCCGCTTTCATCTGTTCGGTCACTCCCTCTTTCTGTGCCATCTGGCTCAGAATTGTTTCCTCCATCTTGCTGGCTCTCTGTTCCACTTCCGCCAAGTGCTGTGTCAGTTCGCCCCTCGTCAGGAGATTGTAGTAAAGGACTCTGTGATGTTCCTTCAGAAACTCTCTCCTCATCTGAGCGTATCTGCCCAACGTCACTTCCGGCTGCTGTGGAAGTTTCAGGTTCGGAAGGCTGTAATCGCCCACCATCGTGTAGGTCAGTTCGTTCATTGTCCAAACTCCTTTCGTCGTTATTTTCAACCTTATTGTATTCATTTCTGTCCTGACCGACAATTATGCGATTTTGACGGTTGAGTGCAGTAATTGTTTTAGATATTTCCGTCAATCCCATTTCTGCAATATCACTGGTAGCAAATCCAAGTGCATTGAGTGTTTCCTGCGTATTGAAGTTGGTAACATCTCTGAAATCATCAAGTTCAAAATAACCGTCCGTATCAACGCCGAGCCTTGACATCATCATATATGCCACACTATTTGTCACGACATTTTTATAAATGAAAGCCACAATATCCTCTTCCACTTCCTCAAAGGAACTGCCCTCGGTTGCATAGTAAAGGTCTTGCAGATAATCAGGGATATTATCCTCTGCCGCATTTCTTGCTGCTCCCATAATTGCTTCGGCAAGACTGCTCTTATTCTCAATCTCTCCGAAAGTGCTTTCCAATGTTTCAATCACATCAGCTTCGTATTCCTGACGCATATCCCAAATCGGGACTGTTCTTGAATATCTGCTTTCGTGAGTATCTGAAATATCAAAGTAATGTGTCAGTCTTTGCCGTGAACGGTTTTCATCAGCAAAAACAGCAATACCTCTTGCACCTCGGTTGACCCATCTGCCAAAAATTTTGTTCCACTGCTCTATCTCAAGAACCGCTGTTGCATCAGGTCGCTGTGCATATACAAGTAGCTGTTCGTCATAACGTAACTTATAATTTCGGCAAGCCGAAGCCAAGAATGCCTGCCAGTTCTGAGGATTTGACACAACCGTTTTGCAGGTGCGGTTGTAAAGCTCAGAAATAAGGTCATATTTTCGTGCCATTACTCTTGCACCTCCTTATCGCTGTTTTTCTCTGTTTCTGGTCTTGTTTTTTGACGGTTCGGATTGATTGACAGGTTCAACTTTACTTCCACTAAGCTCCATTTTTTCAGCAAACTCGCATATATGATAGCAGCAATTTCCGACATACAAATGGTAGTCATCAATATACTTGCACACTCTGTCTGCTGTGTGTCCATCACGAAAAGTAATCCTGATTTTCCCTCCATCGGGAATATAGAATTTCAAATTGTAATGACTGTCTATAAATCGAATTTGCTTTTCCTGCGGCTCTGCTCTATTCTCCTGTTGCTTCATTTTCCTTACCTCTCATTTTTGTTGCTTCATCAGAACCGCCGCCCAAATACGAAAAGAGTTTACCGGACTTTGTATTCTTCTGAAGCTCCATAATCACACCCATATCAGGAATCGTGATATTCGGGATTTTCAGGATTGCTTCCATATCAAGCTGCTGCAACTTTTTCTCCGTATCACAACCGGAGTCAAAGAGTTTATTCAGCACCTTGACCTTATTCTGAAAAGTTGCTTTGTCTTTCACGAAAATACCTCCTTAGCTAATGTTGATTACAATAGAAATACTGCCGCTCTGTTCTTCTTTCTGCGGATTACGTGAATACTCAGGAAAAAGGGACTGTACTCTCTGCCTTGCCCTGCGTATGGTTTCAAAACAAGGAAGTCCGTATGCTCGGTAATTAAATACAATATCCTCAAGCGGAAGATTTCCGGCAGGTATATATCCGTACCGATTGTAATAATGCAGAATGAGAAGCATATCATCATACCTCGACATCGGGCATTCCTTTAAGATTTCAAGCACTCGGCTCTCCACCGTTTTCTGTCGTTTCATAATGTTCCTCCAAAAATTAAAGGGACAGAGTTTTTTACGCTCTGCCCCGACTGGTTAATGTTCGCTTGTTACTTACTTCTTACGGTTTTTAACCTGAAGAAAGATAAAGCCGCCGACAATAACGGCGACTAATGCGATAGCGATAATTGTCTTTGCTTCCATTACTCGTTACCCTCCTTTTTCTTCTTTTTGTGTGCAACAACAGAAGTTACGGCGATACCGACAGCAGAAAGTCCGGCAAGGACATACCAAAGTTTCATATTGGTATCATCTCCTGTTTTCGGAGTATCCCTCAACTCATTGTGCATTTTTACAACGGCTGTTTCATCAAGTTTGATAGTAACATTCTGGTCGGCAGGTGTGATATATGCGGCAGAGGCATTGTTTGCCACTTCGGATACGGTATATTCGCCAATACGAAGTCCCTCAATCACAATTTCGCCGTTCTTATCTGTTTCAAATGTCATATCATAACCGTTTGCTCCGGTTACTCTGAACGCAAAACCTTTAACCTTACCATCTGAAGATGTCTTGACGATTTTCAGTGTTCCACGCATAGCTTCATTGATAAATCCAACACCAGCCTTATTCTCAACGGAATAAGTTGTTTCGTCTTTCTCAATGAAAACAGAGTATTCTCCCTTATCAAGCAGGAAGCCCTCTGGTGCTTTTGTTTCACGGACAATATATTTTCCGTAAAGCAGCTCTTTCATCTCATAAATTCCGGTTTCGGTTTCTTCAAGATTTCCGATAAGTTCATCGCCATCATCAATCTTTCCGTTCTCATTGGTATCCTTATATACCTCAAAGGTTGCACCCGTAAGTTTGTTATCTGGATATTCAGCGTCCACCTTCGTGAGTCTGATATTGCCGTGAACATACTCATTGACAATCTCAATTTCAACTACCTGCTCGGCTTTGCTGATATTGACCTCATACGCTTTTTCATCAAGAACAAATCCTTTTGGCTGCTCGATTTCTCTTACAATCCATTTGCCATAAGGAACTTTTGCAAAAGAAAAACTACCGTCTTTTGCAGAGGTAGTCGTCATAAGTGCAGTATCCTTTGTAAATTCTGTTTCTTCGGCTTTGAAGATACCGATAACAGCACCCTCAAGTGCTTCTCCATTCTCATCAATCTTCTTACCTGATACAGAACCATAGATAAGTTCATTCTTGATTTCTTTTCCGTCATTCACTTTTATTTCAACCGTTGCGGTATCCTGACCTGCGTATTCAAATGCAACCGGATATTTCGTATCTGAGAGAACATAATGCTCATCGGTTGCAATCTCTTTGACATAGTATTTGCCAAACGGAAGGTCTGACTTCATATCAGCAGTTCCATTTTCATTTACACTGACAATCTCAATCAGTCCATCAGCCGGAATAACTGTACCGCTTGCAGATACAATATCTTCTGCGGCATAAAGACCAAAGCTGATATTTTTGATTTCTCCGTTGTCGCCAATACCAAATGTCTTATCCTTTTCAATGGCTTTTGCAAGGCTTACCTGAACTTTCTGTCTTTCGTTATAGAATGATGTGGAAGTTTCGGTAACAGAGATATTCTGACCTGCATAAGTAAGCTCAACCGTATGTGTTTCGCCACTCACTACCATTCCATCAGGTGCGGTAATTTCCTTGACCTCGTATTTTCCGAGATAAAGTTCTTTGCTCTTCACAAATCCATCGGAGCTTGTTGTGATAGTATCTACCACTTCGCCCTTTGAATAGCGAAGTGTACCGTCCGGTGTACTAATATCTTCCGCAGCACGGACTTCATAAACTGCACCCTCAAGTCCTGCCACTTCATAAACAGGCTGATAAATAACATCACTGTCCTCAGAACCACTTACATTGACACCACTAAATACTTCTCCGGTCTTTTCAACCGTGATAGTACCTTTCTGTGCCATATTCGGCTTATTGACTTTCACAACAGTTACGCCGCCTTCCTCTGTGGAATTTTCTTCGGTAATATCAAAATATACCGGAGTATCATCAAGCACATATCCGTATGGAGCTTGTACCTCTACGATGGAATACCCCTTGCCGTAATCCAGTTTCTCAGGTGTGACAAGAGAACCATTTGCATCGGTATAGAACACATCAATCGTGGTCGGTGTCGGATAAGTAAAGGTCATTTTGACCTGATTACCATGCGGGTCGTAAATCTTAAATCCTGCTCCTGCATACGGAATACTCTTTCCGCTTTCTGCGTCCACCTTAACTACATTGACAAAGCTCTCGAAGTTACGGTTATTGATGAGATAACGATAAGTCTGTGCGTTCTGTGAAATGAACACATCAAAATCATCCATCATCTCTCTGCCTTCCCAACCGGAAGTCTGGTGTACGGTATAAATACCATACGGCATATCTTTTGTCTGACCGAAGCCATTTTCATCGCAAACAATGGTATCTCTCTCGTCTTTATTGGCTGCGTCATAGCTTCCGGCAGATTTCAAATAAATCTCAAAGGAAGCACCCTTTTCAGGAGTTTCAATCTTTGTTTCTCCATCATCAGTGTGTTTAATGATAGCCACGTTACCTTTGATTACCTGCTCGGTTACATCATTGGAAGTAAGGTTGTGTTCCACCTCATAAAGTTTCGGGTCTGCACCTACTTCATGGATAGTCTTATCAAGCAAATATCCCTCTGACGGTGTGATTTCTCGGATTGTCCAGTCGGTATCACAAACATATTCTTTAGTAGTGAACTGACCGTTTTCATCAGTAACATACTTATCTACAAGCGTTTCGCCCTTATAGATACCATAAACTGCTCCCGAAAGTTTGGCATTGCCCTGTGCTTCGCCTTTCTCAGCGTCGCTCTTTGTTACTGTTACAGTAAATTTCTTCAAAATGTTATTGAAGTTTCTTGTGGTTACTTCTTTCCACTTCACTGGTGCAGTCTGATTTTTCGGTACAACATAACGGATAGCTGTGTCCACTTCTTCAAGAGTATATGGTTCAGAACCACTGATAAGCACATCTTTGAAAGTTGCCACACCGTTTTTGTCTGTAACTGCATACTGGTCAACAGCAGCACCGGAAAGAGAAGTACCGAAAAGATGGAACTTCATACCTTCAACAAGATTATCTTCTGAGGACTTCACTACCTGAAGGTCGCCACGCTTCAATTTGTTATTAAAATTGACCTTTGCAACCTGTCCTGCTACAACAGTAACTCTATGTGTTTCCTGCGGCTCGTACTTATCGTATGCCTGCTCGGTTACAGTATAGATACCCGGCATAAGATTATCAATCTGGAACTTACCGCCATTGGCTGTTGTAACCGTCTGATTGATACCGTTTCCGGTAATCGTGAAGTTAATACCGTCAACCTTGCCGTCCTCACTGGTCTTTACAATCTGACAAGAACCATAGCTGACTTTCATCTTCACATAACCGTTGATACTGTCGCTTACTTCCTGAGCATAGCTGACAACATCCTGCACACTGGAGTTCTGACCATGTTTACCCTCTGACCATACAACCACACCTCTACGGACTGCATTTTTCTTCGTTGCGGTAATGGTAAATTCCTTACTCGGTGCAGTATCCATAGAAACAGTAAGTTTGTTACCATTCACTGAAAAGTTCACTCCACTGATACTTGCCTTGAAATTATATTTGGACAGCACATTATTGGAATCTGTCAGAGTAGTTGTGTACTTGCTTCCGTTCCACTCAAGTTCTATTGTCTTTGCCGAACCGGATGATTTATTACAAAAGCTCGGTATGGTCGCATGGTTCTGTACACTCTGCACCATACTGTTGTAATAACTGAAAATCTTATTGCGAAGCGGATGCTTTGCATTGATGACATCTTTCACATTGCTGCAACCACTGGCTGCTACATGATTGAAGTTCACATCACGCTCTCCGATAACAGTTTCCCAGATAAGAAGCTGTGTGGCATAAGCCTGTGCAATGCTGTTTGCTGCTGCTTCATTCTGTGACCTCCAAGATGTCGAGATTGTCCCACGATAGCCATACTGTAAAATACGACCAACGAAAAGACGGATTTCATCTCCGGAAATAACCCCATTGGATGCAAGGTTATTAAAATAATTTTCGTCATACTTATTCATTGTCTGACCGACCTTGAGCGAAATTCCAGGCTCAATACAATAAGCAACATTGCCTGAGTATGAGCCAATAGCCTTAAGATTGGTAAAATTGGAACGTCCGGTATGCCAACCATTTTTCAAGGTCAAATTGCTATGTCCCCATACCCCATCGTAATTAGCATCGCCATCACGAGGGAAATCGACCATATAAACATCGGCTTTTTCTCCCGAAGCAGCATATGCTGTTGTCGAGCCAATGCCTGCAAAAGTGGTCACACACATAAGGGTCGCCAAGAAAAGCGACGTGACTCTTTTGAATTTTGACTTTATCATTGCGTTTCCTCCTGTAAAAATTGAAAAACACACCGTATCTCTACGATGTGCCTTTGTGGATTTTCTCTTACGACAAGATTTACCTGCCGAAAAACAAATGCGGATTTTTCGTTAATTTTTCATTTTACCATACACCTCCAGTCCGTTCATACTGTGCGATTGCCCCTTAGAGATAGACATATACTTTGAGATAGTTATATTCAAGTGAGATAATATATATCATTTTCGGTAGGTAGAAGTATAACTAAGGGGTTAGAGTGTGAGAAAGGGGAACTGTAACTCAGGCTATCTGCTGTCACGTTCTGCACGATTACGCAAAAACTTGTTGTAATGCTCCAATGCTTTGCAGACAAAATCCTCCGTCTGACTGACGGGAATGTTTTTCGGGATAAGCTGTCTTACTCTGTCGCCCCTCAACACGATTTTTTCCTTTTGGTTCGGCTTTTCCTCAGACATAACAGCGTGGATTGCTTCTGTTGTAAGGTTGCCCTCGTTGAATAACTTTCGCATACGGATTGTCTGGTCGTGTGACGGGGTTGCGTCATTCAGGTCGATTTCGTCAACCACATCACGCTGGCAATCTTCATCAAGATAGGAAAGTTCTACGGCAGGACGCATTTTAATACGCCCCTCATCAACAAATTCAAGCAATTCAGGAACAAGGTTTGTCAGACGAACATATCGGTAAATTTGATTTTTGCTTTCGCCCGTCTTATCAGCAAGTTCATCGCTTGACTTTGCAAACTCTAAATTGTTCCCCACTGGGGAATTATTTTTTGCTGGTCTGCCTGCTTGTCTTTTCATTGCTTCCAAACGCATTTTATAGGCAAAGGCTTTTTCACTTGGCAATATCTCTGACCTCTGGAAATTACTCTCAACCATTAAAATGGTCGCTTCATCTCTGTTCAGGTCTACAATCTCACTTCTCAGTGTTTCAAATCCTGCCAGTTCACAAGCTCGCTTTCGTCTGTGTCCTGAAACAAGTTCGTATCTGCCGTCCTCTTTCTGCCTTACCGTTGCCGGAGTAATCACTCCTCTTTCCTTGACACTCTCCACAAGCTGCATCATATCTTCATCGTCCCTGACCTTAAACGGGTGGTCGGGGAAATCATCAATTAGCTCCAATGGAATATCTCGGATTTTTGAAAGCTGTTCTTCATCTCTCTGTGCCTGCGTGGTAAATAAATCATCGAGCTTCGTGAGAGTGAAGTCGCTCTTTCTTCCTGCCATCGGCTAACACCTCCTTTGTAAATTCAGCGTATGCCTTAGACACTGTGCTGTTTGGCTCATAAGCATAAATGCTCTTGCCTTTGGAAGAAGTTTCAGCGGCTTTTACGGCAATCGGGATTTGTGTTCGATACATCCTTATCTGATTACCGAAGTTTGCCCTGAGTGCTTCCACCGTACTCTTTGCAAGGTTTGTTCGGCTATCCACCAAAGTAAGCAGCATACCGTCTATCTTAATATCCGGATTGATATACTTCTTTACTTTTGAAATGGTCTGCACAAGCTGTGTCATACCCTTTGCAGGCAAATACTGAGCCTGAACCGGAATGATAACACTGTCTGCCGCCGATAAAGCATTGAGCGTAACCATACCAAGTGAAGGCATACAGTCTATAATTACATAATCATATCTGTTCTTCACTTGACTCAGATAGTTCTTGAGTGTAGTTTCTCTGCTCATTGCGTTTACAAGGTTAAATTCCATTGCTGAAAGCTCAAGGTTTGCCGGAACAAGGTCAACACCTTCTTCGTGGTGCAGGATACCAACCATAGGGTCTGTCATCGTTTCATTGATTACATCTGTGAGTTTCGTTGCAAGCGTGATACCCAAGCCGTCTGTATCCTGCCAACCAAGACAAGTCGTTAAATCGCCCTGCGGGTCTGCGTCTATGAGCAATACTTTCTTGCCCTGCATTGCAAGCCCGACTCCAAGATTAACTGTTGTGGTGGTTTTTCCGACTCCGCCTTTCTGGTTACATACGGAAATCGTTTTGCAGTTTGACACTTCTTTTTGCCCTCCTTTCTGAAAATTCATAGCCACCGCATTATGGCTATGTACCTGACCGACTCATTTCCTAATCGGTCATAGCAATATTTGTTCTCAACACCCCTTGCCAAGCAAAATGCTTATGGGAAGTCACTAAGGAACAGACTGCTTATCTGTATCATAGGATTCTAACCTCTGCCGGGTACTCCGCCAGCTCCGTAGAGAAGTATCATTATCATTCTGACTGTCATCGCCATATCAGGGGCAACCTGATACTCATAACCGGAGTTCTCGCTATTCTGAAATACAGAAATCACGGCGTACCTGCTAAAGTGGCTATCATCAGAAATAAAGTCTTAGTGAATGACTTATTCAATTTTCAAGTGAAAAGGCTTCCGTTTTTTGCTATCCAGAATGACCCCCTTCACTCATTTGGACAAAGGGGTATGAAATGCACACCCAAAACCACCGCTTTTCCGAAAATATTTCAAAAAAATTTTTGAAATAAAAAAAGCCGCCTGCTCCGGTTAGGAAACAGACGGCAAATCAACGTTCTAAATGTATTCAATTTTCAATTTCTTTTTCTTTGCTTCAAGCACTTTGCATAGGACATCATCTACTGCGTCGGTATATCGTCCCTGAGCTGCTAAATTGTTCTTCAGTTCGATGAGCGATTGTATCACTCGGCTTCGTTCTTCTTCATTTAAGTATAGATGATAGGTTTTCTCTCTCATTGGCTCTCCCTCCATCTTTCAAATGTATTTTTGATTATCTCCACATCTTCTTCTGTATCGGAAGAAATAAATATATGTACGCTCTGAAAAGCTTTCTTTAAATTATTGGCATAATCCAGTTCTGTGCCTTTCATCGGCAGCTTAATCAGCCTTATCCCTCGTTGCTTACACATATATGCTTTCATTATTTCTATATTCTCATCGGCACTTCCTGACTCAATAGCCAACTTTTCTGAAGGTATGTATGTTTCAAGCGGAACTCCAAGCAATCGGTCAGAACCAAGTTCTGCTTTCAAACCTTTCTTATTAGAATAATAGCTGACAGCCAAAGCAGGAAATAGAGATAAATATTCTTGCTCACAAATTCGGCAGCCTTTATTCAATATCGTCCTTTCATTTATCTTCATACTCCATGAATGACCGTGCCTGCATTTCCACCACGCTCTCTTTGCTGAAGTTCGTGATACCTCTGTAGGCTTCAGTTTATTCTGTTCATAATCCCATTCGCTAAGAAGCTGATTATCTGTTGTCGCCAAATCATTATATCCGGCAAGGACTTCTCTCTCCGCACAAACGGGGCATACCGTACCTTTCACACGGGCGTTGATAACTGATTTCCACTCATTACCGCATTTTCTGCACTTCCACCAGATATTTTTCCTCGACTTTGCATTTACTTCATCAGGCTTCAATGGCAAGTTCTTCTCCGACCATTCAGAAGCAATTTCAGGATGCGTTGTCTGCAAATCATTAAACCCTTTCAGGAATATGTACCCACTGCAATATGGACATTTACTACCACCGGAACGGGTAGAAATAAGGGTGTTCCACTCCCTGCCGCAATCCTTACATCTCCACCAAGCCTTATGATTGGCAAAGACTGTAACCTGAGTTGGAAGTAACGGATAATTTCTGTCCGACCACTCGGCAGCTATATCCGGCTGAAGTGTTGCAAGGTCATTAAATCCTGCCAACACTTTATTATGGGAGCAATACGGGCAACCTGTTTTATTTATTGTCCTGCTCTTAACGGCAGCTTCCCATTCGTGCCCTTTCTCACATCTCCATATCACTTTCTTGTGAGAACCAATAGAAACCTCTGTCGGTTTTATCTTATTCTTTTTCGACCACTGCTTTACCAGTAATGGCTCTAATGTCGCCAAATCGTTAATACCTACAATCACTCTCGCACCGGAGCATATCGGGCATTTCTCTCCACTGGAACGAGCCTTAACGCTTGTCTGCCATTCGTGACTGCAAGCACCTTTCCACCATACTTTTTTATTTGAACCGAAAGTAATGTCGTCGGGTGTAAGCAGTAAATTCTTCTCCGACCACTCCGAAACAAGCTCCGGGTGTACTTCTGCTAAACTGTTATTCATAGCCAAACCTCAACCTCCTTGTGCTTAGAGTATATGAAGTTTTGGCTTTATCTTGTAGTTTGCGAATATCCGTATAAATAGAAAAAGCCCTTTGAGAAAGGGATTTCTCCTCTCTCAAAGGGTAGTTTAACTTTTACTTAGAATTATCTTTTTTAATAACTAAGTTATAATTGCTATCATAATACAGTCCAAGTTCTCTACACATTCTATCGTTCACATTATCTAACGCTTTCTTATATTCTGCATACGTTGGAGACAGAACCATTAAATTAGGAATGAATATATCGTTATATCCTTTATTTTGTAACTCTTTCTGCATTTTTCTCTGTGCAATAAATGCTGGATGGTATTTCATTATACCGTTTTTCATTTTAGCACCTTTCCATACTTTTTCTTTTAGTCTTTCATATTCACTTTCACTCATATCACGATAATAGGCTATCATCTCATCTGCGGTTCTGGTTTTTTGTGCAATCCCACCTATCATCTTCGCACCTATTCCCATAATAAAAGGAACTTTCAATGTCGTTTCATCGCAATATTCTAATATATTCTGTAGTGCCTGCTTCTGTTCCAGAGTCTTCAACCTTACATTAAGAAATGGTTTGAAATGACTTTTAAAATAATCTCCCCATTCTTTTCCCGGTAGCAAAGACTCAATTGCATTTTCAACGGTTTGATAATCAAGTGCCTCATTTGCTTTGTCTGCGTCACCATCATCTATAAATTGCTTCAAAGCTTCAAGTTCTGAGTCTTTTAAAACTTTTTCCTGCACTTTTTCTTGATAAATACGAAGAAGAATACTTTTGTCGCCAGTTTCCAAAAGGCTCTGTATGTCTTTAATACTAATACCGAGTTTTCTATATACTGAAATCTTTTTTAAAGTTTCAACATCTTGTGCAGTATAGTTACGATAACCATTGTTATCTTTATCCACTGACAGCAATCCTTTTTCTTCATAATACTTAACTGCACGCTTTGTCATTCCAACCTCATTTATAATTTCATTTAATAACATCCGATGCACCTCCTTATGATTTATGTTGATAGTATAAGCGTATACGCTGCGTGCAGGTCAAGAGTTTTTCGTCTTTCTTCTAAAAATGGGCAATCCCGATTTCAGGACTGCCCATTCATTCTGCCAATTATGCGATTTTTTCTTGCTTGCACCGATTTCTGCATCAATTGATGTAAGTTTGATGTAAATCGCTGTTTTTTTAGTTTTTTATCAAATGAAGTAC
>ENA-OPFJ01000038-OPFJ01000038.1-human-gut-metagenome-genome-assembly--contig:-NODE-38-length-34968-cov-3.122877_pt1 | contig 34968 bp, 40 predicted proteins | sample MGYA00241710_ERZ501551 | MGnify/ENA primary metagenome ERZ501551 (study PRJEB25962, sample SAMEA2042381) | human gut metagenome | biome: human gut; feature: human-associated habitat; material: faeces... | reverse complement strand
GCCTTCGATGTCATCGACGTGATGTACCAGTCCCTGCGGACGGTGCTGAACGTGAAGGATACCTACAGCTCGGTAAGTGACCGTATCGGTGACTATAAGACCATGCTGGAGGCTTTCCATGAGAAAATCCTGAAACATGGGAACATCGAGCCGTCAGACGCACTGATACTGACTATCAATGAAAAAGCAATACGGGACATCGCCAACGAGGGCGAACACCTCTATAAGTCGGTGAGCGACCTCGTACTGTATGCCACGGGCGCAGCGGCCTGCTCGACCAGCGACCTGCTTATGGTACTGGAGTCCGTGAACAAGTCGCTGGACAGCATTGAGCAACACTTGAACCGGGCATACATCGAGACATGGAGATACATACAGGTACGTATCGGCTACTGGAAATCGAAGATTTACCGGGAACGTACCAAACGGGAAATTATTGACGGTGCTTTCGGACGATGGCGCAATGCGGGGCGACTGGATTATTGACGGTAAAAGAGGAAGGAGGTAAATAATGCCACAAGTTAGATTATGACTTCTATGTACCAAAATTGATAAGGAATATCTTAAAACGCAGGAAAAGCGTTTCGTCCTGAATGTTCGGAGAAGTACAAACAGAGAAAGAAACTTTAAGTACAAACAAGTCTATCTGGCCTATAACCAAGAGGCAAATGGACATTAATAAAAGATGTAATGAAAAAGATCGTTTTTGAAAAAGACATTACGCTATATAAAGCCGATTGCCTTGAAGTAATGCCTCTTCTCCCAGAATCAAGTATTGATTTAGTTCTATGCGACCCACCTTTTGGAATTACAGCCTCGCAATGGGATAAGATAATACCATTCTCGAAAATGTGGGAGGAGATTAGAAGAGTGAGAAAGGATAATGCGCCTACGGCTTTATTTGGCAGCGAACCGTTCAGCAGCCTTTTACGCTGTGGCAATTTAGCCGAATTTAAATATGACTGGGTATGGGAAAAGTCAAAAGCAAGCAATTTCCTTCTTGCTAAAAAGCAACCTCTAAAAGCGCATGAGCTAATCAGTATCTTTTGTAACGGCAGAACTCCTTATTATCCAATCATGGAGGAAGGTGAGCCTTATGAGAATCGTACAAAGAGAGGAAGTAACTGGACAGGAGTAAACAAGGTACCAAATCCTACATTCAGAAATGAAAACAAAGGAACGAGATACCCACGAAGTGTGAAATATTTTAAAACTGCGGAATCAGAGGGCAAAACGATTCATGTTAATCAAAAACCAGTCGCATTGTTGAAATATCTGATAAAAACATACACGAAAGAGGGTGACACAGTCCTTGATTTTGCCTCTGGAAGCATGAGCACTGCAATCGCCTGTATTCATACGAATAGAAAATGTATTTGTATTGAAAAGGATGATATGCACTTCTTGCGGGGAGAGGAAAGGATTAGAAATGAATATAATATAAAAAGAAATGTGGAATAATCCTGGTGATTAACTGATTGAAACACATTGAGTATTAAAAGATTAATAACAAATAACCGAAAGTAAATATGGACAGAATACTCTTACTCGTGACGGTTACAATAATTGCAACCACGGCGGCAAAGGCACAATCCGTGACCTATAACCACGATTCGCCGAAACAAAACCAAGTAACAGTAATGGAAACCGGTACGGGAGCACTCTCGCCCGACCTCTACTATTCCATACTGCACAACAAGTATAAGAAGTCGGCAGCAGTCAAGAACAAACTGTCATTCCGCACACTGGCGGGCGTCAACCTATACAACCAAACGGACGAAGCTGAAGCCATCGACTCGGCATTGGTGAGCCGGGCAAAGATAGAAGCCTTGAACGTGGCTGACCGTCAAGCGGACATCGCATGGGTCGCTGAAGGCGATAAGGTCAACGGACAGATGGTACGGCTCAAACGAAACATAGACCGCATCTTGCCTGTCGGGGGGACACCGGAGGATAAAGACAGATGGACGGAATATTACCATATCTACCAGTGCGCCATTGATGCAACGAAAGATGCCTATATGCCCAACGCACAGCGGAAGAAAGAGTATCTGCGCATCTACGAGGATATAACTCGACAGAACGAAATCCTTGTCGGCTACCTTGCCAAACGGCAGAATACTACGATAACAAGTACGCTACTGAATGCTACCGCTGACCGTACTCTGGATAAGGAGAGTATTGTCCGCGATGCGGTGAACCGATGGCACGAATCGCGCTTTGCCGTGCGCGGCCCGCAATCAGGCAATAACACGGGTGGCAGCGGCGACGGAGATGAAACAGTAAACAAAGGGAACTGAAAAAACAAAAACGTATGGCAGACGGAAATATACTCTCGGATTTCGGTATTAATATCCTTGAAGAAGAAATTGACGATGTGATTTTTCAAACGAACGAGTTCCTGACTGATGCGACTTTTACCGGCTCGCAGGGACCGTTCTGGTGGATACTACAAATGTGCATGGCACTGGCTGCCCTGTTCGCTATTGTGATGGCAGCGGGAATGGCGTACAAGATGATGGTGAAACATGAGCCACTGGATGTGCTGAAGCTGTTCCGTCCTTTGGCTGTTTCAATCATCCTCTGTTGGTGGTATCCGCCAGCAGACACGGGTATGGCTGGCAGTGGGAGCAGTTGGTGTTTCCTTGACTTCCTGTCTTACATCCCGAACTGCATCGGCTCGTACACGCATGACCTGTACGAGGCAGAAGCCACCCAAATAGCGGACAAATTCGAGGAAGTGCAGCAACTTATCCATGTACGTGACACGATGTACCAAAGCTTGCAAGCACAGGCAGATGTCGCTCACACGGGTACCTCCGACCCGAACCTGGTAGAAGCGACCATGGAACAAACCGGAGTGGACGAAGTGACGAAGATGGAGAAAGACGCAGCCGAACTGTGGTTTACCTCACTGACGGCAGGAGTCATCGTAGGTATCGACAAAATCATCATGCTTATCGCTCTGATTGTGTATCGTATCGGATGGTGGGCGACCAACCAATGCACAATGTTATATTCTTGATTTATAGTTATATAAATAGATTTGTGTGTTTGCAAGCAACAAATAGGTAACAGAAATAATTTTTATCTGCGTATGCATGACGTATAGAAGAATAGTGTGCTTTTCACTTACAAAAGTAGGGATAAAAAATGGAATTTGGAATAATTCCATGATGTATTTATAAACGGGTGCTTGCGTTCACAATGGACTGTTTTATAGTCTTACCCATAATCTAAATCATCAAATCGTTAGTTCTTAAATTATTTCCGCACCAAAATCGCAATTCTTTCAAGTAAAATGCGTAATTTTGTGTAACTTAAGGTAATTGGTTACATGAAACAACGGGTGAAAATAATTGGAATAGCACGGCATCGCCTTTCGACTGACGGCGATGGCGTTACCACGCTCGTTGCTTTTCACGGGTGCCCATTGCGCTGCCGCCATTGTCTGAATCCTCAATCGTTGGACAATGGAGACCGTTTCAGAGAATACTCGCCGGAAGAACTGTATGCCGAGACACGCATTGACGAGCTATATTTCATCGCCACAAACGGCGGTGTTACATTCGGAGGGGGCGAGCCGTGCCTACGTGCTGATTTCATCCGTGAGTTCAGCGAGTTGTGCGGTGCGTCCTGGCAACTCAATTTAGAGACATCGCTAAATGTTCCTTCCGTCAACATCGAGACATTGCTCCCGGTGGTAAATACTATGATTATCGACATCAAGGATATGAATCCTGACATTTACCGCAGCTATACGGGGCTGTCAAATAACATTGTCATTGACAATCTCCGGCTGATAGCTGATTCGGGGAGACAAAAAGACTGCATAATCCGCTTACCGTTAATACCTGATTTCAACACAGAAACCGACCGCACGGCAAGCCGTTCCAGACTTGAAACCCTCGGTTTCGACAACTTCGATTTATTTACCTACCAAATACGCAGACATTGACTATGGTACGAGGAAAACAGACTTGCAAAATCTTGAAAGAGATTCGCCGGCAGATAGCCGAAGCAAACGACATCGAGTATATCACTTCTGAATGTCGCTACAAAGGCGACTGCCTCGGCACATGCCCCAAATGCGAAGCCGAAGTGCATTATTTGGAGAAACAGCTTCGTGCCCGCTCCCTCGCAGGTAAAGCCGTTACTCTCGCCGGTATTTCAGCAGGTCTGATTCTTTTGTCGGGATGCAACGGCACATCATCAAATAAGTCAAGTAATACGTTACAAGGTGAACCTTCGGCATCTATAGAGCAAATAGATACTGTTGACAGTCTTGCAAAGGAAGGTGAACTGCCACCCGTAGAAGATGTTGTTTCTGTAAAAAAAGGCGAAATTGATCCTAATGAGGTAGTTATTGTCGGCGAAATGCCCGACAGTACAAACAAAGTATCTTTCGTTGATACGCCTGCAACTTTTCCGGGAGGTGAACAAAAGCTAATGGAATGGATTTCCCGGCATCTTGCTTATCCACCAACGGCAATAGATGAGCAAATTCAAGGTCGTGTGGTAATTCAATTTCAGGTAAAAGTTGACGGCACTATCGGAAATGTCAAAATTATAAAAGGAGTACATCCCGACCTTGACACAGAGGCATTACGAGTTGTCAAATCACTACCAAAATTCAATTCTGCAATGCTTGATGGAAAGGCTGTTGAATCTTTGTTTACACTCCCAATAACATTCAAATTACCTGCAGATTGACTATGGCACGAGGAAAGCAGACCTGTAAGATACTGAAAGAGATACGCCGACATATAATCAAAGAATAAGAATTATGAAGAAGTGGCAGAAAATAACAGGCATTATAGTTTTTAGTCTTATTGCAATATATGAACTTTTGGCATGGGCAAATACTTATGTCTATATGAAATATATTGTGGAACCGACAGATAACGACTTACTGATTGAGCAAGGTTATATGTATATCGACGGATTATCTTTCGGTATGTGGATGAATTTAGTGTTAGCTATATTTTGTTTATATGTTTATGGCGGAAAAAAGAAAAAGATAAGACTTACATTTCGCCAATTAAAACTATTTCAGTCGAAAAAATAACAATTCCTTTCACTTTTGAGAGAACTTATTGCCGTCTTGGAGTCATCACCGATGATAGTGGCATTGAACGTATGGAAGCCTATTTTGTAAGAAACGACAAGACGGCAATAAGTTATAAAAATGGTTCGTTCAGTCAAGTTCTTATTGATGACACAAAACATGATAAATATGATAATTGTGAAATAAATGCAGGTACTATTATTAGTATTCGTGTGACAACAGGACTGTCAAATTACATTGCAAAGTTGGCAGACGAAAGATTGATTGCTTTTGAAGTCCTCCCCCAAGGTTATGGGGAACTATACGAAAATTTCACAATAATCCCTCCCAGTGATGACAAATATTCGGACTATTTGGAAGATTATGAACATGGAAAGGAAGTTGATTTTGAAAAGCAGATAAACGATGAAGCTTACAAATAAGAGACTTTGGAAAGGAGAGAAAACAGAGTATTATCCGGCTTTCAAATATGCGCTGACAGATAGTCTATTGTTCTCTGTGTTATGGGTAGTAATAATCAGTTTGTTGTTATCCACAATATGTTTAATCATTCATTTTACTAATGGCAGTAATATGTCTTGGGAGGTAATTGCTTTTGTCTTGTTGTTCTTGTCTACTGTATTCTTAATCTCGAATGGAATGTTCTTATACGAGAATTGGTACAAACAAGAACGTACTATCGGAAAAACAAAGAAATTGTTACCTGAAGGTAATTGCGTACAGAGGGTTGAATATGATGCAGAGAATAAGAAATACACGATACAAGTGTGTTATATGGGTAGGACATTTAGAATAACGGTAGTATATCCATTTCTTGGTATATCAGAGAGAGGTTATAGAGCTACAGAGATACGTCTTGATTCTAAAAACGACATCTTAGAGAGGTGGAAGTCTGTTATCTTGAATTACATGACTTTTTCCAAATACCATTGCACTGTATGCGGACTGCCTCTGGGTTTCGCTCCTTGGGGAAAGGATAAAAATTCTCCAACTTACGATATTTGTCCTTGTTGCGGTGTAGAATGGGGTAATGAGGATTATACTCTGGAGTCTCGAACAGAATATCGCAGTAAATGGCTTGTCTCTGGAGCCAAATGGACTGACCCGAAGAAAAAACCTGCGAATTGGAATCTTGAAGAACAATTAAAGAACATAAGCGATGAAACTGACCGATAACGATTATTAATATTGCTGATTGTAATTTTTTTAACGAAACGCGAGACATGATTTATAAAAACGAAGAAACAGACAAGATAAATTTGTTTGAAAGCCAAATTATCAACATAGCTTTTTGTACCCAGGGGGATTCTATCACATTTCTGATTGATTGGACTGAAAATGAGACTCCAATAACGGTCAAGTGTGATTATTGCTCTAACTATACATTCAATATAAATTCTATAAATAATTTTCTGTGTACAGGCTTTCTTATTACAGGATTCTCATACAAGAAAAACGAGAATCATTATACCGTTCAATTCAATTTTGGTTTATCTATGGAAGGATATATTAAATTTGATTGTACAAAATTCAGTTTTGATGTACCAGGCATTCCGCTACAAGCAGGAGGTAATGACAATCTAATATAAACACTTTCTGATGAAAAACGAAATCTATCATCCATTAAACATAGTAGGTTGTGAGTGCTCAATCAATTCGATTGATTATGATGCCTCTGACCTTGCAATCGTACTTGATCGTTTTGACAATAATCAGACGATTACAATAAGATTTAAGAATATCTATGCGTATCGTGTTACTCTTGAACATTTCAAAATTACCGAGATTATGGACGGAGTGACTTCTCATCCATTATACGAGGTTAGTAATTCTATATATTTGAGTGAAGTGATGGCAACAGGCATGAGAATGTTATATGGTTCTTCTCTTAATGTGAAACACTATGCCATAAAGACTACAGAGCATATCGTTGATATATTAACTTCTGAAGCCTATATCATAGAATGAAACAGACCGATAAACGATACAAAACCTAAATCGATAAAGGATATGAAGGTTTTTTGGGCAAGTATAGAATACAAGTATAAGGTGAATCCCGTAAAAGGTGGATTTGTATATGTTTTTGTTAAGGCTAATTCAGAAACAGACGCATATGAGAGAATTACCAAAGAATTTCAGGATTTGAAGTTGTCAATATCCGTTCTCGAGTTCTTAATCCAATACGATAAAAGTACAAAATGGCACAATTCAACTGAAACGAAACACTATTTGGACTTATATAATTCTGAAAATATGAATTGCGGCTGTGTTTTTGACACATTCTATGCTTATGAGCATGAATAGTGTTTCATATGCGGAAACGTTCTGCAACGTGACACCCAAACATATAGCATCATTGTTTGCATAATGTCGGCATTCCACGCATGTCGCCTTTTTTCATTCAGCTTTAGCATTTTTGGACAGTATCGTGAGGTTTTCAGTGGAAAATGAGGCAATCATACAGCGGATCCTTATCATTCCTTACCGTGTCAATCATTGACCGCTCAAACTTATCAAGTGGAAATGCTCTTTCGTCATATTCAAAAGCAACGTTCTTGGCATATGTAATACTTGGATTATGTTCCCCAATCTTCAATCCCACGACATACAATTTATCATCCAATATACGAATGCCGATGTTCCACTCGACTATATAGCCTTGACCGCCACTGAATTCAAGCTCAAAATCGCAAAGTCTGTTAAAAGTACCATCATTCTCATTTTCAGAAGGTATCAAGAACCTTTCGCACGGTGCGGCATCATATATTTCATTTGAGATTACATTATCGTAGATAAATGTATCGTTCCCTTTCCTAATCAATAATACTCTGTCGCTATACAGATTCCATCCCCCGTCTAAATAATCGGGCGACAATATTGCAAGATGATAGGTGGCGGTATTCTTTTCATCGCCGGATTCAAGACAACAGGTATCAACGATATTGTAGATGTCCGATATTATACAGCCGTGAAAGTCATTATAGCCTGATGCTTCCAACGCAGAGCAGTTCAGCGTGTCGCCTGAAAGAAATACGTGATGTTCAAAATCTTTTGTCAGTTCTACATTTTCCTGCGAATCAACCAATTCATCTTTTAAGGCAAATTCATCTGACGGCATTGGGCACAACAATACGAATATGGAAATCAATGCGAACAACACGAATATTGCAGCCGCTCCAAATACCCGGAATCTTCTCCTATTTAGTTTCATTGTATATTTAGCTGTTTGTTTCTCAACACAAAGGTAACTAAATTCAGGTACATTTCTTTTCTTGCAGAATAATTTTCCACTCTTCCGTTTAGGTCAACACACATTATACATGACAACGTAATGTTTTTAGCGAGAATTATATTAACTTTGTGAATAAGAACTGGATTGATAGCGAGATGATCAACAAAGAATATCATAAAATGGTAGCCGATGCGAGACGTAGCATAAGCCGTAAATATGGCTTTCGTCAAAGTTCTTATATCAACTTCACGGTAGAGAGCGGTTATTTCTTCTGTCTGTATTTTATGACCGGTGATGTCAGGCTCACCGTCAAGCCTATGTATGCCGATGATTTGTGGTGGAATATATGGGATGCATCGGATAACAAGAAAGAACCTTTGAGCTTGCGTGGAATAGGTGCTTACTCTCTATCAGGGCAAGTCCTATCTTCATACGAGATTACGAAAGTCGCTGCCAAGAGCGAACTCATTGATATAATTGAGGGCATATTCCAAAATGCAAAGGATGCAATGTCAAAATTCCTAACTGCTAATCCTGATGCAAACACCTTCTTTCCTGACGAGTCAAAAATGGACCATGACCCCGACAGGCTTCTTCATCTTATGACTCTTATTCATAATGGCAAAGAGGAAGATGCTTTGGCAATTATCAAAGAAGCCCGCAAGAATAAACATAGATGTATTTTTCAGAGCGGATTGTTCAGCGATAGCTACACATATATCCGCCGTTGGTGCAACCGTGAACAAGCGACCATTCGGATAAGAAATGTATTCGCATCTCTTTTCAACAACATTGTCAAGGTACGTGCATACACATTGATGGCTCTCGGTAGGAATAACAAAAACGACACCATTCCCAGCATTTATGATAGCAGGCTTTTGGATGGTGGCATTGTGATGGCATTATGCTTTTCAATAATATTCCTCTGGCATAATTTCACATTAGTGTGGATTACACTTGCTGTTTATTTCATATTCGTCTGGTTCATGGACTTTGGGAAACGGAGTGAACGATATTATATCCGTTTCGGGAATTTACCAGATAAAACAAGACTGAGATGGAAAATCTGTATGTGGATTTTAGTAGTCGCACTCTATATCTATTCATTCGCAATTATATATTTATTTTGAGCCATGAAACTGAACGATAAACGATTTTGGATATTGCTGATTGCGATGACAAATGTAGTCATTGCATCAGCGCAATCTGTTTTCTCAGTAGAAAAAATCAGTAAGGATGATTTTGAAGCTGCCGTAAACAGTAAATTTACTTATGTATATAATATGTTTCAAGATAGCATAACAGTAAATGATATGACAACAAAGATCGTTCAAGACGCACGGATGCGTTTTGAACAATTAGACAGCATCACACGTCTTGACAACTATGATATTTTTGAGGGAGAAGAATATGAGGAACTTTTTTCTGTAAAATCGGTAATTTACCTTGAGCCATTAGAAATGTACGGATTTATACTGCCAAACATACACGGTTGTGAACTATATGGCTATGATGAGCGAAGTGGTAGTTTCTTGGGGAAATCACTTCTCCCATTCGCAATTTCTCAGGGAGGAATAATGGTCGCACAAACAGGATTCGATTGCGATTCATCACTTGATCTGCATTTTTATACGCGAAGCGAAACATCTCTTTATGAGTTTATGACTTATAAGAGCAGCGAATTAACGCTTGATTTTATTGATGATTATTATGCGTCTTTGAAATATAGCAACCGTAAGACATCATTTTGGCACGATGATGATATTTTGTATGTTTCATTTCAATCGCCAGGTATAAATGGTTTAGGACAGATGGTATATTTGAAGATCGAAATTTCCGGTAATCAGAAATCATATCACTATGTAAAATATATGATTGATAATATGATGCCTAACAAAGCCATCAAGCCTACTCCGAAACAAAAAGTAAAGAATGCTAAAAGGGAACAAACGACGACACTGAACGATAAACGTTTCTGAAAATTTGAATGCTTTACCATTGCGCGGCATAGATTACTTCTTCCTGTAGATATATGCTGCAATGATGATTGTCAAGGCTGTCAGCCCGGAATATACAACTGAAATTTGTGTCAGCACATCGGAATGAATCAGTTTCACATTGGCGAATATGACGAGGGCAAAAAACGTGGCAAGTATTAGCAGCAATGCAATCATGCACCAGAATGTTGTCTGTGTCATGGATATGCGATTCTCATTGCGACGGATATCCTTGTCTGCCTTTTTGCTTTCTATGCGAATCCGAGATATGGCATTGTCAACAATGGTATTGATTTCTTCAAGTAATGCCTGTCTGTCGTTTTCTGCAAATCTTATCGGAAATGATGTTTTAAGCAGGTCGTGGAGATTTTGCATTGTTCCTGCGTATGCACCGATTCCTTCAATGAGGCTTTCCAACTTTTTATGCGCATCCGCAATCTCCGGCTTGAGCCTGCGGAACTCGTTGGCAAGCGCATCATTCCGTTGTTCAAGTCTTTGCCGACGTGCTTCTTCCGCTGTTACTGCTGTTACCTCTTCTATTTCAGAAGTCTTTGCCATTTCGGATGTGGCTTCTGTGGGCTGCACATCCTTGCTGTAATCGTATTTCCTGTTTGCCATAGGTGTATTCTTTATCTTCTGCGTCCTGATTTCGTTTCCTTGCCAAAATGTGCCGCCGCTGCACGGGCGCATCTGCGGGCGCGTTCAATCTCGTCCTCGTCTTTTTTGTCACGCCAGTTGTCATCATTGTGTGAACCGCCTCCACCGCCTCCCGTTGAAACGGAGCCAACTGCCGTCAATCCCACGAACAAGGCTACCGCCATATCGGTGAGTTCTTTCCAGTTCGCCGTCTCGCGATAGTCGAACTCATCGTTGAACACCTGCATGACATCATCGGGAATATAGAACAGGGAGGTCTTGCCGTCGTGCGGCAGCTCGTATCGGGAAGTGTTCTCATGCCATGACGAATAGTCTGCGACAGGTTCGCTGGAAAGTTGCAGTGGCTTTGCAACAGGCTTTGCGGCGACAGGTACAACAGGTGCATCCGTCTTTGCCCTGTTTTTCCCGACAGGCTGCACAGTCTTTGTTTCGGGCTGGCCATGAAGTTTCTGCCAGGTCTGTTCAATCTTCGATACCATGAGTTTGCGCCCCTTGCCAAGTTCGGAAGCCTTGAATTTGGCTTTGCCCTTTCCGACCACATAACCCTTTATGCCACCTTTGTCGTCCGGTCGTTCCACGAGTGTGTAACCATTTGCCCGCACCCTTGCTACATAATCATCCCAAGACCATGACGGCATCGCACGCAGGATATCCATAAGGACTTCGGCAACCTTGACGGCGTTTGCCTTGTGGATTTCCATCGCGGTTATCCATCCACGCTGGAGGGCTACCTCCTGCGCCGCATCATGCGCGCGGATATGTATCTTATGGTCGTTGTTCGTCCTGCCGTTCCTGTCCTTTCGGCACACGGCGGCATGGAGATGGGGAATCCGGCTGTCGGATTCAAGATGCAGCCAAACCGTGTAGATGCTGTCCGCAAGGTTTGTCTTGTGTGAACACACCTTGCCGTCTTTATTCGTCATCTCTATTTTGTCGAACTCCCGGACAAAGTCATTCCACAACTGCTGCCAGTCCTGCATGGTGAAGTCCTTTGTATGTTCTTTCGCCGGACTGATTTCAATGCGGATTACATTATTTTTCATCGGCGCATGGGCTTTCATCATGTCCCATACGCCTTGCGCGTCAAGTTCGCACGGAAGCAGGTTGTCCTTGACATGGTATATCAGTTCCGGGTGTTTCTTGTTTCTCGACTCACCGGATATGTATCGGATGTCATTTATTCCGTGGTTTATGGATTTTGCCTTGCCTATCATGCCGGTTCCTCCTCCTTGTCTGTTTCTGATACTGTTTCTTGTTGTACTGTTATAGTTTTCACCGCCGGTATGCGGTTCGGGGCGAAATGTTTCTTGATGAGCCTTGTAATCATGTCCGCAGTCTTGCCGAGAAGCCGTAGCGCGTCTATCATCCACGGCTGGTTACGGAACATCGCCCGTCGCTCGTCCTGTGACATCGCGTTAAGCATCGAGGTGTATTTCGCGTAGTCGCTGCGGGCGATGACAAGTTGCTCGCGGACTGCCTCCTGTTCCGGTGTCAGCCGTACTTTAGGCTCGTATCCGTATGCGCGGGAAAGCACATAGTCGCTGAGGTTCATGCCGCACTCTTCGGCAAGACCTGTAATTTTCTCCCGTTGCGATTTGCTGACACGGAACGAGATTGTCGAATCACGTTTCTCCTTGACATTCTTCTTGTTTTCCGTGTCTTCCGCATTTACGGCGGCATCAGTTATTCCATCTCCGGTTTCAACCGGTTCCGTGTTGCCGGGTAATTTCTGTTCAGTCTTCATAAGCGGTAATTGATGGTTTTACAAAAGGTACCGGTGCGAGCCTGCGAGCGGCATTCCCCGTTGGACTGCGGGACAACGGCAAGAGGGCCGTGCGTGGAATGACCGTCAGGAAATGTAATGCAGCGGCATATCTTGAAACACCACTCATCTTCCTTCCCTCCTTTTTCTTCCTTTTCCGCCCTGCCTTTGGCATTATCCCATCGCTGTTTCAGACTGTTTCGCCTATATTATAAGAAGTATGACAGCCGCCTGCAGGTCGCACCTTACCCGGATTACTTGTCGTCTGGAAGTTTGGCGAAGGCTGTCTTCACTGCTTCGGCATCGGTGGTGATACGCATCAGCGCGACGGTCGCCTTGAGTGCCTGTGCCTGGTTGCAGAACTGCGTGACGGTATTAAGGAGGACTTCCGACCGTCCGACACGGAACGGCATCACAGCGTCTGCCGTCAGGGTGTTGGTCTTGTTCATGCCGTGGTTCAGGAACCGGTTCACGGCTAGCCTATCAGCCGGATTTATATCTTCATACTTGCCGTTGCCCGTGGCATGGCTTACCATGACACGCACGGCGTCCGCCTGATACAGTGTGCAGGAGTTGAGGAATGCAAGCACATGGGCGAACTCCGCCTTGAGTTCGCCTCTTGCGCGGGGCTGTTTGCCATTGTTTTTTCCGCTGTTGTCCTTTTGCGCGGGAACATTGCCGTTCACCTGCGGCACATTGTTTTCATTGTTCATACTGAAATGGTTTAAATGGTTTTTGAATACTGTTTGATTGGTGTTTGAATCTCATTCGGATGTTCGTTACTTGTCCGCATGGCGGTTTACAAGATACTGTGCGGCATCGCTGTCAATTTCCGCCTGCGACTTGACACGGATGTTTGTCAGCCATGTGTCAAGGTCTGCCTTCGAGAAGAAACACAGTTTGCCGTTGGGCTTGTAGTATGGGATTGCACGGCGCATCATCAGTTTGTAGAGATAGCTCGGCTTGAGTCCGAGGTACTTTGCAGCCTCGGTGGTGGTGAGTAGGTTTCTTTCTGTTTCCATATCGCTTTCAATTTGTTTTTATTCCTGTTGTCATTCAGCATAACACCTTGCGTTTCTGCTGTTTTATGCCTTATGTTTCGCTTGCAAAGTTACTTTGGACTTGAAGTGGCGCAATGTGGCCCGAATGGGGAAAGTGCATAAGACAGCAATGCGTCATACCGCTGAATACCAGCAGTATGGCGCATTGCCGTAATCTTCTTGTGTTATGTCAGATGGGGAACAGGCGGGCTGTTATGGGGTATGGTTCAGTTGCCGGGCTTTTTCGATGGCTCTGTCGATGGATTTGCGGTATTCTCGGTTCTCTCTTGTAGCGCCTTGCGCACACACGTCGTTGCGGTGCTTGTCGTAATATGACTTGGATATGCCACAACGTTGCAGGAAATCTTCTGCCCACTGTTTTCCACGCTCACGCGGCTTGACGGTCTGCGATACGGACAACACCATGTAGCAGACGCGCAGGTTCTCTTTCGGCCGCACGGTGACAGGCCGCACCGTCGGCTTCAGGTTCATAAAGTTCACGAAGTCGGAGCCGGAAAGATGCCTGAACTGGCAGTCGTTGCAGACCTCGTAGATGAACAGGCACAAGGCAAGGTCAACGGTGTCCATCCATGCGGATGTGTCTTTGAACAGTGTTCCGTCACTCATGCACATCCTCCTTCATCCGTCTTATGTCGCTGATGATGCTTCCCGAAATGCCTTTCAGTCTCTCGACCAGCACGGAAAGGAACACCGGCTTGAAACAATACACGCAGAAAGTTCGGTCACGCTCCTGCTGTAACTCATTATATAAAAGGTTCACACGCACGTGGGCTGTGTCGTATTCCGCTTTCTTGGCATCGCACAAAGGGTCAAGCGACTTGTAATCCTCGGAGTCGAGCGGCAGGAAATCCTGCCTGTTACTCATCGCAGAATACTCGCGCCACAGTCCGGTGGCAACATCTTTCGCTTCCCCGTAGCGTGATTCAAACGGTCTGAGGTTCGCTTCAAAAAGGCTCTCAAAATCCACGGACTGCAATCCAGTAATATCCAAAGACAGAAATCTTTCAGCCTCCGAAAAAAGGGAAAAGGAAATTTCATTCAACTGTTCCGCATCGTCATGGAACATCGCAGCCGTCTCTGTCACAATTTGGTTTGTCTCATTGAAATCCTTGTAGAACAGGGATAGCAGCAAAGCCTGTTCAAAGGTGATGCTGTCCTGCTTACAAGTGGCAAGCAAGTTATTTACCTCTTGCAGCCGTTGTGTTATCTGTTGTATCATCATAATCATCAGGAATTGAAAAGGTCATCCATTGTCACCTCGCTGTGAACTATACTTTTGTTTTTAGCATTGGCCACGCCGTAGGTTGTGACAAATGTGTTTACTAGTGTTTTCTTGTTTTTTGTCGCCATACGGAACAAACCCATACGTTCACGGAGTTTCATCTCATAACTTGTTGTAATACCGTATAGATCTGTACTAAACTTCATTTCACACAAATGAATTATGCGGTCTGCACGTTCAATAATCATGTCTATCTGAAAGCCGGGTATACCATCGCCTTTGTCAGCCTTGCTTCGCCATGTAGAAATGGCAGTTCCAACTCCGGCGATGCCCAATGCAGTTTTAATTTGCCTATGATGATTCAGGCAAACAAGCTCAAAACTTAGTCCCATCCATGCTGACACACTTCGTGAATCAAGGTTATTGCTCCACCACAATCCGTCTTTTGTATTATTGGGTTCAATGAACTTATAATAGAACAATGTAAAAAAGTCGGTAAGTCTGAACAGACTGTCTCGTGTTTTGTTCCCGTAATGGGACAGCCGTGTGATAAAATCGCAGCGTTCAAGATTTCTCAATATTTTGCTCAGAAAAGCACCTTCAATGCCGGTCATACGGAGAATGTCCTCACGTGTCAGACCTAATTTGTTTTCCGACAACAGTCTAACGACTGAAATATAAGTGTCGGCCTTGGCAAACAACGCTGTATAGAGTTCATCGAACTCACCCCGGAGCTGTGCGCCTTCCGCGAATATCAGGCGGTCTATATTCTGTGCAAGACTGTCCGAAACATTCAGTAGGCTCAGATAAAAAGGTGTTCCGCCAAATATCATATAACATTGGAGTATTTGGTATCTGTCCCATTGGCAGTTTCTTTGCCTCAGATACTCTTCTGTTTCATGCAAGGTGAATGGAGAAAGATGCAGGTTGCATGTGATACGGGCGTGCAATCCGCCCTGATTGCCTCCTATCTTGTCAGCCATCCAAGATGTTGCCGATCCGGTCGCGATGAACACTATGTCGGTACGTCGGTTCCCCCATCCGTTCCAGAAATTCTCCAATGCACTGACAAAATTGGAACGTTGGGTGTCCATCCACGGCATTTCATCTATGAAAACAACCTTTTTCCGTTTGCTTGGAAGTTTTTCGAGATAGTCGGCGAGCGCATTGAAAGCCTCGTACCAATTGGCTACTTTCGGCTGTTTCTTTTTGGAATGCCGTTCTATGGCTCTCATAAAATCCTGTAACTGTATCTTTGCCGGTGTCTTATGTTCACCAACAAAAGTAAAGTCATATTTGTAGTTAAAAAACTTGTCTATAAGATATGTCTTGCCGATACGTCGGCGACCGCTGACGATTACAAACTCAGATCTGTCGGAATCCAAGCACCGCTGCAGTTCTTCACACTCTCTGTTTCGGGATATCAGTCTATCTTGCATAACTTTTCCATTGATTTTGCAAAGGTACTGATTTTTAATCGTAAAAAAGAATGTTTTATGCTGACTTTTTACTTTATCGGTGAAATTTCATAAGATAAGGTAATATCTCAGCATATATTTGTATACTGAGTTGCTACTTTATCACTAAACAAATTGTATTATAAGGTAGAAACTCAGTATATCAGTCAAATACGCCATCGACCAGATTGACAGCTTCAACCTTCTTGCTGTCAACGATTTTAGCGTATATCTGGGTCGTTTTCACGTTGGAGTGGCCGAGCAGCTTGCTCGTGGTATAAAGGTCTGCGCCCAATGTCAGCATCATCGTTGCGAAGCTGTGCCTCGACGTGTGGTAGGTGATTTTCTTGGTGATACCGGCCGCTTTCACCCACTTTGCCAGCACCTTGTTTATGTTGGGTTCGGCAATCAGCCCGTCAAACACCTTGCCGTCATCCGGGGCATCGCCACGTTCAGGAATCCATTTCATCGCCTGCGAGGAAAGGGGAAGGAATATCGGGGTCGTGGTTTTCTGCATCACGACAGACGCGCGCCACTGTTCCCCATCTTTGGACAAGTCACGCCAGCGGAGTGCGTAAATGTCACTGAGCCTCAGACCGCAATAGCAGGCGAAAAGATAAGCACGTTTCACATCCTCCCTCGGACATTCCGTCGCTATAAGGGTCTTTATCTCGTCCACGGTAAGGAACTCACGCTTGCTCTCCGGCACCTTGATGCGCTCGGTCGGGGTAAGCGACATGAACGGGTTTTCGGGAATGATGTCAGCCCTGACCGCCGCGTTCAATGCCGTGCTGAAGTAGCCGACATAATCCGACATGCTTTTCGGACTCAGCGGATTGCCCCACGTGGTCTTGTATTCGGACTGGAGCCAGCGGATGAAGGCAACACAGAAGTTCTTGTCGATGTCACCCATGCGCACCTTGTTCTTTCCTATATAAGTAGAAACAAGGTTAGACACCGTACCCAACAGTTTCACGCCTCTCACACCTCTGCGTTTTTGTTCCTCATAGAATGTCCGCATCCAGTCCGACAGCAGCATCTTTGACCTGCCTGATGTGTTCTTCAGTCCGGCCTTGTTGTTGGTCAGTTCGATTATCCGTTTTGACTTGATGGTCTCCACAGCCGCCAGTGTGGCCCTGTTCTGTTCCTTGACACGGGCATTGATTTCGGGAAGGCGGTAGAGCTTAAGGAACTCGTACTGCCTCTTGCCGTCCACATAGATGTCAAGATAGTATGACTCGGAACCGTCCGCAAGTTTCTTGGTGCGCACCTTCACCGGTTCCTTCAGTTTTGTCTTTTTGCCGTTTGCCGCCATATATAATAATATAATAAGGTATTACGATTTATGATTTCAGAATACGGAATCCGCAAGGTTCACCGCCTCGTCCTTCTTCCGGTCGATTATCCTCGCGTATATCTGGGTGTGCTTGACCGAGCTGTGTCCCAGCAGTTTCGACACGGTGTACAAGTCCGCTCCGAGGGTGAGCATCATCGTTGCGAAGGAGTGCCTGCTTGTATGATAGGAGATATGCTTCCTGATTCCTGCCGCCTCCGCCCACTTTTTCAGGTTCTCGTTCACGTTACCGTAATTGACGAGGTTGCCGAACACATAATCATCAAAGGTGCTATCTCCTTTTTCGGGCATCCATTTCAATGCCTGTCCTGACAGGGGAATGTATAACGGCTTGGTGGTCTTCTTCATCACGACCGAAACGAATGTCTGCCCGTTCTCGGTATAAACATCACCCCATTTGAGGTTTCTGATATCGCTGATGCGAAGACCTGTAAAACAGGAGAACAGATAAGCCCTCTTCACAAGTTCGTTGGGGCAGTCCGTGGTAATCATGCTCCGTATCTCGTCAATAGTCAGATATTCACGCTTGCTTTCCGGCTTCTTTATCTTTTCGATGGTCTCAAGTCTGTTCCACGGGTTCTTGTCTATGAGTCCTTCGCGTACCGCTTCGTTGAGCATGGTGCGGAAAGTCTGGCAATAGGTGTCTGCGGTTCTCGCGCTGATGGGTTTCCCTGTCAAGCGGTGCTTGTATGTGTTGCGGAACCAGTCAATCATGTCAAGGCAGAACTGCCTGTCAATATCCGAAAGGCGTGTGTCGGGACGGAACATATGCAAAGCCTTTTTCACGTTGCTGATGCTGCCCATGTCCCTTAAACCGCGTTTCTCGTGGTTGTCATAACAGGTCTGAAGCCAGTCCGAAAGGAGCATCCCCGTACCGGAACCGGCAAGTTCTGTCTCGGCTTTTGCATTCAACAGGGCTTCGGTTCTCGCTTGCAAGATTTCTTCCGCCTCCCGGAGCGTGCGCGCGTTCTGACGCTTCGCTGTAGAAGAGGTTTCGGGCAGGAGGTAGAGTTGCAGGAACTCGTACTCGTGCCCGCCGCCCACGCTGCGGTCGAGGAACAGGGATATGCGTCCGTCCGCCAGTTTGCGGCGGCGTAACTTGAACGGGGATTTCTCCACCAGTGATTTCCTTTTTCTTCCCATTGTCCTTCAGTGTCTTATATTCACCTGCAAAGGTACGAAATAATCCGCAAATGAGTATCGTTTTAGGTAACAAAAATGAAGAATAATAGTGATTTTTAAGGAATGTATCAGAAATCATCTGATTTACGGAAGTATCTAATAATCAGCATTTATATAGATTTTCTCCGCTTTTATTTTCCCTTCTTTTGCATACATTGGCTAATGGGCTATAACCGAAAGCCTCCCGGTTTATTGGGCGGTGTCTTCACTTTGATGGATTGAGCCTGTTTCTTTGTCTCTGCCCGTTTTTGCAGGTATTCGTTCAAATCCTTGCATCCGCTGTAAATGTGTGAAGCGTCACGTATATGTCGGTAATAATGTAAAATCTGTTGTTTCTTATCCATACTTATCATTCATTTACTCGCTTTTTTCAAAGCTAACGCTTATGACTCGTATGGTCCCTTTTTTAATGATTTTCCTGGGGGATTTTTTAATGACTATTTACAGCAGGTAACGCCAGCCGGACGCGAGGAAACCCTTTCCCGGATGGAGGCTATAGAACGGGCATTGTCTGAGTTACGCAGGAACCCGGCGGTTCCCGAAAAAGAGTTGCAAGACATCCTGACCCGGCTTGCCGAACTGCGGAAATCAGGACAGGAACAACGGCAATCTTTCGGGGATGTCAGAAAATATGTGGTCGCCACCTTCCGTTGCCTTAAAGAAATGCTGGAAACAATGGAACGCTACCGTGCAGAGAATACGGTCGAAAAAGAGGAGAACAAGCCTGTACCGTTTTATCGTCGGATATATGACAAAGTCGCTTCTTTGGTACGCCCGAAACTGTTTCTCTTTTCGGCGGGGCTGGTTGTCTGTGCGACTTCCCTGTTCCTGAATGTCCGTCTGGCTGAACGGATGGGGCAGTTGCAGGACAACGACATGAAATACCGTTATCTGCTGATGCAGGGACAAGCGGACGGCAATACCCTTGAAAGACTGGAGAATAAGTTCAAGTGGCAGCGGGACGAGCGTTTTATCCGCAACCTGACGGATTCGGTACTAGATTTTGAGGAACGTTGCCGCAGGCAGGCGGAAGCCTTGGAACGGGCAAAGCTGCTTAATGAGCAGGCTGAGCAGTTGAAAAAGGAAGCTGATAGGTTAGGAAATCAGTAAATAGCAAAAAGCCGAGGTGAAGGATAAGTCCCATAACTTCGGCTTTTGAGTTTAATAGTTATACGTAATTCAAACAGACTATTTTTTTAGACAAGCCTTGACCATCGTCAAGGTTTATATGATATTTTTCACGAAAAAAGAAAAGTGAAATCTTATTGTTAAGATTTTATTTTATATTTGCGCCGCTTGAAAGGAAAACAAATATATGTAGAACAAAAAACTACTTTTTATGGCAAACCTATCAAAAGAAGGCAATATTCAACATAAACTTGGATTTGCCGGGTTACTCATCACATTGGGTATTGTTTTTGGTGACATTGGAACATCGCCACTCTATGTTATGAAAGCCATCATTCATACTGGAGAAGCTCTTGATGAAAATTATGTTTTAGGCGCATTGTCTTGTATCATATGGACGCTTACCCTTCAGACTACGATGAAATATGTGCTGGTGGCTCTCCGTGCCGACAATAACGGGGAGGGTGGCATACTTGCGCTTTATGCCCTTTTACGCCGCCACAGAAGAAGGTGGATTTACATCATTGCCATTATCGGTGCGAGCACTTTGCTTGCTGATGGTATTATCACTCCAGCCATTACGGTCACAACTGCCATAGAAGGACTTGAAAGTATCAGTCCGCATCTGCCTGTGATTCCTATTACACTGACCATTATTACCATTATATTTTTCGTTCAGCGTTTTGGTACAGAAAATATAGGACGGTCATTTGGCATATTTATGCTACTTTGGTTCCTGCTTCTTGGAATCGCCGGAGCTATCAGTCTGACTTCCTATCCTCAAGTATTCAAGGCATTCAATCCTTACTATGCCATACGGTTATTAGTGGAATCCCCCCACTGGTTTCTGATATTAGGTGCCGTTTTCTTGTGTACCACTGGTGCAGAAGCCTTATACTCTGATTTAGGGCACTGTGGCAGACGAAATATTACGGTCAGTTGGATATTTGTAAAGGTGATGCTTATTCTAAATTATTTGGGGCAAGGAGCGTGGGTATTGCATCATCCGGAAAGTGCAGAAGGTACAGTGAACCCATTTTATTCAATCATGCCACAAGAAATACTGTTGTTTTCCATAGCAATGGCTACCGGGGCAGCTATTGTTGCGAGCCAAGCTCTAATAAGCGGTTCATTTTCCATATTGAGTGAAGCTATGAACTTGAATTTCTGGCCTCGTATGCGTATTAAGCACCCTACCAACGTAAAAGGTCAGTCATTTATTCCAATGGTAAACCTTGTAATGTATATTGGAGTAATATTTACTATATTGTTGTTTCGAGATTCCACCCACATGGAAGCCGCTTATGGACTTGCCATAACTATTACAATGTTGATGACAACATTGTTGTTGGGATTCTATTTGCATATGCATAACATTCCACGCATTCTATCAATACTGTTTGTCGGCGGATATTGTGTTATTGAAGGTATTTTCCTTGCTGCAAACCTGTCCAAATTTATGGTCGGAGGTTGGTTTACGCTGTTAATAGGTGGATTATTATGTTTTATCATGTTTGTATGGGTAAGTGCCAACAAAATTCGTCGAAAACATATGTCTTCCAAACGGTTAAGTGAATACTACAACATTATTTCTGATATTAAGGCGGACGAAAGCATATCCAAATATGCTTCTAATCTTGTCTATGTGAATCATGCAGACAAAGAAGGTTGTGTGGACGATAAATTGTTGTATTCCATAATTAATAAGCAGCCTAAACGGGCAGATCATTATTGGCTTATTAACCTTGAATTTGTGGATACACCAGACACACTTGAATATAATTGTTCCACATTAATAAAAGGGACATTGTTTAGTATAACCATGCGTATAGGTTTTCGTATAGAACCGCGCGTGAGCCTTTATTTACGACAAGTAGTTGATGACCTTGTTGCGGATGGTGAAGTAGAACTAACAAGCTCTTATCCTTCATTGCATAAGAATGGCATACCGGGTGATTTTCGCTTTATTATTATCCACCGGATATATTATCCTGAAGATTCCCGTAACCGCCGACAAAATTTGCTGATGAGCCTTTATGCCTTAATTAGAAAGATAGGCATTGGAGAACCGAGTGCGTTGGGGCTTGACACATCGGTTGTTGTTGTCGAGCGTGTACCGTTAATTATAGCTAATAGGGCAAAACATATTCGTCGTATAGAGCGGATTAAGCCTGAAAAATGCGATAATGATGCTAATATAGTCTTGGAAGAACAGAATGTATCATAAGTGACTTGCTATAATTATCGTCTGCATTTACGGTTTAGTTCTGTCTTTTGTATATACATCCAAACTAACCTAAACCTATTCTTGTTGGCAGTAATAAACGTGCTGGCGAAAAGAGAAAGAATGGCTTTCCTTCTTTTCGCCAGTAGTGTTTTTTATTGCTAATAGTTTGCAGTTGAAATGAACTTCTTAATTTCCTCTTCAGTGGGAAGTTCTATCATATACTTTTGCACGAAAATATTCGGGTCTAATCCGGCAGTGGCGTATTTTACCAACGTGTCGCCCTTCTCGGTGCAAAGCAGGATGCCGACAGGCGGATTGTCGTCGGGTTGCATCACTTCCGCCTTGAAGTAGTTAAGATATAGGTTCAGTTGCGAAGCGTATTCGTGGCGGAACTTGTCTATCTTCAATTCCACGATGACATGGCATTTCAAAATGCGGTGGTAAAACACGAGGTCGGCAAAGAAATAATCCCCGTCTATCAGGATTCTCTTTTGGCGTGCTTCGAAGCAGAAGCCATGTCCCATTTCCAACAGGAAGCGTTGCAGGTTGTCCAGAATGGATTGCTCCAAGTCGTTTTCCGTTACCAAAGCACGGTCGTTCAATCCCAAGAACTCCAACGTAACGGGCGTGTTAATAATGTCTTTGGGCTGCAGCGGCATGGCTTGCCGTTGCACCAAAGCAGATAAGGCTTCTTTGTTTTTCGACAATCCGCTGCGCTCGTAATAGAGGGAATTGATTTGCCGCTCCAGTTCTCTTGCTGACCAACAACCCCTTATTGCTTCCATTTCATAGAAAGCACGTTTGACCGGATTTTCTATTTTAGAAATAAACTTTAAATGAGAATACGGTAATCTTTCAAATAATCTATCAGCTTGTGTATTCCATTCACTTGGTTGATTATTAACGGATTGTAATTCGGCACTCACCGTGTGCCGAATTGGGTCTGTGAATTCGGCGGACAGTGTGTGCCGAATTTCGCTTCCTGCCAATATGTATTGTGCGATATTGGAGCAGTCTTTTTGATATAGGTCAAAAAAAGTGTTCTTTATAGTAGCTACTTTTGTGGCAAAAAAGTATGAAGGAACTATCTGGTGAGAAAGATGAAAAGCGTATTATATGGCTTGATTTTGTGAAGTTTATTGCTATCTTCATGATGATAGCAGTACATTGTACCGATAATGTAACTCCGGCAGAACGTTCAGAGCCGTGGTATAATCTTGGGGGAAGTTTGTATGGCTCATTTATGCGTCCAGCCATACCTCTGTTTGTAATGGTAACAGGAGCATTGCTTTTGCCTGTAGAGCAGAATATTTCTGCTTTTTATAAAAAGCGCCTGACAAGGCTTCTTGTTCCTTTTATTATATGGTCTCTTTTGTACAATCTTTTTCCATGGATAACCGGACTATTGGGATTTTCCCCTACAATCATTAATGATTTTTTTGCCTGGGCAGAACCTGACCAGTCTTTGTCCAGTGCCTTGCATCACATTGCCATGATTCCTTTCAATTTCTCGATGCTGGCAGTACAGATGTGGTATGTTTATCTTCTTATAGGTTTATATCTTTATATGCCAATCTTTTCGGCATGGGTGAAGCAAGCTTCAATAAAAGAGCAGAAGGTCTTCCTTGTTCTTTGGTTCGTATCACTCTTCATTCCTTATTTAAGGGAATATCTGACAAAAGACCTTTGGGGAACATGTTCCTGGAATGAGTTTGGTCTTTTATATTACTTTGCAGGCTTTAATGGGTATCTGCTGTTAGGTCATTATGTTATAAATAATAAAATGAATCTCAGCTGGAACAAACTCGTCATGATGGGTGTTCCTTCGTTTGTTATTGGCTATTGCATTACATTCTTTGGCTTTAAGTCTGTTACGGCAGTTCCTGGGCAGTCTGTAGAACTGGTTGAATTGTTCTTTACCTATTGCTCTCCAAATGTGTTGATGATGACACTTCCTCTTTTTCTTGCCATCCAAAAAATACACATCAGTTCTGCTGTGATAAGACGCTTTTCTGTGAGCATTTCTACATGTACATTTGGTATCTGGATGTCTCACTATCTTTTTCTTGGTCCATGTTATATGAATCATTGCCTCTACACACAATGGTAAAAATGATTGTATGTACCGTATTTTTATTGTCGGTTACCTGGGGTTTTGTTTATATTGTCAGAAAATCAGGTAAGATAGGCAGATGGATAATGGGATAATTCTGTATCCGGTTATGAAACTCTGTCATCAGTTTCTCTGTCGGTAGTGACGATAATGCGTACCTTTTCCGGCTGGGCAGTTTGGGATTGTACTGTTGCGGTTGTGTGATAAGAAATAAAAACAAGCAAAATAAGAAGTAGAAATATCTTCTTCATGTAAATCTTTTGTATGTTTTTGAAAAGCAAATTTACAGCAATTCAAAGAAGTGACAGCCTTTTCATACAAAAGACCAGGTGAAGATATTTTTACTTCCAGTTCTCATAAATATTCTTTATAATTTCTGTTATTTGAGTGATAGAAATCATACTGGTATTAAATGTAGCGTGATAATTCCGTGAATCACCCCATTGACGGCCGGTATAATGGAAGTAATGCTCTTTCCGGAATTTATCCACTTGGGTAATTTTGCCGGGAGCTTGTGCGGGGGAAATGCCATATTCGGCAATGACGCGTTTAGTTTTGCTCTTCATATCTCCAAACAAGAAAATATTGATGGTATGTGGACGGTCTCTCAGGATATAGTCGGCACATCGTCCTACGATGACGCATGGTTTTTCCGTTGCCAAACGACGGATGACCCGGCTTTGTGCCACAAACAAGGCGTCATCGTACGAAAGGCTTTTGTCTAGCGGAGCCTCATAGTCCTGCATAATCATCTGATAGAGTAGGGCGCTGGGCATCTTCTGTTCATTCCGTGAAATGAATTCTTCGCTGAAACCACTCTCCTTGGCTACAAGCGTAATCAGTTCCTTGTCGTATAGAAAGTGATGCTTAACGCTTTGGCCAGTGCCTCTCCAATCTGATGTCCGCCGCTGCCATATTCGCGGGAGATGGTAATGACCAGCGGATAGTAAGGGTTATTGAGATTCTGACAGGCAATGTGCTGAACATTGAACAGACCGCATACGAAGTGGGCTTTAATTCACCGAACAGTTTTACCCGAGTTTTCAAGCAGGTTACGGGTGGGCCTCCCTCTGCCTATTTTCGTAAACAGTAAGTTTACCGATTGTTCAGAATATCTTTTTGCAAATAAACAAAAATCCCTCTACCTTTGGATCTGGTAATTTTAGTGTTAAAGCCTATGAAAACAGAATATGAAAAAATGCGCAGTCAGGAGCTCTATTATTTTTCCGATCCTGAAATACATGCCAGTCTGGTACACGCCAAGAAAGTCTGTGCCCGTTTGCGTTCCATGACTATCTGCGATGATGATTATCGACAGGTGATAGAAGAACTGATTCCCGGTATTCCGCAAAGCACTATCATCTGTCCGCCTTTCCATTGTGACCATGGTACAGGTATCATTTTAGGGGAAAATGTGTTTATGAACTATGACTGTATCATGCTCGACGGAGGCTATATCCGTATCGGAAAACACACCCTGATAGGTCCCCATTGTCAGTTCTATACCCCTCAGCATCCCATGGATTATGTGGAGCGCCGTGAAGAAAAGGAAACCGCCTATCCCATTACGATAGGTGAGGACTGCTGGTTGGGCGGAAATGTGGTAGTATGTCCGGGAGTGACCATTGGCAATCGTTGTATCATTGCAGCAGGCAGTGTTGTAACCAAAGATATTCCCGATGATTCTCTGGCAGCCGGCATACCTGCAGTAGTAAAAAGAAGTCTGAAGAAATAATCTGAATCTCACCAGATATAGTTTTCAGATGCTTCTGTGAATACTCCATTTTGTCTTGTTATATTCTCTGTTTCACAGTGCGGGATTTGTATCCCACACTGTGAAATATATATCCCACACTGTGGTTTTTGTATCCCACAGTGTGAAACAGAGAATTCTTCTTTGTGTTGGAAAGAATACGGACGGAGAAAAGGAATTTTATAAAGGAGTTTTCTTAACAAACGATTATTGTCCGGCCATGCGGTGAGTCCGTGTAAAAGCTTATCTTTGCCATAGAATGAAATGTCTATGAATTTATTTTGTGAATCAAGATAATTATCGTATTTTCGCAACAACATGCTTACCCCGCTTCCCGTCAGATCAGCGCGCTCAGGGTAAGCCTTTTATTTTTTATGCCTATGGTGAAAGTCCCTTATCCCAAGCATCTCATATCGTTTGCTGACCAAATTTCCTTACTTAAACAACGTGGACTGTCCTTCAAGGATGAGGCAAAGGCTTTGCATTTATTGCAGAATATCAGTTACTATCGGTTAAGTGGCTATTGGTTTACAGACACTTCTCTTTTTTCCAATTCAATGCGTCATGCTAAAATCCTGGCAAAGATTGATGAAGAGTACCAGCGTAGTGATGAAGAGTTTGTTACGGCATTTAAGTCTAAATATTCCGACCGTTTTCCTCCAAGCTGGATGACAATGGAGATTACATCGTTCGGAACATTGTCTATTTTCTAAATACAATCAATCCGAACCATTCATTTGTCACGAGATTCAAAGAGTTGTTGAAACGTTATCCTTTGATTGATGTTCGGGCTATGGGGTTCCCTGAGAATTGGGAGAATGAAGGTATATGGGATGAAAGGAAACAGGGGAACGGAAGTTTATAAAGGGTCTTCCGGAACAAACAATTATTGTCCGGAAAATGCGGTGAATCCGCGTAAAAGCTTATCTTTGCAAAATGGTCTTTGTATGTAAATCTGCAATGGAATGATAAACAAAATTGTTGTTAAGGGTTATAAATCAATAAAGGAGCAGGCGGTGGAGTTGCTGCCCATAAACATTCTCATCGGAGGAAATGGAATAGGAAAAAGTAACTTTATCTCTATTTTTACGCTTATACGTAACTTATATGAGCAGAACCTGCAAAACTATATTCTGACTAAGGGGGGAGCAGACTGCTTGTTGTATATGGGGAAAAAAGAGACGGAACATATCGGTTTCGACTTGTTCTTTGCCAAACGTGATCAGGAAGCCCATAATCGTTTTATTGTGAAATTAAAGGAGGCGCAGGATTCTTTGTTCATTGAACGTGTGGAAACAGCGTTTAACAGCGGGGGAGTATGGCACGGACAGTTGCATGAAGCGAACCGCCAGGAGTCTTCCTTCAAAAATGATTATACCGGGCAGGCGTTTTATGTGAACAGCCTTTTACGTGAATTTGAGGTTTATCATTTTCACGATACGGGTGACCGTTCTCCAATGAAAGGAAAATGCAACGTTGAAGATAATATAAGCCTGAAAAGCAACGGGGCGAATATAGCAGCTTTTTTATATTATTTGAAAGAGAAGTTTCCTAAACATTTTGCGCGTATTGAGAAGACGGTGGCTTCGGTTTCTCCTTTTTTTGATGGGTTTAATCTGATGCCGAATCGCCTGAATGAACAGTTGATTCAACTGGAATGGAAGCAGGCGGGAGCAGTGGATACTTATTTTAACGCATATCAGCTTTCAGACGGTACGTTGCGCTTTATTTGTTTGGCTACATTGTTGTTACAGCCAAATCTGCCGCAGACGATTATTATTGATGAGCCGGAGTTGGGGTTGCATCCAGTGGCGGTAAATAAGCTGGCTGCTTTGATCAAGAAAGCTTCTGCTAAAACACAGATTATTATTTCTACCCAATCGGTAAATCTGGTAGATAATTTTGGACCACAGGATATTATTGTGGTAGACAGAAAGGATAATGCTACGGTGTTTAACCGGCTGGATGCTGAAAGTCTGGATGTATGGCTGAAGGATTATAGCTTGGGAGAAATCTGGGAAAAGAATGTCATTGGCGGGCAGCCTTTAATGTGAGCGGGTATGAAGAGAGTTGTTTTTATAGTGGAAGGTGATACGGAAGTCAGTTTTATCCAAAAGTGTGTGATTCCTTATCTGTATTTGAAAGGATTTACCAACCCGATGAATGCCCAAAAGATATTGACTAACAGAAAACTGAATAAAAAGGGGGGTAATGTAGGATTTGATTATCTTAAGAATGATGTGGCACGTGTTGCTGCAACAGGGAACGTACTAATTACTACTTTACTTGATTTCTTCAGGCTTCCTGTGGATTTTCCGGGATATACTACGGACAGTCTCAAACTGGCGGAACTGGAAACAAAAATGAAGGAGGCGATTTCGGTTGTGATGGATGCTTCCTGCTTTTTACCATATATTCAAAGGCATGAGGTGGAGTCTCTGATGTTTACGAATATGGATGGTTTTAATATTGTAGTGGATGATGAAGAGTCATTACGTGAGCTACAGCATATAATGGATTCTTATCCTACCCCAGAAGATATAAATGGAGGGGCGGAGACTGCACCTTCAAAGAGATTGATGCATATTTTCCCTTATGAAAAAACGACTGATGGAGAAATGATTCTTGAAGCATTGAGCATAGATGATATTCGTACACGTTGCCCTCGCTTTAATGAATGGATGACGAAACTGGAAGAGGGAATACGAAATGATTATTTTTAAGGCCATTTTCCACCTGTATGGTAGAAAATGACCTTTGGGGTATGTTTAGATTATAAAATCAGTCTTTGTCAATCTTTAAAATACCACCGGTGGTGGAATTGAAAATCACGCGGGTGTTTACTTTCTTGTCGAACAAGCCGTCTACCAGTACTTCTGTATAGCCAAACTGGGTAAATGCCATTTCGTCGTTGAAAAGTTTTTTGCCCTGATAAGTTACCGTGACATTTCCTTTACCCGGTACATTGTAGATGGCACCATCTGCTTTTTTCTTTTTCTTATCTTCTTCCGGCATGGGAAGGGTAGAAGTGTTGCGGATGGAAACATAAATCGGGTCACCCGCCAGATTGTTGGTCGGAAGTACTCCTAACTGGGTGGAGAAACGAGCAGCAACCTGTTCTTGTGTATTACTGCCGGGTTCTACCAATATTGTAAAGACTTTATCTGTGCGGTCGGTAGTACCGGTAAAAGCTTGCATCAGGGCCTTTTCTTGTTTGTTCAGCTGGTCAATAACCAGTTGGAGAGAAGCTCCGTCCTTAGGCATGGTTTCCGCCTGGCCGCGCAGGATGGTGTTCTTGCTGTCGCGTATGTTGTAGATTTCGCGGGCGGTCAGTTCTGCCATTTTTGCGCTGGAACCAGCCATGAGGATGTCTTCTGTCATGTATTTGCGGGCATTCTCATGAGGTTGTGGCTTCTCTAACTTGTAGTCAGGGAGAGATTCTTTTTCGGTAGAGGTCGTATTGATGGCTTTTACAATCCCTTTGTCGGTCAGTTCTACATTGGATGCCACACTCTTATCTTTCAACTTCATGATGTAGGCTTTCGTAGAGTCGGGCACTCCTACAAGGCGGACTTGAATATCCTTGATTTCCCAATGGCTTTCGGGCTGTGAGCTGATATTGTTCAGGCGCAGGTAGCGGCTGGCATAAAGGCTGAAGTCGCCCGGCTGGTAGTCTACCTTGGTGGCAATGATGTCAATGGCTACTTTGGTCTTGGGCAGGAAGTACACGATGCCTTCGCCTGCCTGTGGCACATAGCTTTCTTGGGAGTAGGCACTCAGAGAGGCCAGCAGTCCCAATGCAATGATTCCTTTTTTCATATTGTCTGTCATTTAGTTTCCATTAGTTGTTTCCATGCGGCCGGCAATGCGTCTGCAATGTCGCCGGAGGTCATGCCGATTACTCCCTTTTGCTGGCAGGCGATGTCACCGGCCAGGCCGTGTACATAGACACCTAAGCGGCAAGCTTCCTCTTGGGTGTAACCTTGTGAGAGCAGTGACAGGATGACACCGGTAAGTACGTCGCCGCTTCCGGCTGTGGCCATACCCGGATTGCCTGTAGGGTTGAAGTAAGTTACTCCGTCGGGGGTAATGACAGCTGTCCATGCTCCTTTCAGCACAATGTAGCATTGCAGGTGGGCTGCCAGTTCTTTCGCCTTAGACAAACGTTCGTAGCTGTTGCTGCAGCGCCCGATGATGCGTTCCAGTTCCTTGATATGTGGAGTAAGAATGCTGTGGCGGGGAATACGGGTCAGATAATTGCGGTAGCTGCTGAAGATGTTGAGTGCATCTGCATCCAGAACCAAAGGAATATAGCAGTTGCTTACCTGGTCGAACAGGGCCTGCACCGTGATTTCTTCCTGTCCTAATCCCGGGCCGATGGCTACGGCTTGGAAGTTGTCGAGGTCGGCAGCTTCGGCAAAGCAGCGGTCGTGTACGTCATCCTGTACCATGGCTTCGGGCACGTTGCTCTGTAGCAGGTCATGGTTGCATACAGGGGTGTGTACGGTGAGTAGTCCAATGCCCGAACGCAGGCAGGCACGTGAAGCTAACAGGGCGGCACCTCCCATACCGTAGGAACCGGCTATCAGCAGGCCGTGGCCGAACATGCCTTTGTGGGCAAACTTCTTTCTTGGCTTGATGAGCGCACGCATTTCGCTGGCTTCGGTAATGTAATAGTTTGTCTTGGCTGATTCGATGAATTCACGGCTGATACCGATGTCAAGCAATTGCCATTCGCCTACCACATCTGCGTTTTCGGCAAAAAGGAAGGAGAGTTTGGGCAACTGGATACTCAGGGTCAGGTCGGCCTTGATGATATTTTGTCGGATGTTATGGGTGTTGTCTTCTCCCATCAGTCCGGAAGGGATGTCGATGGATACCACCTGGGCAGGAGAAGCATTGATGTATTGTACCACGGCTGCAAATCCTCCGCTCAGCGGTTTTTGAAGCCCGGAACCAAACAGGCCGTCGATTACTACGTCGTGGCTGCCCAGATGAGGCGGGTCGAACTGGTTGCTGACTTCGGTGTAGTTGGCAAATCCGCTTTCTTTCAGGCGCTGGATGTTGGTGAGGCATTCTTCAGAAAGGGTACCTTTTACGTTGAACAAATAGACTTCTACCGGATAGTTTTTCAGGAAAAGGATGCGGGCTACAGCCAGTGCGTCGCCTCCATTGTTGCCCGGACCGGCAAATACGACAAGACGGTGTGACTTGTCATATCGCTCGCTGATGGCTTGTGCCAGCAGACCGGCAGCTTTTTCCATGAGGTTGATTGACAATATAGATTCGTGGGCGATGGTATATGCATCTGCCTCTTTTTGTTGTGTACAACTTAAAATTTTCATTGTATATATAAAATAGCTATTTTGTCGGTAAAAGTACGAAAAAAGCCTCGAATGGGATATATATTCTATTGAAAATATCTTTAAATACTCAGGGGGAAGTGTGGAGGTTTTAGGGAAAATCCGTAAATTTGCACAATTTCTAAAACTAGATTATAACATGGATACGATTCAGATTAAAGACAAGCGTTTCAAAACGTTTATCCCAGAGGCGGATATCCTGAAGGAGGTGGCACGTGTGGCCAATGAAATCAATCATGACTTGGAGGGTGAAAATCCGTTGTTTTTGAGTGTGTTGAACGGCTCGTTCATGTTTACGGCCGATTTGATGAAACATCTGACGATTCCATGTGAGATTTCTTTTGTGAAGCTGGCTTCGTATGCGGGAACGGCTTCTACAGGAAAGGTGAAAGAACTGGTGGGACTGAATGAAGACATTTCAGGACGTACGGTGGTAATCGTGGAGGATATTGTGGACACGGGATTAACCATGCAGCGTTTGCTGGAAACCCTGAAAGCACGCAATCCGAAAGAAATCCGTATTGCCACACTGCTGGTGAAACCGGATAAGTTGCAGGTAGATTTGGATATAAACTATGTGGCGATGAATATTCCGAATGATTTTATCGTGGGCTACGGATTGGATTACGATGGCTTCGGACGGAACTACCGCGATATCTATACAGTGATAGAGTAATTTTTTTATTTATTATAAGACAACATGTTGAATATTGTAATTTTTGGTGCTCCGGGTTCAGGTAAAGGAACTCAGAGTGCTCGTATTGTGGAAAAATATGGCTTGAACCATATTTCTACGGGAGATGTATTGCGTGCAGAAATCAAGAACGGCACGGAACTGGGTAAAACAGCAAAAGGTTATATCGACAATGGTCAGTTGATTCCGGATGCATTGATGATTGATATTCTGGCTAGCGTATTCGACAGCTTCAAGGATAGCAAAGGTGTGATTTTCGATGGATTCCCTCGTACAATCGCTCAGGCTGAGGCTTTGAAAGAAATGTTGAAGGTACGCGGACAGGAAGTTTCTATCATGCTTGACCTGGAAGTTCCTGAAGATGAACTGATGACTCGTCTGATTAAACGTGGACAGGAATCTGGTCGTGCTGACGATAATGAAGAAACTATCAAGAAGCGTCTGGTGGTATACCACTCTCAGACTGCTCCGTTGATTGACTGGTACAAGAACGACGGTAAATATTGCCACATTCAGGGACTGGGTACTATGGACGGTATCTTCGCTGATATTTGCGCGGCTATTGATAAACTTTAAATAATAAAAAAACTGGCGGGCCGGTGACGGTCTGCCAGTTCTTAAACTTGAATTTATGGCTGAATCGAATTTTGTTGATTATGTAAAAATCTACTGCCGCTCCGGAAAGGGAGGCCGTGGCTCGGTGCACATGCGCCGTGAGAAGTATATGCCCAACGGAGGTCCGGACGGTGGCGACGGTGGTAGAGGAGGTCATGTGATTTTGCGGGGAAACCGCAATTACTGGACATTGCTGCACCTGAAGTACGACCGTCATGTGTTTGCGGAACACGGAGGTAACGGCTCGAAAAACAAAAGTTTCGGAAAGGACGGGGCAGATAAAGTCATTGAAGTGCCTTGTGGAACGGTAGTATATAACGCCGAAACAGGGGAATATGTGTGCGACGTAACGGAGCACGGACAGGAAGTCATCTTGCTGAAAGGCGGACGCGGAGGATTGGGAAACTGGCATTTCCGTACAGCGACCCGTCAGGCACCCCGTTTTGCCCAACCGGGTGAACCGATGCAGGAGATGACGGTGATTTTGGAATTGAAATTATTGGCGGATGTAGGTCTGGTAGGTTTTCCGAATGCCGGAAAATCCACTTTGCTTTCTTCAGTTTCTGCCGCACGTCCGAAAATTGCCAATTATCCTTTTACCACGCTGGAACCTAACCTGGGAATTGTGTCTTATCACGAAGGAAAGTCTTTTGTGATGGCGGATATTCCGGGTATCATTGAGGGGGCCAGCGAAGGAAAAGGATTGGGACTGCGGTTCTTGCGCCACATTGAGCGCAACTCATTGTTGCTGTTTATGGTACCGGGTGATACGGATGACATACGTAAGGAGTATGAGATTCTGTTGAACGAACTGGCTACCTTTAATCCAGAGATGCTGGATAAGCAGCGGGTGTTGGCCATTACGAAATGTGACATGCTGGACGAGGAACTGATGCAGATGCTGGAACCTACATTACCTGAAGATATACCTCATGTTTTTATTTCTTCGGTATCGGGAATGGGCATTCAACAGTTGAAAGATTTGCTTTGGGCCGAACTGAATAAAGACAGTAACCAGTTGGAAGCTGTACGCCGGGAAGCCATCGTACATCGTCCGAAAGATATGACCAAGCTTCGTAAGGAGCTGGAAGATATGGGCGAAGACGAAGACTTTGACTATGAATATGAGGATGTGGATGAGGATGATGACTTTGACTACGAGTACGAAGAGATAGACTGGGAGGACGAACCACAAAAGTAATGAATAATCTGACTGATGATAAAAGAATGTTGGTGTACGGCCCGAAAAGTTCGCACACCGACATTTTTTGTTTCTCTACGACACGTCACGGAGGTTGCAGTGAGGGGAATTATGCTTCGTTTAACTGCAATCATTATTGTGGTGATGCGCCCGATAAGGTGGAACGGAACCGGGAACTGCTGTGTTCGTTGTTGCCTGTGCGTCCCCGGATGCTGGTTGTTCCTCATCAAACGCACGATACGGTGGTGAAGGTTGTGGATGAGGCCTTTTTACGGCTTTCTTCCGAAGAACAATTGAAACAACTGGAAGGAGTGGATGCGATGGTCAGCGACTTGAAGCTGGTCTGTCTTTGCATTTCTACTGCTGATTGTATCCCGGTGCTTTGCTATGATACCCGGCAGAAAGTGATTGCGGCGATACATGCCGGATGGCGGGGAACAGTGAAACGCGTCGTGGAAAAGACGTTGGACAAGATGGCGGCACTTTATGGTACGAAGGGAGAAGATGTACAGGCTTATATCGGGCCGGGTATCTCTCTGGATGCTTTTGAAGTGGGAGATGAGGTGTATGAAGCCTTTGAAGCAGCCGGATTTGATATGGCTTGCATCGCCCGCAGAGATGAAAAGTGGCACCTCGACCTTTGGAAAGCCAACCGGATGCAGTTGCTGTCTAAAGGAGTAAAGAAGGAGAATGTGGAAGTAGCAGGGATTTGTACCTATCAAAATTATACGGATTTCTTCTCGGCACGTCGGCTGGGCATTCGTTCCGGACGTATTTTGTCGGGGATTATGCGGATGTAGAACCATTTAAGAAAATAGCGAAATGGATTTGAAAATTGAAGTATCAGAGGAATTACGGCAGGCTTGGCCGCAGTTTCGTGGA
>ENA-OPFJ01000035-OPFJ01000035.1-human-gut-metagenome-genome-assembly--contig:-NODE-35-length-35684-cov-4.265907_pt1 | contig 35684 bp, 49 predicted proteins | sample MGYA00241710_ERZ501551 | MGnify/ENA primary metagenome ERZ501551 (study PRJEB25962, sample SAMEA2042381) | human gut metagenome | biome: human gut; feature: human-associated habitat; material: faeces... | reverse complement strand
GGGAAAGAGTATGTAGGATTTATGCCAGGAACAGATGTGCAGGTTGGAGATTGGCTCATAAATCCATCTGGAGATCGATTTTACGTTGAGAAAAGAAAAACAGAATACATTCTCTCAAATCCGTCTTATGTTGCAGCGTATACAGTGTTAGAATCTGATTATAAGAAAGAATCTTCGCAGCAACAACAGCAAACAATTATTAATGTAGGAGAAGCCCATCATTCTATTCTTGGCTCTCAGCAAAATGCGACAATCAATGGATGCTCCGCTGAAGATTTAGCAAAATTGATTGATCAACACGATTCTTGCGATAAAGAACTGTTAAAGGAAATGCTTTCCATGCTGAATGATGCGATTTCAAATAAAGAACCCGTGAAAAAAGGATTTCTTTCAAAATTCGCTGGCGTATTGCAACGGAACGAATGGATTACTGCACCTGTTGCAACGTTTTTTCTTGAATACTTTCTTTCTCAGTAGTCAATGTGCCAATTTGCAATAATGAATTGCTAATATCCATTTTAATCTCCAGAATCAGACGTTTGTCTTCGGTTCTGGAGATTTTGTATTCCAGAATATTTTGTATATCTGAATCCAAAATAGATAAAATTTCTTGGTTGTGTAACCGCCCAAATTCCATTCCCACTCTCTCCTTTCGCTTTGATTTGCAAGCATTTTCTGTTCTCTTTTTGCTTGCTAAGGACATTATAGCACGTCTTTTTGTTTTTGTCAAGCATTTTTTCAAAAAAATTTTCCTGAAATTGTCCTTGACAAACAAAACAGAAAATGATATACTTACAACAGAGATTGGAGGTGATAGCATGGAAACGTACGAAAGAATAAAAGATTTAAGAAAAAACAAGTTAAAAGTTACCCAAGATGTGTTTGCGGCTAAGATAAACATATCACGGTCGAATCTGGGAAACATCGAAACGGGTAAAGTAGGCGTAACAGATAGAGTATTAGTAGATATTTGTAAAGCCTACGGCATCAACCGGGAATGGTTGGAACATGGAACGGGCGAAATGTATGATGCAAATGCGTTATCTGTAATTGACCAGCTGGTTAAGCGGTACAAGCTGAGTGATACCGCCCGAAAGGTCCTGGAAACGTATATCGGCTTAGAAGAAAACGACAAGCAGGTGATTGACCGATTTGTTCGAAAAATTGTGGAAAGCCATCAGGCAAACCAGCCAATCAATCTAAAAGAATCTATGGTTTATACGGTAAAAGTCGCCGCCCGTGGCGGAGAACCACCGCATACCGAAGAAATGACGCAGGCAGAAGCAGAACGAATTGCAAACCTGCCACGTGTGCCGGATGATTTGTAATGCATAAAAAAACGCCCTCGTGTTACAATAACACAAGGGTGAATTATGCTGAATTATGGAAAATATCAACATGTCAGGAATGCAAGCTGGCAATGCCTGATTGATTGCCACGTGACGAAACTACCGCTGAAACCCGTGCAGATTGCTGCACAATACCAGCTGCAATGCGTTTATGACGGCATCGAACAGGCTGGGAAAGTGACCAATAACGGTATCATCTTGCTAAACAAGAGCCAGTCTGTGCAGCGGCAGCGGTTTACGGTCATGCATGAACTGGGACACTATCTATTAGGTCATGTTGGCAGTGACCCACGCTACCGTGACAGCAGCCGCACCGCAGAGGAGCAGGAAGCTGACCGTTTTGCAGTGGGTTGTCTGATGCCAGCTTGTGTGCTGTGGGCGTTGCATGCTACCACAGCAAAGGAAATTGCCGCACTTTGCAACGTGTCCATGCAGGCGGCAGAAATCCGCTCCAGGCGAATGCAAATCTTGCTTGCAAGAAATAAATTTTTGACGCATCCGCTGGAACGACAGGTGTTTGAACAGTTTCAACAGTTTATCAACAATCAGTAAAAAACCGCCCTGCAAGGAATTGTGGGGCGGTACAATTAAGGAGCGATTATGAAAAGAGCAGTGTTTTATGGTCGTTATTCCAGCGACCGACAGACCGAGCAGAGCATTGAGGGGCAGCGGCGTGTCTGCGAAGAGTTTGCAAAGGCAGAGCAAATTCAAATCGTGGGCGAATACATCGACCGGGCAACCTCCGGTACTTCTACAGAGCATCGAGAGCAGTTTCAGAAAATGCTAAAGGATAGCAAGAACGGCGGCTGGGATTATGTGCTGGTTTACAAACTCGACCGATTCGCCCGTAGCCGCTATGATAGTGCCATCAGCAAGCAGCAGCTGAAAAAGAACAGCGTAAAGGTATTATCTGCGACTGAACGCATTACAGACAGTCCAGAGGGCATTTTGATTGAAGGATTGCTGGAATCCATGGACGAATATTTCAGCCGGGAACTTTCCCGAAAATGCAAGCGTGGCATTCGGGAAAGCATTATAAAAGGGCATAATTTCGGCGGTCGGGTGCTGTACGGCTATGACCGGAAAGACAAGCGATTTGTCATCAACGAAGAGCAGGCGGTGAATGTACGGCGGATTTTCAAAAGCTATCTTTCCGGCTGCACGATTCAATCCATTGCAAACCAGCTGAATGCAGATGGATACCGGACGAACTACGGGAACGAATTTAAACGCTATACCGTTTCCGACATCCTGCACAATGACAAATATACAGGGATACACTACATAGACGGCATCGAAGAGCCAGAAACCTGTCCGGCAATCATCTCACAGACGACATTTGAACGGGTAAAGGAAAAGTTGAATCAGTCTGCCCATCGTTCCAGAGAACACACCACAGGGCATACTTACGCACTGTCAGGGCTGTTGCAGTGTGGTGTCTGCGGAAGATATGTCTGCGGTTCGTCTGTAGAACGAAAGTATTTCTATTATGCTTGCCGGAGCAGGGAGCATGCAGAAAACAGCGTGCACATCCATGCAGACAAGCTGGAGCAGGTGGTGATAGATGCCTTGCAAACCTTTTTTACAGAAGAGCAGGTTTCCACACTGGCGGAACGACTGTACCAAATCTATACCACGGATATGGATGGAAAACCAGACCGCAGCAAACGACTGAATGAGATTGAAAAACAGATACAAGGGACGGTGAACGCTCTGATTGCGTGTCCAAGTTCCAAGGCATTGCAAGAAAAATTGACTCAGCTGGAAGAACAAAAAGCAGAAATTGAAAAGATGCCGATTTTGCAGCCGCAGCTGAAAAAAGAGCATTTTGAAAATTATTTTCGTTGGCTGGCTCTTCGACTGGAGCATATCGAAGACCGTCAGACGTTTTTTCACACTGTGATTCACAAAGTGCTTGTTTATCCAGAAAAAGCAGTTATCATCTTGAATATGACCGATGAAATGGCAGACCCACCAAAGAGAGAACAGGTTGAAGCATTTATGTCTAATGTAGGGGAAGTGTCCCCTTGCCCTACACTATACAAACTTTATGTTACGCCGTTTGCTATTTTCATTCGTGCAGCACTCATAAAATAAAAAAACACCGCCTTACCGGACGACATCCGATAGGGCGGTGTTGCATTAGAATAAAGTAAAATTTGCGACAAGTACAATATACCATTCTTTTTATGATTTGTCAATAAAATTGCTTGTCGAATTTTGTCGATGAAAATTATAGCTTTTCGTCCAACGAAGCCACATGCTTCAAAATCTGCTGCAGCGTAGATTCTTCGGTGTCTGGTTCAGGTGTTGGCTCTGGTTGAGTTGGTTGCGTTGCTTTTGCAAATCCATTCAAACCAGCAGCCTTAATAATGGATGGGTAATCGGTATAACAATAATCCATATCACACTCACCAACAATGCCAGGAATACTTTTTTGTCCAATAATATCATGCTCTGTGCTGCCGGCTACATTATACTGCCAGATGCCGTATGGATTTTGATAGGTGCATTTGCTTGCATACTGAGCACACCAGATAGTGTATCGACTTTTAACACTGTCTGAAAGGTAATTATCTAAGTAGTACGTGCTGCAATACAGTCCGGCAAAATATCCAGCCTGTTCCAGCGTGTTCAAAAATGCATCTACTATTGCAGAGCAAGCAGCTTTGCCTAATGCAAATTGTTTTTCGTTCTCCAAATCCATATAAACCGGATACTCAAACGACTTTCCTTTGATAGTCTGTAAAAATACCTGTGCTTCCCGTTTTGCTTCGTCCGCCGACATCGCATAGCTAAACCAGTACGCCCCGCAGGGGATACCCAGACGCTTACAAGCGGCATAGTTACGGTTAAATTGTGCATCAACTTGGTTTGCCTCTTTACCGTAGCCTGCTCGCAGAATCGCAAAGTCAACCAGTCCGGATGCTTTTGCAGCGTCCCAGTCAACCTCGTTTTGACAGTACGATACATCAATCCCTTTTAAAATGCTCGTTGTTTCGGTGGTTTTTTTGATGCCAAAATACTTGTAAAAATCCTCTGTAACTGTGCCATTGCCCTTTGTTTCATCGCCATACCATCTGCCGGACGTTCGCACGTCCAAATGTGTGTACTGATAACTACTTGTAATGTTAGCGATTCCAGTAAAGCCTAAATCCTGAGCCTTGCAGCATACCGTTTTGCTGCTGATTGGCTGCCCGTCCTGCCCGTAACAGCAGACATCCGCAGCAGTGCCTTTGGTATGCTGACCGCTGCTCGTGCCGCCTACAGCTTTATCGTGCTCTGGGCAGCGGTATCCACTTGTCACAATGATTTTAGAACAACCTAAAGCGATGTATAGTTCTTCTAATTTCTGTATCAATTCGTCAGAAATCAGGATGTCATGAGATTGACCACACTTACACTTAAATTCCTGCACATTGAAATGAGCAGATAACTGTGTACGATCATTGCTTGCATATGTTTTTACTGCCATATCAGCACTCCTTTACAACAAAGTTTTCCCGCTTTTTGTAAGCATCTACATATGCCTCCTCCTTGTCACCATTGTATGTAATTTCGTAGTACATGCCATCTGATATAGTTGTGCTCAGCAGTGCTTTGTTGTTTTGCAAGGTTTTGCAACTCCATACCACGAATACGTCTTTCGCTGAAATAACAATACTGTCCGTCTTGTCAATATGATTATTGGTATAGTCAGCTACAATCTGCTTGCACCAATTCAAAAATTTATCATTTCCCATAATAATAAAACCCCCATCATTTCTCTTTCTTCTGGAGCAGTTCCACTGCATTCTTCAACGCTACTGGCAATGGCACGCCCAGCAGTCCTGCATTTTCAATAATGGAAAGTAATTCGTTGCAGCAAAACCCAATACAAACAGCATCTCTTACATACGATGTCCCCAGCATAACATCCAGTCGAACTGCCACAACAACCAGCAGCAGCACTACACCTTTCTTTAAAAGCCCCTTCCAGCCAACTTTGCTGGATAGTCCCCCCGTGCTGCTTTTAGGGGATTTTCCACACCATCCAACCGCCAATCCCGTGGCATAATCTACAATCATGAAAATCAGCAAGGTCATCATCGCCGCATCCCAGCCGCCAAACAGCCCGGCAATCAGACCGCCGACCGTTCCGGCTGCTGCACAAATCCATTCTTTCATTTGGTTTCCTCCGTTTTCGTTTCATAGTCGCCGGAAAGCAGCACTAACATTTCCGGGGTCAAATCTCCACTTGCAAAAATCTGATACTGTCCGTTTTCCAGCTGCACCGCCTGAATTTTTGCGTTACCCCAGCCTGTTCTTTGGATGGCTTTTCCTGCTTTCAGCTGTTCCATTGCTTCAATAATATTCATTGTATTTTTCCCTCCTTACAAAATTGTGATAGATTGAATCAGCGGATGGCTGTTATTGCTCCGCCCGACCCACACCAAATAATAAGTACCTGCTGCTACGCCCTCGCAGGGTGTCAGCGTTGTGATATAGTCCGCACTATAGAGCCACTGCAAGGGCAAATCTGTATAACTTCCCTCTGTTTGTGCCTTTGCGAGAATGTCCGCAGCCGTTCCGGTGTCGGATTGTACCAAGCGTAAAATGCCAACCTCGGTACTGCCAGCAAGGAAACGGATTGCAATTTGCGTGGATGCTGTCACGCTGATCGGCAGCGTGCAACAGGTATAGCAGCTATAATCCCATCCAAAAACGGTTGTTCCATAGTTCAGGGCGTAGTTGTTCTTCGTACTACAGAAATCCGCATGCAGAGCGGTAAAGTCCGCCACGCTATAAATCGTATCATTGTAAAGCAAAGATACAGCATCCCGATGGGCTGCGTCATATAACACGGTTGTAGTTGGGGATTCACCGCCAGTGTACGTTCCGGTAATACCCAGCACAGTAATACCATCCGCAATTTGTTCTGGTTGCAACTGAATAACTCCAGCAATTGCATTATATTTCATCTCATTTATAAGTATTGTGTTGCTGTTTACATATCCAGATTCTTTGAATCGCATTTCATAATCAATTTGTTGCTTTGCGACATTGTTGGTATAATGGGCAGAATTTTGCTGGATGGTTTCCAGTGTTTCAATCATTCCGGTCAACTTTTCACCATTTGCATAGGCAGTTTTTCCAGAGAGCAGGTCGTCTGCTGTTGCCGTTGCATCGCTGGTATCTGTCCCACTGGATGGAATTTGCAGCACCTTCGGAACTAATGTATTCAGCTTTTCTGTTTTTTCGGATGCCACACCTTTTTCCGTGAGATTCGCTGCAAGCTGTTTTCGTTGCTGATCTAAAGCGGTCAGATAGTCTGCAATCGTTGTCATGCTTTCACCTCCACAATCGCCGCTAATGCTGTTTGGATGTCACCAATTTGCTGCACAGCGGATTCCCAAGATGTAAATTTTGCGGCAGTGATTCTATCCAGCGTGGATTTATTTGTATGCGTGTGGGCGGATTCAATCGCTTGTGCAACCTCTGTTTTCTTTACATAATCTGAGAGGTCGACAGGTGTTCCGCTGCCGTTTTGAATCTTTGCTGTCGTTGTGCCGTTTTTGTCTGTAGCGGTAATGGTTGCCCCTGTGCTGGTTTCCGTTACGGTTACCGTTGGAGAGAATCCATCTGCCCCATCTTTTCCATCCGTTCCATTCACGCCATCTTTTCCGGGCGTTCCAGTATCGCCTTTTTCACCTTTTTCACCTTGGATGCCCTGCAAGCCCTGTTCTCCAGTATCGCCTTTCTCGCCCTGAATGCCTTGGATACCTTGCTCTCCGGCGTCTCCCTTCTCGCCCTTCAAGCTTGACAGCCATTCGGCTTCCGTGCCAGTATAACCGTTCTCAACAGCGATTTCATAGGCGGATGCTCCGTCCGCCCCATCGTGTACCGAAGCAATCTTTTCATCAATTTTTGCAATCAATTGCTGATACAAGTCCGGTGTTGGTGGGACAACTTCAGAACCAGAACTGCTGAATCCAGATTGCTCAATCCGCAGCTTAATAGGAGCTGTCGTTGCTCGCAGAGCCGTTTCATCGTCTGGAACATAGCCAAACAGGCTCATTTCTGCACAGCCGGCTTGCAATTCTGACGGCATTTTGCAGGAATAGCCGTCTACACCAAGCGAGATATTATAGGTATTTTCATCCTGCATAAATTGTACAACCTTATACAAGCCTTCCCATTCATTGTCAAACACGAATCGAAAGGATACAAAGGCAATCTGCCCATCTGCCAATTTGTCCCGCTCGATGCAATCAATCTGCTGCTTTTTTACCAAGAATTTCATCATCCGTTTTTCACCTCGTTCCACACATTATTTTCAGGATCATATTCCAAATAGCCGTCTACACACTGGATCTTTTTCAGATAATTGTTGTAGGAATGTTCTCCGGAGGACATCCAGTTGACCGGTTTGGTAATGGCGTTCCACTGAGCGATCGTTCCTTCATATGTGATGGCTGTTAGACTTTCACAGTATGTCAGCATATTTTCCCCAAAGGTTCTGCAATTCGCAGAAATGGTAAGGCTGGACAATGATGTACATCTTGTAAACGCAAAAGCACCAATGGAATCACACGCAACACGAGCAGTCTTCAGCTTTGCACAGCCGCTAAAAGCATACTTTCCCCACGTTTTCACGCTGGCTGGCACAGTGACTTCTGCAATGGCGGTGTGATAAAAGGCATATGACTGGATCGCAGTAACTGCCTGCGGAATGGTAACAGAAGTCAGACCGGCGGTATAGCCGATTGCAGCATCTTCCTGTGCAAAAGCAGAATCACCAATGCTGGTCAGTGTAGCTGGAAGAGATACCGTTTCTGCATTGGCACAATGATAGAACAGGCGGTCACCCAGACCAGTAATGCCATTGCTGAGTACAATTTTTTTGATCTGGCCATTTTGATAGAACACAGAATCATGAAAGGTATAATCGTAGGTTGCACCCGTGCCATACAAAGCCGCTTCTCCGTCATCGCAAATTGTATAATACACATCGTTGCCGCATTTTCCATACTGCAAAATGGTTCTGCCGGAAGCCTGTTCCAATCTGGCTTTGATTCTGTCGAGTTGGTCTTTTCTGGATTGCAATGTATTTTCCATATTTTGTATGGATACTTTTAGAAGAGATAATTTTGAATTTTTCAGGCTTCCTTGAATGGTATTTGGCTCTTCCGGAAGATTCTGCAATTTTTCCAGAGCAAGAGCAATATTTTCTCGCACATTCGTACCCCAAAGATTGTTTTGAATTTCCTGTAATTCGGTTGTAATTGCAATATCTGCCATTAAGCATGCACCACCCACTTATTTGCAATTTTTTGCAATGCAGAACACTGTTCTTCAAGTTCTTTCATTTTATCGTTCAACGCCGTTTGGGCATCATAAACTTCTTGGATTGCTGTATTTGTTTCTGTAATTTTGGTTTCCATTGCAGCAACCGATTCGTTTGCGGCGGTGACATCATCGCTGGATGCTGCCTTGCCTGCCAGCGTTCCCATGCCGCTTGCAATGTTGGTTCGTAGCTCTGAACCACTGCTGGTTTCTCGAATGACTGCAATATTACTGGAAATATCAATCATAGAATCGCTCCTTTACGTTGCATAACGTTTTGCTGCTCCCTGCAATCGTCCTAAATCTGTATCCATATAGGGTGCGATGCCTTTCGAAACGGCTTTTCCATCCAGGTTGACAGTGCTATTCACAGACACCCCTTGCATAGCGGATGCAATGCCTGTAATCAGGCGGTCATAATCGATGAAAACAACCTGCGAAGCATCGGCTCGTGCGGCTTCCTGTGCATATTTTTTGCTAATGTCATGCGGAATAACTTGCGAACCATTCGGCAGGTTGACAAGTTCCCCTCGTCCACCTTCGTTCATGATAGCAAAGCCGCCTGACCAATCGTCAGTACCATGTGCCAGATAATCGACATATCCAATGGATACGCCTGGGATGGCGTTGATAATATCAATTGCAAAATTCAAGCCATCGATGAAATTATTGATTAAGCTTTTTGCTCCGCTGATTAAATTGTCAAAAGCCGTTCCAATGCCGTCAAATATGCCACCGACAAAGTCAGATAAGCCGTTCCAGAGGTTTTCAATGCTGTCCAGAACGTTTTCAAAAATACCCTTTACCGTATCCATGACACTTCGGATTTTATCAGCAATGCTGTCAAAAATACCGGAAATCGTCTCTTTTAAGTTGGAAAAGAAACCGGAGACGGCATCGACGACATTGGAAATGATTTCTTTTGCAGCTTCTACTTTTTCGGAAATCCAGTCTTTAATTGCAGAAACAATGTTTTGAATCGTTTCTTTGAGGCTTTCAAATAGGGCAGAAACAATTGCAATTGCCAAATCAATTTTCTCTTTGGTCTCTTCTACAGTATTTACAATCCAATCTTTTACAGTTACAACTGCATTTCCAATCCATTCGATTGCAGATTGAATCCACTCCACAATAGAAAGTGCTGCTTTCAAAATCCATTCTACGATTGGCGTCAATGCTGTTATGAGGTCGCTGACAAATTGCAGAACCCAATTGATGATAGGCGTTATGATGGGAAGTAAAGCATTCACAACTTCCATTACCACTTCAATAATTTTCCCAATGATTGGAATGAGATTTTCTGCGATAACGCCCACAATCTTTGTAACAGCTGTCATCAGGGTTTCAATCGTAGGGGAAATTGCTTGAAACAGCTCACCGAGCTTTGTTCCAAACTCTTGAAACAGCGGTTTTAACGTATCGATTACCGTTTGTATAGCAGGCAAAATTCCAGAAAAAACATCGGAAACGGTATTCCGAAAATCTTCACTGGTTGTATAGCAATAAATAAATCCGGCTGCTAAAGCTGCAATTGCTGCTACAACAAGGAAAACTGGCGTAGACAATCCACCAAGAACAGCAGAAAGTTTAGAAAGCATTCCAAAGCCGCTGCTTAAAGTGGAAGCAACTTTCCCGATTCCGGAAATTGCTGTGCCGACAGCAGAAACTGCCTTTCCGGCAACCATCAAAGAAGGACCAACTGCCGCTGCTGCCGCTGCAATTTTCCCGAATGGTACGCCGGCATCTTGTAGCTCTTGAAATTTCTGCCAAAGGTCATCCACCTTATCCACGACTTTGCCTATCGTTGTCTGTACTGTTGTAACGTTTTCAGAAATAGGGCTGAACAGCTCTGGCTGCGTTAACTCTTGCAGCTTTCCAATAATGGCATCTACCACGCCAGTGATTCCGTTTTCATTGAACCCAGCGGTCATGTCTGCAAATAAATCTGAAATTGTATTTGCCGCCGTTTGAATCATCGGAAGTAAAGCAGTCCCAATGGTAATTTGAAAAGATTCAATCGCACCCTGCATATTCTCAATTGCACCGCCAACGCCATCTTTCATCTTTGCCGCTGCTTCTTCCGATGCACCGTCACAATTTTTCAGGCTATCTGTCATTTTGTCAATCGTTCCCGGCGTTGCGTTCATCATTGCTTGCAGTCCGGAAAGAGATTCTGTGCCAAACATCGTTGCGAGTGCCTGTTCTTTTTCTTCATCGGTCAAATCCGCAGTGGCTGTCTGTAAATCAGATACAATCGTACTAATGGATTTCATTTTGCCTTCGGAATCGTAAAAAGAAATACCGAGCTGCTCCATCGCTTCTCGTGCTTCGTCTGTTGGTTTGGACATAGAAACAAACATTGCACGCAAGGTTGTACCGGCTTGAGAACCTTCTAACCCAGCATCTGTCATAACACCGGTTGCGGCTGCTAATTCCTCCATGCTAATTCCCAAAGAAGATGCTAACGGTGCAGCATATTTGAACGCATATTGCAAGTCGGATACGCCAGCGGCAGATTGATTCGCAGACTGTGCCAACACATCTGCTACATGGGTCGCATCACCAGCACTGTCTCCAAATGCGTTCATTGCGTTGGAAACAGTATCCGCTACCAAAGACAAATCTTCTCCAGAAGCTTCCGCAGCAGAGATAATCCCAGGCATATCAGCGATAATCTGGTTTGCATCGCTGCCCTTTGCTGCCATTTCTGTCATGGCTTCTGCTACTTCGGAGCTGGAAAGTGAAGTGCTTGCACCCAGTTCCAATGCAGATCCCCGAAGGGCTTGCAGTTCTTCATCCGTTGAACTGGAAATTGCTCCAACTTTTCGCATTTGCGTGTCAAAGTCAATCGCAGAATCCGTTGCTTTTTTTAGTCCAACTGTTGCCAATCCAGCGGCTGCCGTTTCTACGGCGGTAATTTTTCCGCCAAGGCTGCTCAGATTATCTCCAGCCGATTGCAATCCGCTGCCAATGGATTCTGCCGATTTTCCAACAGATTCCAACGCCTTACTTGCCTTATCGGAAAGGTCAGAGATGGTATTTAATGTGCTTTTGGCAGTAGAAACAATGCTTTTTATCGCATCAGGGACTTTAGAAGCCGCTGATTGAATTGCAGAAAATGCGGATTGGAACACGTGTTCTACAGTTCCGGCTACCGCAGATGCAAACGGCTTAATGGCGTTAATTTCTGCTGAAATAGTCTGGAATGCCTTGGATTCAGAAACCGTTCGCTGAATGGAATTTTTGAGAGCTTCTATTCCCGTTTTCGCCTTTTCTGCTGTTGAAGATAAGATTCCAAGAGCCTTATCTTTTGCCGCTTCTGCTAGTGACTTCATCTGAGATGCAGCAGACTGAATTGGCGAAATCAGCTCTTTCATTTTCGTTTCCAGATTTTGCAAAGCAGTTCCGGCAGCACTGTTTTGGAATGCTTGCATCATCTGCTCTATTTGCGTTTTTATTTTTTGAATAGTAGGAGATGCTGCTGTCCATTGTTGAAATCCATCAGCAAGAGCGGCAATATCTTCCTTTGCGGATGCTGCTGCCGTTTTCACAGGTTGCATGCTGCTGCTAAGCTTTTCTGCCATGCTTTCCGCTTTTTTTGTTACGGTATTGATATTGCTTACAAAACCTTTGATGTCCGCTGTAATTTTCGCAGACAGCGTATAATCTGCCATACACTCACCCCCTCGCTACTATTTTTGCAATCGAATCCAAAGAGCCGTTCAGTGTTACCTTGCACTGCGCTGGGTCATCCAGATGGATTTCCAATTCTTCAATCGTCATCCGTTCGTCAATCCCAAGTGGCGTATAAACCACTTCCACTTGAAAACCAGCCTGCAAGCACTCCACACCATCTTCCACTAGTCCCAAATCTACTGCGGATACGGAAAAAGTTGCTTTGGGTTCTTCCAACGCCAGTACATGGGCAACCACGGCTTCTCGTTTGGTATATTTATCTGGGTTATTCTCGCTAAACGAGAAGTTCACTTTTCGGACAATTGGTCCGTATTTGTTCAGCAAATATTGATTGAAAGCTCGTGATGCTGGATATTCACGATTTGACATATAATAATCTCCGAACTTCCCGCCGGTGAACCAAACAACGAGATTGCTCGGTGTAATTTCCGTATCATTTCCACCATAAAAACTGAATGCTGCGTATGGCTTTATATCTATTTTTCGGTTGCCATCACTATCGAAGTCGGATTCCGTCACCTCTGGATAAATCATTGTTTCCGTAGCGTCCGATTCTCCAGTAGTGTTATCCGCATTAGAACTCGACACTGGAACAATTCCAGTATAAAAATCTTCTGCTATATAAGAAGAAGAAACATCTGTGATATTGCCGCCAAGTTCCAGCTTTTGTGTCTTAATTGTATGATTGCTTGGGTCTCGATAAGCGTACCGAATGCAGCCAGTGTGCAGAACGTCTGTCAGTGGTTCTTTTTGCGTGTATGGGTCTACAACTTCTGCTTGAAAATTGCCGCCAAAATAGTCGATAATTCGAGACTGTAATAGCTCCATTGCTGTTTCTGCTTGTGTCCAATATCGTACAAAAGAAATGTTGTCTATGTAGTCAAATCCGTTGCCATCTGGTTTCAAAACTTTTGTTTTGCAGGCAGAATCTTCATAGACCACGCTACTCAGATAATATCCGTTATTGTAGTCCACCTGCGGGACGCAAACTTTAGCACCTTCTGGAATTTTCGTTTCTTTGTAGAGAATTTTTTTGCCGTCATAGCTGTACCATGTTCCGTTTCGGAACACGGTGCTTGCGTCTGTGTTTGCATCTACTGCTGCTGTATAGCATTGATAATCCGTCCAGAGGGAGAATACAAGAAAATTGATAAAATCTGGGATACTGTTATAAATAGAGGGATATGGCTTTGCAACGCATACCGTATCATTTAGCATTCCCAGAACGCCTTCGCAGGTGTATGTTCGATTCCCATACAAATCTCGCTCTACTTGTGTCGGTCGTCCAACCCATATCACATTTTCACCCACAGTGTCTTCATCGTGCCGCCGCACATTATCAGATACGACAGTAACCCAGCACTGTAAAACCTGTAGTACTCGTTCATCGTCTACTGGGATGGTAAAAGTAAATTTGCCTGCTTTGGTTGCACTCGTTTTCAAAACCGCATCTTTCAGAAAATAGCCATTCTTCGGGTCAAACAGTGGCAATCTCGGAATAATTCCGTCCCTGCAATTTTCAAATGGAAAGTAATAGGCTGTATACATTATAACAACCTCCTGCATCTGCATAGAATTGCAATTTGGCTTCCGGCAGTGCCTCCGGTGATTGTAACCGTCACGCTGCTGTTGTGCTGTAAATAAGAGCTGATAGAAAACACCGCTTTCCCGTTTGCTTCTTCGATTTCTTTAGCAGTTCCGTTGATGGTTACCGTGCAAGGAAATTCTGCAATGACTGTAACCTCTCCATAAAGTCCACCAACCCTGCCATTCGGAGCATACAGTGTTTCTGTAATTTCTCCAGATTCGCTCAGTGTCAGTGCATCCGGAAGGCTTCCGGAAAAATCGGTCGCATCCCAAAGGAATCCCTTTTGCAATGGAAAATTATCATAGCAATACGGCTCTATATCGGCGGAAATGGTGAAAACAGCATGCTTGGCATCTTCCATGGTGGAATCTACGGTGCAGCGTCCACGATAGGCATAGCTGGAATTGCTGTCTGCAACAATGGTACAAACTTGCCCGTGCAACTCTTGCCGGACGTTTTGATAGAGCTTGTGCCATTCTGCCATCGTACAAGCTGCCACAAATGTTGCAGATAGCGTTGCATTCTTGTAAACCGGAGAGCCAGTCAAAGCTTCAGAATAATCCAGTAACCCGTTTCGCCCTGGAATATCTACGGTAAATGTTTCTACTTCTGGGGCAGTGGCAGAAAAATCCGTCCAATATAGCCCCAATCCATAGCCACCATTGGTTCTTCCAGTGTAGATGCCAACGTTCGCTTCTGCATAAGGCTGTTCTGCACTGATATATTGTAATTGATGGGATTGAATCCACCGAATTCCGGTTTTTCGTTCCTCGATACCATAAAACTCCAATCACGACACCTTCTTTCGTTTCCGCCCGTTTGCTTTGTAAATCGCTTCTACCCATGCCGTTCCTTGTGCTGCATCGGCTTCCAGAACCTGCTGCACGAGCTGTTGCTGTCGTTCTTTGTTGGTATGCTTCGGCTGCTTTTTCCAGAGCTTCTGCGGCTTTTTACCCTTTTTCCGGAACGCATTGGAAACTGCATTTAGAACCGCACCTGCCAAAAGGTTGGTATCTGCTACGACTTTGTTTTCATACGCTTTTAAAATCAACGCCCGTTCCGTTTCGGTCAGGGCGTTGTAATCTGCTTTGGAATAGCCGAATTGTACCGCAAAAAAAGCGAAATCTTGGCTTTTTCGGAACTGTTCCGCTTCTAGGTCAGGCTTTTCTTTACTGGTCGGAAAATATTCCCATTCCACCAGCCTTACCGGAATAAAAAACCGCAGTCCTCCTGAATCTGTTCCAGCGTTGCTGTAAACAGTGTACCATATCCAACATCCTGTACCTGCTGCTGGGCAAATTCCAGAGCCTTCTTGATAGGAGCATAGTCCCCTCGGTCATCTGACAAGCCGTAAGCAAACAGCGTGCAGAGTTCGGAAATGGTTGGATATTTTCCATTTGTGATGGAAACCATCACGCCAGTAATGGCATTTCCAAGTATCTTTTCCAACTGCTCCATTCTGCCGATGGTGTAATGCAAGTGATATTCTTTGTCTTTGATAAAATAGGTTTGCATAAGTTCCTCCTTATTCCGTTGTCAAATCTTCCGGCATATCCGTTACTTTTGCGGCATCTTCCGTGGAGAGATTTGTTAAGTCTGTTAAAGCCCCGTTGCCAGAAAAGCTCAAAGAATAGGTCATGCTGTCATCATACGGAGCTTCCAAGGAATAGTCCGTAATGCAAGCCAGACCGCCAAACAGCGGCTTTTTTTCCTTGGCATCAATGACCTTCAAGCAGACCATATCGCCGTTCTCAAAATATTGCCCAAGCAGCTTGTGCGATTCTGCATTCAGAATATAAATGCCATCGTTGTCAATCGACCATTCTTTCATGCCTGGAATTTGCTTTTTCCAGCCCCCAGTCGTATCCTTGCTGGACACTTCCACCGTGTCAGCACTGCGGTTAATGGTCAAATTCTGCTGCCCTGAAATTGCAAGCAGCTTAGAACCGTCTGCGTTGTAGATGCAAAGCAGAATGTCCTTCCCGGCTTTTGCCGCATCTTCTGAAAAATCACAATAAAAATTGTTATCATAACTTGGCATCGTATTTCCTCCTAAATCTTACATTTCAATCCATAGCTCACCATGATTTCATAGGAAATCACAGCATGATATTCGTTTGTTTCGTCCTGCTGCAAAGACTGCACACCGGTTTCTGTTTGCAGCACCAGTGTAATTCCGTCCGGAAGCATGATGGATTCCGTCAACGATTCTTCTACCGACTGTATCATGCTGTAAATTTCTGTTCTGGCATCGCTCGGTGTTGCAATCGCATGAATCTGTACGGTAAAAATTTCCTTGAACATCGTTTTACTGGAAGCATCCCGTTTTCCGACCATCTCTACAAATAGAAATGGAGAAGGGGTGTCCTTCTCCACAGCATCATAACAAGCATAACCGGTATTTTTCCGGAGATTTTGCAGCACAGCAGCGGCAATCTCCGCAAAGCCGGCTTTTCGCAGCATCATTCTGACCTCAGTCCTCCTTTAGCTCATCTTTTAGCATCTGTTCAAATTGAGGGCGAACGGCTTCTACAGAACGCTGCAAAAACCGTTGCCCCGGAACATAGGAGGCTTTCAGTCGTTTCCCAATCTGTGGAACGAATCGTCCCGGCTGCTGCCGATGCCCATATTCTACATGGGGTGCATAGTGCAGCGTGTAGCCGACCGCTCCATTGATGGTAGTATCCGATTCTTTCGGCAATTCAGTTCGGATGCTCTGCCGCAGCTTTCCTGTATCAGCAGGCGTGTTTCTCGTTGCTTCCCGTGTCAACAAGCCAACGGTTCGGTTACAAACTGCAACGAAATCCGATTTTGATTTTTGCTCCAGTGCAGCAACTAACTCTTCTGTTCCGTTTAGAATGATTTTTATTTTCATGTTGTGCATCTCCGTTCTGGGAGGGTTTGATACCATCGTTCCAGATACAACATCCGCCACCGCCCATGCAAATCTTTGATGGAAGTAATCCGATAGTCTTCCGAACCAGCACGCACCACATCTGCTTCTTTACAGCGTGCCAGTGGAGCATCTGTTAACAGTTTTCGCTGCGTTTGGGTAACATCTCGCCCGACTAACTCCGCATCCTCTGCCGTCCATTCTGTGAATCGTCCTGTATACTCAGTACAAGCTGCACAAGGCTCTTTTAATGTAGTAATAGGATTGCCTAAAATATCTGTTCCGGTCTGGATGGCTTTTAAGAGATGAATGGTGAAATAGTGCATGGTTGCTGCCTCCTATCACAAAAAATAAACCGTGCCGCTGCCATTTTCCGCCGCCTTGGTTTCTCGATAAGCGATAAACTCATCTTCGTATTCCGCCAGAACATCTTCCACAAACGTAGTGGAAATTGTATCCGCTCCTTCAGAACTAATGCCTTCATAATTCCAACGCCGAAACAGCTTGACGACGACTTCCGCTGCAATCGGTTCTAGCATTTCCGGCAGTGTTGCTTCTCGTACTCGCAAGCAGATTCGCAAGCTTGCAATATCGCAAAGCTCTAGCAATTGCGGTGTGTTCTCCGCTTTCGGTTCATCCTGCAATCGAATCTGTACCCGCTCCAGCAGCGTCATGCTTACGCTCCAGTCGTGCCAGCAATCGTGCCAACAATGACGCCGTCCAGCCGCTCTGCAAACAATACAGCCCCCGTTAAAATCGTGGTCTCATAGTTTGCACGAGTATAATCTGCGGTGTGAGTAATGCCAACCAGTCCTGTTGCGTCTGTTGTAAAGCTAAATGCCTTGTTGATTTCCCCACCGGAGATTGCCGGATATGCCAGATTCAGGTTATCGGCAACGGTTGCATAGAATGTTCCTGCCGGAACACTGGAGTTAGACATGACTTTGACATCCAAGAAGGTCTGAAAATACGTCATGCCAAAAGCAGTCTGCGTGGTAATGTTGGTCTGCTCCCCAAGATATTTTGAAATATCCTGCGGATTTGCAATCACAATCACGCCATCGGTTGCATCGTTCTCAAAGAGTACCTGCAACTTTCCCCAAGCATCTGCTACGGCGGCTTGAAAGCCAGTGCCGGTTGCAGTGCCTGTACCGGTTGCCAAAAATGTCACCAAAGCGGAGCGAATGTTGCTCTGAATCTGTTTCAACAACTCATTGTCTGCCTGCGAAACCGCAAGGTCAAAGCCACTGCGTTGGATGGCTTCCAGCGTTACTGCTTTCCGGTACTTCTTGTATGCCAGTTCATAAGTATTTGCCGGCTTGGTTTCCACCTTGGAAAGCGGAATGATGTCGCCTTCTGCAACGTCTCCATTTGCCATGGTTACCTTGTTTTTGTATACTTTGATGATAGAACCGTTCGCCATTGCCGTGCGTCTGGTGATGCCCAGAAGCTCCTGCAATTTCTGAATGCCATCCACAAATCGATTGGTAAAATCAATCGACTGTGCCTTAGCAAAATCTGTGGTCAAATTGGTATTTGCTTGTACTGCCATAGTGAATTAACTCCTTTACTCAAATAAATTCATGTTGTCTCGAATCGCCTGTAACCGTTTCCCTTCATCGGGAATGGCGAAAATTTGTTCTTTCGTCATGCGTCCTGATGTTCCGGTCTTGGGTGGTTCGCCTTTGAGGCGTTCCTTGACGGCGTTTTCTACCGCTTCTGTAAACAGCGTTGCAAAGGCTTCCACCTGTGTTTTGGTGGTCTTTGCGTCCTCTGCAACCACAGCCGCTACTAGAGAATCCGGCAAATGAATGCCTTTTTCGGATAGCATTTCCCGTGCGGTTTTCTGCATTTGTGCCGCTTCCACCTGCTTTTGCAGGGCATGGAGCTGCTGCTTGTAGGAATCCCGCTCCGTTTCTGCTCGCTGCTGGTCGGTCATTTCTGATAGTTTCTTTGCTTCTGACTGCCGCTGCTCAAAGCCTTGGAACGCTTCCGCAATCATCTGCGAAACCGCTTCTGCGGTCAAAGTAGAAGGCTCCGTTGCCGGTTCTGTCGGCGTAACAGGCGTTTCGGTTGTTGTAACCTGTTCTGTACTGTCTGCCATTATGATTCACTCCTTTCAAATACCTTCCGCAGCCCTTCCAGCGTTTGGACGGCTTCGGTTCTAGCCTGTTCTCTGCCATCATCATCCAGAAGAATCAAGCAGGGAAGGCGTTTCACATGGTGCTGCCGTGCCATGGCATTTCCACCGTACACATCATCTGATCGGAAGGTGTACAACGGAATGCCGGTCTGGGCTGCATATTGCTCTGCCACCGGCTGCATTTGCTTGCAGGGCGGGCAGTAGTTCGCATGAAAAAAGAGAAGCTGCATAAGATTGCTCCTTTCTGAATTTTGGTATAAAAATAGCACCTGATTGCTCAGATGCTGATTTGCTGATAGAAGAACGCCGTACCCACAGGCTTGTTTGTTCTTGGTTTCCACCCTCCGCCAGTTTTTGCCCGTGGTCGGGGCGGTGATTAAAGTATGATATTTTCGATTGCTGCACGGGCTTCCAGAGCGGTGATATAGTCTGCCATCGCTCTAATCTGCAAATCATAAATGCTTCTCGGACAAGTTGGATAAAAGTTTAGCTTTCCCTTGTCCCATCTGGCAAGCATGCATTTCAGCTTTCGATAACGGATAGCCACCTGTATATACTCCGCCTTAAAGCGTTCCTTATAGTCTGTGCTGCCCATCATACTTACTGTATCTTTCAATTCTGCTGGTTTGCTTGTTTCCATATTTTTCTCCTTTCGGGCATGAAAAAAGCACCTCATTGAGATGCTTTTAAAAAAATTATCTAACAATATTTTAATCCTTCTGGTATTTTCTTCTTTTCTATTTTGAATCCATCTGTATTCATTCTTGATATATGGCATGCACGCTTGCAAGTGTTGCACCAAACATCACAATATCCCATATCATCCGAAATTGTTGTAACAGAAAAATCCGTTTCTTTGCTTCCACAATAAGGGCATTCACCAGGATTTTTACCAGACAAAATGTTTTTTAAATTTTGTAACCAACTCATGTTTTACACCCTCTTTTTTAAAATGTGGTAATAAAGGCTTTCAAGACGATAGGCTTGTTTCTCCATTTCTTGTAAATGCTCTTGTGCATATTTTTTACCATGCTTTTTCAATTGTTTTACATGGCATTTTTCGTGGATGATTGTTCGTATAAGTTGCTCTTCGTCAGTAAAGGCATTTGGAAACAAGTCGATTCGTCCAATGTCATCATAATCTGTTGAACCGTAAAATGGCATGGACAACATTTTTTCATCTCTTTGAATCTTGAACCTCAGACCGCTTGTTTCTACATTGTACTTTTTGCAAACATTTAAAATCGCCTTTTTCTGCATTGGAATTTTCAATTCAGAAAATTCACCAATATTTTTATTCCGGCGATTCATGCTTTCTTTTATTATACCATCTTTCCGTGTATCTGTCAATAAAATTGCATCTGATTTTCCACTTCCAGAATCGGCGTTCAACCGCCTCTTTATCGTCTCCAAATCCTCGACCACCGGCATAACGGTACATCTGCACCAAGGGTGCATCGGTGGGAAATTCAAGCCGGCATTCCGTTTGCTGATTTCAAATATCTGTCCACTCAACGCACGGCAAGTTTCACAGGTGCGGTGGTCTTCTACACAGAGATATTCATAATGCGTATAAGCTGCATTCCGTTCAAATGGTCGAATTTTCGCTTCATTGGATAAGTACGTATCTTCTGTAAAAACCAGCCGTTCTGCTTGCTTCTGCGATGTATTTTCAAACTTCTGCTGCAAGATTCTTGACATGGTCCTATAATCTTCACCACGAATCAGACCGTTTGCAATCTCGTTTTGTAAAGTCTGTGCTAAGGCTTCTCGGTTTGCCCAAATCCGTTCAGAAAAATCTTTGCCATTACACCAAGGATTTCCAATCACAACTTGCAGCATCTCGCTATCAATCCGGTAAAAATTCGTCCCGAATCCCAACTTCTCCGCTGCATAGTTTGCATATTTCAACACCTGTTTCTCAAAGTGTTCTCGAAATTTCGTTTGCTCAATCGCTCCGATTTTCAACTGCTGCAACACGCTGGAAGTTTGTAAGCCTTCCAAGCGGTTCAGTTTGTAAATGCTTTCCCGAACGGGGAGCAGTTCGGCAAACTCTGGATATTGCTTTGCAAATTCATCCATGTTTTGCAGCAGCAGTTGCTTGTCTGCATCCGGTAATTCTAGCAGCAATGTTCGGAAGGCAATCACATTCTCTTCACCATATTTTGCATAGTACGCTGCGATTTCTTTGTCCAGTGCTGCATATTCCTGTTCATAGTATTTTGATAACTCCGAGAAGAGCTGCTTTTCGTCTTTGCTTAAAGAGGCATCCAATTCTTGCAGCCGCTTGCTCCAGTAGGTATCACTCTGCATCGCCTGTCACCCGCTCCGCCTGTAACGCATCCGCCGCCTCACCGCCGTTCTCCAAGTCGATTTTCTCCAGTTCTGTCTGTGGGTCATCCACCGCAGAAATGACAGAAAGCTGTGTTTCCTTGGATGTGATCCCTGCCATCTGTGCAGCAGTCTGGGCTTCCTCCAGCAGGTTCTTCGGGGCGTTTTGCGTAAAGCGGTAAGTAATTTGCATCCAGTCATCAGTCGCCAGTTTGCTGGCTGGATGGGCGGCAATCAGTCGCCAACGCTGATTCATGGCACTGGCAAACTTTCGGCTTTTTGCAGCTGCTTGGTTTTTCATCGGCTGTAGTTTGTACGCCAACGCCGTGCCGGAACTGCTGCCGAAGGATTCATCCGAAATATTTGCAACCATGGACTGTGCAAAAATCTGGTCTTCCAGCCGGTTCTGCAAGTTTTCCTGCGTAGCGTCCGCGGCAGGCTTTTGCAGGAATTCGACCCGAATGGCGTTTATATCATCCGCATCCATCGGCGGCACGTGAATCACACGGTCGCTGCGAATGGTATGCAGATTTTCTTCGTCCACCTGCAGCCCCATCAGCAGCAAATACGCATCCGCAAAGTAATCCACATCGTTGGCTTTTTCTGAGATTGCCTTTTCATACGCCGTGATAGCACTTTCCACCTGTTCAAATGCTCCCTGCCGCTCTTCATTTTCAATATATTCAATCAGCGGAACGCCGCCGAAGTAATGCGGCTTCGGGTCATCAAACCGCAGTCCGTCCCCCGCATCTGAGAACGGAATTTCTTCCGTTTGGCTGTAAACACTGCCCATCAGGATGTTATCCGTTGTCCGGTAGTATCGCACCCCGTACAAAGGTTTTCTTGCAACGGAATCATCATAGACAACAAAGCATTCCAGCGGGGAAAGATAGGTTGTGCAGATGTGGGCGGTTTCGTTTGTGTAAAGCAATTCAAACCCGTTCCCGTAAATGCTGCAATATTTTGAAAGTTCATAGTTGCTGTCGTCTTGGTCATTGTACTGCTGAATGGCTTCCAATGTTTCTGCAACGGCTGCATCTGGGTGCATGGTTTTGACAGGAATCCCGATGAAGTAGCCGTTGAAGGTATCGACAATGTATTTTGCAAAGTTGCAGATAATGCGGTTGTCCGGTTTCCACGGCTCTTTCTTTGGTTGCAGCTGAATGGGATGCCGTCCCTCGTACAAATCTTTCAGATATTGCAGCCGTTTGCAGTCCACTGTGTGTTGCTGTAACCAGTATTGCAGCTTTTCGATGGTCAGCGGTTTTTCCGGCGACTGAATATAATAAAACGGTCTTCGGTACATTGTGTCCCTTCTTTCCGGTTAAAATTTTCCGATTCTGGTCGGCTTTGGCTGTTCTCGCAGGATGGTGGATACAAAATAACGGATGTCATCCATCGCATGGTCATTTTCTTTAATGGGGCGGTCTTGGCTGCTGGATTCGTCCCAGCGATAAAGGGCGAACTCCCGAAAGCTGTTTTTGCAATCCGGCGAAAACAGCAGCTTTCCTTGTTCCAGAGCAGCCGCCGTTCGCCGGATGCCCTCGACCACATCATTTTTCCCTTTTCGCACCAAAAAGCCTGCCTGCCGCAGTTCTGCAATAAAGCTGGCAGCGGACGGGTCGACAATCACCGCCGAAATGGATTTCCCGGCGGTCAGCTGTTGAATACTCTGCAAATATTGGGTATTGGTACGCTGTCGCTTCTGTTCTCTGCCGCTGTAATAATACTCAGCGACCCGATAGGCGGTTGTTCCATCATAGCACCACAGCCCCGCAGAAAAAGCGTTTAGTGTGCCGTAGTCAACAGAAACATACCATTCGCCCTGCGGATGCGGCAAAGATTTGACATGCACCGTCTTGTCAAACATCGGGTAAATCAGCCCTTCTGCAACGCACCATTCGCCCAAGATAAAGCGGCTATAAAACACGCCTGTATATTCTGCTTTTACCGCAGCCACATACTGTGGGTCAAGCGTTGTATTGTCTTCTAATAAAAAACGCATGGTCAACATATCCAGTTCAGCCATGCGGTCAATGTATTCTCTTTTCAACCAGTGTTGTGGGCTGTCGGGATTGGTCGTTGCAATCAGCTTTGCACCAGGTACACGCAAACGGGATAGCAGCATAACAAAGAAATCCTTTGGAAACAGCGTCAATTCATCGCAGTACGCACCTTGTAAAGTCAGCCCTCGAATTTTTCCTTCGCTGCGTGCATCGTTTGCACCTTCCAGCAGAATCCGCCTGCCGAACAGATAGGCTTCTTTGGCAGAGGTTGAAAAAGAAAAATTACTTTGCCCGAACATGGCTTCCAGCGGAATCAAACAGTTTCGTTTCAACGTGGTCAACGACTTGCCGCACATCAGATACAGCTGATTTTGCGGCATGGTAGCCAGCCAGAACCCCCAGCATACCAATGAAATCCACGTCTTCCCAGAAGAAACAGACCCTTCCAGCAAGTTAATCCGCTGCAACTTCTTTGTTCGCCACAGTTCCATCAATTGCCGCTGCTTCTTCGTGTAAATCATCTTCCACCCCCTGTTCCTGCATTCCTGCAATCAGCTGTTCCGTCATGCCGTTGCTCGGCTTGTCTTGCTTCGCCGCCTGCCGCTTTTTCAAGGTCAGTTCTTCCCGTTGTACGGTCTTTCCAAGTACGTCCATGACCTTATCAAATGCTTTGGTATCTCGGTCTTCCGTGACAGCCTGAAACATGGCGACCAGCAGAAGCATTTCGTTGTCTGCATCCTCTTCCGGGATGCCAATCGCTTTCAGCAATTCTGATTGGCTGGCGGTCGGCTGCAGGGAAAGCAACAGCTTCATTTTGGCTTTCATGTCTTTTTTTCTGCGGCGTGCTTCTCCGGACTTTTTGCCACCTTTTCTTGCAATTTCTCTTTGTTCGTTCTCTGTTCGTTCGTCCATCGGAATCAGGTTTTCTTCATTTGCCAACGTCCTCCCTCCGTTTTTCAGGTATAAAAAATGCCCGATGGCGTTACACCATCAGGCACAATAATCTATGTTAGCAATTATAGCACAAACGATGTTGAATGTCAAGCCCTTTCCAAAATTTTATCAAAGGCTTTTCGAACTTGATAGATGGACTGCTGCCGCTTTACTCCACAGATTCTGTTGACAGTATCCCAGGAGTGCCCATGCACATAGTATCCGCAAATCAATTGCCGTTGTAACCTTGTCAGGCTGGATACTGCATGCAAGACTTCACATTTCAGATTCTGATACATTGTCTTTTTCTGATTCAGTTCTTCTTCCAGACGTTCCTTCTTCTCTACGTAGGCTTCTTGGGAAGAAATTGGCTCGCCTCGCCCTCTTGGCATGTCACCGTAGTGCATACCGCTAATGCAGCCGGCACCAGATTCATGCATGTTAATTGCTTTCTGTGCTTTCTGTAGTGCATGTGCAGCGTTACGGCATTGCTGTAATGTTTCTAAAGTCATCCTCATTTCTCCTTTGTTTTCAGCCGAATCTTTGTGAAGTCAATCTGATAATCCTGCTTGAAATGCTGCATTTGTTCCAGTGCGTCCGGTGCTTTACCAAAGATGGGCGGTATTTCAGCAATGGACTGTAGATTCTCAAATAGTCTGTTCAGCCGTTTCTGTTTCCATCCATAGTGCCATTCCAGCGTCACAAACACCATCGCCATCCCCTGATAAATTGCCATTTTGTGACTGTGTTCAACCTCGTGCTTGTTGTACAGGTTTTTCCGCTGTAAAGCTGGGTTCTTCATTTGGATTCCCTCATCTCTTTGTTTAGGATTTCCGCTGCTTTTTCGGCGTTTTCTCTTGTTTCAAAAGTCACCAAGCTAAGTGCATCGCAAAAAGAACTAGCGGTTATGTTTAAACTGCCTTGCTCGTGGTCAAAATAAACATAAAACTTTAATCTGTCATCTTTCCAATCCGGCACATAATCCGGACAGAGCATATCATGCAGCTGCTCCAGTCGTAACAGCAACCGCATTTTATCTGCGACTTGTTCGGCACGTTCCCTTGTTCGAAAAAAATTTCCGAAGTTTTTTCGTGCGATGTCGGTTCGGTGCTCTGTAAACATTTCACAAATCACTCTGCCAGATTGACTGATATAGAAATATTTCTCCCCAAACTTCCACTCTTCTTGTTTCTTTTGCATCTCTGCTTCTTTCTTCAGCTCTTCCAGCTTCCCAAAAAATTCCGCTTTCAGGGCTTCCATTTTCTTTTCGATGTCGTTCATTTTAATTCCTCCTTTTCCGCCTCCGTGATCTGCACGAACACGCCGGGAACATCCGCCCAGTACTTTTCCACTACTGCACTGTAGATCTGCTTGTCATCGCCCCAGTAGTGCAGTCTGGTCATGATGTCAAACAACGCCTTGCACAGGTTGTCCACATCCGGCTTGTTGGTATAGGGTTCGCCGTCCTGATGTTTGGCTTTGATCGGATAGCACCACTTCACAATGACTCGCACCGCACCATGATACGGCTGTTCAGGAATGTGCTTCATCAGGTGTGCTGCAAGCTTGGCTTCCGCCTCGCCGTTGTTCCGCTTGTAGAAGTGATGCACACCGTGCTTGTCAACGGTGTGCCCCATCTGCTGATGCGTACTGGTTGGCGGTATCATCGGCATAAAAAAGGTTGTCATCGTTTCACCCTCCGTTTCTGGTTTTTCAAGTCTGCGTTTGTCAATGATAATGGTTCACAGCAAAGGGCTGGCTATTTAAGCCCTTTGCGGTTAACCAGTTGACATGCCGCAATTAATCTATATTTATATAAGGCTGTTGCGGCAATTTTTGCGGCAACTTTACGATTCATCTTTTCTTTGAATTTTTCCATTTTTCAAAATCAGTTTCTCGCACTTTTTTAGCCTGCGTTCTACCGTGTCTCGGCTGACACCAAGATATTCTGCCATGTCCTGCACAGTTACTGTGCCATCTATATTGCAAGCGTCAAATGTGTTTATTAATTCAGCATTTTTATCTGCTGCTTTTGCCTTGTAAGTTTCCTTTGTCTTTTTTCCGCCACGCTTTGCCCCACGTTGATACGGATGCATCTCGCTTTCTGACTGCAAATCTTTCAGCACGCCAGTGGTATCTTCCACGTGTACCGGATACCGAAACCACAGATTCTTCGGCTCGAACTTCGGGAACTCTCGCAGCGTACCATCCAGCCGCCACGCCGTCCGCTGTCGCACTGTCCGTTTGATGGTTTCTATCTCGCTGAGAAACGCTTCATAGACGGCTGGCGGCAGATTGTCCTGACACAGTTTCAGGGCTTCTACGTGATTCAGCAGGGCATCCGGTGAGGCATCCGCCAACACTGCCGGAGCATGCCGCCGCAGCTGCTCCACGCATGCATCACAGATCGCCGTGTTGGTTTCCTGCTTGCGGATGTCCTCGGACAGTTCCAGTTCTGTCAGGTCAAGCAGGGCATCGGGGTCACGGGCAAACACCCCCGAGCCGGATGCTCTATCCATGCTGCGTTTGCCGCCCTGAGCCCCCTTGCTGTGGTGGTGGCAATAAATCACCGCACACCCCAACTGCGTGCACACCTTGTCAAACTGGTTGCAGAAATGTGCCATCTGGTCAGCACTGTTTTCATCGCCCGTGATGACCTTGTAAATCGGGTCGATGATGACAGCAATGTACTGTTTTTTCTTGGCTCGCCGAATCAGTTTCGGGGCAAGCCTGTCCATCGGCTCGGTCACACCACGCAGATTCCAGATGTCAATGCTCTGGAGATTCGCCGCTGGCAGCTCCATTGCCTGATACACATCCCGAAACCGATGCAGGCAGCTGGCTCTGTCCAATTCCAGATTGACATACAGCACACGCCCCTTTGCACATTGCCAGCCCAGCCACTGCCTTCCTTCAGCAATCGCAATGGACATTTCAATGAGGGCGTAGGATTTGCCGGCTTTGGAAGGTCCTGCAATCAGCATTTTGTGTCCCTGCCGCAGCACGTTTTCAATGAGCGGCGGCGATAGTTCCGGCATGTTTTCCCACGCTTCCGCCATGCTTTCAAACTCTGGCAGGTCATCGGTGACACTGTCGATGTAGTCCTTCCACTCTGCCCACGAACCCAGCCCGATGTTGGTTGCAACCAAGAATTGCTTCTTTCCGTTTCGCATCACGCCCGGCATTCTGGATAGACGGGACGGATTCCGGTTCTGACGGTCGACTTTCAGCCCGTTCTTGTCGCAAACGTCATAGAGGAAATCCACTCGCTTCCGGTATTCCTCGTAGTTGGGGGCATCCACTCGTACAATGGCATGTAGGCTCTTGCCGCCGCTGTAAACCAAGCAGGCAATGGGCAGCTGCATTTCATGCAAGATACCGTTCTGCCGTTCGATGTCCAGCACATCGGATTCTACCAACGCAAACCGATATTCCGTGACATTTTCGTTCTTGCCGCCCTTGCCATCCAACGGGTTGAAGCGAATCCATGCCCCGGCTGCTTCCATGTAGTCCCCGAACACTGCCCCGATGTCCTCGCCGCACTGGCTCAGAGCCTCCAGCAGCTGCCCAGCGGTGCGGTCGCAGCAACCGGAGGTTGGCATATACTTGCCGTCTTTGTTCTTCCATGTTTCTGTGACATAGCCCACGAAATCATCTGCTTCAAACAGCGTTTCGATATATTGGGAAAGTTCCTGTGCTGGATTCCATGTTTCCGGCTCTGGAATGGGAATGTCCTGTGCTTCTTTTCGGCTGGTAACCACATAATCTTCCCCAATGGTGTCATCCCAGTTCAAGGCATGAGATTCTTTTTTGGAATACTGGGGGCGGTAGCCGTTTTCCAGTGCCAGATGCACAATCGTTCCGGCAGTGACGGGATGTTCGCAGCCTGCAAAGGTTCGCCATTTCTTTTCGCATTCGCCCTTGTGATAACGTGCAGCATCTCGCTGTGACCAGACATCCCAGAGTGAACAGTCATAGCCGGCATCTTTCAACGCCATGCCCACGCCACACCATTCCTGATAGGTTAAGGATGCAGGGTCGATGTAGTCCAGTAGTTCGTCTAAATTGTTATTTCTATCATCCATTTATCCATGCTTCACCCCTCCGGTATATATTCTGATGCGGTAATGCTGTTTGGGACACGCCAGCCATTTGCAGCGATGCGGTTAATCAGATTTTTTGCCGCATCGAATTTCCAGCCGCCAACGTGCTGAAACCCGTACTTTTCCAAGCAGCGAATTTGTTTTGGCGTTGCCAGTCCGCTTTGCTGCCGCTGAGCCACCGCACGCAGAATCTGTTCTGCTTTTCCGGCACTCTCTACGGCATCGGGGTTGATGCCCCGTTTTTCCAAGGCTTTTTTCTGCTGGGCGGTCGGGGGGTTGGATTCCCACCCGAACGCCGGAACATAGCCGGACAAATCCTGCGACTGAATCGACAGTTCATATTGCAACGGGTCGACCAGCTTCGATTTTCGTTTTTTCATCGCTTCCAGCTTTTCGGCAAGCTTCGCTTCTCGGTCTGCGACTACGTCTTCGGATGCCCGATTCTCTGCTGCTTCGATGTCAATCGGGATGCCGACTTGCTCTTCCAGCAGCTGGGTCATCTTCTGCTGTACGGCTTCGTCCTCGCAAATCAGGCACGCCGGACGGCAGAGTTCATGCTTCTCGGTATTCCACAAAAAATCCAACAAGAGTAAGTGGTCTTTGCCCTCTGCCAACCGTGTGCCACGCCCGACCATCTGACAATACAGAGCACGCACTTTGGTTGACCGCAGCACGACCACGCAATCCACATCCGGACAGTCCCAGCCCTCTGTGAGCAGCATGCTGTTGCAAAGCACGTTGTACTTGCCATCCGCAAAGTCTTGCAAGATTTGTTCTCGGTCATCGGATTCGCCGTTGACCTCTGCCGCACGGAATCCATGCTGACAGAGGAAATCACGGAACTTTTGAGAGGTTTTGACCAGCGGCAGGAATACCACCGTTTTGCGGTCGGCACAGTGCTTTGCCATTTCGGCAGCGATTTGTTCCAGATAGGGGTCTAACGCTGTGGCGATGTCCCCCGGTTTGTAATCGCCGGCAGTTGTTCCAACCTGTGTAAAGTCAATCTGAATCGGGACGGTCAATGCCCGAATCGGGGTTAAGTATCCCTCGTGGATTGCCTGCGGCAGGGTGTATTCATACGCCAAGCTATCGAACACCTTGCCCAGATTTTGCTTGTCGCCACGGCCTGGTGTTGCTGTTACGCCCAGCACATGAGCACCGGAGAAATGATTCAAAATCACCTGATAGCTGTCCGAAATGGCGTGGTGTGCTTCGTCAATGATAATCGTCTGGAAGTAATCGGCAGGGAACTGAGCAAGGCGTTTCTGCCGCATCAGGGTTTGCACGCTGCCCACAGTGACCCGATACCATTGCCCCAGACAAGTTTGCTCTGCCTTTTCTACGGCACATTTCAAGCCGCTGGTGCGTTCCAGCTTGTCCGCTGCCTGTTGCAGCAACTCGCCCCGATGTGCCAATATCAACACCCGATTGCCGCTGCGAACTTCGTCTTCGGTGATTTTTGCAAAGACGATGGTTTTGCCGCAGCCGGTGGGCAGAACCAGCAGCGTGCGGTTTCTGCCCTCGTCCCACTCCCGATGCACGGCGGTGCGTGCCGCCTGCTGATAGGGTCGCATTTGCATCTTGTATCACTCCTTAAAACTGACCTTTGTTCCAGCCGCCCTGCGGTGACTGCCACGGCTGCGTGTTGTTCGGCTGCGGTGCGGTGCAGGTCTGCTGTGGGGCACTCTGAGCAAGCTGCGGCTGGTCATAGGATGGATACCACTTTTCAATCTGGTTTGCCTGTCCAATGCCGCCATCTTTCTTGTCATAATTGCGGATTTTCACGTGACAAATGCCGCTTTTTCCGTTGACTTCCTGCCAGTTCATCCGTGCAGCCTGTCCCTTTTGCTTCATGCCGATGCTGGCGAAAAATTCCGACAGCTTCCATTCCATCTTTGTGTGCAGGAACAAGTTTTCCTGCAAGAGCACGCTGCTGCCGTCCGGGCTGAATACACGAAAGTGGAGAATTGCCTTGTTGCAAGGCGGAATTTTGTCAGAACCGTTGTGTCTGGCACGGTCGAACTTCTCCACGGTGAAGCGATAATCGCCCTCCGGCAGCAGAATAAAGCTGCTTTCCTGCTGGATTTCATCCTCCCAGCCCAATTCGTGACCCTGTGCAGTTGTGTTATAATTTTCCATGAAAAATACCTACCTTTCTAAAGTCGCTGTGATTGGTTTGTTGACTTGCATCAAAACGGGACGTTCCGATTCTGCTGAATCATATCGAAGATGTTTTTCCACCACGGGATACACCAGCCCTCTACGAAATCCTGCGGATACTGATTGACGGGCATATCTGCCGGAAAATAGCCCTTTTCCCCAACAACTTGTTGCAGTTCTTCGGGGGAAACGTGATTTACTTCCATCAGCTGTGCAAGCTGCGGAAAGATGCCGTCCAACGAATCCGGCGTTGTAACAATCGGCGTTGCAGTTGCAAAATCCTGTTCGGTCGGCAGTCCGGCAGCCTGTGCCTGTTCCACAAGCTGTTGTGCTTTGGATACCGGTGCAGGGGCAGGGGGAGTAGCAAAGAGGGAAGCAATCGAAGCGTATTCCAGCGGCAGCATCTCGGGCAGCCCGAACCGATTCTTTGCATCCCACCATGCGGACTTTGTGGTATACATGACCCGATTGCAGGCGGTTGCCTTGTGTTTTTTTCCCTTGTCATTGGTTGCAATTACATGCGTCTGGAATGCCAGAAACAAGGTGATGTCCGACCACTCTTTTAATAGTGGTGCAATCTTGTTGGTCGTTTTGTTTCCCAGTTTCAATTCCCAGTGGTCATATTCTGCATCAATTTCCGGCAGAGAGGCTTTTCGGGTGATTGCATGGCAGAGCAAAGCGACATGGATGCCTGCCTGAATGAGTCGTTCGGTGCTGTCCAAAAACCGCCCGATTTCTTCGGCTTCATACTCCCAGCCCTTGCCGTAGCCGAAGCCCTCGATGCCGTTCACGTTGTGTTTGCTGCACAGCTGTGCAATGGCAAGGCGTTCTGCCCAGTCGAAGGTATCAATGACGACCGTCTGATACTGCCGCTGTACATGAGATTCCAGCACAAATTGCAATTCCTGCCGCAACATCTCCCAGCTGGTGGGCTTCGGCAGCCGCCGGACGTTCATTTTTGATGTGCTGCCCTCGCAGTCAATAAAGACCGCTCCCGGCAGCTGTGCCGCCAGCGAGGACTTGCCAACGCCTTCCTGTCCATAGATGACCAGCTTGATGCCGGAACCCGTCTGAATGCCGTTTGTTTCTTCAAAATTCATTTAAAATTCTCCTTTCGTTGACCACTTTTCAAATTCTCTGAGTTCTTCTTCGGTAGGTTCATCGTTTTCTAAGCCGTATATACACCCGCTTTCAAAGGTACAGCCGTACAAGTCGTCACGTGTTTCTACCCAATCCGGATATTTGACCCAACCATGCTGACACCCTTGACAATACTTCATAACAGGATCTATGCAACGAGTTGGCTTGTCCATTTGTGCCACCGCCATTCTTAAAATTTACCTGCTGTCCATGTAGGTGCAGCAGAAAACGACTGTCCTTCCTGATTGTTTACAGAATAGCCATCTTCGATAATGATGCTGCATTCTTCACCAGTAGAAACCCGTGTAGCGATTGCCTGTAAGCCCTCTTGCTCCAGCCATTGCCCGAATGCCTGTAACGTGCTGCTATCCATCTGTTCCAGCTTGTCCAGCAGCACAAAACCGCAGTCTGGATTCAGCTTGCGAACAATGGCAGTTGCCACACGCAATTGTTCCGAACCGCTCATGCTGTCCCACTGTTTGCCGTGATACTGCAACGCACCGTTTTCCACCGTCAGCCCTTCTAACGGCAGGTCAGCGGATTGCAGCAAGTCTTGCTTTTCTTGCCGGAGTGCGGAAATCTGTTCGGTCAATGCTTCGTAATCCTGCCGATAGGTCTTGGCTTCTTCTTCGGCGTGTTCCTTGTTCAGGTTGTCCCGAATTTTCATGTTGATGGCATCTATTTCTGCAATGCTCTTTTCCAGTTCAGCGGTAGATTCGTCCTGCAAATCCTGTGCGGACATCTGTGCAATCCTTGCATTCTGTTCTGCCTGTTCCAGTCGTTTTTTGGCTGCGTCATAGGCTGCCTGTGCAGCAGTGAGTTCCTGTGCATACTGAACGGCATTTTCTCGCTTTCGCTGATTTTCGCCGTTTCGTGCCAGTATCGCTTGCTGTTTTGCAAGGAGTTCTGATGCAGAAACAGGCGTACTGGGGACATTCTCCCAGCATTGCAACTCTGAAGCGTACTTCTGTTTTTGGTCTGCGATTCTGCCGATGGCGGTTCTCTGGTTGTACAGGCGGCTTTCTTCTGCTTCCAGCTGAGCGAGTTGGTCGCCAATGCCAATGATTTGCAGCAGAATTGCCGCCTTTTCCTTGTCGGATGCATGCATAAACTTTGGCAAGTCCAGTGCTAACGCAGATAGGAACGAGTTTAGCAGCTGCTGTCCTGCCTTGTTCCCGTGTGGGTCGATGACTTTCAGGCTGCTGTTCTTGCCCTTTCGCTCCACAATCAGCCCGTTGGACAACTCTACATGCAAGATAGGGTCAGTGTATGCTCCATCCCTTGCCGCAGCAGTAGGCTTGTACTTGTCGCCGCCCAGTGCCCATGCAATCGCATCCAGTACGGAGGTTTTGCCCTGGTTGTTGTTGCCGCCGATGATGGTCAAACCGTTTGCAGACGGTTCCAGCTTTACCGCCTTGATTCGCTTAACATTTTCGATTTCCAGACTGTTGATTTTCACGCTCATTTTTCGTCCTCCCGATGTAGTTTTTCGTCTTCCCACTGGCTGTTATGTCGCCGCCATGCAACCCAGACCCAGAAGAGTGCCATTGCAATGCCGCCTAAAATCATTGTTTGCATGTTCTTTTGCCTCCTCTTTTATCCTTTTTCCTGCAGTGTTCGCAGGTTAAAAGCTGCTTGTCCTCTCGCTTCCTGCCGCATCGGGTGCAAAGCCCAGCGGCTCGCCATGCCGCTCTGACTGCTTTTTTCTTCGCCGACCGTTCTGCTTTCTGCTTGGGCGTTAATGCAGCGTACCAGAAGCGATGCCCTGCGTTGATTGCTTCCCGGCATTTCGGGCAAGTGACAAACCCGTCCGTTGCGGAAGCGTTACGGCATCGCACGCAAACATGGTTGGCTTTATACCAGTTGTAGCTTTCCAGTGATTCCTGATTCTTCTTCAGCCGCCGTTCTTCTGGGGTCATTTGCTCACATCCTTGCTTAATTTGTCCAAAATCTGGCGTGCTGCGTCCATCACAATTGCACATTCTACACATTTTCCTTGCTTAGCAAGAGCCATTGTCGTGCCTGCAAACATTGCAAGCGAGATTTTGGCAGCTTGTAAAGGATCCATGCTCTCCAGTTCCTCGATACGCCAGCTGTCTTTGCCGGGTTCAATTGCTGTTGTCTTCATCTTTTTGCTCCTGTGACTGGCTCGGATGCGTTTTTCCCATCTCCACATTGATTTCATCTGTAGCATCTTGGATAAGAATGTCGGCTACCTGCAAGATATGCTCTCTATCTTCCTGAGTAAGCCCACCCGTGATACCGATAAACGCATAAAGTGCCATTTTAGCGGCGTCAAGTCTTTTAAAGCCTCTCACTTTGACCTTAGATACATTGCTCTTTCGTGTCGTTTTGATAACGATTTTTCCCATCTTTCTGATTTTCCTTTCTGTTTTTATTTCGGCAGACCGGACACACATACCACCCGGAAAACTGCCAGGATACGTTCCAGTCCATCCCGCATTGCTCGCAGATGGCGTATTTGTACCCGTTCCGATACTCAACTTTCCGGCTCATGCTCTGCCGCCATCCGTTCTGGATGTTCTACGAACTCCGGATTCCGCTTGTAGAACTCCACAATCAGCATTGCCAACGCTTCATAGACCGAACGGTCTGCCTGCTCCGTTGCAGGCACAACGCTTGCTTTCATCGGCTTTTCCATGCCGTTTCCTCCTTACTTGTTCGCTGTTTCCAGCCGCTTGAATGTTGCACCAGCCATAAACGCCAGCATCAGATTGTAGTCTTCTTCGTTCATCAAAGACAAGCAATAAGCAATCAGTTCCAGTTCTTTCATAAAATCACATCCTTTCTAACAGGTTTGGTTTCCTGCTTCGGGAAATCTGGCAGCAGCAAACCAATGTGATCCGCACAGTGCTGCTTGCCATCCAACCCCAGATACAAAGGCACACCGCTGATGTGACAGTTCACACAGCAGGGCTTTTGTTCGTCTTGATTCATGTTCTGTTCCTCCTGAAATTTTGTGGATGCTGCGGAATTGCACCGCACAGCAAAGCTGCTGGTCACTCTGACCCATCCCATGCAGCGGTGATACGCTCACCGCAAAGCGTGTTAGTATAAAGGCAAAGTTAGGAGGTAATTGCCCACGATGCTGCCACATCGCCCCCGTGTTGCCGGTAGGTCAGCAGGTGGCTTATTTGTTGTCTATCTCTTCAATCTTTATCGCCGTGAAAAATTCGGCGTGAGCTTGGCTGATACTGATGTTCTCTCGCCCAAGAAATTTTTCGATTTTTTCTTTGAATTCTCTGCGTTCATTTTCACATCGTTGAACTTCAGCTATATACTCTTCACGACTGTTGAAGAAAGTGTCGGAATCCGGCATTTCACTTGTTAACCAACGCCACAAAGCTTCTCCGCTTACGTGAATGTTCCATATGGTAACAAGGAAATTTTTGTTTTCAGCCGAATAATCGTCTACAAATTCGGACTTTGAAATAATTTCAATTTCAAAAAGTTCAATGGAAAGTTTCATTTTCGTTCCCTCTCTCTTTACGCTCGCTCAACGCTCGTTTAATGCTCGCCGAGTGTTAAAAACAAGTGTTAAACATTCATTCATGCCGGAACAACTCGTTTACAGAGATGTCCGGAAAATAGTTTTCTTGGATTTTGATGGCTTCTTCCAAAGAAAATCGCAATTCACCGTTTACCTTTTTACAAAGTGTGTTGTACTTTAACCCGATGCATTCTTTCAGGCAAAGTCTTGTAACATGTCGCAAAATCATTTCTGCTTCCAGCCTTGGATAATACGCACTACAATCTCTTTTCATGTTCATCACCTCTTTTTCTATATTTTGTGATTCCGGTTGACATCTTATAGAAGATATGGTATAATGAAAATTATGGAAGGGGGGTGATTATAATGGCTTTTTCTGGTTTTTTAAATCGCCATGGAATCATGTTTGACATTGAACGGAATGGAAAAGTAATCAATAATGTTCGTGGCTTGCCTAATTCAGACGATGGGAAAAAGTATGTAGGGTTTATGCCAGGAACAGATG